>Ga0307478_10002340_pt1 | contig 15039 bp, 14 predicted proteins | sample atmos_gasesECM4C_2_FD_203713 | JGI IMG/M metagenome (GOLD analysis project Ga0307478, IMG submission 203713) | Hardwood forest soil microbial communities from Morgan-Monroe State Forest, Indiana, United States - atmos_gasesECM4C_05 | ecosystem: Environmental > Terrestrial > Soil > Temperate...
TAGAGCCGGTGCTTCCGATGATTTCGCACATGCAATTCCTGCGGATAGATATACAGCTCGACCGGCTTGTCAAGGTCTACGAGCGAACGGTACAGCGGAAGACAGATCAGATATTCCGTATCGGACGTATTTTCAAGAATGGCGGCGTGGATGCGGTCCGCATGGGTCGGCATGTCGATCTCGTCCCATTTCGATTTCGACTGGCCCTCCGGCCAACCACCGAGCCCGACGACGTTATACAGGACTTTGCGAATAATCTGCGCTTCGCCATCCGGCGCGCTTAGGGATTTCCCTAGTTGTGTGGAGATGGAGTCAAACCTAGAGTTTGGTGGAGGAATTGTATTGCTGACGAACTAGCAGTCCTTGTCCTTCAGCCGGAAGTGGTTAGATGCGGGCATTGTAACAGCATAATTACGAAATACATCTCTCACTGCCTAAGTCTAGACGCTGCGAGCCGAGGTACAGAATCCATACCTTTCCCCCAGGCTCCTCGCAACGGCCTGCCGGCGGAAGAATATGGAGAGAACTCATGAAAAGTCAGAAGATGTGTCTTCTCATGAAGTTTATTGTTCCTGTTGTCGCTGTTTTTGGGAGTTTTTCAGTCGCTTGCCTTTCGGCAATGGCTCAGAATTCGAGCAACAGTCCCGAAATTGAAAACCTGAAGTTAATTGTCGATCAACAACAGAAAGCGCTGGAGCAACAACAAGCGCAAATCCAGTTGCTGCAGTCCGCCTTGACGGAACAAAAGAAGATGCTGGTGAGTCTGGTGCACGGAGCGACGAGCACTGACACGGCGAATCCGCCCACAAATCCCAAGACGGACAACCACCTGCAAACGCAAAATGAACCATCGTCCGTTTCAAGTGAACAGCAGTCGCTTACTCCCCTGCAGGCGCAAGTCGAGGAAGAGTTGCAGCGTGGTCCGGAAATTGCCGATGTGACGCCAACCACACCGGCCCTCCAGCTAGGCCCTGCAAAGATTCGTCTGATTGGCTACCCCGCACTCACCTCGGTGTGGAGATCGAACAACAACGGCGGCAACGTGGCCACCAACTTCAACAACATCCTGTACGACAACACAGTTCCAGGCACGACCAGCGAATTCCGTCTATCGCCGCAGAACACGCGCCTAGCGCTGCGCGTGGATGCCGACCTAAAATCCAGCCAAATCGCTGGATATTTCGAAATGGATTTTGTCGGTGCGCCCGTCGGCGGAAATCTTGTGACGCAATCCGGTTATCCGTTCCGGATTCGTCAGGCTTGGTTGGACTGGCGCAAAGGAAAGTGGGAGATGGCCGGCGGGCAGTTGTGGTCGCTGATGACGCCGAATAAGGAAGGTATTCTTCCGTGGCCGGGTGATATTGCCGCTCCTCAGGTGATTGATCTTAACTTTGTAGCTGGGTTTGTGTTTGGGCGCTATCCGCAATTCCGGCTCGTTTATCGGCCATCTGAGAAGATGGCGTTTGGTTTTTCCGTCGAGAACCCTGAGCAGCAGGTGTCAAATAGTGTCGTATTCCCTACCGCGCTGAGCGGCACGCTCGCCACGCAATACAACAACGGCGGCAGCGGACTGAATGTCCCGAACATGACTCCGGATTTCGTCCTGAAGGGCTCGTTCGACAACAAGGTCATGGGCGGTCGCGCAATTCACTTCGATATCGGCACAGTGATGCGTACTTTTCGCAGTTGGGATGGGACCAGCGCTTCGGGAAAGAATTATGCCTTTGGTTGGGGCGTCAGTGCCAACTTCAACGTTGAGGTCAAAAAGAGCGTGCGCTGGGTGTTGGACGGTTTTGCCGGTGACGGTGCGGGTCGCTATATCGGCGGCTTAGCTCCCGACGTAATCGTCAGGGCCGATGGCAGCATTTCGCCAATCCATTCGTATTCGTGGGTCAGTGGATTCGAACTTGCACCGAATAACGCTACGGGATTGTACTTCTATTACAGCGGCCTGTACGCGCAGAAGAACGCTACCTTAAACAGCGACGGCACCTGCTGCGTAGGATTCGGTTTTCCAGGTGCCAGCGACGCTGCCGACCGATTGATCGAGGAGGCTACAGGCGGCTACTCACGAGTGCTCTGGAAATATGAAAACCTAGGGTCGGTGCAGTGGGGGCTGCAATACGCGCATGTTTGGGCCTATCCTTGGGCGGCTGGCACAGGTCCAAAGTCAGCCAACGCTAACATAGTGTTCAGCCAATTGCGCTTTAACTTGCCCTAAAGGCGAACAAACGCAAGGAAAGACTGAAGGAAAAGTCCGACAACTCAGTAGATAAAGCGGCCGTGGATCGAGGAAGTTTTCTCAGCGTGACCCTCAGCACCCGGCCTATCACGCCACTGGCGACGCTAGCTTTGCAGCTCGTGACAAACCTAGCTGGCTCGCTGCCAAAAGAACAACGCGAACAGCCCGGCGCTGGCCCTGCTCTATGACCAGGAAAAGCAGAAAGGCAATGCCAATCGCGCCACGCTGGCAGTGGCACGCAAGCTGGTGGCCTACCTGATGGCGGCGGACCGCGGTCAGCGGAATTTCCGCGTGCCGGAGACCAGCAATTCCATCGCGGCATAGCGCGCGGTTGTGAACATGGAGAATTCTTCGACGCCTGGCCTGCCAGGTCTTGCCGTTAACGCGACTGGGCCAAGGAGCGCAAGCTCTGGATGCTCCCGCTGATAAGTTTCGAGACTGGCAGGAGAACACAAACTCAATCTTCTGGACAGCCCGCAAAGGCTGGGCCAGCAAATGGAAGTCTGGCTCTATCAGGAATAGGAGCCACGGCCGAGAGGCCCACACGCGCGGCGATGGATCAAAAAGAATTTACACCCGCGCTCCTCCGCAGCGCGTCAGGAGAGCTTTTGCCCTCTTGACAAAGACCTATCATGGAAGTTCGCGTTACCGGACATCTCTAATCATTGGGAAACAGGTGGCCTGCGTCGCAAGGAAACTGAGAACGCACGCGCTCGGTGTAATTCTCGAGCGCTCTCGAGCCCGTTCGGAACAAGTCTACCGATCGACTTTCTTTAGTCGGTGCACAGTACAGAGAGCGTCGTCCATTTCCCTTCGCTCCTCGCGAGAAGCTCTGGCATCGGACACGCGCGCGTGAATCGCATCCTCGGCGGCTTTCAGGCGAACCTTAAGTAACGAGTGGTCAAGTTCAAGAATGGCGGCTCTGTAAAAGTCTCGCCACGTGGTTTCTAACATTTTCGGACTCCTGAGGCGGTCAAGCGGCCGCAAATTTTCTGCGGGCATCTGTTGAATTCTGGGGCTGGGTCCCAATCCTGCCCGGTGAGCATTTCACACTCGCTTGATTCCGTCGTTGCTTCTGCGCAACCAAGTGGCTGCTTAAGCGCAATCAGGCGGGGCTAAAGTGGAGTGGTAGCCGAGAACGAACGTCGGCCCCGAACCTGCGGAGGAGCAAATCGGGGAACCCCTCCGACTGTCGGTAATCGGAACTTGAAATCCAGATGTCCGATAACGGCTGCGGGCTCAACCGGGTGGTGCAACACCTTCTAGTGCATTGATTCGACAATGATTCCTGCAGAGGGAACCGTCCGTTTGGCTGTACTCGCTTAAAACCTAGCCAGGGCAGTGTTCCGGTCGATCCGGCCCCAAGGCGCGATTTTAGCCTTTCTTTTCAATGCGACGTGGCTTCAAGCTTAAGAGTTCACCGACCCAGCGGAGGTCACCCAAGGCTCAAGCAGCCCGGAGAATCAACGTACTACTTGAAATGTCCTGTTTGCCGACTACCGGCTTAATCGGTGAACGAGAGTTTCCAAGTGAGTTTACTGATGATCGCGGTTTTCATGGATTGGATGGGCAGGAGCCTCGAATGCGAGGCTTTCTTCGTCGAAACCGATCCGTCCCAGGCGAATGAGCCTGGAGAAGTCGAAACTATCGTCGGCGGACCTCGCGGCAGTGTTAATGTGCGCCTGCTCCTTCAACTGGGGTAACGATAATCCGCCGGTAACCAATTCGCCCCGTTCGTACATCATCTCGTCCATCTTGCCGTTGAGCAAAATGCGCCAGTCTAGTCGCATGCGCATGTTGCGAACCTCGGCAACGGAAATCGCGATGTTAGTGGTGCAGTTGTTCGTCAGCGCGTTGTACCACTCGGGATGCACACGGAGGCTATTAGCGCGTTCCATGTAGTGCATGAAGATCGCGCGCGCCAGCGACGGCTTCGCTTTCGTGCGAAACAGGTACACCTCTTCATCCTTGCGGTAGTTGGTGCGCAGGCGAACGACATCACGCTCGTCGCTGGCGATATAAGCAAGCGTGTACTGACGGAAAAAGCCGCCGACAGCGGAGTAGCCCTGGCCCATGACGTTTCGGGTTTCGATGGACAGGGCCACATGGCCTTCATCGCCGAAATCGAAGCTGACGATAGGGTGTGCGATCCAGGGCGATCCCCACCAGGTGACAAAGATATCGATGCCGCGGAGGGCCTCCAAATTGTAGAAACGAGTCTCCCAATCACAGGTGTAGTTCTGTTCGGTGCGGTAGTTGCAGTTGCGTAGGTCGTGGATTGTAACCTGTTGTCCATACACGTCGGCATAGGACGTTTTAGCGTTGTCGGACCGCCAATCGCGACTATTCGAGGGTTTGAGCGAGAACGACCAGACAGCGACTATCGCGAATCCGACCAAGGGAAATACCAGCCCCAAGTGACGGCGACGGAAAAACCACAGAATCGCGAGTGTCACGATGAAATACAAAACTGTTGCCGACGTTCGTAATCGCGAGACGGGCAAGTCGAAATACAGCGCTGCGGCTGCCCACGCGGTGAACAGAAGGGCAAAAATGGTTGCAAGAGCAAATCCGATCCTGCGCAGCCAAAGCATCCGGCGAATCCATCTACTTATGGTTGGGAAACGTGCGGGTGATCCGCCGTTTTCGTCCCATTTTCCTTTTTTGTTTCGCGCGCATTCGGTTTCGGAACAATTGCCTGAATCACGTGTTTGTTCTGCTCATAGTTGACATGCGCTTTTCCAGGATTCTCTAGGAGCCAGAACCAGCGCGTCGCGTTCTCGGCGGGACGATTCTGCACCTCTACATCGTGCCCTGGGACCTTAGCTTGCGCTGGGTCAGGAGCCAGCCATGTAAGTAAATCGTCCGGATCACTCCAAGCGATGATTCGCGGCGGATCTTGATGAGCATCGGCTCGAAGATGACACCAACGCTCAAGATGTGCGATCAAGCTTCCGTTCTTGGTATTATCCAAGTCGGCCAGTTCTAGTAGCCGAATCTGATTGGCCATGAAGTAGGCGTGGGAAGTTTGGCTCAGGATTTTGTCAAATCTATTTTCCCAATCTGAGCGGGTCACACCCTGCCGGCCGCTTTCTAGATCGAGTGCAGAGAATATGAGATAGCTTCCAAGGCTATGTGAGACAACTACAAATTCCTGATGCTTTGCTGGCGTAACCGAGGCTAGCACAGCTTCACGAATGCCCTCGACGATGTAATCTTGCATCGGTCCAACCGCTAGGAGTGCGTCCGCAAAACCCCAGTCAAGGATATCTCGTTTCAGCGAGCTATTTAGCGCGGCTGGCTTTGGCCAAGGCCGCTGCCGCTTCTGGACATCGTCCTTGCTGATCCATGAATACGATTTGAATCTGTTTGGGGTGGAGTCCTCAACGGTCTTTGCGGCGCAGGTCTCAAAATGTTTCTTGTCGGGGCCGACCAGCGCTGCCTCCTTTGCAATAATCTGGCGGCATTTCGCAGAAAAGACTAGCGGCCACCAATTGATCTCGTCGACGTAGACGGCCGTGCCGTTCTTGCTGACTAGCCTGTAACGATCGACGAATGGTGTCGCGGCGCGCCAGTCGTTGGTATCGCGTTTCCAGACTTCTTCACCGAAATACGAGAGTGGGGGCGGCGTTGCGTCGGGGGCAAAATCCCCCTCGTTAGCGTAGGCCCTTCCCTCGAGCGTGTTTGTGATGCAGCTGATCCGTTTGCAAAAGTTCTTTCTGAAAACTTCCGAGACTTCGAAGTCTTGGGTACCGGCGTTGCGTTTGGATGTATTAATTCCGATGCCGTGTACGTAAAGGATATGGAGCTGGACCTGCCCTGTCTCTGCGCGCTTCAGCGAATCGGCAAGCGAGCCGGCAGCTTGTGCTGGGGGAGTGGCGGCAACTTGACCCCATGCGACCTCCGCGAAGCAAAACAGAAAAACGCCTAGAAGGGCTACCTGGCTTCGCAGCTCCTTAAGCAATGAGCCCATTGTCGAGCGAATAGGAATTACATGCTTCATTGTCTTCGTGTGGACGACCTCGCCGTGGACGTAGTGCTGTATACGACGCTCTCATTGGTGACCGAGTTCGTGCGCCCATTTCTGCGCGTCCGCGAGCCAGCGGCCTTCAATGGCGGCTCCTTACCGCAGGACGTCCGAATGCTCAAAACATTGAGGCCTGCTGTCATAGGCACCCAGCGCTGTGTCGATAAGGGCCTGGTGTTCATACCTCGGCTCCTTTTGGCAATCCTTGCGAGCCCGAAGGTTGTGGAAATCTTGAGGGGAAGCAGAACGCAATGAAACTAGGGATTCCCCTAGGTCGCTTTACTGCTTGCTACATGGGTGAAGGGTCGTGTTCGCTACTTTGGGTGCGGTAAAACGGTGGTGCGGCACGTTCCTGTTTATCCGAATTCATCGCTTCGGTTAGACCATCGGTATAAGGCACCAAACGGTCTCCAGAAGCCAACGGAAATCCTCCATCTTCGTATTTCCAGCCCGGAAAGATACCCAGCGGCGTTCCTCCTTCCCTGAAGGGAATTCCCTCACTCGATTTGTGGAAGAGAATGGGTGGCCAATGACCGGCGCTGGCGTAGGTCAACCTGTTTTCGGTCGCATCGATTGTGCAGTACCAGAACGTAACGAATTTATCGGGAGCGATGTTATTGCAGGCCACCTCGTTCAGCATCCCCAGGTGCGCGCCCGGCGAAACCTCTTCCGCGGCGAAGGCACGAAAGCTGGCCTACAAGTTTGCCATCAACAAGGCGGCGCTCATCCCCTCGCCAAGCACATCACCGATGCAAACTCCAATCTTACGGGCGCTGAATTTCAGCACATCAAAATAATGCCCGCCAACCACGGTGGCTGGTTGCCATGTGCCAGCCACTTCCAGCCCTTTCACCTGGGGGATTTTCTTGGGTAAGAGCCCTTCCTGAATTCCTCGGGCCTTATTCAGCTCCTGCGCCTGCTCTTGCGATCGCGTATTTCCAATTTCGACCACGCGTTGCAGCTCGAGATTCTTGCCCTCCAGCGGCGCTTGCGCTTGTTCATGCAAATGGCGGATGGTCCCGACGACCAAGACAACCACGACTACAAGCCTACCGGCGCTCCACAGTTGCGAGAAATAGGAGCTGATGGGAATTCGGGTACAAGGGCATTATGATCGCCACCGTCAACGAAGCGATCGCAACCGACGTAAGGAACAAAAATATCAGAAACGCGACCCAGTCCCTCGGAAAGCGGAGACGCGACGAGAGTGGCGAGAGACGATTCATTATTGGCGTCGTCAAATTGCCGATGAAAAGACAGTAGAGAATTATGGGAACCAAGCCCATGCCCGGACCGCCCACATTCGCGACCCACAGAACCGCAAACAACGCGGCCGCAACCATGACCAACAGCAGCTGCCGTGAAAAGAAGGCGCGAACGCCAATGGAGCGGGACGCGAGCACCAGTTCTGCGAACTCTTGAGCCAGCTCATTCTTTTCTCTTCGTATTCCTGCGGAAACCCGTGGCAGCAGGCGGTAGAATTTGGCGACCGCGGAACACCGCATTCGAACCGGCAGCACACTCCAGTATGTTCGAAAAGTTCAGTGCGACTGGGCCTCATTTGGATTGACCTTTGCAAAATGTTCAGTAGACCTTTACCTGCGACGGTGCACAGGCGAGAAGCGAAGTATAATCCCTGCCATGCCACGACACGACCTCAGCAAACTCTGGGAAGAACACACCGCAGATGAATTCGTCACGCGCGACACCGAAGCCACGCTGGCCACTATGACCGAGGACGCTTACGTCAACCACATCCCCGTCATGACGGGCGGTTACGGCAAGGCCGCCCGTACGGTGATAATCGGAAATATCAACCAGATCACGAAGCCGCAAGCCGAGCGATGGCTCGAAGGGCAAGGCGTCAACGATGCTCGTCACCTTGCTCGTTCGCAAGCGCCCGTCTTGACTTTCGGTTTGTCAGCCCGTGAATGGAAAGATCGTCACCTCGTCGTCAACAAGAAACGTTCGTCTCAACGCAGCATGTCTTGCGAGTTGAATAAGCACATCCTTCCACACTTGAAAGACACCCCGCTCGAGGAAATCACCTATCCATTCGTTCGGGGGCTAATTCAAATGTGGCAGCGAGAAGGCCTTTCTCGCAAGTCCATCAAGAATCTCTTCGGCATTGTCCGAGCGATCTACAACTTCCAGTTGGACGAAATGGCGCAGAGTGGCAAGCCGGTTCTGTCGCCGTGGCTCGTTAAATGGAAGAATGTCGCGCCACCAAAAACTGTGCAACACGAGCCACCGCACTTCACGGTTGCACAGATGGCGGCTATCGTGAACCGAGCGAAAACGCAGATGTATCGCTCACTGTTCGCTTTGGCGGCCGGCACCGGAGCACGAGCCAGAGAACTCTTCGCTTTAAGGGTTGAGACTGACGTGGATTTGTACGAGCAGACCGTTACGATCGGCCGCTCGGTTTCTGAGGGAGAGGAGAATACCTCAAAAAGCGATACGGGGACGAAGAAAGAACCCGGACGGTGCCAATTGATGCCTCCATAGTTGCCGAGCTCAAGAAGCATCTGAAGGACAGAAAGTTCGGCTATCTGTTTCAGACGCGAAATGGCACACCGTTGCGGCTATCGAATGTGCGGGAGGACAAGCTCTACCCAATCTTGAAAGAGCTGAACCTGGTCCGACCCGGCGTCGGAATGCACGCGTTTCGGAGGGGACGGATTTCTCATCTCGTGTACTCGGGGTTGAGCCGTCAAATCATTCGAGACTGGTGCGGACACTCTTCGGACAGGATGATCAACCACATACGAAGCTGTTGCGCCAGCACCACGCGCCTGAAATGGCCAAGTTAAAACCGTTATTGGACCCCATTTGGACCCCAAGCCAGGCAGAGGAGGCTGGCGCCAGTCCGCAAATTATTGTAAATTAAAAGTCTACTTGCCCGTTCCCCGGTAGCTCAATGGTAGAGCATTCGGCTGTTAACCGAAGGGTTGCTAGTTCGAATCTAGCCCGGGGAGCCAAATTCTCCTTCTTCTTCAATTAGTTACAGACGGCCTTCGCTCCTTCCTTTTTTTGGTTTGGCCGAACGTCATAAAAACGTAATACTTTCTTTCGGCCATACGCCTTTTTGTTGGACTTCTCAACGGCTTGCCGCACTTGGTCCGTCATACCGAGTTGGTAGCGACGCTTGGTTTCGGGGCTGGTGTGCCGCATCGCGCGCTGTACAACAGCGTCGGCTGCGACACCACTCAATCGAGTACAGAAGACGTGCCGCAGATTGTAGATTGGAAAATGCGGTACAGCCAATGTGGCAGCGCGCGGAATCCACCGTCACGAAAGAGATCAGCTATGTCGTCGAAGTTCAGCTGAGCGAGGTGGCGAGACAGAAATGCTCTGATGTGTCGTGCGGAAGGCGGAGTTGCAGGTGCCCCTCCCAAGTTCATACCTATGTAGAAGTCAGGGGAGTTGAGCCTGTTTAGGGCATCGTAGACTTGATTCATCCTGGCGTTAGCGGCGGACTCCTCTCTGGTTTCATCCGATGCCAAGATTGCTTCCAAGTAGCAGGCGTGACCCATCGGCGATTCTACGTGGAAGTCGGGGCGGCGCTGAGTGCCGACGATCTGCGGGTGAACCTCAACGTCGCATCCCAACCTGAAGAGCAATTCGTGTAAGAAAAGTTCGAAGAATGCAGATCTATGCTGATAGTTATCTTCGGAGCGTAGCCGCGCTCGCAACTCGCCGCGATCGTCATTCGGATAGTGAAGAAACCAATCCTCAATGGCGTGTCGAATTGCGTGAACTCCTGGGCGCGCCGATGCGTTGAGGTAATTGAAATCTGGCTGGGCATAGGGTCTAGGCCCTAGTTCGTTTCTCTCGATGTCATCGAAGACACTCATTGTAGTTCGGAGCTTTCGAATAATCCTGAGTTTGCAAAGCGACGACGCGTGGTGATAGTCGGCAAACTCTACTTCGCAGTCCGAGAGCGCTAAAGGCAGTACTCGCTCAGGTGAAATCTACTGTTCTCGGCGATATGACAAACAGGTTTGCGCTGTCTCTGTACATTCTTTCGACTCGTCGCATGTCCTCCTCCCCGAATCTGTCCGTCACGGTATCGAAGAACTGTCGGCTACCCGCACGTGAGAGGCAAGTTTGCAGCCGCCGGAGTTGACGACAGTCTCGAAAGGAAACTCTATCAAAGAGTGTCGAGCGAGGAAACGTGGCAGTACATGGCCGAGCTTCTCAATGGTGGACGGAAATCCTACCGCTACCTATAAGCCGACTTGCGATTACTAATCGCGGTAAGCGAGCGTCGGGCAACTTCCGTGTGGCCGACAATCTATCCGGAACCTTGGTCACATTTCCCAGAACCCCGTTTCTAGATAGCTTCCGGATTGCCGAGAATACATTCGGAACGGTTGCATCCGCCACAAAATGATGCGCGGGAGTATAATCGCGCGCACCAATGGCTCTCACCCCCGGCACGAAACTTGGTCCCTACCAAATTGAATCGCTCTTGGGCGCTGGAGGCATGGGAGAAGTGTATCGGGCGCGAGATACGCGCCTGGACCGCACGGTCGCCATCAAGATTCTCACCCAAGGGGTAGCTGATGCACCGGAAGTTCGACAGCGATTCGAACGTGAGGCGCGCGCCGTTTCCAGCCTTAGCCATCCTCACATCTGCGTGCTCTACGACGTGGGACATCAGGACGGAATCGAGTACCTGGTGATGGAATATCTGGAGGGCGAGACGCTCGCGGCGCGGATTGCAAAGGGCCCGTTGTCCAGTGCCGAGCTGTTGCGATACGCGTCGCAGATCGCCGACGCTTTGGATAAAGCCCACCGTCAAGGCATCGTGCATCGTGACTTGAAACCTGCCAACGTAATGCTCACCAAGACGGGCGCAAAGTTGCTGGATTTTGGTTTGGCGAAAGGTGAGGAGATCTTCCAGGGAGACATTGACTCTTCACCTACCATGAGCCGTCCGCTTACGGTTCAGGGATCCATCGTCGGCACTATGCAATACATGTCGCCGGAACAACTAGAAGGCAAAACAGTCGACGCGCGCAGCGATATTTTTTCTTTTGGCGCAATGCTTTACGAGATGGCCACCGGCAGTAAGGCTTTTGAGGCCAAGAGCCACGCCAGTTTGATCGCGTCAATTCTGAAAGAGGAACCTCGGCCCATGCGCGAATTGCAGCCGCTGACGCCGCCGGGGCTCGAGCACATTGTGAAAGCATGTCTGGCGAAAGACCCCGACGATCGCCCGCAAAGCGCGCATGACTTGAAGCTGGAATTCGACTGGATTCGTGAATCAAGCGGCATTTCGCAAGTGGCGCAGCCAGCGGAGGCGATCGAAAGGCCCGCGTCGCGACGCAAAACCTTGAGCGTCATCCTCGCGTCCGTAGTGTGCACGGCTCTCGCAGCGGGTGCGGTCGCCTTTCTGCTCAGGCCGCAACCTGCCCCTGCCGAGCGCCTCGAATTTTCCATCCCTCTCCAGGAAGAAATGAGCCATATGGCGCTTTCGGCGGATGGCCGCATGCTGGCGTTCGTCTCACCGGACCCAGTTTCCGGCGCCAACAAAGTGAGCGTGCTGCATATCGGTTCCGCAGCGGCAACCGTTCTGCCGGGTACCGATGGCGCCAGCTACCCGTTCTGGTCGCCCGATGATGCCTATGTGGGATTTTTCGCCGATGGCAAATTGAAAAAAGTTGCGATTTCTGGCGGAGCTCCGCAAGTGCTGGCCACGGCGACAACCGGCAGAGGCGGCACCTGGGGACGCCGCGGAGTCATTGTTTTCTCCCCTCAGGCGTCCGGGTGGTTATGGAAAATAAACGCGGATGGCAGCAATCTCGCTCCACTCTCCGAAAAGGTATTCGACGGCACAAAAATCATTTCGCACCGCTGGCCTGTCTTTTTGCCTGATGGCGACCACCTGCTGTTTTCCACTCTGACTTTCACTAACCCTTCGAACGACCAAAGTTCAGGGATCTATCTCAGTTCACTCGCGGGCGAGGCCAAGATCGTAGCGCCTTTGGGCCGCTCGAACCCGGGATACGCAAACGGTTACTTGTTCTACATGGATGAAAAAAAGTCGCTGCGCGTGACTGCGCTGGACATCGCAAAGGCAACGGCAGCAAGCGATTCTACAGTTGTAACAGACTCGGTCGGTTTTCAGCCGTCCATCTTCTGGGGCTCGTTCTCCGTGGCAGAGAACGGAACCGCAGTTTACAACCCGAATGTTGGGGCGGCGCTCTCGGTCTTCACTTGGTATGACCGAGCCGGAAAAGAATTGGGCACGGTGGGCGATGTCGGAGTTCTTTCAAATCCCAACTTGTCGCCCGATGATAGCCGAGTGGCCATGGATATGGCCGACGTAAAGGCGACCAGCGTTAATGTTTGGTTGAACGATGTGAAGCATGGCACCAATTCGCGCTTTACCTTCGACAATGCCGAAGACGTCGGAGGAGTTTGGTCCCGAGACGGATCCTTGATCGCTTATCGTTCTCTTCAAGCGAGCGATACCAATGTCCTTGTGAAACAGGCACAAGGGTTGCAGCCCGCCAGATCAATTTTTTCTGTCAAAGACAGTGGTCATGTCAGTGATGACGTCGCTCCGAATTCCTGGTCGCTCGACAATAAGGAGCTTCTCTGCACGTTGCAGCCCGCCGAGGGAGGATCCCAACTCGTGCTGCTTTCGACGTCAGGCGGCAAAATGACGCGCTTTCTAGCCACCAAGACCAGCGAGAGCAACGGGCAGATTTCTCCCGATGGAAAGTGGGTGGCCTATGCGTCGAATGAATCCGGCGACTGGGAGATCTATGTGACCACCTATCCGACGGCAGCCGGGAAATGGCAAGTTTCTCGGGGCGGGGGCACCGAGCCTCGTTGGCGCGGCGATGGCAAAGAGATGTTCTACGTCGGACCCGGCAGCACATTGATGGCGGTGCCGGTCAGTAGTGACGGAACTTTCGCCGCAGGCAACCCCACGCCGTTGTTTCGCACTCAGCTTCGAGCGCAGGTTTCTTCCACGGATCTGTTCTCCTATGACGTAACCAAGGACGGCCAGCGTTTTCTCGTAAATCGCTACGCCAAGCCCGCGCAAGTCGCTCCGTTGCACATCGTCCTCAACGCCACCGCCGACTTGCGGAAGTAATCGTGTCGTCCTCACTTTCAGCGTGAGCCCAGTCGTGGGTACCATGGAACTCTGGTATCCCTGACTGCATATAGTTATGTTGGCGATCGTTCATGACGCTGAATTGATGGGTTGCCATGGCGCAGCTTGTTCTACGAGGCCAACACCGATCCGGCGGCAGTAACTACCAGGGCCGGGCAGCCGCAAGGCCGCCCGGCTACTCGGTAGTCAACTTCCCAATCGCGACAATTCGGAAGTTGATCCCCCACTGAGGACCGAAGGCGTCGTCGTCATGCTTTGGCCGATCACCGACCACTCATCCGCAGCACGCGTTCCGGATAACGATCACCCTGCACTGTGATTTTCGAGGCCGCACTGTCGATTTCGCGCAGGTCGTCTGATGTGAATTTGATTGCGAGCGAGCCATTGTTCTCGTCGAGGCGAGACAACTTGGTCGTGCCCGGGATCGGAACAATCCACGGCTTCTGCGCAAGCAGCCACGCCAGCGCGATCTGCGCCGGTGTCGCCTTCTTCTGTTCCGCGATTCTGCCCAGCAGATCCACCAACGCCTGATTCGCTTTGCGGTTTTCTGGAGTGAAGCGAGGGACGACGGTACGGAAATCGGTGCTATCGAACTTGGTATCTTCGGTGATTTTGCCAGTGAGGAAGCCCCTGCCGAGAGGGCTGAATGGAACGAACCCGATTCCTAGTTCCTCAAGGGTCGGTATCACTTCCGCTTCAGGCTCTCTCGACCAAATTGAATATTCGCTCTGAAGCGCCGCGACCGGCTGAACGGCGTGTGCGCGACGGATTGTCTGCACGCCGGCCTCCGAGAGTCCGAAGTGCTTCACTTTGCCTTGCTGTATGAGGTCTCTCACGGCTCCGGCGACGTCTTCGATCGGCACGTTGAGATCTACGCGGTGCTGATAGAACAAATCGATGACATCGGTCTTGAGGCGCTTGAGCGATGCCTCGGCGACCTCCTTGACGTGTTCTGGACGACTGTCCTGGGCAGTCCAACGCGTGTTCAGGGCCGGTCCACCATTGGGATCAGGCTTGCAACCGAACTTGGTGGCGATCACCACCTGGTCACGAAGTGGAGCCAGCGCTTCGCCCAGGAGTTCTTCGTTTGTGAAGGGACCATAGGCTTCGGCGGTGTCGAAAAATGTGACGCCACGTTCGACAGCCGTCCGGATCAACGAGATCATTTCCTTCTTGTCGCTTGCCGGACCGTAGCCAACGCTCATTCCCATACAGCCGAGCCCGAGAGCCGAGACTTCCAAGTTGCTGTTTCCTAATTTGCGTTTCTGCATTGTTTCTCCTTTGGGGGTAGTTCTTTCATCTCCAAGGCTAAGGTCAAGCGTTGTGGAACCGGTATCCTGATCCTTCCGATTCATTGCCTATTCCTGTCGCTCCCTACGATTTCGTGCAGATCTATTCCTGATTCAGCGCTATTCTTAATCCACGAAGGAGCAGGTCGTGATACACGCGGGAAATCAGAAGATTACAAACAAAGAGCAGTCTCCACGCGTAGGTGAGTTGAGGGGAGAACTCCGGCGCAAGATTGCCGCTCACACTCGGAACGCAGGAGCCCATGCAACCGCGATACCAGGCCTCACCCTGTACCACCGAACTGCACCGAGTCCTTGCTATCCCGCGATGTTTGAGCCCAGCCTC
>Ga0307478_10002341_pt1 | contig 15031 bp, 35 predicted proteins | sample atmos_gasesECM4C_2_FD_203713 | JGI IMG/M metagenome (GOLD analysis project Ga0307478, IMG submission 203713) | Hardwood forest soil microbial communities from Morgan-Monroe State Forest, Indiana, United States - atmos_gasesECM4C_05 | ecosystem: Environmental > Terrestrial > Soil > Temperate...
CTCGTCGACCACGGCTTCAATCGGCGGCCGTTTCATGGAGTCAGATGATGGACAGCCGGTGGCCGGGCGGCAGATTCAGGTGATCACGCGGGCCGTTGATGTAATACATCTTGTGCCGCTCGGTGCAGAAGATCTTCCATGAGTAGATCGGGCCGCCGGTGACAGGATGGATGCCCTCCCAGATCCGCACCCGGTGAAGCATCGTCCCGAACGCCTCGCACGTATCCCAGCAGCAGAGCAGATGCTCGCCGTCGTGCGGGTCGATAACGTGGCGGCCGATCAGCGGTTTGCGGTTCATGAGCTGACCGGCTCGAAAGTGCCGCGCCAGAACGGGGCGCCATTGAGATCGAGCAGCTCAAGGCTCAGGGCACCCGTCGGCGCGACTATCCAGCGTTCTGTGATCGCGTTGACGCCGTCCATGTAGATCATGTTCGACATCTGCCGGGCATAACCGCCGGTGGAGTCGCGGATCCATTGGCCGACCGCGGCGGGGAACGATCCGGCAACCCAGTGCTCAGAGCGAAGTTTCTCGATGACCGCGGCAGCGATCAGTTCAGGGTCGACCTCATACATTCCGCTCATGCGGTGTACCTCAGCTTGTCGTATTCGCGGCGTGCCCATTCCCGGACCAGAGACAGCCGGTAGGGCAGCTCATAGTTCGTGCCGTGGCCTCTGATCTCGAGGCCCATCGCCTGGTGCGCGGTGCGGAAGGCTGCTTTGCCGGCGCTGTTCCTGATCAACCCCATCAGCCGCATCAGCATCAGCCGGCGCTGGTGCTCGGGGACCAGGAGGATCCATATCACGTAGATCGTGTAGGCCAGGCCCAGGAGCTCCGTTGCGATCCGCAGACGCATCAGCCACTGTTCGTCCGGGCTGGTTTCCTGCGCGCTGCTGCTGCTCATCGCGGATCACCTTCTGGAGTTTGCCGGACTCGGCGAGGATCTGCTTTTTCAGCTGCTGGTCGAGGACCAGGACCACGACGGCGACGACGGCCAGGATGAACGCGATCGCCAGGACCAGGCCGGCACCGCGGCCGCGGTCCTCATCAGCGGGGAGCTCGCTCATTGCCGTTACCTCCTGCCAGTGAAAGATCATGCCGCATGACCAGGTGCCGGAGCACGTTGGCGAGCAGCTGCCCGGCGGTGAACGTGTAGCAGCCGCCGCGCTGGTCGGTCAGGTTCTCAATGGCCCGGTTGCAGCTGGTGCAGTCGAGGTAGACCTTTTCCAGCCCGGTTTCGCTGAACCTCATGGGGTGCTTGCCGGCCAGCCGCAGCAGCCGGTCGGCCGACATCAGCCGTGTGTCGAATCCCAGGTCGTCGACCCGCGGCTGCTCACGGCCAGCTGGCATCCAGCCCGGTTCGGCGGTCACAGGTTCACCGGGTAGTGGCCGTTGAACCGGACGGTTGTGGTGGCGCCGCCGTTGGTGAGCGCGTTCACGGCGCCGGTCGACAGAACCTGGAGGCTGCCATCACCGGTGACGCTGGCGCCGACAGTCTGGTTTGTCGCCGGGACATACCCGGTGGGCATGGCCGAGCTGGTGAACGGGATGGTTGAACTGAAGCTCGCGTGTGTCGCCGAGCCGCACACCTCGACGGTTCCGTCAGGCAGCAGCCGGTAGGACGGCACCGGCTCACCCGCAACCGCCGACCAGCCCGAGGCGAGCGGGAACGCATGCCATGTTTCGGGAGTCCCCGGGGAGCCAGGCTGGGAAGCTACCAGCAGCCCGGCCTGTGACATGAGCAGTACTCCCACAAAGGGATTGCCCTCGATCGCCAGGTAAGGAACTCCGCCTGGCTCGACAGCCGTTATGGTCCACGCGTTGCCCGCGTTGTCGACGAATTTCGCGCCGCCGGCGGAAAGCTGCGCATACCCGTTACCGCCGAGCTCGTAGGCGGTGATATCAGACTGGTAGTTATTCCCCTCGTCATCGGTTCCGGCCATAGGGGTGACCGAATCCTTCAGGTTCCCGGGCGCCGCGGCGCCCTGGTAGACGAGCAGGAAATCGTCGGGGCCGCTGATGATGACCTGGTTTGCGGTGACCACCTGGGAGGACCAGGCGCCGTTAGTCCCCACCGGCGCCGGCTTCCCGCTCGAGGTGCCGGCGGGCCTGCCGCTTGGCCAGCGCGCCGATCGGCCCGCGTGACATCAGCTTGGCCATGGTCAGGAACGCCGGCGGCAGCGGGAAATGCTGGTCAGTGCCCAGGTGGTCGGGCCGGTACACCAGGTGCAGGCCGCCGGTGTCGGTCTTGTACAGCCGGTAGCGGCCTGCGCCGAGCTCACCGGCGGGCATCGCGGCCAGCTGCTCGAGCAGGCCCTCGAAACCTTCCTGCAGCTCCGCGTCGCCGGGCCCGGCGTCCGCGTGCACCGGGCCCGGCTCCGGGGTTATCCCGCTCATGCGGTCACCTGCACAGGCTGAATATCCGGATCGTAACGCAGCCACGCCGTGACCACCGGCGCTGTGCCGCTGTCGGCGATGTTCCAGCACAGGTAAAGATCATCGTCGGGGGTGAGCAGCAGCGGCTGACTCGGATCCCATTCGGCGTTACCGGACAGCGTCGCGCTCGAGTAGGGGTCATTGCCCACATAGACGATCACCTGCGCAATCCCGGTGAGCTCGGTGACAGCGAAGTGGTAGCACTCGAAATAGGCGATGTTCGCGGTCAGCGTCGCATGGTCGTACGCGTTCGTGAAGTTCCCGGGGTTAAGGCCGGTCAGGTCCGCTTCGGCGGTGGTTTTCTTCCGGCCCAGGCCGATGTAACTCATACAAACAGCTTCCACATCATCGGCCCCGGCACCGAAATCGCCTCGCCGTACACCTCGACCTGGGCGGTGGTGTTCAGGCCAGTACCAACCACGCGGATGAAGTCGCCGGGTTTCATCACGAAATCCCGCTGACCAAACGTCACATAGCCAGGCTGCGCGCTCACGTAGCCGACGAAACGATTCTGGTTGTAGATCTTGACCACATCGGCGGCGGTCGACGGCAGAAGCGACGTGGTCGGCAGATAGGTCGCGGTGATCTGCGCGCCGTAGATCGCGCTGACGCCCGACGCCGCGGCGATCGACTGCACCAGGATCCCCGCGCCCGACGGCACCGTGAACGTGACACCGGTCTGCGGGTAGTTCCCGTCAGCACCGGGGAATACGCCAGGCTGCTTGGTGCCCAGGTTCGACTGCAGCTGCATATTGTTCGCATCGGCGCCGGTGACGGTGCCCTGCAGCGATGGGGTCCACTGCACCTGCCACAGCGAGCCGGCAGGCGCGACGGCGGTCAGCGCCGCGGCGCTGATGCTCGCAATCGTCGTCGTCGCGCCCGGGTTGGGCACGTTCCCCGACGCGGTTACCGAAGGGTAGGCGGTGGTGGGGCTGGTGGTGGTGACGGCCAGGCCGTCGACGCTGAGCCGCGAAACCGCCCAGTACCAGCCCTCTTTCGGGCCGTTGTATGGCTGGTCGGGCTGGTCATAACCCAGGTTCAGCACGCCGCCCGCCGGCGTGCCGACCATCCGCGGCAGCGCCTGGTGCCGGACACCGTAGGCGGCGTCCTGCAGCCACTTGTCGTTCTTGCGGAGCTCGGCGCCGAGCTCGTCCTTGTTCAGCAGGTCGAGCTCGGCGCCGAGCTCGAGCCGGACCTTAGCCATGGAACAGCCCGGTTCGCGAAACATTTCCCGCCGCGGCCGGCACGGGCTTGCGCTGCTGATCGATCGCCGCCAGGCATACCCTGACCGCGTCGTCGAGCAGCTGCAGGGCCGGCCAGGCGTCGCCGATGAAATGCGCGGCCGCCAGCCGCGGCGTCAGCGCAGCCGAGCCGGTACTGATGATCACCACATACCCGGCTACTGCGCCTTTCGGGCCGGGCACCACTGCCGGGCCGATGTCATAGCCGTACAGCGCGCCGAGCTCGCTCTGCGTCCGCCTGGCCAGCACGCCGGCCAGCAGCTCGCGGAGCTCAGTCCTGCGGTCAACTGCTCCCATTCAGGCCGCCATTCCCAGGGTGATCAGGCCGGCGCCGAGCAGCAGGAAACCGAAGATCCCCGCGATGATCCGCGCCCAGCTGGTCGGGTTGACAATCCACATCAGTTTCTGCACCGGCTGCTCGAGCGCGGTCAGGAAGTCAGTCACCTGGGACGGCAGCTGCAGCAGCTGCCCGGCCAGGCCGGTGACGGCCGACGCGCCGGAGGTGGCGATCCCCTCGACGTCCTTGAGCAGATCATCGGCGTACCCGGCCAGGCCGCCGCTGTTACCCGCCGCCGAGCTCGAGAACGCCGCCACGTCGCCCTGGGCCTGGTTCAGGTACAGCTGGTAGGCATCAGCCCAGTCCGACCAGTTGGCGCCGTTGTTCGTCGCCTTGACCGTGATCTGCGCGTTGGTCAGCGGATTCTGCAGCTGCGCTACTGAGTAGCCGCTGCCGACGCCCTTAGTGTCCAGCTGCCATATCCCGACGTTCGTCCCGCCGTCCGGGTTAGAGCTGGTCACACCACTCTGCAGCGACGACTCGGCGATCGCCCGGGCCAGTGCCATCGGCGCCGACGTGATCGACCCGCCAGCCTTGATCCACAGCGCGATAACCTGCGCCGCGGTCAGCGTCTGCCCGCTGCCGCCAGTGCCGCCGCCGCTGGTGGGTGCTGTCGCAACCATCAGCCCTGCCTCCTGGCAGCCGTGCCCCACGCGGGAATGGTCCAGCTGTTCAGCGTGTGCCAGTGCTGCATATCGCATTGCTGCTGGACTTCGGCGGTTATCGGCGCCCGGGTGTCGGCATGGTCGAGGCCAGTCAGGACCATCACGCGATCGGCCAGAAGACGCCCATCCACGTCTCGCAGAATCAGCCGCCGGTCGATCATGCTGCCGCCACCAGAAACCCGATGCCGAACACGAGCAGGAAGAACCCGAAGACACCGGCCATGATCCGCGCCCATGACTCCGGATTCATGATCCACATCAGTTTCTGGAACAGCCCGGCGGCGGTCTCGAACATGCTCGTCACGTCGGCGGGCAGGAACAGCGACAGCAGCCCCCCAGACGCGGCTGAGCTGGTCCCTGCCGCGCTTCCTGGAACGCGGCCGTAGCCGACGATGTTCGATCCCCAGGACGCCAGGGACGCATACCCGACGCCCAGGGCCGGGTCCTCGGCGGAGAGGACCTGGCCGTTGCCGGTGTAGATGCCGACGTGGCCCGGGCTGGCGTTGTCGCCGGGAAACTGCGCGAACACAAGATCGCCCGGCTCCAGCTGGCTCCTGGTGATCTTCTGAACCCAGCCCCACTGTGCCTCGCTGGTGCGCGGCGCGGTCACGCCCAGCTGGCCAAGCACGTACTGAACCAGGCCGCTGCAGTCAAAGCTCTTAGGACCGGTGGCCCCGTACACATACGGGTCGCCGGTGAACTTCTCGACCTCAGAGACGATCGACGCGCCGCTGATGCTCACCTGAAGTAACTACGCCTGCCCTGCTGCTGCTGCTGTCCCTGGCGCTGCCCGCCTCGCTGGCCGCCGCTTCGCTGCTGGCCGCCGCCCCGGGGCATAGAACGGCGGCCGCCGCCCTGACCGCCGTCTGGAGCCGGGTCGGGCACGCTCCAGTGGGTCGCCCGTTGGTATCCCTTGCGTTCCATGGCGTAGTCGAGCCATTCGGCGCGCTGGTCATCGTCGTCCCACAGGTCCGGGTGCCGGTCGGCGAACTCGGCGAGGTCCTGGTGGATCTCGTCGAGGTAGTCGCCAGCCATCACATGCCCTCGCGCGGCGGCGGCCCCGCCGGCGCCGGTGCCACCTCTGGCGTGGCCGGCTCCGGCTGCGGTTCCGGCTCCGCGAGCTTGACCGCGGCGGCCGCGGCGGCCGCGATCGAGTCGGCCTTGTCGTCATCGATGACCTTGTGCGCGGCCGTCTTGATCTCGTCGGCCAGGCTGCTGTGTGTCACCAGCGCCTTGAGAACGTCCCACAGGTCGTCGACGACGCCCAGGCCCTCGGTTATCTCGCTCATGGGCCGAAGTCTAGCCCCGGTTATCTTGATATCGAGGTATGCCAGACGGGCGGTGTCCCATGATCAAACTGGGTGATGGGCATCTTCCGGCCCGGGCGTGGTTCCTAGCCTAGTCGGGCTAAGCGCGTCCGGTCGGCCGGGCCGGACCTCGCTCCCTCAGCAGCAGAGCGCTTTGTTAGGCATGGGGCCGATCACCGCTGGCGCCGGTCGCCATTGTAAGAGGGATGCTCGGATCGTTTCGGCAGCTGCGGCATGGACTCGAGCGGGAAGTCAATCCAGGTGATGTAGGCGATCTTCAGGACGTTGTTCCGGATCACGAACTGGTGCGCTTCCTGATCCAGCGACTCCAGGACCGGCGTCCAGTCGCGGGGCCGGCCCAGCAGCTCGGCGAAGCGGGGCATGTCGCCGAAGTCGGCCGGCGGGAAGACGATCTTCCACCGGGATTCTGAGTGCTGGTCCCGGACCACGCCGACCGGCCGCTGCTTGCTCGCCACGACGCTGATGCCCAGCGCGCGGCCCTCACGCCAGTACTGGCGGATCAGGGCCTGCAGCCGCCGCCGGTGACGGCCCGGGCCGGGCAGCTGCTCAACCGTGCCGATCTCGTCGAACACCACGACCGTGTTGGAGTCCTTGACCCACAGGATCGTCAGCAGCTCGTAGATCGCCCGCTCGAGCGCTTCCTCACGCTCGTGACCGATGCCCTTGGGATCGGGCCAGAACACGCACTGACGGTGCGTCCGGACCTCATCAGCCGTCTTGACCCGCGGCCAGCCCAGCGCGATCAGCCGTTCCACCGTGGCATCGTCGAGCTTGGTCGCGATGACGACGATCGGGGTGTCCCGCCTGAGCGCCCGCTGGTGCAGGATCGTGGCCTCGGCGTAGGACTTGCCGGATCCGGACTGGCCGCTCACCTCCAGGTGCTCACCCTCGAATTTGCCCTCAGCGTTGCGGCCCCACGTATCGGTGAACTCCTCGCCGAGCTCGGACCACGGAATCTCCTCAGGCCACTCGAAACCGGGCGCTGTCTGCTGCAGCGTCGTCTCGGTCATAGCTCGCTATCCGAGTAGTGGCAGTCACAGTTGCAGCGATCATCATGGTGCAGCCAGGGCCTACCCGGATACCAGGTCCAGCAGGAACAGCGCAGTGGCATTCCGGGAATCCAGAAGTCGGTTGCCATGATCACGCAGCCGTGTACTGAGAGAAGTCCTGCTGCATAACCGCGAACCGGCCTGTTTTCTTGCCGGTGTCGGCGTCGGTTTCCTTGGTGATCTCGACGCTGTGAATCACGTGGTGCTGCCACACGGCGACAAAGAACGGCTTGAGTGTGGCCAGCAGCTTGATCCACAGGATCAGGCCGCTGGCGCTGGTAACGAACTCCACTGCCTTTTTGCTGCGGCAGATAATCGGCACCGTCGCGTCGATAGTGGCGTCAAGGTTCTCGCTGAGCTTCCCGAAACAGAACGGGTCAACGGTGATAAGGAAATCAGCGGGGACGCTGTAGAACAGCGCGAGCATCCCGGCTATGTCGTCCTTGACATCCTGGCCGACAGACTCCGGATCCCAGGGCGGCCGCGCCGGGTCGCCGCCGCCGGGCTGCTGCCACGCCGGATCCGGATCCGGGTCCCAGGTGCTCCCGCCGGAACCGTCGTCATCTTGCGGATCCGGGCCGGGCGGCGTGTCGCTCTTGCCAAACCACGGGAACCCGTTCCGGCCGTGCCGGCTGGCACCCGGCGCGGGCGGAACGGGAGCTTGCTGCTGCCGCGGCCGCCGCCGCTGCTGCTGCGGTGGCGGCGGTGCGGTGCTGTTGGCGGTGCCGTGCGCGGCGCGCTGGCGTGCCCTCCACTGCCGCGCCGACCGGTTCCACGCCCAGCCCTTCGGCGCCAGCACCGGATCGTCCGGCGGCGGCCGGTCCGGGTCATCCCACACAGGTGCTGTCGCGACGGCGCCGCCGTCGCCATCGGCGATGAACTCGGCCATGCAGCTGCTCGCCTTCCGGAACGTGGCGAGCGGCCTGGTTACCTACGCCAACGGTACCGTTGTGGTTAAGGTCCGGGGGATGGAGCGAGGCGCTCAGCGCCTGTGGAACGCATGCCACCCCCGGGCCGTACTGGCAAGGGGAGGTGCCCTGTGCTCGAGGCGGTCAAGACGCTAACGGCGACGCAGACTCTCGCGGGCTATACGCCGTGGATACTCGTCACCGTGTTCCTGTGCGTTTTCGTCGTCTGTGTTGCCTGGGCATCGAAATGATCGGCGGTGCGCGGACTGATCAGCGGCGCATTATTGCCGGGCCGCGGAACACCAACTTTGACCGCTACATCGCCGATCTGGTGCGCGATCGCGGATATGGATTCGAGCGGGTATGGCATGGTGTCGACGATCAGCACCGGGCCGATCAGTTGCGCAGGCGCCTGAAGCAGGCGGGCCGGCATCTGGGTATCAGCGTGAAAGCGTACTGGCTGGAAATCAGCGGATGCCCGCTATCGGGCGGCAAGTGCCCGTACCACGTTTATTACACGGCGTACGACAAGCCAGCAGCACGGGCGTATAAGCGGCAGAGACTGCTCGAGCGGACCCGGGACGGGCAATAGGGCGCTATGTGCTTCGGGCGCGCACTTTAAATTGCGGCCCTTGAGGGCCGCGACCCGGAAGCAATAGTTCCTGCAGCTGAATCAGCGGCGGGCTGGCGCAGCGCCGGCGTGTCCTGCGCGTGTTTCCTCAGCTGCGTCTGCAGGTCGGCTAACAGGCCCGCGGTAATAGAGATCCGTGTGTTCCGGTCCTCGCTCTCCCAGTACGCCTCGAGCCGCGGCGCCATGCTGGGCAGCAGGTTGATCCGCACGCGGGGGAACTCCTCGAGCAGCTGCGCGAAGAGCGCATCGGCCGGCGCGCTCACGGCCGCATCCACGGCTCGAGCCGTCCCTCGGCCAGCCGCGACAAGGCAGCAAGGATCTCGTCACGCAGGTGTGTGGGGTCCTCGCACGCCGGTGTGCTCAGCGCCGCGCCTTCGCTGCGGCTGCCGTAGTACCGGCCGTCGTACTGACCTTGCCAGATACGCCAGCCGGGGAACTCACGCTGGACGTCTTCTAGCGTCTCCTCGCCTGATGACGAGGGGTAAACGGGAATAGGATCGTTGTTCATACTCTCGCTCCTGCTAGCTCAGGACCGAGGGTCAGGCCCCGGGGAACGGTTCGCGCCGGACCCCGGGGCCTCCCCTATGTGTGGCTTCCCACCGTATGCCTACCCGGATAGGTCGGGCTAGGGTCCGACAGTCTCAGATAGGGCAGTCTGGCGCCGGAGACGCCTGGGTAACTTCCCGGCCATGGCTATCGACCATGAGGGGAAGACACCCGTCTACCTGCAGATAGCCGCGATCCTGCGGGATGCGATCAGCCGGGGGGATTTCCCTGTGGGCCGGGCGATCCCATCGGAAACCAGGCTGATGCAGCAGTACGGCGTGGCCAGGCTGACCGCGCGCAAAGCCGTCCGGGTCCTGGCCGACGAGGGCCTGGTCGAGGTCGTCACCGGCCGCGGTGCCTACGTCCGCGACCAGAGCTAGCGCATGGCCAGCAGTGACAGCTCGGCGGAGATGGCGCCGCTGTGCCAGTCAGCCGGCCGCCACAATCGCCACTCCTGGCCGGCGATCTGCAGCTTCGCTCTCCAGCGGGTCTGCTCAGGGCTAAGACGCCCGGCCGCGGACTTGAGCTCCACCCACAGCACTTTCCTGCCGACGATGACCAGGTCGGGGAATCCGCGCTGGCTGCGCCTGCTGTCGTGGGTGTGATAGGCGAACAGCCCGAGCCACTGGCATGTCACGAGCACCTGCTCGAGCAGCTGCTTCTCGGTCACTGGCGGAACAGCTCGCGGAACGTGGCCTGGCCTTCAGGCGACCGGGCCCAGGCGTCGGCTTCCTCGGCGCTCGCGTCGAAATCGCCGGCGACGACCTGCGCCGCCAGATCGCGCAGCCGCGGCCGCGAATCACGCGGCGTCGCTGGCAGGGACGCGAGGAAGTGAAGATCATGGACCAGCTGCATCTCGGGGAAAGCGAGCGGGGACAGGTAATCGTGGTAGTAGCCGGCCAGGGCGCGCTCGATCATGTCGGCCGGCACGCCGGGCACCTCACGCAGCGCGGCCGCCAGCTTCTCGGTCGTGTGCTCAGTCACGGTTGCTCCCGTCTGTGATGTGATTCGCGATTCGCGAGCCGGGCGCGGATGGTCGCGGCGTGGGGGGCCGGGTCGGTCCATACGGCTGAGAGCTCAGCCATGCGGGCCCTATGCTGAGCGGCCTGGGCTCGGATCCGCTCGCCTGCAGCCCGGCGCTGTGCGGTGATCGACGGCAGGGGGCGGCCGTCGTCGCCGAGCCACAGGCCCAGGCGTTTCCGCAGCCACCCGACCCCGTTACGTACCGGATGGGTGTAGCGATGCTGCGCGCCGCTGAACTCGTGATCGATGGCCCATGTCAGGTCCCGCACCGTCCACCCGTCCGCAGCGAACGGACCCCAGATCCAGGCACACCACTTGTCGCCGATTCCCTGGCCTGCGGCTTTGCGCAGCAGCTCAGCCACGCGCCGGAGAGGCTGAGCCGCCGCGGAGCGGCGTCCGTCCTGGGTTTCCCCCTCCCTGGCCTCGCGCGCGCGCGCAGGGGCCCCAACCGAAGTCCTGCCGGACTTCGTTGGGGGCTCAGCTTGTAGGCTGACCTGCGGAGACGGCGGCTCAGTGATCTTGTTCGGCAAGCACAGGACGTAGACGGCGGCGGTGTTGGGACGGTCAGGGCGGAACAGCGCCATGGGTGAGAACACCGGCGTGGTGCCCTCGACGACGCAGCCCAGGAACCCCCACGCCTCCAGGCGCCGCCGGGCCCGCTTCCACGTCGCCAGGCTGCAGCCTGTGAGCGACGTCAGCCGCTGCCTGGTCGGCCGCGTGGTGCCGTCCTGGTAGGACGCGTGCCGCGCCAGCTGCTTGGCGACGGCGAGCGTGTGCACCCGGGCGATCGGGCGGAGCTCGAGCAGCTGCGGCAGCTGGCCCAGCTGCTCGAGGTAGATCCGCTCCACGTTCGGCGAGCGGATCCGCCTCGAGCCGCTGGGCACGGCGCGGATGATCTCAGCCCGGCCCGGGCCCCCGCTTCGGGCCGGGCTAGCTCTCGTCGTCGCGGAGTAAGACACGCGACGCATCCCGGGACAGGACTCTGGTCAGCAGCCGCCGCAGCTTCCGGTTGGTCCGGATCAGCAGCAGCACGGCCGACGCCCACATGATCGTGGCCGAGATCCATACCAGCTGCTCGGCCAGGTTCAGCCGCCCGCCCAGCAGCGCGAACACGATCGCGACAACTCCATTGACAATGCCCAGCGCGGCACCCGCTCCGGCCATCAGCAGCGGGTCGGCCCATTCGGCGCGGTAATGGGTGCACGGGCACACCAGGCACGGGCGGTGCCAGCCGAACAGCCGGATATGCGTGTTGCGGGGATGGACGCACCCGCGGCAGCCCCGCAACCACTGGAGCTTTTTCACGGCATCATCCCCCGGCCGGCCAGCTTCGGCTTGACCAGGCAAAGCGCCTCATAGACCGCTTCGGGTGCGCTGCCGGATACGAATACCAGGACGTCGAACATCTCGCTGGGTGTCAGCGTGTCGAGCAGCCGGATCCGCTCCTCGTGGTACTGCTGCCAGGTATCCTCCGCAGCGGGGTACTGCAGTCCGGTATCGGGACCGGCTGCGCGCGGCCGCCCTGATCCGCTTGCGGCCCCCGCTTCCGGCGGCAGGGCGGCCGCCATTACCCACCGGCGCGTATGGCGGCCCCGGTGGCCGATCACTGCACACCGTGCCTGGTGAAGATCGAGTCCAGGCAGTCATCGGTATTCGTGTGGCCGTTCAGCGCCTCGACGACATACGGCGCGATCTCCCCGGGTGGAACCGGCTCCCCGGCGTCCTCGATGCCGATCGCGATAGCCAGGCGCTCACGCTCGGCGTCCAGGCGCTCGCGTTCCTCCGCGACGAATGCGTCCCATTCAGCCGCCGGAGGTTCGTCCCGCCGCTCGTCGACCATCCGGATCCATCGCTGCGCGGCCCGCAGCTCGTCCTCGGCGGCCGCGTGATAGCGGCGGCCGAGCAGATCACGGCCCAGATATGCGACCAAGGCGACGATCACCAGACACAGCACCACGATTCCCGCCGGGACCAGCCACGGCGATGCCTCCCAGCCCGACCCGGTCACCATCACCGGTTCACCGTCACGTCCTGGCCGGGATCCCAGCCCAGAGCGAGCAGCTGCTGCGCGCCGTCCGGGAGCGTAGAGGTCATCTCCTCGCCAGCCAGCCGCCAGTGCGCACGGATATTCGGTTGCACCTCAGGGTGCCGGCAGGCCACCTGCAGCGCGCACACCACCAGAAAGGCGATGTAAGGACCGAGCGCTATCGGAGCGATCTGCAGGCCTCGGGCCTGGTCCAGGATCAGCTGCTTGATCACTTCCATGTGGGCGTCGTCCTGGTCCGGGGTCATCATGACGTCGCCCGCTGCGCGAGCTCACCGGCGAGCTCGGCCTGCTCATCCGGATCCGCCGGGCAGTAGCCGCGGCGCAGCAGTTCAGCTACCGACTCCACAGGAATCCGGTAACTGCCACGGACCCCGCCCAGCGTCTTGAATGCCCCGGGGACCTGCCCTCTGCTCAGCCAGTTAAGAGCTGTCTTGTGAGTCACCCGGAACACCGCGGCCAGCTCTGGCGTGGTCAGTACCTTGACCCCCGCCCGCACAATCAGCATGCCGGCCCCCGGTACAGCGGGCAGTCCAGCCGGTGGCTCGGGATCGACCCGACCCCCCCGCATACCAGGCAGTCCCACCGGGTATCCGACACCCGCACGACGACGTCGAGCTCGGCGAGCTCGCGCAGCCGCCACGCCTCATCCGCGGTGATCTCGCCGCGGGCCTCGAGCACAGCTATCCGGCTGAGCTCGGCCATGCCGACGGCCCCCGCCGGCGTCGCTAGATCAAACAACGTTCCCCGCTCCCACTTGGTTGGAACGGAGGAGCCGGCGCAATCGGCGGGGAAATGGGTCCGTAGTCCGGTTCCCCGGCGACAGGAGGTGCGCCGGCCCCCCCGGCTTAGGAGGCCTTGCGGCCCAAACCCAAATCGAGCTGCTGCCCGCGATCGGCGCCGAGCGCGAGCTCGAGCGCCTTCTGCTTGACCACCTCGGGATCAAAGACGAACACGCCGTTGCCGACCGCGATCCGGCCGAGCGACGGCAGCTCGCCTGACTGTGCCCAGCGGTTGATAGTTCGGCTGCTGCGGTGCAGCACCGCTGCGGCCTGGCCGCTGGTCAGCAGGTCGCGGACGGCTGGATTTGACATACGTAACGTATTAGCCGGCATGTACGGCGGCGGTCAAGCGACACGCCGTGTTACATAGTCAGAGTCCTTGACGGTCGTCCGCCAAGTGACAAGAATCAGCATTATGACTCAGCCGACACAGACGGCAGCGATACCCGACTGGACGCTGCCGTGGAGACTGCAAAGGTCGCTGGCCTACGCCGGCATCAGCATCGAGGACATGGCGGGCGAGCTAGGTGTCACTCGCCAGACAGTGAGCCGGTGGCTGAACGAGCATGGCACGCCACGGACAGGGTTCGTGAAGCTCTGGGCGCTGCGCTGCGGTGTCCCCTACGAATGGCTGCTGACAGGCGCAGATGTCAGAAAACAGGATAACCGACACCCCGCTCAGGGCCTCCGGAGCGCGGCATGAGCGGCCTCTGTGATGCGTGCGGAGAGATCCACGCCGATCCGGTGCCATGTGACGCGGATAACGATGTCTACGACGAAGAGCTGATGTATTGCCCCGATTGCGGACGTTCCGACTGCACCGGCGAAAACTGCTACTGGCCAGATGAGGCAGGTCTGCGGTGAGCGCGCGCAAGGGCTATCCGGTGACCAGGGTGCTGCTGTGGTATGAGCAGCGGACCTGGCTGGTGGTGCTCATGTACCTGCTGGCAGCCGTGCTGGCCATCATGGTCGGGGTGCCGCGGTGAACCCGCGGGAGGGCTGCCCGGCCTGGTGCACCAAGCACGATGACGAGCATGGCCAGCACCACGTCGTGCGCGACGCCGGAGACATCAGGGTGTCGATACGCCAGATCGCCGACCCTTTGGGTGATAAGCCCACGCTGTACGTCGCCAACGTCCCGGTCAATGATCCGGCAGGCTTCATTGGCCGCATTGATGTCTGGTGGATGGCGCACCTGATGCGCAGGCTTGGCCGTGAGGATGTCGCCGCGGCGGTCGAGGAGCTGGCCGCGCTGGTTGCTGCCGGCGTACCTGCGTGACGGAACTGTCATGACTGTTTCGGTCATCCCTATCCGCCCATGGGGGGTCCACCTGAACGGGGGGTGGACGATGAGTGAAGATCCGCTGATTGCGCGCAACCTGCGGGATATGGAGCTCCGCGGCCGCACGGCTGAGACCATCAGGGCGCGCGGGTGGCTGTTAGCCCGTGTCCAGGATGCGATGGGCGTGCCGCTGGCCGAGGCCTCGGCGGCTGACGTGATGGCCTGGCGGGAAAGCCTGGCTGTCGACCGTGACACAGTCCGGACCTACGTGTCTCATGTCAGGCAGTTCTACGCGTGGCTGCGCAAGACGGGCGTCCGGCCGGACGACCCGGCCGAGGATCTGCCGGTGCCGCCGAAGCGCAGGCGCAAGGCCCGGCCGATGCCCGAAGATCATCTGCTGGCTGCGCTGGCCGGCGCGCCGCCGCGGATCCGGCCGTGGCTGGCCCTGGCCGCCGACGCCGGGCTGAGATGCAAGGAGATCGCCGGGCTGCGGCGGGAGAACGTGTGGGAGCACCGGCGGCCGCCGTGTCTGCTGATCGCTGCCGAGAGCACCAAGGGCGAGCGGACGGAACGGACTATCCCGATGACGCCGTTCCTGCGCGAGGTCCTGCTCGAGCACGGGCTGCCGTCGCATGGGTTTCTGTTCCGCCGTGGTGATGGCCAGCCGGGCCCGAACACGCCGTGCAACATCTCGCATCTGGCCAACCGGTATCTGCACAGCGCCGGGATTCCGGAGACGATCCACCAGCTGCGGCACCGCT
>Ga0307478_10002344_pt1 | contig 14997 bp, 14 predicted proteins | sample atmos_gasesECM4C_2_FD_203713 | JGI IMG/M metagenome (GOLD analysis project Ga0307478, IMG submission 203713) | Hardwood forest soil microbial communities from Morgan-Monroe State Forest, Indiana, United States - atmos_gasesECM4C_05 | ecosystem: Environmental > Terrestrial > Soil > Temperate...
GACCGTGGAATGCATGTGGAGATCGGTCAGCACTGGGCTAAGTTTACCCGGCGTCGTCGGACATCCAGCGATGGCCTGATTTCAAACAGTGACGGTTTTCCGCGGAATCCCCGTTGGGTACGAATAAGAGCCGTCGGAACCGTGTTTTCGTCGAGGTGGATGGAAATGCTTGGAGAGCTTGAGCTCGTTCGGTTGATCGAAGAGAACGATTACCCCGCGCGCCTGGTTTCGTCCGGAGTCGTCTGGGTGGAACTGGAGATCACGGACCCGAAAACCAACGCCGTTCGGCGTGAGCGGCTGTCGAAATCGGCCTTTGCCGATCTCATCCTCGACTGGCGGGAGCGCCACAAGCGCGACCTCCGCGAACTTGGTCCCGCCCTCCGCAAGATAGGCATCGCCGCCTAGGCAAGCGAGCCGCCGGTCGAAGGCCGGTTAGTTTCGGCGGCCGCCGAAGATGCGGAGCAGGATGAGGAAGAGGTTGATGAAGTCCAGGTAGAGGCTGAGGGCCAGCAGCAGCGAATTGTTGTCGCCCGCTCGCTGGGCCTTGACCCGCCAGAAGTCGAAGAAGGTTAGCCCGACGAAGACGATGCCGAGGAAGGCGCTGATCGCCAGCTGGCTGATCGGGAAGTGGAAGATCAGCGTGCCGAGGCTGACGAGGATGCCGAGGAGGAGGGCGCCGAGAAGGTATCGGCCCCATGCCGCCATGTTGATGCTGGTCAGGTAGACAACGGAGGCTGCCACCAGGAAGATGCCAACCGTCCCGAGCAGCGCGTTGATGACCGCATCGCTTTGATAGAAGGACAGCACCGGGGCGATGAATAGGCCCTCAACCACCGAGAAGACGGCGAACAGACCGACGGCGAGGGCGGTGTTCTTGCTGTTCGCGGTCGCCTGGATCCCGAAAATCAAGCCGATGGCGACTATGAAGTAGATAAAAGGACTGAAGTTGGGCGCCACGCCTGAGTAGTAGGCGATCACTCCGCCCGCAGTGAGCGCCAGCGATAGCGCTAGCCAGCCCATTGTCCGGCTGAGCAGTGAGCGCTCGACCTGGGTCTGGCTCTGGAGCATCTCGTGCGGGAGCATCTCTTGGAACGTACCACAGGATGACGTGGGGTACACTATCGCCTTTTCTTATACTGGGGCTGCCAATGAAGATCCTCGATGGACGTGTCTCCCTGCTCGCGTGCGGCCTGGCGTTGAGCCTTCTGGCCGCGTGCAGCCCGAGCGCAAATCCAGTTGCGACCCCGACGCCAACCCCGAGCCGCCTTGGCCCCGCCATGGTGCAGGTCGAGAACTCGATCCTGGCGCGGCCTCAGGCCGGGTTGCAGCAAGCCGACCTGGTCTACGAGTACCTCGCCGAAGGCGGGATCACCCGAATGACCGTGATCTACTTCAAGCCGTCCGGCAACCAGCGCATCGAGCCGGTTCGCAGCGCGCGCCCGGTCACGATCCGCCTCTGGCACGCCTACCACGGCGTGATCTTCTTTTCGGGCGCCAATCAAAAGGTCCTGGACATGATGGCGGCGGACCACATCCCGAGCCTCACGGAGGGCAGCGATGGCGGCATTTATTTCGCCCGCGACCCGAGCCGCCGCGCGCCACACAACCTCTATACAAACGGGGACCTCCTGGCTCAGGGCGTGCAAAAGTACGCGCCGCGCGTCATCTATCAGCTGCCGGCGCCGGGAACGCCGGCGGCGAGCCCGGCCCCCGCGGTCGCCAACCATATCGTCTTCGACCAGACGAACTTTCATCGCGTCACGTACACCTACTCGGCGGCGGACAGCGCCTATTCGTACGGAACCGAGCTGGGACCGCTGATCGACAGGAACACCGGCCAGCCGATCAAACCGGTCAACGTGATCCTGGTCCAGGTGGCGCATCATGACGCGGGTTTCACGGACGTGCTGGGCGCGCCCGCCGTCGACTTCGACCTGCAGGGGACCGGCCCGGCCGATGTCTTCACCCAGGGCCATCGCTACACGGCTACGTGGGACCTCACCAACACGGAACAACCGTTGAAGATCCTCGGGGCGGACGGCAAGCCGATGCACCTTCCGGCCGGCCTCACCTGGATCCACCTGGTGGACCCCGGCACGCCGATCACCGTTTCCTGACGCCCCCACCCTGCCCTCCCCCGCATGCGGGGAGGGGAAAGCCAGATACACTGCGACCAACAGGCGCTCGAGGCCGGCAACCGCAAGGTGCCGGCCGCTTTGTTTCCCGAAGAGTCAATGTGAGTCTCACAGGCCGGCTTGGAAATCAGTACGCTAACGGCATGGTCATCACCACCAAATTCGAACTGGCGGCCCCGGTTGAGGCCGCGTGGGCCTACCTCCTCGACGTACCGAAGATCGCGCATTGCGTCCCGGGCGCGTCCCTCACCCAGGTGATCGATGACAAGACCTATGAGGGCAAGGTCGAGGTCAAGCTCGGGCCGATCGGTGTTTCGTACAAAGGCCAGATCACGATCGAGAGCAAGGACGAGGCGACGCACACGGTGGCGGTAAAGGCCGTCGGCAACGAAACCCGTGGACGAGGGGGTGCCTCCGCGACCATGACGGCACAGCTCGAGCCGAGCGAGAAGGGGACCAGTGTCGTCATGACCACCGACCTTGCGGTCAGCGGCGTGGTCGCCCAGTTCGGACGGACCGGCATCGTGCAAGAGGTCGCTCAGCGAATGGCCCAGCGGTTTGCAAGTTGCGTCGACCAGGAGCTGAAGGCCGCGGCCATCGCCTGATTGCCGGGATCCTGCTGTCCGCGGGATTCTCAACACGATTCGGTCGCCAAAAGCTGCTCCAACCGTACCGGGGTGAGCTCCTCGTCCGAAAAACCGCCCGCTGCTTCCTGGAGGCTGGCCTTCAACCGGTCGTGGTCGTGGTCTCGAACGACCCTGCGTTCGGTGACGCGCTCGCGGGCCTGCCCCTGACCATGGTCGAGAACGCTCATCCCGAAGCTGGAATCAGCAGCTCGATCGCGGTCGGGTTGCGCGCACTGCCGGACGACTCGAGGGCCGCGCTGATCGGCGTTGCCGACCAACCCTATTTGACGGTGGAGGCGGTCGAGGAGTTACTCCAGGCGTTCTCGCCGGGGCGGATCGTCGTTCCACGCTTTGGCGACCACCGCGGCAATCCGCCGGTGTTCGACCGTCGATTCTTCCATGACCTGATGCAATTGCGAGGTGATCGCGGTGGTCAGATGGTGGTGAACGCCCATCCCGACGCCGTTATCGAAGTAACCCTCGCGGAGGAGATTGGTGCCGACGTCGACCGGCCGGAAGATTGGCCGGACTAGCGGTTGATCGCTAGCCGAAGGTGGGCTGACCCGGCGGTCAGCGCCCAGAGCATGCTGCCGAGCAGGATGGCGTCGATACGCCAGCCGTAGAGGCTGCCCGCGGTCGCCGCGTGGTCGAGGAGCGAATGGAGAGTGCTCATGTCAGCGTCCTGCTCTTGCGGATTCAGGATGGCGCTCCAGCATGAACGCCGACGCTGAGCGAGATTAGAGGATCCTGAGAAAATGCCGACCAGCCTGGACCACACAGCTGGCGGGTGCCGCGCGCGACTGGGTCAGCAATTCTTGGTCGATGAAACATTTACGACAGACAGCTGTCGTAACCATGCCTCAGGATGGGCGTATGGCCGCGTCGGGCGATCGAGCGGGGAGTCCAGTTGCGCAGCTGAAAGCTCTGATTGGACGGCTGCCCGCCTGGCTTCATGAAGTGAACGACAGCGAGCTTGGCGAAGAGCTGGTCGAGATCCGCGAGTCGGTCGTGCAGCTGGAGGCTGTCTTCGCCGGCGGGCTGCGACGCTTCGACGCCTCCGGTGAGTACAAGGCCGACGGTGCCCTGTCACTGATCGATTGGTTGCGCTGGAAAGCAAAGCTCTCCGCCGGTGCCGCGATAGAGCGGGTCACGATTGCGCGCCAGCTGGAGCAGCTGCCCCGGACTCGGCAGGCGTTTGCCAGCGGTGATCTCGGCTACCAGCACGTGGCCCTGCTCGCGCGGACTGCTGAGAAAGTCGGCGCGGCGGCGGTCCAGGGCGAAGAACCGAGTCTGTTGAAGGCCGCGGAAACGATGGACCCGAGTCAATTTGCCGGTGTGGCCAAGGCTTTCGAATATCGCGTCGATCACGCGGCGGCGCTGGCCGAAGCCAATCGCGCGTACGCGCGCCGCTATCTCCACATTAGCGACGCAAAGGACGGGCTGGTCCATCTCGAAGGCCTGCTCGATGCGGAGGGCGGCGCGACGCTGAAGACGGCGCTCGCTGCCCTGATGCCACCGCCCCGAAAAGACGACGATCGGACGCCCGGCCAGCGCCGCGTCGACGCCCTGGTTGAGTTGGCGCGCCGGCCGCTCGCTGGCAGCAAGCTCGGCTCCGCCGGCGGCCAGCGGCCGCATCTGGTCATCACCGCCAGCGCCGAGACCCTGGCCGGGCTACCCGGCGCGGCGCCCGCGCAGCTCGAAGGCGTCGGTCCGATTCCGATCGAAACCGCGCAGCGGCACGCGTGCGACCCCTCGGTCAGCTGGTTGCTCGGACAGGCCGAGCTTGAAAGCGAAACGAGCCACGCCCACCAGCGGATCCCGGCGCCGACGCGCCGAGCACTCGTCGCTCGCGATCGCGGTTGCGTGGTCAACCACTGCAATCGGCCGGCCGCGTGGTGCGACGGCCACCACGTGGTCTGGTGGACGCGAGGCGGGAAGACGGCGCTCGGCAACCTGGCATTGGTGTGTGGCCGCCATCACCGGATGTTGCACGAAGAGGGCTGGACGCTGGAGCGAAAAGACGGACGCTGGCTGGCAAAACCGCCGGTGCAACGAGTTCCGGCGAATGCCAGGTCGGCCTGATACGTCAGCCCGCGGTCCGCGCCTCGGGTCGCGACGTGGCGTCGGCCTGGTCCACCAGTTGCAGGAAGCGTTCGACGAGCGTGGCGTCCCACTGCTTGCCCTCACCCTGGCGGAGGGTGCGAATCACCTCGTCGCGCGATCGGCGCGGACGGTAGGGGCGATCGTTGCTCATCGCCACGAAGGCATCGGCAATCGCGATGATGCGGGCAAACAATGGAATGTCTTCACCGCCGAGTCCGTCGGGGTAACCGGCGCCGTCCACGCGCTCGTGATGGTGCCGGACCGCCGGCAGGACCTGCTCGGCACTCGGCAGCGCGGCGAGAATTTCCTCACCGACGATCGGATGACGCTTGACCTGGCTGAATTCTCCGGGGTCGAGCCGGCCCTGCTTCGAGAGAACGTCGACCGGGACGCTCACGGTGCCGACGTCGTGCAGCAGCGCGGCCCGGTATAGCAGCGTCAGCTGATCGTCCGGTAGCGCCAGGGCGCTGCCTAGCTGCATCGCCCAGTGGGCGACCTTCTCCGAGAGGCCGGCGCTGGTGTGGTCCCGGTCCTCCACGGCGCGGGCGAGGGTGACGACGACACTCTCGAGCTTGTGCAGCTGCCCGTTGAGCCCGGCAATGCGCAATTGCACACGCACCAGCGCCAGCAACCGGGCGCGGTCGACGGGCTTGACCGCAACGTCGTCGGCGCCGGCCTGGAGGGCCCGCTCGCGCTGCACCTCGTCATCCCCGGACATCAGCAGCACCACCGGGATTTCGCGCGTCGCGGGTGCCTGCTTGATCGCCCGGCAGACCTCGAAGCCATCCATGTCCGGGAGCAGCGCCGCGCACAGGACGAGGTCGCATTCGTGGGCGGCCAGGGTGCGCAACGCCGCCGCCCCGTCGCCGGCCGTGATCACGCGATACCCTCCGCGCTCGAGCAGGGTGCGGAACTCTCGCTGGCTGGCGTCCTCGTCGTCGGCAACCAGCACCGTCGCCGTGAGACCTTGCCCCTCGGTATCCCTCACGTCCCCGCCCTGAGGAGCGCGGGGAGATTGCTGAAGTCACGCTCCGCCGCCATGCGCATGACCGCATAAGCCCGGTTTTGCTCCCCACGGCGGCGAAGCACGTCCGCGTACATGGCACATACTTCGCCGAGCTTTCCGAGGGCTTCGCGGTCGACGAGCATCCTGGTTGCTGCCCGGAAGCACCGATCCGCGACCACCGGGTGACCAAGCCTGTCGGCGGCGGCTCCCTCGATGGCGGCCGAGAGCGCCTGGTGCAGATGATCCTGCGACCGTTCGGCGGCGTGCCCACTCTCGCGAGCCAGTTGCAGGGCCTCCGCGTCCCGTCCGGCGTCGAGCGCATACCGCGCCAGCGCACCGGCGGCGACGGCAATTTCGAAATCATCGCTCAGCTCGCGGGCGCGGCGGAGGCAGCGAGACTGGACATCCCAGGCCTCTTGCTTGCGGCCGGCGGCGTAGTGGACGTCGCCAATGTTGTTGAGAATCCGGTTGGCTGCGCGCTCCTGCCCAATCCGGGCGTGGATCTCGAGGGCACGATTGCAATGCTCGATCGCCTGGTCGAAGAGGCCCTTGGCCCGAGCGGTCACGCCCAGCGACATGTGCGCATTCGCGATGCGGAACAGGCTTTCGGCGTCGGTGGCCGCCTCCAGCGCCCGAAGCGAAAATTGGTGTGCCTGCTCGAGTTGTCCCAGCCCCCAGCATGAGCGGCCGAGGTTGGTCAGCACCCGGGCTTGGATCGCGGGATCGGCGTGCTTGGCACGGTCGAACCAGTACATCGCCCGCCGACCAGCCTCGACGGCGAAGTTGAACTGCTCCTGCTCATTCAGCACCGTCGCGATTTCCGTGTAGATCTCTCCGTTCAGCTCGGGGTCGTCGGGCGGTGCATCGGCGGCCGCCGTCTGGAACGCGACTAGCGCCTCAGGCAGCCGGCCAAGCGCGTCGAGCGCCATGCCACGGAGCCGTTCGAGGTCGGCGCGTTCGTTGGCGGTGCTGGCGAGCGGGTCCGCTTCCTCGACGAGGGCGAGGGCGTGTCCGGGTTCCTTGGCCTTCAGCGCGAGTTCCGCGCTTTTGCGCAAGTAGGTCAGCTCCATGGGCGAGGGATCGCCCGTAAAGTGGCCGAGCGGCATCCCAAGGCGCTCTGCGATCAGGCGCAGCTTGGAAAGCGAGGGCGTGGCGCGGTTGCACTCGACCTGACTGATGAAGCCCTTGGTCGCCACCCCCCGAGCGAGCTGTTCCTGCGTCAGTCCCCGAGCCAGCCGCGCTTGTCGAAGACGCTCCCCCACCGAGTTCATGTTGGCAGCAACAAGTATAGCTCCACTACACCCGGTGTCCGAAAGTATATTGACACCGCGTACACCGGATGTTAAATTTCCGGCCAATCGGTCGGAGCACCCGGTGTGAAGGAGCGGGCTCATGAACCGATTGATTGGTCTCCTCGTCGCCGTCGCCGCTGTTGTTCTCGCCGTCGCCGACACGCTGCCAGGTGGTCATTAACTAGGTTCCGGGGGGTTCGGACGGGCGCTTGCCGCGGGCAAGCGCCCTTTTCGTGTACGCCAGCCGCCGGGCGGTTGTGCTGTTAGGGCGAGGTTTTCGGGGAGGCGGTGGCGGAAGCGCTGGGGGAAGCGCTCGCCGATGAGCCGGCCGGCGTGAGTGCTCCCAGTTGTTGCAGCACTTTTCCAAGCGCCTGGATATCCGCCGCGTACGTGGTGAAGTCGCCCTTTGTCAGAGCGGCCTGGGCGTTTGCGTAGTCCTGGTTTGCCTGCGCGATCAACTGGGCAACCGTCCCGCTCGGCGCCGTGCCCGGGCCTGACGGCGGGGTGGGTGTGGCGTTGCCGAGAAGCGATTGGAGGGCCTGGTCGAGGGTGTCCTCCATCACCACGTTCTGTCCAGTGGCGGCAATTACTTTTTTCAGCTGCGGAATCTGGAGGTTGGTGGCTTCGAGGTAGATGGGCTCGATGTAAAGGAGGGAGTTGGCGATCGGCAGTACCAGCAGGTTGCCGCGGATCACGTTCGAGCCCGGGGCGTTGAGCAGCGCGAATTGCGATTTGATCAGCGGCGCCTGGTCGATGTTTGACTCCACCTGCTGCGGGCCGACCACGAGGCTGTCCTTAGGGAAGCGAAAGTCGAAGAGGGTGCCGTAGTTGGGTGGGTCGGACCGTGCCGCCAGGTAGGCGATCATGTTGTTTTTCTGGTTGGGGTTGTAGGGGAGGATCGTCACGAACTCCTCCTTCGGCTCCCCGGGAAGCCGCATGATCACGTAGAAGGGGCGGATCGTACTGGGCGCCTGGCCCTGCTGCTGATTCTCTGTCGCGATCACCCACAGGTCTTCCTTGGTGTAGAAGACGGTCGGGTCCTGGATGTGATAGAGGGTGAACATCTCGGCCTGCGTGGTGAACATGTCGCGCGGATACCGGATATGGGCCTGCAGGTCGGCGGGCATGCTGCTGAAGGGCTTGAAGAGGCCGGGAAAGACGGCCTTGTAGGTGTTGACGATCGGGTCGTTCTGGTCGATCTGGTAGAAGGTCGTGCTGCCGTCGTAAGCGTCGACGACCACCTTCACCGAGTTGCGGACGTAGTTGATGCCGGCCAGCGGTCCGCTGCTGTCGGGCGAGAGCTGGCTATATGGGTAGTGATCGGTGGTCGTAAAGCCATCGAGGATCCAGTAGATCTTGCCGCCGACCACGACCACATACGGATCCTGGTCGAACTGGAGGAAGGGCGCGAGCGCCGACACCCTGTCCTGGACCGCGCGGTTGAAGAGGACCTGGGTTTGCGGCGTCAGTTGGGGGCTGATCAGGATGTTGATGTCGCCGAACCGAATGGCGAAGGCGAGGCTCCGAAGCGCCGATGACAGCGCCACTCCGGTTGTGCCGGTCCAGTGATTGAACTGGTCGGTGGTGGAGGGGTAGTCGAATTCGAGTTGTTTGGAGTCGGCAAGTACGTAATTCGAGGTATGGCGGCCAAAATAAATGGCGGGCTGCGTCACGTTGGGCACGCCGCTGGGTGGGATGTTCTCGAGGGACAGGACCGGCAGGCCCTGGTCGGTCGCCAGGTTGGCGCGGGCCGCCACCACCCCATAGCCGTGCGTGTACTGGAGCTTGAGGTTGACCCAGCTCTGCGCGGTCGACGGCAGGTTGCCCGGCGCGAGCTCACGCGCCGCGAGCAGCAACTGCAAGTACTGGTCGCCCACCTGGTAGCGGTCGACCGCGACGTCGGTTAGCTGATAGTAGGTTCGTAGACTCTGGATGTTCTCCAGTGTCTGTGGCAGGGCGAGCTGGGGGTCCCAGAGTCGCGCATTCTGGACCGTCTCCTGGTTGCTCGCGATGTCAGCGGCGGTGATGCTGGGCTGGGGCGTGAAGGGACGGTCCTGGATGCCGGAGAGGCCGTAGGCCGCTCGCGTGAAGGCGATCTCGTTCTTGATGTAAGGCGTCTCTTTTCCAAGCTCGCTCGGCGCAACCTGGAACCGCTGAACGAAGCCGGGGAATAGCACCAGCAGGATGAACGCGGCTCCAAGCCAGGCGACGAGGGCGACAGGGAGAGCGACCACCCGCCCCTGCCAGGCGTTGGCCAGCAGTCCGATGGCGATGACCCCCATCAAGACCACCATGATCCAGTAGGCGGGGATGCGGGCGGCGACGTCGGTGTAGCCGGCTCCGTACACGAAGTTCCGCCGACTGAGTAACAACTCGTAGAGGTCGAGGCGGTAGTGGATCGCGAGCAAGGCGGCGAAGGCCGCGGCGAGCACCGAGAGATGCCGGATCGCCCGCGTCGGGAGCGTCAGGTTCTGGAAGCCAGCGCGCGAGGCGTAAATGCCGGCCACCGCCAGCACCATCAGGATCACCACCCCGAGCAGCCAACCCCAGACGAAGCGCCAGAAGGGGAGCGAAAACACGTAGAAGGAGACATCCGTATGCCAGATCGGATCCTGGACGTTGAACGGCTTCGCGTTCAGGAAGGTGATGATGGTCTGCCACGATGCGGCCGCGATGCGGCCGAAGAGCAGGCCGAGCAGGAACACGGCGAGCAGGGCGAGGATCGTCGAGGGCGCCGTCAGCGGCCGCTGGCGGATCCCGATCGATGAGAGGCGCCGGCCGGTGTTGGAATTGAGTGCCAGCAGGACGTTCGCCGCACCGATGACCCAGAACAGAATTGCGAAAATGAAGAACGACCAGATTTGCGCGGCAAAACGCGTCCCGAACACGCTGCCGTAGCCGAGGGCTCTGAACCAGAGATAGTCCGTGTAGAGCGTCGCGAACGGCTTGAGCAGGAACAGGATCAGTAGCGCCGCCGAGATGGCGACGATCCAGATGACACCCCGTCGGGAGACGCGGATGGTGGGGAAGCTGGGCTCGGTTGGAAGCCGGCCAAAGGGCGACTCTGGGCCCCCGAAGAATCCGCCGGGGGGGACCCGTCTAGACATGCGGGAAATCCCGCGACCCTGACGTTGGGGCGACCCGCGATCCAGGCATTCCAACGAATGCGGCGCGTCCTGGATACTGTGCGGTGATACCCACCTCTTCCTCGATCTGTAGGAGCCGATTGTACTTCGCGACTCGCTCCGACCGTGACGGCGCACCTGTTTTGATCTGCCCGGCGCCGGTGGCGACCGCCAAATCGGCAATAAACGTGTCTTCGGTTTCACCGGATCGGTGCGAGACCACGGTCGAGTAGCCGGCGCGCGCCGCGCTCGCCATGGTCTCCAGGGTCTCGGTCAGCGTCCCGATCTGGTTGACCTTGATCAAAATGCTGTTGGCGATCCCTTCCTCGATGCCATGGCGAAGGCGCACGACGTTGGTGACGAAAATATCGTCGCCCACCAGCTGCAGGCGTTTCCCGAGCCGCTGGGTGAGTTGACGCCAGCCGTCCCAGTCATCCTCGGCCAGTCCGTCCTCGATCGAGATCACCGGGTATCGATCGACCCAGTCAGCCCAGCGATCGATCAGCTGACCCGCATCCATGGTTTTCCCTTCGCCTTTTAATAGATAGTTCTTGTTCTCATAGAACTCCGAGGCGGCGGGATCGAGCGCAATGTAGACGTCCCGTCCAGGCTGGTGGCCGCTGCGTTCGATGGCATCGACCAGCAGCGACATCGCCTTCTCGTTGGTGTCGAGCTCGGGCGCGAACCCGCCTTCGTCGCCCTGCCCGGTGCTGAGTCCGGCCCGGTGCAGGCTATCTCTGAGCGCGTGAAATACCTCGGCGCCCCAACGCAGCCCCTCGTGATAGCTGGGAGCGCCGGCCGGCACCACCATGAACTCCTGGAAGTCGACTTTGGTCTGCGCGTGCTTGCCGCCGTTGAGGATGTTCATCATCGGCACCGGCATCAGCGGCTGCCGATCGCCCGCAAGGTAACGATAGAGCGGCAAGTGGGCAGCCAATGCCGCCGCTCGTGCCACGGCGAGTGAGGCACCCAGAATTGCGTTGGCACCCAGCCGCGATTTGTTGGCGGTGCCATCGAGATTGATCAGGCGTTCGTCGACGGCGCGCTGGTCACTCGGATCGACGCCCCGCAGTGCGCCGGCGATTTCGTCGTTGACGTGGCCCACGGCCTTGAGCACGCCCTTGCCTGCATAGCGACCCTTGTCGCCATCGCGTAGCTCGACCGCCTCGTGCGCCCCGGTTGAGGCGCCGGATGGGACGGCGGCGCGGCCGAGCTCGCCTGAGGCGAGCAGCACGTCGACTTCGACCGTCGGATTGCCGCGCGAGTCAAGGATCTCCCGGGCGTGGATGCGTTCGATCCGGGGGCGGGTCACAGCTCGTCGTCATCCGGACCGCCCGAGCCGTTGGACTCGCCGTCCCCCATTTCGTCGACCACCTGGTCGAAGTCCTCACCGAGCTCGTCGCCGCCCATTTCTTGTCCCATTTTTTTTGCCCAGCGCGCCATGCTCTTGGGGTCGTTCTCATCGACGTCGGACAGGTCGCTGTCGCTCAGACGGTCGAGGCGGCTGTCCTCGGAAAGGACCTGGGCGGTGCGCGAGATGAGGCGCGTCAGATGGCGCCCGCCGCATAGCGGGCAGGCGGGCGCGGCTTCCACCTCGCCAAAGCTCCGAAAGAAAATCGCCGGACGCTTACCGCAGTCCGCACAGCGATATTCGTAGATGGGCATGGCGTAGCCCTAAACTTAGCGCATGGCAGAGCATCACGATCCCAACGAGCATCAGCATTCCGAAGGCGGCGAGCGCGTTCGCGAGGTCGTCCGCGACGGATTTACGATCATGCTGGGCGCCGCGAGCTGGGCGTTCGAGCAGGGTGATCGCCTGGTCGACACCTGGCTGCACCAGGGCCACGTCAGCCGGGACGAGGGCCGCCGGCGATTCGAGGAGTTCGCCTCCAACACCCGTCGCCGAGGCGAGGAGTTCGGCCAGCGCATGCGCTCATCGATGCCGGTCGCGACTCGCGATGAAGTGGCCAGGCTGGAGCGGCAAGTCGCGGAACTCAAGAGCGAGATCGAATCGCTCAAGGCCGGCAGCAGCGTTACGTCGTGAGATAACCAACCGGGCGGGTGCGTTTATCGCCGCGCTGAGCGGCTAACCGTGCTTCTTGTGCTGGCCGCGACCGCCGCCGCCGCCGCCGCCGCCATTGCCGCTGCCGCAACCCTCGTCGCATCCCGCCGGCCCAACCGGTTGCTGGGACTGTGCCACCTGGCCCGTGCCTGGCAACAGGTAGGCGGTGTACCCGTCCATGTTGACCGCCTGCAGACCATCGGGGGCTGAAAACCAGCTGTCGGGCTGGCCGCTGAGCGCCTGCGTCATAAAGGCATGAAAGATCGGCGCGGCCCCCACGATGCCGGACACGTGAAGCATCGGGGTGTGATCGGCGTTGCCGACCCAGACGGCGACCGCCAGGTTGGGCGTGAAGCCCACCGTAAGGTTGTCGCGGAAGTCGTTGGTCGTGCCCGTCTTCGCAGCGACCCGGTGGCCGGGGATGACCAGGTCGCTGTTGGGCCCGAACGCGAGCTGCCGGTTGCGATCATTCGAGAGCATGTCCGCCATGATGGAACTCACCTGCGGGCTGAGCGCCGCCTGGTGGTTGACTCTCGAGTCATATCGATAGAGCGTCTGGCCCTGGGCGACGATGCTGAGGATCGCCTGCGGATGACGGTAGGTCCCCTGCGCGGCCAGCGTGCTCGCGCCCGAGGCCATGTCGATCAGCGGCACCTCGTAGCCGCCAAGCGTCAGGCTCGGCTGATAACTCGTGGCCGGCTGGGTCAGGGTGGTGACGCCCATCCGGCGGGCGACGTCGACGACGTGATCGATGCCGGTTCCCAATTCGACCTTGACGGCGGGGATGTTGTACGAGTTGCCCAGCGCCGACGGAATCGGCTGCCAGCCGTGATACCAGCCGTCGTAGTTGTGGGGGGTGTAGGTGGTGCCGTCGCTCAGGCGGACGCTGAGCGGCGCGTCGAGCACCCATGAGCCCATCGTGAATTTCTGGGACTCGATGGCCGCCGTGTACGTAAAAATCTTGAACGACGATCCCGGTTGCCTGGGAATGATCGACATGTTGTACTCACCGCCTGGCACATCGGCGCCGGCTGAGCCCACCATGGCGAGCACCGCGCCGGTCGCCGGGTCGAGCGCGACCAGGGCGCCGTCGGTGACGTGCTGGCCCTGGAGCGCCATGACCTTCTCGCGGACCTGACGCTCGGCGATCGACTGGAGGTTCCAGTCAAGCGTTGTGATCACGGTCAGCCCGCCGTTCTTGAGCAGCTCGTCACCGTAGGTCTTCTCGAGCTGCGCCGCGACCCAGTGCACGAAGCCAGGGGCCTTGACGTTGTCGGCCGTCGACGGTTTCTGCAACGCGAGCGCCTGGGCGAACGCGGTTCGAGCCTGGGACGCCGTGATGTCGTGGGCACGAACCATGGCGTCGAGCACCACGTGCTGGCGCGCCTTGGCGCCAGTCGGATTGCTGAAGGGATCCAGCTCGGTCGGGGCCTGCGGCAAGCCGGCGAGAAACGATGCCTGCGCGAGTGAGAGCTGGCTGGCCGGCTGGCCAAAGTAGGTTTGCGCCGCCGAATCGACGCCATAGGACTGATTGCCGTAGTAGAGGCGGTTCAAGTACGCCTCGAGGATCTGCGCCTTCGAGTACTGGTGCTCGATCTCGACGGCGAGGATGGCTTCGTCCACCTTACGCAGGATCGAGCGATCGCCCGAAAGATAGATATTCTTGACCAGCTGCTGGGTGATGGTGCTGCCACCCTGATTGAAGCGAAGATGCAACAGGTCGTCGAGACCTGCTTGCCCGGTGCGCAGCAGGTTGAGGCCGCCATGCTGGTAGAAGGTACGGTCCTCGACGGCGATGGTCGCCTTCTGCATCGCAAGTGCGACCTGACCCAGGGGTACGATGTGGCGTCGGTCGGATCCCTGGTGGATCTCGGCCAGCAGGACCGTGCCCGTCCGGTCATAGATACGGGTCGATAGTGGAAGTCGCGCGGTGCTCAGGTTGGCGGTCGACGGCAGGCCGGCCCATACGTACAGGACGCCCGGGAGGACCAGGATCAATAGAACGAGCAAAACGGCCGGCACCACCATCCACGGACGGAAGGCAAGCCGCCGGGCCGATCGCACGATGGTCCGTCCGCACCTCGAACAGAAGCGGCTGTCCGGCTTGACCGGAGCGCCACACGCGCGGCAGAACATTGCCGTCGCCCTCTGGGATGTGCTATTTACGCTGATGGGTTAAATTATACCGCGAGGCTAAGCATAGCCTCCAACGAACCCGTAACCCGCTAGGCCTGGATCACGCGGGCGCCGAGGACGCCCTTCAGGTGCGCCAGCGCCCAGTGCTGCACCTCATCGCCGGGATGCCCGGGGCCGTCGAAGGTCTCGACCGCGGCGGCCGGCACCACGACGCGGTAGTCGCGGTTGCGCAGGTCGGCGACCGTATGCAGCACGCAGATGTCGGTGCACACGCCGACGACGGTCACCTGTTCGGGCTGCGCCGCCTTGAGCCGTTCGTCGAGGTCGGTTTCGAAGAAGCCGGAGTAGCGGCGCTTGCGGATCAAGGTGGCATCGTGGAGCAACGGCTGCAGCTCGGGAACGACCTCTGACTCGATCGTCCCCCGGACACAGTGCACGGGAAAGACTTCAAACTCACGGTCGTTCGGGTCGTGCGTGTCCGCCAGGAAGATCAGGTGGTCGCCGGCCTTCAT
>Ga0307478_10002345_pt1 | contig 14995 bp, 13 predicted proteins | sample atmos_gasesECM4C_2_FD_203713 | JGI IMG/M metagenome (GOLD analysis project Ga0307478, IMG submission 203713) | Hardwood forest soil microbial communities from Morgan-Monroe State Forest, Indiana, United States - atmos_gasesECM4C_05 | ecosystem: Environmental > Terrestrial > Soil > Temperate...
CATCCGTACCATCAACACCGGTATGGTCACCTACAACTCCACCTATCCGACGGTCGGTTTCGCCGCAACCTTGACGGCCCTCGGTGGCGTCGCTCCTTGCACTCCGAGCTCGACCACAGCTTGCCTGGTCGACAGCGTTCTCGCTGCCGGCACCAAGAGCGGCTACAACTTCGCCGCTACCGGCGCGGGTGGTCCTCCGGCCGTGACCTACTATGCTACGGCCACTCCGATCACTCTGAACCAGACTGGTATCCGCGCCTTCTGCTCTTTTGAGGATGCGGTGGTTCGCGTTCAGCCCACGGGTGCCGCAGTCGCCAGCGAGGCGGCTTGCCAAGCTCTTCTGCCGCTTAACCAGTAAGCTAGTTTGATTTGGCGAAGTACCCCGGGGAGGGTACAAGCGAGGAGCAGCGAACGCAAGTTCGCTGCTCCTTTTGCTTTTGGGCTGAATTCCTCTACCGGGCTCAAACTCTCGTCTTCGCTTTGGGTCTGCGTGCCACTTCCCGGCAGCATGACACAAGATGTCATTCTGAAGCCCGCACCGCGTACTGGTATCTACCCTGAAAGCGGCAGCCGTTGCTGAAGCCAAAGGAGATCCGGCCACCAGTCGGAGCGACCACGCCCCTGGATATGTTGGCCCACAGCGTGCTGCTCTTATCGCAGGTCGTCCAAATCAATTGGGCCGCCGCTTCACAAGGGAGAAGTTCTTAATGCGCAAACACAAGGGTTTTTCGTTGATCGAGCTGCTGATCGTGGTGGCCATCATCCTGATCATTGCAGCCATCGCGATTCCGAACTTGCTGCGCGCTCGCATGGCGGCCAATGAGTCGTCTGCGGTCGCCTCCGTCCGTACCATCAACACCGGTATGGTCACCTACAACTCCACCTATCCGACAGTCGGTTTCGCCGCAACCTTGACGGCCCTCGGTGGCGTCGCTCCTTGCACTCCGAGCTCGACCACAGCTTGCCTGATCGACAGCGTACTCGCTGCCGGCACCAAGAGCGGCTACAACTTCGCGGCTACCGGCGCGGGTGGTCCTCCGGCCGTAACGTACTATGCCACGGCGACTCCGATCACTTTGAACCAGACTGGTATCCGGAGCTTCTGCGCTTTTGAAGATGCTGTGGTTCGCGTTCAGCCCACGGGCGCCGCAGTTGCCAGCGAGGCGGCTTGCCAAGCTCTGCTGCCGCTCAACCAGTAATTTCAGTTTGGCGAAAGTACCTGGGGGAGGGTACAAAGCCAAAAGAGCAGCGAACGCAAGTTCGCTGCTCTTTGTTTTTCTTGACGATTCCTTCCTCCGCCCCCGCGCACCAACCCCTGTCAGTAACCTGGGTCTTAACCTTTCGTAATTTGTGCGATTGATCTCTACGATTCAAACTCCGTTCCAGTCAGAATGCGCCGTTTTGGGGCAGGTGTCCTGTCTTCTGAGAAACTTAGACGAAAGGGTATTTCAGGTGCAAAAGAACAAGGGGTTCTCTCTCATTGAGCTGCTGATTGTGGTGGCCATAATCCTGATCATCGCAGCCATCGCGATTCCGAACTTGCTGCGCGCTCGCATGGCGGCCAATGAGTCGTCCGCGGTCGCCTCCATCCGTACCATCAACACCGGTATGGTCACCTACAACTCCACCTATCCGACGGTCGGTTTCGCCGCAACCTTGACGGCCCTCGGTGGCGTCGCTCCTTGCACTCCGAGCTCGACCACAGCTTGCCTGATTGACAGCGTGCTCGCTGCCGGCACCAAGAGCGGTTACAACTTCGGCGCTACCGGCGCGGGTGGACCCCCAGCAGTCACCTACTACGCGACCGCTGTTCCGATCACTCTGAACCAGACCGGTATCCGCAGCTTCTGCGCCTTCGAAGATGCTGTGGTTCGCGTCGATCCGACGGGTGTTATTGCCGGCAGTGAGGCTGCCTGCCAAGCCCTATTGCCCTTGAACCAATAGTCCGGCCTTGGGCATCGCGAAAACTCAGCCAGGGGCGGCGAATCTTGTACGCTTGCCGTCCCTGCTCCTGCCCAGTCTTATCCCTGGTCCCTACAGATTTAAACTCGACCATACCCGGCAGGATGTGACATTTTCTGTCAGGCCGATCCCTGACGTGCTGCCCCAATATCCCCTTCTGTGCTCATTACGCCTCCTCTAACATGTTGAATCTCAAAGTCCTCAGCGATTACCTCGGTGTCCCACAGAGAAGGTGGAATGGCTGTGAAGCTGCTACATAGGTGATTGGCAGTTGCTTGCGACCGAATCGCTGATAGGGTCGCCGGAAGGTATTTCATGCGTTCAACAAAAGGGTTTTCGCTCCTGGAGTTGCTGATTGTCGTGGCGATCATTCTGATCATCGCGGCAATCGCGATTCCCAACCTTTTGCAGGCTCGCCTGTCGGCCAATGAATCTTCGGCCGCTGGATCGCTGCACGCCCTTCAGAGCGCTGAGATTACTTACTACAATGCGTATCCGACCGTTGGATACTCCAACACCATCGGCCAGCTCGGCGGCCCGGGTCCCTGCACGCCGAGTTCGACAACTGCTTGCCTGATCGATAATTTTCTTGCTACGGCTACTCCGGGCTCAACCGGAAAAAGCGGTTACTATTACCAGGCTACCGGCATCATTACCGGCGGCGCGACCTTTAACACGGCTTACGTCGTAGGCGCAGCACCTATCGTCGTCCACTCTACCGGCAACCGGGACTTCTGTTCCACGAACGACGGCGTACTGCGTTCGCAACTGGGCAGCCCCGGCGACGTGCCGGCGACTGCTGCGGCGGCTTGCCTGGCTTTTCCCGTAGCTCAATAAACATTGTTGCCTCACATAGCAGGCTGAGATCGGACGCCGATCCTCAGCGTTTCGTTTCTCATTCCCCTCAATTCCCATGCTCGGCAGTGACCGTCGTAACGCGCCTCTCCGCACACTAGCGCAGCGTCTTGCTTATAATCTTTATTTCGGGGATCTTGCGACTCGTCCCCCTGTTTCACCATGCCTGCCATTGAAATCCTCGGTCTGGAAAAGACCTACATGGTCGGATTCTGGCGCAAGCGCCCGAAGCGCGCTTTGCAGCCTCTGCATTTGACCGTAGAAGAAGGCGAGATTTTCGGCTTCCTGGGCCCTAATGGAGCGGGTAAAACCACGACCCTTAAGATGCTGATGGGCCTGGTGTTCCCCACCGCCGGACGCGCTCGCATCCTGGGCAAGGATTGGACCGACCCCGAAGTCAAAGCCCAGATCGGATTCCTCCCCGAGCAGCCATATTTCTACGACTACCTGACCGCTCACGAATTGCTGGATTACTACGGACAACTCTCCGGGGTCCCGGCCACCGACCGCAAGCGCCGTATTCCGGAAGTTCTGGCGCGTGTCGGTCTCACTGACGTCAAAGGCCTGCAATTGCGGAAGTTTTCCAAAGGCATGCTGCAGCGTACAGGAATCGCGCAAGCCATCCTGCACAATCCCAAGCTCGTATTCTTCGACGAACCCATGTCGGGACTCGATCCTCTCGGCCGTCGTGAAGTACGCGATCTGATGGAGCAACTCAAGCAGGAGGGCAAGACCGTCTTCTTCTCGACACACATTCTCTCCGATGCCGAGGCGCTCTGCGACCGCGTCGCCATCATCCATAAAGGCGAACTGCGCGGCGTAGGCGCGGTGGAAGAACTAACCGCGAGCGTTCAAGGAAAGGTTGAGGTTATCTGGCAGGGCACCCTGGTTCCTGCCTCAATGAAAGCCTTGGGTGCCGAATGCCACGTTACCGGAGACACGGTGCGCGCGGTGATCTCCGAAAGCCAGCAGGACGCTGCCATCGATGCCCTTCGGCGCGAGCGTATCCGGCTGATCGCGATCACTCCGCTGCGCACGTCGCTCGAAGCTTACTTCGTCGAGAAATTGCAGCACTCTCAAACTACCGCGGGGAAAACTTCATGAGTGCCCGCATCGTCCACATTGCGAGGAATACCTTCCGCGAAGCGGTTCGCGACCGTGTGCTCTACAACCTGATTGCGTTTACTTTGCTGCTTTCAGGGGCGGCAATCTTTGTCGGCCAGATTTCGATCGACATCGAGCGCCTGGTGGTGGTCAACCTGGGCCTGACCGCGGTCTCGCTATTCGGCGTCGTCATTGCGATTTTCATCGGGATCGGCCTGGTTTCGAAGGAAATCGAGAAGCGGACGCTCTACACAGTGCTCTCGCGACCCGTGCGTCGCTGGGAATTCATCGTCGGCAAATTCTTTGGCTTGGCCGGAACCCTCGTCGTCAACACATTCTTCATGGCGATCGGAGTCTTCGGTGCCCTGCTCTATGTGGCTCACAAATTCTCATTGTCCGACGCGCAAATTCTGGTAGCCCTCTACTTCATCATTCTGGAATTTCTCATCATCTGTGCGCTTGCCCTGTTGTTCTCGTCGTTTTCCTCGCCGTTGCTGTCCGCCGTCTTTGCATTCTCGCTCTTCGTAATCGGTAGCTTTGCCGACGACCTCCGCGGATTTGCCGCCTTGACCCACGGGCTCACGCGATGGTTCGCCACGGCGGCGGCGTATCTGGTGCCGAACTTCTCAACTTTGAATGTCATCAGCGCCGTGGCCCACCGTCAACCGCTTGGAGCACAGTTGATTGCGCAGAACACGGCTTATGCGCTGTTTTATACCGCGATGGCCCTCAGCGGGGCCGTGCTGATCTTTGAGCGCAGGAATCTGAAATGAGCTCCCGGCGCCGCACTACCATAATCGCGACCGGTTGCATGCTAGTCTCGATGACGGCCTCGGTTCTCCTGCTCCGGCACATCGACCAGATGCGCCCCAAAGCTACTATCGAAGACGTTCTTTACATTGATTCTCCGAAAATGGTCAAGCGTGCCAGTCTTGGCTTCAATGGCCTGATGGCCTGCATTTACTGGACCCGCACAGTGCAATACTTCGGGCATCGCCACTACACTCGCCAGCAGACGTATAACGAACTCGCGCCGCTGCTCGAGATCACTACGGCGCTCGATCCGCACATGCTCCCGGCCTACCAGTTCGGCGCCAGCTTCCTTGCGCCGACTCCGCCCAATGGCGCCGGAGAGCCCGCGCGCGCCATTCAATTGATGGAGTACGGAATCGATCACAACCCAGACAATTGGCAGCTTTACTACAACCTTGGGTTCGTCTACTACACCGAGCTGAAGGACTACAAGAAAGCCTCGGAAATCTTCGAACGCGGCTCCAAGGTGCCTAACGCACATCCCTTCATGAAGGTCATGGCCGCGCAGATGGCGGAGCACGCTGGCGACTTCAAAACTGCCCGGATGCTGTGGAGCGCCACCTTCGAGACCAGCGGAGAAACAAACATCCGCCAGAATGCTCTCGAACACTTGCGTGCGATCCAGGTGGACGAGGATGTTACCCGCTTGCAAGCTGCCGTTACTCGCTTTGGTGAACACACCGGACGTCTTCCGGCCAGCATGCAGCAACTCGTCGAAGGCGAACATTTGCCCGGCAGTCCTTCCGATCCCGACGGAAACGCCTACCAGCTGGACCATGAAGGGCGCATCCTGGTGCAGAACCCGGATGATTTCCCGTTCATCACCAAGGGCATGCCTCCGGGATACAAGCCGTCCGCGTTGCCCAAGTTCCACACCAAGCTCTGAATCCGTTCGCTATCATAACGATGCCTGGTCGCCCTGAAACGCAGGCTATTTCGCGGCCGGGGGACGTATGCAATTGACTTTCTTATTCTGTTTGGACTCCCCCGACCTGGTCACACACTGGCACGATGCATCCGTCCCAGAAAAATTCCGCTTCGCAATTGAGCGTCCTTAACGCCGCCCGCGCCTGGTGGGCGCGGGAATCTGCTCGCACAGGCTGGCTCGCGGCAACACGCGCGCTTTTCGCCGGTCTCTGGGATTTCGTCCGCAACTCGACCCCCGCGCGCCTGCGGCAACGCTATGGTGATGCCGAATACGACTGGGACCACCGTGTGAATACAACCAGCGCGGCCGTTGGTTGGCGCGACCGTTTGCTCGCTGTTTTTCACTCGCCATATCAGCCAACCGACCCCACGCTCTTTCACGAAATGCTGAGGGAACTCCAGCGGCAAACCGGCCTCGATTTTCGCGACTTCACTTTCCTCGACCTTGGATCGGGCAAAGGACGAACACTGCTGATGGCTTCCGACTTCCCCTTCCGGAGAATCGTCGGAGTGGAACTCCTTCCATCGCTCGACCAGGTCGCGAACGACAATCTTCGTCGTTACCACAGCGACTCACAGCGCTGCTTCGCCGTGGAATCTGTGTGTGGGGACGCGACGGCGTTTTGTCTTCCGAATGAGCCACTGCTCGTGTATCTGTTTAATCCTTTTCCGGAATCCGGCCTGCGCCTGGTGCTTGCGAATTTGCAGCACTCTCTAAGGGAGCATCCTCGCATCGTCTGTGTCCTCTATCACAATCCGCTGCTCGAGCATATTTTCGGCGAGAGCACCGCCGTGCGAAAAATTGGCGGCACCCATCAGTACTCACTGTTTAGTAACCAATCCCGCTGACCGACCTGCTTCGGCCTCGGAAATCAACCGGGATCACCGCTCCATTCTCGAATTCCGCGAATGTGCAAAGAGTTGCGCGAGACTTTAAACCTCGCCTGTAAGTTATTGATGCCCATGCCCATTCGGATGGTTCGCGGGTTGCACTGGCAAAGGGTAGATTTTGGGGAAGATGCCATGAAAACTACAGTTCTAATGTTGTTCGTTCTCTGTGCCGGGATGTGCATGGCGCAGGCGGTGCTGCCGAATCAGCCGCAGATCATTGAATTGCCCGATCATCCACAGCACGCGGAGCCGCATGCGATGGCCAGCGAACATCCGTTGGTTGGCGGTGGACCCGAAACCTACACCTGGGCCCACGGGGAGCGTCCGCTGTGGGAATTCGGTCCAGTCTCGGTAGAGCCGTCGCTCGGCGACGTCGCCCGCGCCTATCGCAAAGAGAAAATGACCGGTAAGAAAGCCGAAATCATATTCGAGAAACAGGGATCGTAGTCCGAAATATCAAAGGGTGGGTCTCCCCACCTCTCGCCTCGTCTACGAGAAGTGGGGATTTCTGTTTTTCGGCCTGTGGCCGCCAGGCCTCTCTCAAAAGGTCGTTCGTGAATTTTGCCACTTTGCCTCCATATTCCCTAGGCAACGCCTGACACTTCAAGCAATGGTTTAGGCTAAGTTGCGCGCTCAGCATCTCAGGTGTATCTTTTTCGCGCGCCACTTGATTCCTCGATGATCGCCCGACCTTGGAAGATTGGATTTCTCCTCCTGCTTGCGGCTCTCAATCCGCACAGCTGGGCGCAAACCGATTGTGCGGAAGGCAATGACGTGCTCACCACCGGCCCGCCCAAAGATATGACGGTGGCAGAGTTGATCCAGAAGTTCACCGCAGCAGAATCCAAGGTCAAAGCGGCGCGTACCCGTTACACCTACACCCAAGACGTTATGGTACAAACCTTGAACGGGAAAGCAGTCGATGGGCAGTTTCACGAGGTCACGACCGTCTCCTACGACGACAAGGGCAAGCGGCTGGAAAACGTGAGTTTCGCCGAACAGTCGACTCTTCGGGGCATTCAATTGTCGGCGGAAGACTTCAATGACATCCGCGTCTTCATGCCTTTCATTCTTTCCAGCGACGAACTGCCGCAATACAACCTCACCTATGCCGGGCAGCAGCACGTCGACGATCTCGACACCTACGTTTTCCACGTCGAGCCCAAGAAGGAAGAAAAGAATCAGCGTTATTTTCAGGGACGCATTTGGATCGACAATCACGACCTGCAGATTGTGAAGCTCTGCGGAAAGAGCGTGCCCGAAGTGATTCATGTCAAAAAGCACCAACCGCAGGAGATCCGGCCGATGTTTGTCGGCTACCGCCAGCCCGTCGACGGTTTGTGGTTTCCGGCCTACGTGCGAGTGGATGACACGCTACACTTTCAGGTAGCAGCGGTGCATGTGCGCGAGATCGTCAAGTTCACCGGCTACAAGCGAACGAATGCGGCCGCGTCGAAACAGTAGCCGCCACATACGAAACAACAGCCGACGAGGAATTGAATGCAATACTTGAACCTCGATTGGAGGTATGCTGTACTTCCCCTATGGCAGAAGAAAAGAACCGAAGTAAAGATATCGTGCTGTGGATCATCACGGTCGTTTTAATTGCAATCGCGATTTACTGGTACAAGAAGTAGTCTCCACAGAGAGACACGACCGTTCTGCCGTTCATTAAAATTTGTCTCAAGCCCTGTCAAATCTGATGGGTCGTTTTCTCCTGCCATGAAATCACCTTCGGAAACCGTTTCCAGCAAGAGTTCGCTGCGACTGGGTCCTCCAATGCACAATCGGGCCGTCGATTTACAAAAACCGGACAAAACATCGATTCGCAACCATTTGCACGTTGACAAATTGTCCACTCAAGGTTAGAAGTTCTGGGTCTACTCTGGTTCGGACAGCCGCCCTGTCGCGACCCTTGCTGGCCTAGTCGCTCGCGCCGCTCCGCCCACATTGATAAGGAGTAAGGACCCTCTATGAAAACAAGAATCCGTACTTGCTTTTCCCCTGCTGCCCTGTTGATCGCTTGCCTTGGCCTTGCCGCGTGGGCCCAAGAAGTCACTCCAACGGTCGTCGAACCCCATGCGCGTTATGCCGTCATGCCACCTCATCTTCGAGGGGACCTGGCTTTCACAGCAACTTCTTCTCTTCCCAACTGGAACGGTTCCTTCAGCTATGGTGGAACGAGATATACGTACAACATGGTCGGATCCGCCCCATCGGCCGATACGACCGTGTCTATTACGACTTACATTATTCCCGTCAAGATCGTGATTACGAACTCGAATGGAACCAAGAGCACCTACGATCCAGCTCACGTGCTCTCAAACGGAAACTCAGTCACGACGAACACCCTGGATTCACCGCTCTTTAATTCGAGCACCACCTACACCCAGGGCGGTGTCGACGTTGGGACGACGCAGTATGTCGACGCCTTCCAGCGCGCCAACTTCTGGGGCACGGTCAAAACCCACACCAACTCCCATTTGCTGTTGAGTCCCACGGTGCTCGCCGAGCAAACCTTGAGTCCCAGCCGGGCCTATGGCAGGACAGGATCCGTATTCGGCTTTACAGCTGCCTTGGTCGATATCAATTGGTTCGACGCGCAGATTCCGAACCTGGTCAGCAAGCTGGGAATTCAGCCTCATCAGTTCGCCATCTTCCTCACCTATAACACTTACCTCACGCAGGGCGGCCAATGCTGCATTGGCGGCTATCATAGCTCGGAAGGCAGCATCAGCAATCCGCAGTCGTATGCCGAAGCGGCCTATGTGAGCAAGGTGGGAGCGTTCTCGCAGGATGTCTCCGCGCTATCCCACGAGATCGGTGAGTGGGCCGACGATCCCTTGACCGTCAACTATAACGGCAACAACACCCCTTGCGGCATTCTGGAAGTCGGCGATCCCCTCGAGAACAATCCGAATTATGGCGCTTACAAATATGTCCTGCACGGCTTCACCTACAACCTGCAGGATCTTGTGACCCTGCCGTACTTCGGCGCTCCGACCAGCACAACCGTACACGGATGGCTGAGTTTTCAGGGAGAATCGCTGGGAGTTTGCTCGAACGGATCGTAGGCTTCGTTGTAATTCTTCCCAATCACACGCCCGCTCTCAATGAGCGGGCTTTTTACAGCGCGCTCGGTCGGCTAACTCGCATCCAATCTCACCCTTGCCTGCCTGGTCCGCCATACTTTGCAAACACGGACTGGCTCGAGATGACTCCTTCCAGCTTTTGCGGGTTGGCGCGGTTTACGACCGGAATCATGGGATACGTCTGCACGAATCGCAGCGCAGCATCGAGCGGCAGATCGGGAAACAAAGACGGCAAGGGTTGAGCCGAGATCAAAGAGCCAAGACTATGTTCACCCTTGCCCTCCTTCATTCGGCGCAAGATCAACTCGCGGGTGACGATGCTCCATCCAGATGGCTGTAGGCGAACTGGGAAGCTGGGTTCCGTCGAATCTTCCACGCGTCGCGCGGCTGCGTCGATGTAGTCGGCGGCGCTGAGAATAATCGCGGGCGGTGGCAACATTGCGTCTTCCACGCGCAGAATGGCCTCTTCGCGTTCTTCCTCCAGCGAAGGCAGCACCAGCCCGTCCTGGCGCGTGAGCAAATCAAAAATAGGCACCGGCTGCAGGCTGCGCGAAACGACGTAGGCAAAAACATTCGCCACCATGACAGGAACGATGATCTGGTAGTTGCCGCTGACTTCGAGCACCATGAACACCGAGGTCATGGGGGCCCGTAGAAATCCGGCAAAGAGAACCCCCATCCCGACCAATACGTATGTTCCGTTTGAAGCGGTCAGATGCGGAAAGAAGATCCGCTCAATGCCACCCACCGCACCGCCGAGCATTGCTCCGACGAAAAGGGTGGGAGCGAACATCCCCCCAGGTGTGCCGCTCACGAACGACAAGGACGTGGCCACAATCTTCAACGCAGCCAGTACCGCGAACAGACGCCAGGCGTACTGTCCGTGCATCGCCTGGTCTATGAAGTCGTAGCCCGCTCCCATTACCTGTGGAGCGCCAAAATAGCCGATCAGTCCAATCAGGAGCCCGGCCACGGCGGGTTGCAGATATTGCGTCCAACGTGGCAGCGCCTTGAGTGGGGGCCGGAAAAAAGCAATGATTTTCGCAAAAACCACAGCCGCAACACCTCCCACGATCCCCAGCACGACGTACGCCAGCAACTCGGCAGGCCGTTTGAAGGTAGTGATGGGAATGCTGAAAAGAGGTTCCGAGCCCAGAAACCACCGTTCCACTACTACGCTGGCAACAGCCGAGAGAACGACGGAGCCAAGAATTCCCGCACTCCATCGCCCAATGACTTCCTCAATCACAAAAAGGACTGCCGAAATGGGAGCATTAAACGCCGCCGCCAGACCCGCTGCAGCTCCCACTGGAGCCATGAGTCGCAGTTTCTCGCGTGAAAGCTTTAACTGTCTGCCCAGTGCGGAAGCGAGACTTGCGCCGATCTGGAGAGAAGGATCCTCTGGGCCAAGAGAATGTCCCGCACCGATGGCAAGCGCGGCGCATAGAAACTTGCCAATTGCCGTGCGGAAAGGGATGTATCCGTTGAAGATGTAGAGAGCAGCTTTGGTTTGATTGACCCCGCTGCCGCGAATGGTTGGAAACAAATGCAGAACAAGGATCGCAACGACCAGCCCCGCAGCAGCCGGAACAACGAACAGCCGCCAGTTATGGGGGGGCAGCGGTCCAAGCAGTGCGAGGTGAGTCCAGTCGATGGCGAGCCGGAAGCAGACAACGGCCAAGCCGGAAAAAATTCCGATAAACACTGACAAGATCAGGAAGAAGCGGTCTTCATCGAAGACTTCGTCGAATGCCGCGAACATGCGTCGCGGCCGGAAGTGGAAACCGGAGTCGGCGACGTTGGTCTCCGGGCTGGGCGGGACGGGCATCTCGCTCATCGGTCTGCACCCTCGCGGTTCCGGGAAATCAACAGTAATGCTTCGTCGGGCCCCTGCGGCTCGCCGCATTCACTTGCTGTTTCCTGCTCGATTTGGAAGACAACGTCCATGATGGCGTCGGGAACGTCGACCTCTCCTGGAAAACGCAGGCGAGGGAGCTGACGCTTCGTGTCCAACCAGCGGGACTGCAGCTGTCCGAGAGCAGACTCCGCTGATGACCCGCCTGATGGAGTGAGGTTCTCTCCCTTCTGCTGAGCGCAGGCGGTCAGGCGCTTGCCTGCCGAGGCGAATGCTGTCGCGATGCGCCGATCGCGCTCAGCATCGGAGATGCGCCGAACGAAAGGATCGGCTTCAAGGATCTGGTTCGTCGAAGCCAGAAGATTTCGCGATTTTGGATCTTGCGGATTGGCATTCACAGCACTTTGCAGATAGCGCTGCGCGGTGCGATACCGCCCAGCGCGAAATGCGACTTCACCGGCGCCGGCCATTGCCGCGGCATTGTTGCGATCGCGACGGAGCACCTTTTCGTATTCCGCGAGCGCATCAGCATAGTCTTGCGCCTGCGCCAGCAGCTCTGCCGTGCGGAGCTCGAGGGTTGGGTCAGGCGGCAACGAGGCGGCAAGGGCCATCAGTTCGGACTGCGCCTGTGTATAAGCATCCTTCTGCAGCAGAAATTCGATCAACTCGAGGCGCGCCTTACGGCGGTTCTCATCCGGCGCAGAAGTCCATACGCCGTACATGGCGTTGTGATAATAGCGAAGCGCGTCGTCGAGCGACCCCCGACGGGCAGCCACGCGCGCTAAAGCTAAATTGACCGTTCCATCCTCGGGGGTGCGCTGCCAAAGCGATTCAAGATAGGATTGAGCCTCGTCCAATCGTCCCGTGTCGCGGAGAGCGCGGCCGAGGGTAAGCTGGTATTGTGTGTTGCTGCGATCGCAAGACAATGCTGCCCGCAGTTCCTCCACGGCGCCCTCCGGATTGCCCGAGTTCAGGTCTGCCAGTCCGAGCGCATAGAACTTGCGTCCTCTCGATTGCTGATTCGCGTTGAAGCGGTTCACCAGATGAGACACAACGACAAAGCCTGCTACAGCCGCCGCCGTGAGCGCGAGCAGCACCACAACCGTGGACCGCGGAACGAGCTTCGAGAAAAGTTCCCACATATATCGCGACGCGATACTACTCTACCGCATGCACAAGCAGTCGGTCCCCCGCAACGGCACTCCCCCCGGACAAGTCAGGAACTTTCCACTTCCCTCAGGTGTCTACGGTGTAAAACCATGGATTGGGCGAAATCTCAAATTTAAGGAGTTCCCTATGAGAACATCGCTGGCTGTATTGGGCCTCATCGCTTCTGTATGCCTGCTCGCACTCGCACACCCATCTCCGAACGCACGCTCCCCCATGACAGAAAACGATTTCCGCAAACTAGAGCAGAACTGGTTGGACGCCGCGGCCGTACCTGATCTGCCTGCACTACAAAAAGTGCTTTCCGACGATTTCATGGGCACATCTTTTGGCGGCGGAGTCCTCAGCAAGAGTGATGTTGTTCCGCCCGAAGGAATAGCCGCCAACCACATGCCGAAATCCATTTTGCACGATTCCACTGTACGGATCTTTGGTGATACCGCGGTGCTGATGGGAGGCGTCGAAATGCAAGTTCCCGACAAGCCCGTCCAGCTCCGGATGACTACGGTCTTTCAAAAGCGCGGCGAGGACTGGCAGGTCATCGCTGTACATATGTCGAAAGCCCTGGAATAAAAAGCTGCATCTACCAAAATTGGGCGGCGCACCTGCGAGGTAATGCCGCCCGCTCTTCTTTGCATCATTGACTCCATCCCGAACGTCCCACCTGTCGCCACAGTAGGCAGTCGGCACATGATCGGGTAAGATACTCCGGCTGCGAAAGTCACGCCGGGGCACATCTTCACCCATCTTTGAAACGATGAATCGCGAATATCACAAGGGATACAGTCAGGAACTTCACCGCGACATGGAAGCCCTCGTCTTCGGGCACGCTGGCACGCCGTTGCTGGTGTTTCCGACCTCCATGGGCAAATTTTTTGAATACGAAGATCGAGGTATGATCGGCGTATTAGCTCCCAAGATTGACCGCGGGGAACTGCAGGTATTCTGCCCCGACGCTGTCGACACCGAGAGCTGGTACAACAAGGGCATTCATCCGCGTGTCCGCGTACTGCGCCATCTTCAGTATGAGCGTTACGTTCTGCATGAATTTTTGCAGTTCATCCGTTGGAAGAATCAGAACTGGCAGCTCGCCGTCACGGGTTGCAGCTTCGGCGGATATCATGCCGTGAACTTTGCCTTGAAGCATCCCGATGTCGTGACCCATTGTGTCAGCATGAGCGGGGCTTTCGATATCCACCAGTTTCTCGATGGATACTACGACGACGATTGCTACTTCAACAATCCACCGGATTTTGTCCCGAATTTAACCGACGACTGGTTCCTGAGCCGGTATCGGCAGATGAAGATTGTTCTGGGCTCCGCCGATTGGGACATTTGCCTGGACCAGAACGTCAAGTTCTCAGCAGCTCTGAACGGCAAGGCAATCCCGCACTGGCTCGACGTCTGGGGTGACCATTCGAAACATGACTGGCCGCTCTGGCTGCGCATGGCGGGGAAATATTTCTGACGACAAACGTAGAGACGTAGCTTGCTACGTCTCTCGTCGATAAAAGAGACGTTGCCATCAACGCCTCTACGGAGTTGACGGTTATGAAAAAGATCGGACTGTTGTTCGGAATGGAGAACACCTTCCCGCCCGCGGTCGTGGAGAAAATCAACTCGATGAAAGTCGACGGCGTCGAGGCCGAGTTCGTAAAAATCGGCGGCATCCGCATGGATGAGCCGAAGCAGTACGAGGTGATCATCGACCGCATTTCCCAGGACATCCAGTTCTACCGCGCCTATCTTAAAAACGCCGCACTGCATGGCACGATTGTGGTGAACAACCCGTTCTGGTGGACCGCCGACGACAAGTTCTTCAACTACTCCCTGGCGCATAAACTCAGCGTGGCCATTCCGCCAACCGTCATCCTGCCGCACAACAAGCATCCCGAAGGCACGACCGACCGTTCCATGCGAAATTTGGTCTTTCCTCTGAACTGGCAGCAATTGTTCGACTACGTCGGCTTCCCTGCTTTCCTGAAGCCCTATTCCGGAGGTGGATGGAAGCATGTCTACAAGGTGCATTCTCCCGAGGAATTCTTTCACCACTACAACCAGACCGGTGATTTGTGCATGACCCTGCAGCGCGGTGTGGAGTTCGACGAGTATTACCGCTGCTACGTTGTTGGGCAGGAGAAAGTGCACATCATGAAATACGATCCGAGGGCTCCGCACCACGAGCGCTATGTGAAGGGGAACCCTCCGCCCTCGTCGCCGGAACTGCACGATCGAATGGAGAAAGATGCGTTGACCCTGTGTCGAGTTCTGGGATACGACCTGAACACGGTCGAGTTTGCCGTTGAAAAGGGCGTGCCTTACGCGATCG
>Ga0307478_10002347_pt1 | contig 14986 bp, 14 predicted proteins | sample atmos_gasesECM4C_2_FD_203713 | JGI IMG/M metagenome (GOLD analysis project Ga0307478, IMG submission 203713) | Hardwood forest soil microbial communities from Morgan-Monroe State Forest, Indiana, United States - atmos_gasesECM4C_05 | ecosystem: Environmental > Terrestrial > Soil > Temperate...
GGTTCGATCCTTGCGCGCTCGGCGCGTTGATGTGGCCGGGGACGGCGTAAACGGACCGGCCTTGTTCGAGCGCTTGCGCAACGCTGATGAGCGCGCCGCTATTCAAGCCAGCCTCGACCACCAGGAGACCGTGGCTCCACCCGCTGATGATTCGGTTGCGCATCGGGAAGGTCTGGCGGTCCGGTTCGATCTCCATCGAGAATTCGGAAACGATGGCGCCGTTGCCGCTGCGAATTTTTTCCGCGAGCGCCGCGTTCTCCGGCGGATACAATTTCGACAATCCTGAGCCGATCACCGCGATCGTCCGGCCTTTCGCGGCGAGCGCGCCTTGATGCGCCGCCGTATCGATCCCGCGCGCGAGACCGCTGATAACCGTCAGCCCAGCGTAGGCGAGCTGGTAGGAGAGTTTCTTGGCGGCCTCCAATCCGTAATGCGTAGTGCGGCGCGAACCGATCACGGCGATAGCGTGTTGATCGCGCTCGGTCAATTCGCCCCAGACGTAAAGAACAATGGGCGGTGCGTGGATCTCGCGAAGCTGACGCGGGTAAAGCGATGAATCGCCCGTGATGACGGCCGCGCCGAAATCTTCGATGCGCCGGAGCTCGCCCGGAAGATCGACAATCGTTTCCCAATTGACGATCTGATCGGCAACGTCGCGACCGATGCCTTCGACCGCGCGCAAGGCGTCACGCCGCGCCGTGAGCACGCGCTCCGGCGTCTCGAAAACTTCGAGCAACTTCCGCAGCCGCACCGGCCCCATGGTCGGAAGCATGTTGAGCGCGATGCAGGCTTCAGTGGGGGTCATGGAACAACAGTCGAATGGCGCGGCTCGGCGGAGTCTCGCCCCAGCAACCCGATCAGAAAGGAATCTCGTCGTCGTCCGGTGCGGAGGGAGCTGCTTTCGGTGGAGGCGCCGGTTTGCTGGAACGCGACCCGCCCGAGCTTTCCTCATCTCCTCCACCACCTCCCCCGCCGCCACGAGGAGCGCCGAGCATTTGCATATTTTCCCCGATGACTTTGAGCTTGGTCCGTTTCTGTCCGGACTGCTTGTCATCCCACGAATCGAGCTGAAGCCGGCCTTCGACAAAAACCGGGCGGCCTTTTTTTAAATATTCGCCGGCAACTTCCGCGGTTCGCCCCCAAAAGGTGACGTCGACGAATGTGACCTCTTCGCGTTTCTCACCGTTATCCGCAGTATATGTGCGGTTGACCGCCAAACCTAAATCCGTGACGGCGGTTCCCTTGGGGGTGTATCGGACCTCTGGGTCGCGGGTGAGGTTTCCGAGGAGGATTACTTTATTGAAACTGGCCATGCCGCTTTTCTAGCGGAATTAAGTGGCCTCGGCCAACTTTTTCGCGGTCCGCTCTTTCTTCTCCCGTTTCGGGCGCAGCTTCTGGTAATGCTGCCGGTAAACTTCCGGGTCGAGCTTGAACTTCGCGCGCAGCTTGTTAATCAATTGCGGGTCGGCGTGGAAAACAAAATTGACGAAGTGGCCGGCATCGAGCTCGCCGGCGACATAGGAGAACTGGCGCTTATCCATCTTTTGCACCTGCTCGATCTCGGCGCCTTCCTTTTGAAACTCGGACTCGAGGCGATCGACCACATCCTTCACGGTGTCTTCCCTGCCCTGCGTGTTGAGCACGAGCAAAGCTTCGTAACGATTCTTCATGATTCTGATTCGGGATTTTTGTTGAACTGGTTCATCGCGGAAAGCAGCCCGTTGTCAATCGCGCATTTCACCGCGTCAGCCGCGCGGACGATGGTTTTTTCGACGAGCGGCCGCTCTTCCTCGAAGAAACGGCCGAGCACGTAATCGACCGCGCCTTCTCTCGGCGCCGCCCCAATGCCGATGCGCAGCCGTGGAATTTCTTCCGTTCCAAATTGGACGATGATCGATTCGAGCCCGTTGTGGCCAGCGGTACCGCCATCCGGCCGCAACCGCAATCGCCCCAGCTCCAGCGCCATGTCGTCGAGCACCACCAGGATTTCCATAGGCGCGATCTTGTAGAACTGCGCGACAGCTTGAAGCGGTTCGCCGCTGCGATTCACGTAGCTCGTCGGCTTGACGAGGATCGCTTTGTCGCCCTTTGCCCAAAGCGCGTGCCAGCTTTTCGAATGCTGCCATCCAAGTCCCCATTCGGTTGCGAGCCGGTCGAGAACTTCAAAGCCGACGTTGTGTCGCGTGCCCTTGTATTCCGGTCCCGGATTTCCGAGACCAACAACCAATCGAACGGTACTTAAAGTGGACATGCGATAGGTGATCGGCCGCTCCGCGGGCGATGCTAAACAGAATGCGGCTTCGCCGCCTAACATAACATCGAGCGCGGAGCGCTCGATCTACCTACTTCTTCTGCTCTTTTTCCTTCGGCGCTCCGCCAGCCTTCGGCGCTGCGCCAGCCTTCGGCGCCGCGGCCGCCGGAGCTGCGCCGCCTTCCGGCTCTTCCTTCTTCTCGCGGATCACTTCCGGTCCCGCCGCAGCTTCCACCTCGGCAACGACCGGCTCTTCCTCCACCGTCGGCGCAAGCACGGAGAACGCGGTCAGGTCGAGATGAACCCGGGTGCTGACCCCGGACGGGAGCTGAATCTCACGGACGTGAATGGAATCGCCGATATCGAGCGCGGAAACGTCGACGCGAATGACATCCGGCAAGTCGCGCGGCAAACATTCGATCGCGAGCGAACGAAGATTTTGCTCGAGCAAGCCGCCCATGTTTTTGACCCCGTTCGCCATTCCGGTCGGTTCGAGCGGGACATCGGCCTGGATCACTTCATCCTGCGAGACCGCATGGAAATCGATGTGAAGCACGGCGCCCCCAACCGGCGCGTGTTGAACTTCCTGGACAAGAGCCAGCCGGCTTTTGCCTGCGATCTCCAGTTCGACCAAAATATTTTCGCCCGCCGCGTGGCTGAGCAACGCGTTGATATCGCGCTTGGAAACCTGGAGCGCCTCCGGTTTGTCCTTCGAGCCGTACATCACTGCGGGGACCGAGCCGCTCGCCTTCAATTTTCGCACGGCCGAACGCCCGATGGCCGTCCGCCATTCCGCCGTGAGTTTTACCTGCTTAGCCATGTTTCAATTTTCTTTGCCGTCGTTGTCGATCTTGAACAGCGAGGAAACCGATTCGTCGTTGTGGATTCGTTTCATGCCTTCGCCGAGAAGCTCGGAGATGCAGAGCACAGTGGTCTTGAATCCTTCCACCGGCCGCACGGGCGTGCTGTTCGTGGTTATTAATTCCTCGATCTGGGATTTTTGCAACCGCTCAATCGCGACATCCACCAGGACCGCGTGGGCGACACCGGCGTAAATCTGTAACGCGCCATGTTCTTTCAAGACTGTCGCGGCCGAAGCCAGCGTGCCGGCGGTTTCCGTCAGATCGTCCACGAGCAGCACGTCGCAGCCTTCGACATCGCCGATTACGTAAAGCGCCTTCGTTTCGGTCGCGCTTTTGCGCTGCTTTGCGACGATCGCGAGGTTCGCGCCCAGCGCCTGGGAGTAAGCGGAAGCCATCTTTAAACCTCCGACATCGGGAGAAACGACCACGGTCTTGCCCGTCAGCCGCGTCCGCATGTATTTCAGCAAAACCGGCATGGAATAGAGATGGTCCACCGGCAGATCGAAGAACCCCTGGACCTGTTGCGCGTGCAAATCCATCGTCAGCACCCGACTCACTCCGGCGGCGTGCAGCAAGTTCGCGACAAGCTTTGCCGTGATCGGCACCCGCGGTTGATCTTTCCGGTCTTGCCGCGCATACCCGAAAAACGGGATGACGGCCGTGATCCGATCCGCACTGGCGCGCCGCGCTGCATCCACCATGATCAGTAGCTCCATGAGATGCTGGTTCGTCGGCGGACAAGTCGGCTGAATAATGAACACGTCGCGGCCGCGGATGTTCTCCTCGATTTTGACGTAGGTTTCGCCGTCCGGAAACGAGCTGATCGTCGCCTGGCCCAGCGGTGTCCCGATGTAATCGCATATCTTCTGAGCCAGCTCCCGGTTAGCGGAGCCGCTGAAGACCTTCATCTCGGGTTGGAGCGCAAACATAATCTCGAAGGGGCGCTAACTTAGGCGTGCGACTGCGGCATTGGCAATCGCCGATTCTAGACCGGGAACGAGGCGCGCAATTTCTCTTTCTTCGCCTCGGCATCCTCCTGCAACCGCCGGATGTCGATGGTCAATTGTTTTTGAAGCGTTTCCGCTTCCTCGAGATTCCCGGCCGCCTGTGCCTTGCGGATTTCACCTTTCAAGAACAACTCGCGCTCGGCGATGCGCGCCTTGAACGTCGAGTCTATTTCCGCGATCTGGGCCTTCTGCTCATCGGTCAAGGCCACACTCGGCGCTTTTTTCTCGAGCCGTTCCATTGCCAGTTCGTAAGCCGATTTCATCTCTTCCTCCCGACCCCTTCCAAAGTCGTTGCGAATTGCGGTTACGCAATCAAACCCTAAGTTAACCGTCCGATGCCCTCAAGAATTCGCCTTCTCAGCACCGATTTCGACGGCACCCTGGTCGCACACGGGAGCGATCCCGTGCTGGATCGCGGTTGCATGGAACAGATCGAAAAACTGCAAGGCGATGGCGTTCTCTGGGCGATCAACACCGGCCGCTCCGTCGATTTGCTTCAGACCGGCCTGACCGATTTCGATTTTCCGATCCATCCCGATTTCATCCTGACCAGTGAGCGCGATGTGTTTCGTCCTTCCTCGAATGGCGGCAGATGGGAGCCGTTCGGAGACTGGAACGAACGGGTCGCGCGGGAGCACGCCGAGCTGTTTCAATCGGCCGAATCGGTCCTGGCGGAGGTGGTTGATTTCGTAAGTCAAAAGACCAAAGCGCGTCTCCTTTATCACAGCGCGGGATTGGAAGGTCTCGTCGCCGAAAACGAAGCCGAGCTGGATCGCGTCGCCGAGTTCATCGATCGCGCTCGCGAAAAGCAGCCGAAGTTTCACTACCAGCGGAACACGGTTTACCTGCGCTTTTGCCATGTGGACTATCACAAAGGCGCGGCCCTGGCGGAATTATCGCGGCTCCTCGAAATCCCGCGCGAAGAGATTTTCGCCGCCGGTGATCATCACAACGATATCTCGATGCTCGATGGCCGATATGCGCGCTATCCAGCGTGTCCGGCCAACGCGATTCTGGAAGTGAAGGCAGCCGTCCGATCCGCGGGCGGCTACGTCGCAACGGAAGCATACGGCGCCGGCGTGCGCGAAGCGTTACTCCACTTTGCACACCTGTAGCGGCGGTCTATTGACCGCCGTCATTCGAGAATCGCAGCTGCTTCGGCGGTCATAGACCGCCGCTACAACTTCAGCCGCGGGTCTGCCGTCAAAATCTCATCGAGCGCCGGCCACTGCACACTGTCGTCCGTCCCGCGAAAGGCATGCAGATAAACCGCTACGCTTTCAGCCGGATACTTTTCGAGAAGCCGGGACACAGCCGCTGCGATCTTTTCCTTCGGCGGCGCGGACGGCAGTTCTTCCACCGTTCCATCGTCATCATGTTTGATCTCCATGGCGTCGAGAAAATCGCAGAGCATTTGTTTGTTCGCGCCGAGCAGCCAGGCCTGCAAGACATGGCTCGCGAGCGAGTCGCCGATCTTTCGGCCGAAGGCTGCCTGCATCCACGGGAAACGCTCGGCCGGCGGCTTACGCTCGATGAAGACGCCACGCAAGTTTCGCTGGTTCGCCAGGCCCTGGATCGCGGCTTTGTAAACCGGCTTCTGTTCCGTCTGGAGAAAAGTGAAAATCTGCGCGGCGAGCGCGGGCGACATTCTCTCAAAAATTTCGTGCGACCTCATCGGTGGACGCTCACGATGCCAGCTTCCGCGTTTTCGTCCACCCGCGCCGCTACAATTTCGCGATCGAAAGGGCGGGCGGCGCATCGGCCTTGATCTTGCCCGCGAAGCGATTGGTCATATAAGTGAGAAGAAGTACCCAAAACGTGAGCGCGATGCTGAAGAGCGGGAATTGCAACGCAAACGGCAGCGAATAAATGATCGCCATCAGCGGCGCCCAGACCGCCCAGGTGGCCAGAAGCGTCGGCACAATCTTGTCGCGGTAATGGTGCGATGTCAGAGCGCGCCGGACCGACGCCCACGAGAAGCCTTCGTTTTTCCATTCATAAACCAGGACTTCGAGCGGTGCGGCGATGAATGGATTGTAGCCGAGCTGATCGACGAGGATCTTCGCGCTCACGACCAAGACGGTGGTGACGTCTCCGAACCAGAACGCGTTCAAGCGATACATCAGATCGACGAGAATCCCGTCGACGGCCCAGGTCGGGATTGTGAACGTCAGATTCCGCAAGTTCTCCCGGCGGAACCGGCCCCGTTGAAAAAAGACGATCACGAAAATCTCGGGAACGATGGCGCCCGCGATGGCGGCGGCAACGACGACGAAAGCGAGGCCGTGCTGTTCTTTATAGTGAGCGAGGCGGTCCAAGAAATCCGCGCACGCGGGACTGAGGTAATACGAAATCAGGACGGCGAGCATCGCGGCTTGCAAAATGAGGGCCGGAACGGCGTTCGCTTTGGCCGCTTCCCACCCGAGCGCAAGCGAGGTGCGGTTTGTTTTGCCTGGCGCGACAGACATCGACGCAAACTGCCGCTTGGATTTCCCAGAGCAACACGAAACCATGCGTGTCATCCCGAGGCTGGCGCAGCGCGCCGAGGGACCTCGCAGTCGCACCTGGACGGACCAAGGGACACTTTCGCGATGCACGCAGCGAAAACTGACGAATGTACCGCCCTTGCTTGTGTGATCCGCCGGCGCTCGGGAGGTCCCTCGGCGCGCCTGCGCCAGCCTCGGGATGACAAGCATGGAGCGGCGCGTAGTCTGGATCGGTGCAACTGGCAGACAAACGACCGATCCATTCGCTTCTCCTCGACGAGATCGCCGCGCACCTGGAGAAACACAACCAGCGTCCTTATCGCGCGAAACAGGTCGTCGATTGGCTCTACGAAAAGCGAGTCGGCTCCTTCGAAGCCATGACCGATCTTCCGCAAGATCTGTGCGGCCAGCTCGCCGCGGAGTTTGCTTTCGACAATCTCGAGACGGTCCGGGTTCTCGGCTCTGCCGATACCACCCGAAAATTTCTCTTCCGCCTCAGCGACGGTAACCTGATCGAGTCCGTCCTCATACCGGCATCGCCTGCCTTGTACGGCGAACGGTCCGACCGCCGGACGATTTGCGTCTCTACCCAGGTCGGCTGCGCTTACGGCTGCAAATTTTGCGCGAGCGGCCTCGACGGATTTTCGCGCAACCTCGACGCGAGCGAGATCGTGCAGCAATTGCTCGCCGTCGAGAAGGCAAGCGGCGAACGGATCGACAACGTCGTCTTCATGGGGATGGGCGAACCCCTGGCAAATCTCGCCAACGTCGTTCGCGCGATCCGGATCATCAACGCGCCGTGGGGTCTCGAGATCGGCGCCCGGCATATCACTGTTTCCACCAGCGGTCTTGCGCCGCAGATCCGACAACTCGCCGACGAACCGATCCAAAGCCGGGTCGCCATCTCGCTCCACGGCGCGACGGATGAGGTGCGAAACACGATCATGCCGGTAAACCGCAAGTATAACCTAACGACTCTTCTCGCCGCCTGCGATTACTACGCGAGCCGCAAGAAGCAACGCATCTACTTCGAATACATTTTGATCGCCGGCGTTAACGACGCCGAAGAGCAGGCGCACCTCCTCGCCGGCCACGCGCGCCGGTTAGGCGCGCGGGTGAACCTGATTCCTTACAACACCGTCGAAGGCCTCGAATGGTCGCGTCCTTCGCGCGAAAAACAGGAACGTTTTCTCTCCATCCTCCGCGGGCACAGCATCGTCGCCACCTTGCGCCGCGAAAAAGGCCACGACATCGAGGCCGCGTGTGGGCAGCTCCGGCTTCAGACCAAACGTGGAGAAGAACGCGTGGCTACGCCGGCTTTTTCAAATTCGAAATCCGAAGTTCGAAGCTCGAAACAAATCTGAAAACGAGCATCGCTACTTTCAACCCCGTCATGCGCCGGGCAGCTGGAAATGCGGGTTCTCGATGATCCCAAAGACATTGCCGAACGGATCGAACACCGTCGCCACGCGGATTCCCTCGCCCACTTCCTGAACGCCGGCTCGCTCCGCGGCGCCCAGCGAAATAAGCCGCCGGACGGCGGCCGCTGCATCCGCCACGCCCCAATAAGCCACTGCCCCACCCTTGCCGCCGGGCGTACTCGAAGCATCCGGATCGAGGCCTAACTCATAACCACCAACGTTGAAGCCTACGTAGAATGGTTGATCGAAGTACGGCTCGATCCCGAGCGCCTTCGAATACCACGCCTTGGCCTTGTCCAAGTCGGGCGCGTGATAAATGACCGTGCGCAGACCAAGGAAGGGCGGTGAGGCGTTCATACGTGGACGGTAGCACCGTCCAAACGAATTCAAGCTGATCGATCGTTCGCGGCAAACTTAGAGAACCCCACCGCGGCGCTGGAAAAAGCTTGCACAAGCAGGCAGAGAATCGGCACCATGCCGGACGCGCCGCGCGCGGAATTGCACGCGGTCAGTAACCACGACAACCGGGGGTTCGCCATGATTTCTCGCATGCTCGCTTTCCTTTATGGTCTGGTCAGTTACCTGATCTTCCTCGTCGCCTTCCTTTACGCCATCGGCTTTGTCGGCAACCTGGCCGTGCCGAAGGCAATCGACTCGCCGCCAGCCGGTGATCCAACGAAGGCGGTCCTCATTGATGCGCTCCTGCTCGGCTTGTTCGCGGTCCAACACAGTGTGATGGCGCGACCGGGTTTCAAGGAATGGTGGACGCGTTTCGTGCCGAAGGCCATCGAACGCAGCACATACGTCTTACTCGCCAGCCTGATCCTGCTTCTGCTCTTCTGGCAATGGCAGCCGATACCGGGCGTTATCTGGGAGGTGCGCAGCGCCGCCGGACGGCTCGTTCTCAACGGCCTCTTCTGGCTCGGCTGGGTGCTCGTGCTTCTGAGCACGTTCTTGATCAATCACTTCGATCTCTTCGGTCTCCGCCAGGTTTATCTGCACCAACGCGGCCAGGAATATACCTACCTCGGGTTTCGGACGCCGTGGTTGTATCGGATCGTGCGCCATCCAATCATGCTCGGCTTCTTGATCGCCTTCTGGAGCACGCCGCGCATGACCGTCGGTCATCTCCTCTTCGCTGTCGCCACCACCGCTTACATTCTCGTCGCGCTCCAATTCGAGGAACGCGACCTGACGAACATCCACGGTGAAGCCTACAAGGCCTACAAGCGCGAAGTCTCGATGCTCGTTCCGCTGCCGAAACGGAAGTAGCATTCGCTTCTGTAACAACGGGGCTTTGAAAGTCCGGCCTCGCCTTTCGACTGCGTTACGGGCCGCTGTCCAGGTCTCATCCCGTATCCCGCCTCCCGCCTCGCGCAGACGCGCGACCTAATCAATCCGGCTGACCGGCAGAAGATAGATTTGATTCGGCGTGGCCTTCACGACAAAGGAATAGGTCTCGCCCGGCCGCACATCCAGCGTGCCGTACCACGAATTGCTCAGCTGCCCGGGGCGACTCGCGTAAACGGTGTGCCGGCCCGCCGAGAGATGGCGTTCATACACATGCCCCAGGGCAAAGACTCCCGCCTGCGCCCCGTCGATCCACACGGCAATTGGAATGTTGATTCCCAACACCGGTGAATGCTTCATCCGAAGCACTCCATCACCACCGCGCGAATAATATTCGGATTGGCCCGCGACACTCTGCTTCGCGCCCGCGAAGAACAGCGCGCCGACGGCCGCCAGAAGAACAGCAACAAAGTTTACTCTTTTCATATTAGTGGAACCTCCGGTTCTAATTTAGCACATCGTTCGCAGTGTGCGACGAGATAGGCGCGCTCGGAGCACGCCTCCCGACCGTCCTCGTTCCCAAGTTGCACTTGGGAACGCTCCGCTAATGGATTCGAAGTTGCACTTCGTCTCAACAAATTAGCGCTTGCCCCCACGCCCTGTTGTCGCGTGCACTACGCAGTCATGTCCGATTCGCCCATCGATCCCACCCTTCCCCTTATCGACCTGCACCGGCATCTGGATGGCAGCGTGCGGTTGGAAACGATCATCGACCTGGCTCGGCAGCATAATATCGAGCTGCCGGCGACGACGGTGGAGGAACTGCGTCCGCACGTCCAAGTCACCGACCCGCAACCGGGCCTGATGGCGTTCATCGCCAAGATGCTTTGGATGACGCGCGTCCTCGCGGACGCCGAGGCCTGCCGGCGCATCACGCGCGAAAACGTGGAGGACGCGAAACGCGAAGGGATCGATTATCTCGAATTGCGCTTCAGTCCCTTCTTCATGGCCGAGCCGCACGGGCTCGATCCTGAAGCTGTCGTAACTGCTGTCGTTGAAGGAGCAGCCGAAGGCTCCGCCGCAACTGGCGTGAAAGTGAACCTCATCGGAATCCTGAGCCGCACCTACGGAGCGGAGACTGCGCACCGAGAACTCGCCGCGCTGCTCGCGCACCGCGAACATCTGGTCGCGCTCGATCTCGCCGGCGACGAAGCGAATTTTCCCGCGCCCCTTTTCACCAAACATTTCGGGAAAGGGCGCGATGCCGGCTGGCGCATCACCGTTCACGCCGGCGAAGCCGGCGGACCGCAAAGCGTCTGGGACGCCGTTCGCCTTCTCGGCGCCGAACGAATCGGCCATTGCACCCGCGCCTTGGAAGATCCCGCGTTGGTCGATTTCCTTCTCGAAAACCGCATCGCCATCGAGTCGAACCTGACGAGTAACGTCCACACCAGCACCATCCCCGATCTGGCGAGCCATCCCCTGCGCCATATGCTTGCTCGCGGCCTCATCGCCTCCATCAACACCGACGATCCCGGCGTGAGTGCGATCGATCTGCGGCACGAGTTTGAAGTAGCAGCGCCGAAGGCTGGATTGTCACGAGAACAAATTCAGCAGGCCCAAATCAACGCGCTCGAGACCGCGTTTCTCTCAGACGAGGAGAAGAGCGCGTTGCGGGAAAAAGCATCAAGAAGCGGCGATTTGAAATCGCCGGCTTAGTTGTTCGGCGGTTGCAAACCGCCGCTCCTTGAAGCGCACCCGAGTTTCGCGGAGAACAAAACGCCGAACGCCGGCTGAAATCACCAGCGCCATCTGCTCGCCCGCGGCCTCATCGCCTCCATCAACACCGACGATCCCGGCGTGAGCGCCATCGACTTACTTTACGAATTCAACCTCGCGGCACCCGCCGCAGGATTGTCGCGAGAACAAGATGAGCGACGGCGGATACGGGCGCGAGGAAACTTTAACCTTGGTTCGGATTTCGCGCTTCGAAATTCGAGCTTGGTCTATTGCAGATTATAAGCTTCGACCAGCCCGATGCCGGTCGTGTTGTTCTTCCCGCGGACGACAGCGGTGTACGTCCCCGGCACTAATGTCGCCAGGATCGCGGCTTCGTTATCGTTACTCGGCGGAATGGTTGTGGCGATAATGTCCGCTTCCTGGGTATTGCGCCAGCCTTCGTTGCTGATCACGGCCCCGTTGGCATCGTGCAACTCGAGCGTCGTCGCTGCCAGTGCGCCTTGGACGCCAAAAGCAGTCAATGACGGACCGATCGCGCGCACTAATACCTTGGCGGGTTCCCCTCCCCCTACAATGAATCCGCCGATCATGACGTTGTCGCCGGTGTTCACGAAGCCGCGGGTAGAGATGTTCGCTAACTGGGCCGCGGATGACGAGTCGAGATCGTAGACTTCTGTCAGACCGACACCGGTCTCGCCGTGCGCGCCTTTTAGCACCACGGTGTAAGTGCCGGGCGCGAGTGTAGCCACAATGACCGACTCACGCGGATCGCTCGGGGCAAAGCCGTTGGGTATCTGGCTGGTATCGCCTTGTTGCCAGTTATCGTTCACCACGACGGTGCCGTCGGGCTTGTGCAACTCGAGGAGCGGATCGCTCAGCGTCCCAGGCACGCCAAAGTTCGCCAGCGATGGCCCGATGCCACGGATTAGCACCTTCTTCGTCGAGCCGTTCGGGCCGGTCACAATGAACCCGCCGATCAAGACGTTATCGCCCGCGAGCACGTTCATGCGGGTCGAGATGTTTAAAGGCTGACCGGGCTTCGGAGCGGGAGCACTCGGGTTCACCGAAGTGAGCAGACCATTCGCCGTCATAGTCACCTGCGCATTCGAACTGACGGACGAAAAGGAACCTGTAGCGGAGTTGAAACCCAGCGGGCTAAATGTGTCGAGAGTACTCGGCGTGTAGCCATTGATGTCGCGAATATCGAGTTTGCCACCCAGGTTGGCCACGCCCTGGACCTGGAGGTGATCGTACTGGTCCGGACCCGCGCCGCCGTTTTCCACGATCAAGGTGCCCTGCGCCCCTTGGGTATAATTACCGAGGACGGCGATGGCGCCGGCAGAATGCCCCGGCGAGACGAAGCTATTATTAGTAAGATCGCCAGCGACAATTCCGGAACCGGTGAGCGATCCACCGTTGATCGTGGCAGGGCCAAGGATAAGAACATGGGTTAGATCGGTTTCGCCGCCTGTTTGAATAAAGCCGGCCGAGGCGGATGCCGCCTTTACCCTGGTTGAACGGCGGCTCAGGTTGGCCGCGCCACCCTGGCTAGCTAAACCAAGGCCGCCCTCACTGAGGAGGCCCGAGCCATCGTTACCGATGATGCCCGTGCTATGTTCACCGATGATGCCCGTGCTATGTTCACCGATGATGCCCGTGCTATGTTCACCGATGATCGTGCCCCCATCGTGAGAAACGAGGCTACCGCCATCGTTGGAGATAACAGTTCCGCCATCATGGCTGACTAGGCCGGCGCCATCCTGGGTAAGGATTAAGGTGACATTTCCGGTGATAAGACCGGAGTTTGATGGCGGCGTTTGCGGGAAAATGCCGCGCGCCAGCGCCAGCGGATCGGTCCCGACATTAGGTGGCGGGCCAAGCGGCGCCTGGAAATTCACTGTGGCCGTATTTTGAAACACCTTCATGCCGCTCACTCCGGCCGCGCCGTGCAGATTCATCGTGCCATGGTTGTAAACCGAACCGACGGTGCCGCCGCCGCCGGCGTCGAAGATGATGTCCGAAGCATTCAGTAAGTTGAGCGTCCCGCCGGTCGCGATAATGATGTCGACGCCGCTGATGTGACCGGAGGTGATCGTCATTATCCCAGTCACCGTGAGGCTCTGAGTGATACCGGTGCCATTCAGCGTGCCACCGGTGATCGAAACCGATTGGACAGTGATGTCGTCTCCTTGCTCGAAACCGACATTTGTTCCGGGGCCGATGACAGCCAGGTCGTTCGGGCCGGGATGCCCGCTGACACTTCCACTCTCGTCCCTCCAGGTGGAGTCGGTGTTCCAGAAACCGAATGACTGTGCCGTGTAGGTGTGGCCAGTAGATGCCGCGGACAGGGTACCGCTCTCGGCCCGCCTTGATGTCGCACTGGTTGTTTGCGGCACAATCCTAATGTAGAGAACTGCGCCCAAGCGCTGTTTGCCGCCGAGGTTGGTCTCTGCGTATGCCTCGAGGACATGATCGCCGACAGCGTTCAAGGTTACTACCGAGCCTTGTGTAACGCCGTCTGGAAACTGAGTGAGGGTCGCACCGTCGATGAGCAACGACAGGTGCTTCACAGGTCCGCTACTCTGAGCAGTCGCTCCGAAACTGAACAAACCGTTTGCCACCAGTATCGGTTTATTGGGGCCACTCCCGTCCCCGCTCCCGCTCAAAGCAGCGGGCGGTGTCATTGTGACCCCCGGCGGCTTGTCCGTTACGAGGTTAAACGCGCCGACTGGTTGGGAAATGCTATCCACGGAGCCGGACAAGCTCGCAACCGCGCGGAAGTAAAGGCCTTGCGCGGCCGGATAGTTGTTGACCAGCAGAAGAAACTGTTTGGGATTCGTGCTCTGCGTCATCTGCCCGGCGTTGCCGTTGTTTAAGTCTGTCCAGCTGCCTTCGTCGGCCGGTGTCGTGGTCGACTGAATCCGTACAGCCACCCCGCTTTGGGCCGTGAGCTCGGTGGCGCGAAAATAAAGGTCCGCTGCCATGCTATTAAGCAGGACAAATAATTGCGTCGCAGGCAGGTGTGATTGCCCGCTAACGAGGTTGAATGGCCCCACCACATTCGAAATGCTGTCTGGGTATGCTGACGCCCGGGAGACAGCCCGGAAGTAAACGCCACTCTGTAACGGATAATCGGTCGAGTTAAGGACAAACTGGTTCGTGGCCACATCCAGCGTCATCACTCCGCTTCGCCCATTCGCCAGATCGGTCCAGCTCGATTCGTCGTTAGGTGTCGTGGTCGCCTGGACCCGCACACTCAAGCCGACCGGCGCGCCGCCTTGTTGCGCACTGAAGCGTAAGACTGTGTCCGCCACGTTGTTGCCTGGCGCTGCGCTTTCGTTGACAGCAAACACCGTCGCTGAAAGTCCACCGTGCGGAGGCGGGGGTGGCGCCGGAATACGGCCCAGAACACTGATGTATCCGGAAAAATTATTCGTCACAAATAATTGATCCGTCGCAGCATCAAACGTCATCCGGCCCGGCCAGGTCCCAAGCCCATTTACCTGCCCGATAAACCCATAGTTGTTAGCCGGATTGAATACCGTAACCCATCCCGTAAAGTTACTGTCATTCGTGCTATCGGACACGAAAACAGTATTGCTGCTTTCGTCGATCGCTACGCCGGCGACCGAATCGCCGCTATTGCTACTTGTGTTGGAGAGAGTCGTCAGCACTTGATCGGTCGCGCCGTCGATCACAGTCACGGTGTTGTCCACCGATTGCGATGAGATGTTCGCTACATAAACCTTGTTCCTGGTGTGATCGATCGTGATCTGTCCGGGAATAACACCAGCCGTCACCGTGTTCACGATTTGATTGGTTTTGCCATCAATGATCGCGACGTTCTTGCCATTGAAGCCAGTGCTGAAATCCACATAGACGCGTCCGGTCGCCGGGTTGACCGCGACATCGTTCGCCTTCTGGGGCA
>Ga0307478_10002348_pt1 | contig 14985 bp, 9 predicted proteins | sample atmos_gasesECM4C_2_FD_203713 | JGI IMG/M metagenome (GOLD analysis project Ga0307478, IMG submission 203713) | Hardwood forest soil microbial communities from Morgan-Monroe State Forest, Indiana, United States - atmos_gasesECM4C_05 | ecosystem: Environmental > Terrestrial > Soil > Temperate...
CTTCTACGAAGGCAAACAACTGCCGGCGCAGTCACACTTTGACCTGTACCGCGGCACTCATCTCTTGTCCGGCACCTCACCCCCGTTCCCTCTCCTAATTTTGCTGCTGGCATGCTTATGGTGGGGATGGTTGGGCCTTCAAGGGGTAATTCTTCGCGGCCGGAAGGGACCCGTCCTGCCCAGCACATATAAATTCACCGATGAGAAAAAGATTCCAACTTCCATTGAGCGTCAGCGGCTCAAAGCTCTCAGCAAGCAGCCCCACAGAGGGCTAATGAAAGCCCTTAAACCCTTTGGTCTGGATCGCCGGGTATTCGTTCCCGCGAGCCTCACGCTCGCTGCCATTGTCCTCGTTCTTGGCTGGCAACACTCCGTGCAGGCCATCGATGGAACCGTTTTTGAATACGTTTATGCGGGCCTGCTTTTCTTCGTGCTGTTCCTCCTCCTGACTCTTATATTCCGCGTCCTACTTGTATGGATGGAGTTTCGCGCCCTACTCCGCGCCCTCGAAGATACCCCCCTGCGCCGGAGTTTTGGGAAGCTGAAAGGCTTTGCTTGGACCTCTCTCTGGGGACTCGCTGGGAGCGCCGGGAGCGGCCTGATCAATTTCTACCGTTTAATCTACAGAGAGCTGGAGATTCTTCGCCAACTTTTGAACATGCAACCAACGGACCAATCCGTGGCAGACAGCATCCGACTGACGGAAGAGCAGGCAAATACCATGTGCGGCGCGTATGAAAACCTTCGCTTCGAACAAGAATATCTTCCGAAGCAAACGGGATCCAGGTGGAGGAAGGCAACTCAATACTTCCGCCTAAAGCTCAGGGCTTTCGCCCAGTCGCTTCGCGCCGATTCGAAACGGCCTGCCAGGGACGACTCCACATCCGTTTCAGAGTACGATTCAAAATCCAATACCACGTCAAGTACAAAATCATCCTGGAGGAAGGAATATGCAGAGAAGAATCCTCTGCAATATTTTCATCGGAGGCTGGCCAGCACGACAGCGGCCTGCCTGATCTACCTCAACACGCAGTGGAAGAGCGAAAAGTGGCCGGAGCGGGAGAGCAATGGGGGAGAGTCGGGTGGAGGCGCAGGAAAGGATCTAGCCGAACCGGCCCCGCAGGCCATGACGGCGTGCGTCGAGCAGTATGTGTGTTTGTTCTACCTGGCCTTTATTCTGGTCATTCTTCAGCGTATCCAGACACTCGTTGTTGCAATTGCGGGCCTCTTCATATTTGTTCTCGTCTCCCTGGGGAGCTATCCGTTCGAGCCTCATTTGCGGCTGCGCTCTTTGATGATTTTCCTTTTCTTCCTGATTCTCGGCGTCGTCGGTTTCGTTTACGCTCAGATGTTCAAGAACTCGACCTTGAGCCGAATCACCAAGACCAATCCCAACGAGCTTGGCCTGGATTTTTGGATTCGAATGGGGACGTTCGTGCTGCTGCCCGCACTGGGACTTCTCGCTGCCCAATTCCCGGAAATTAACGGCCTGCTCTTCTCTTGGCTTGAACCGGCGATGCAGTCCTTGAAATAACAGCCAGACGGGCGCGGGTGTGAGAACTCAAACGGTGTGGCAGAATTCTGCCGCCCGCAAGTTCGTTGAAGGACCTGAACCATCGGACAGGCGAAGAACACTTCAGGCCGATGCCCCCCGCTATTTGCAATTTGACTACGCGGCGCCCGGCAATCCAGCCGACCGCGAACCACTGTGTTAGATTAAAAAATTGGAGCATTTACAACGGAATCCTAGATGACCACCCTGACGCCCACCGATCCGAAACCCGCGCAAACCTCGCAAAAAGTCCCGCGCGTTGAAGTGTATTGGACGGCGGTCACCTACAAGACTGTGATCGTTTACATTCTCCTGGCTCTGGCGATCATCGGTGGTGGTGTGTATCTGGCCAAGCCGGACTTGTATAGCGTGGTCCTCAACAAAATCGACAAAGCGGTGAGCAATCCCGAAGGCGAACCGCTCAGTGCCGATCAGCGGCACGCGAAATTCGTCAATCTGGACGGCAAGGTAGAAGTGAAAAGGGTCAACTCGGTGCAGTGGGTTGAGGCCGACTTCCGGACCTCGCTCGACAAGGGTGACCAGATAAAAACCGGTGCGGACGGCATGGCCCGCATCACGTTTGCTGACGGCACAACGTACACGGTCAAGCCCGACGCTATGGTCACCGTCGAAGAAAATTCCACTGAGAGCAACAAGCCTACAAGCGTGGCCATGCGCATCAATACTGGTGAAGTGAATCTGGCCACGCCGAACTTCAGCTCTCCTGATTCCAAGGCCGCGGTCAGTGCGGAAGACGCCGTTGCGCAACTGCACTCGAACAGCCGCGTGGCCGTGAAGGCGGATCCGCAAACGAGGGAAAGCGAGATCGTGGTCTCGAGCGGCAGCGCGCAAGTTCAGCGCGGCCAGGAAAAGATTGATCTCGCGCAGTGGGAAAAGGTCACGATTCCGAGTGGCGGCGCGATACAGAGATCCAACGTGCTGGCGCCTCCGGATCTCATCGAGCCGTTGAATCTCGCGCCGATCATCGTGGAGAATCCGAAGATTTCCCCCGTGCATTTTGAATGGAAGGCTGTCCAGGATGCAGTGTCTTACACGCTGCGCATTAGCACCACCGCCATGTTTACGAAAACCGTGAAAGAAGCCGCAAAGGTCACCGGCACGGGCGTGGACATCAGCGGGCTCGATCCCGGCGATTACTTCTGGAGCGTCACGGCCACCGACGGCAAGAAGCAGACCAGCGAAGTGGGCGAGATTTTCAAGTTCACGCTGGTCGCGCAGGCTAAGTCGCAGCCAATGGTTCTGGAGATTACCGGTACGCAGTTGCATGGCCGCGTGGCGGAGATCGTGGGGCGCGCGGAACCCGGCGCCGCTATCATCGTGAACGGCCAGCCCGTGCCGAACATTGCTCCGGATGGGACTTTCCGGCACTTTACCGAGGCGCTGGATCCGGGGCAGCACACGATATCCATTATTGGCTCGAACCGCCGCGGCGGGACGGCGATGAAGCAGGTGTCCATCGTGGTTCCGAAGTAAAAGTCCCGAAGAAGACGCTGGCGCCTTTGCGCTGGAAGCGGTGTCCGGAGACAATAGTTGGCGGGGGCTGGCCGCAGCGCGGTCAGTGCTATTGCCGGCCGGGCAGCGGAGAGTGCTTCTTCGCGGGGAGATGTAGGGATGAACAAGAACGGTTACAACATGAGGTCGGTGTTCAGTCTGTTTTCTTCCGACCTCGCGATCGATCTGGGTACGGCGAACACGCTGGTGTTTTCGCACGGCAAGGGAATTGTCGTGAACGAGCCCTCGATCGTGGCCATCAATAAGGCCAGCGGAGAAGTCGTCGCGGTGGGCCGCGAGGCGAAAGAAATGCTGGGCCGCACGCCGGGAAACGTTGTCGCTATCAAGCCGATGAAAGACGGGGTGATCGCCGATTTCAAAGTTACAGAAAAGATGCTGACGTATTTCATTCAGAAGGCGCACAACCGCCGCGTGCTCGTGCATCCACGAATCGTCATCGGCGTGCCCAGCGAGATCACGCCGGTGGAAAAGCGCGCCGTGCAAGACTCCGCCTACCGGGCGCGAGCCAGCGAAGTGTATCTCGTTGAGCAGGCGATGGCCGCGGCGATCGGCGCGGGCCTGCCCATTGAAGAACCTTCCGGCAACATGGTCGTGGACATCGGCGGCGGCACGACGGACATCGCCGTAATTTCCATGAGCGGGATCGTTTATTCGCGTTCTGTGCGCGTAGCCGGCAACGAGATGGACGAAGCGGTCATGCAATACCTGAAGCGCAAGTACAACTTGCTCGTCGGTGAGCGCACTGCTGAACAAATCAAGATGGAAATCGGCTCCGCGTATCCGCTGGAAAAACCTCTCACGATGGAAGTCAAGGGCCGCAACTTGATTGAGGGGGTCCCACGCACCGTTACGATTGACGACAGCGAGATTCGCGAAGCGCTGAGCGAATGCGTTGCCACCATCCTAAACGCGGTGCGCGTAGCTCTGGAGCGTACGCCTCCGGAGCTTTCAGCCGATATCAGCGATCGCGGCATCGTCCTGACGGGCGGTGGCGCGTTGCTGAAAAATCTCGACAAGCGCATCCGTGAGGAAACGGGCTTGCCGGTGTCCATCGCCGACGATCCGCTGGCGTCGGTCGTGCTCGGCACGGGCAAGATGCTGAGCGATTTCAAGCTGCTGCGTCAGGTTTGCATCGATTAGAAGAATAGTTTTCAGGTTCAGAGTCTTTAGCTGATCTGCAATTCTTTCGCGAGTCCAGTGAACAAATGTTTTCCGGCCTCGAGTTTCAACTGATTGCTGACAACTGAAAACTTGCGACATGAGTCACCCGTCACTAGTCACCAGCCACTAGTCACCGGGCGCTCCGGGAAATACGAAGAGAAGATCGCGCAATGGTCGCTATTCCCTCTCGGCACAAATCGCTCGTTCTGCTCGCAGGAATCATCTTGCTGCAGGTACTTCTGCTGGCCGTGCAAATCAAGCGCGACTCGCAGGGCCGCCTGATCCGCGTTTGGACCGTCGGCGCGGTTTCGCCTTTCGAGCGCGCTGGTTCCTCCGGCTTCGGATGGATTCGCGGTATTTGGCGGCACTACTTCGCCCTGCAAAACACCACGAAAGAAAACGAGCAGCTGCGCCGCGATAACGACGTGCTGAAACTGCAAATCGCACAACTCCAAGGCAAAGCTGAGGAGGCCGACCGTCTCGCCGCTCTCCTCAATTTTCGGCAGTCCCACGCGGACGTTCCCATGATTGGCGCGCGCGTTATCGGCACCAGCCCGGGGACGGCGAGCCTGACTATCGAGCTGGATCGCGGCGAGCGCGACGGCATCCGGAGAAATATGGGCGTGATCACCCCCGACGGTGTGATTGGAAAAGTTATTGAGGCCTTTCCGAATACTTCGCAGGTCTTGCTGCTCACCGATAAAGAGAGCGGCGTTGGCGCGATGCTCGCTGATTCCCGCATCCAAAGCCCCGCGGGAGGATTGGGCGAACCGCTGCTCAGTATGAAGTACGTACCGAACGACGATACCGTGAATCTGGGCGATCGTGTCATCACCAGCGGCATGGATCGCATTTTTCCGCGCGACTTGCCCGTGGGAACTATCGCGGAGATCAAGCCGGGCAATCCGTTCAAGCAAATTCGAATCAAACCTGCGGCAAATCTCGAGCGGCTGGAAGAGGTCCTTGTTCTTCTCTCCTTGCATCCACTGGAGATGAAGAACGAGCAATCTCCGGCGGGTGCCCAGCCCGCGGCACCCAACCCATCACCGGCGGCCCGGCGATGAACGACGCCTTCGACATTCGCGGCGGCGAAACCCACATTGAAGTCCACAAGTTCCGCGCCGGTGCCATTATCATCGCCACGCTCCTCTCGTTGGTCATTCAGACCTGGACTCCGGTGCACATTTCGAAGGCTGCCCTCCTCGACCTCCCGTTGCTGGTAACGATTTATTTCGGGCTGAGCCGGCGCAATCCTTCGACCGGACTTCTTCTCGGCATGGCCATTGGCCTCACGCAAGACAGCTTGAGCGGCCCAACAGTTCCGCTAGGTCTCTACGGTATCGCGAAAACCGTCATTGGTTATCTCGCATCGTCGATCGGCGCTCGGCTTGACACCGAGCATCCCGCCGCGCGCTTCGCGCTCACTGCGCTGTTCTTCGTCGTGCATCAGGGCCTGATTGTTCTCACCCGCCGCATTCTCCTGGCGCAACCCGAGCCCTGGTTCAACATGCACCTCGCAGTGGCCGCCCTCGTCAATGCCATCGTGGCCGTCTTTCTCTTTCTCCTCCTCGACCGCCTCCGCAAACGCTCGTGATGAGGCAATCTTTTCGAGAGCAACGTTAGGTCTCAGCCGGCGGACGCTAGGCGAGGTCAGTGCTGCAGAAGGAATTCCTTGAAATCTTCGTACCTGCTCGACATCGGAAGCGACAGTTTCTCGCGCTTCAAGTAGGCGCCGAGGCGGTCCGGCAAGGGCGGCGCAGTGCCGATCGCTTTCATCACCACCTCTGGGAATTTTGCCGGATGCGCCGTGGCCAGGACCAAACCTTGCGCTGGCTTAGCATGTTCTAGCTTGTACGCTTCCCAACCTTGCACACCCACGGCCGTATGCGGATCGGCGATGTAGCCAAAGCGTTGGTGCAGCATTTTCATCGCAGCGAGCGTCTCTTCATCCGTCGCGCCGTGACCCCAGATTTCTTTCTGCACATATTCCAGTCGGTTTCTGCACAAATCGAGCAACCGTGGAAAGTTGTTCGGGCTGCCGACGTCCATGGCGTTCGAATAGGTCGCTTGTGCAGCCCGCGGATGAAACTCTCCCGTGCGCAAATATTCGGGGACCACGTCGTTGGTATTCGTGGAAGCGATAAATTTTGCTACCGGCAGGCCGATGCGCTTGGCAAAAATTCCCGCCGTCAAATTCCCGAAGTTTCCGCTAGGCACTGAAACAATCAAAGGCACCGACGCCACCGGCAATTGCCGGTACGCCGCCAGGTGATAGAACATCTGCGGCAGGAGCCTCCCGATGTTGATCGAATTCGCCGAGGTCAGAAACGCGCGCTTGTTTAGTTCCGCATCGGCAAACGCCTGCTTCACCAGACGCTGGCAATCATCGAAAGTTCCTGCTACTTCCAGTGCTGTAATATTTTCGCCAAGCGTCGTAAACTGTTTTTCCTGAGCCTCGCTGATGCGCTTCGAGGGATAAAGAATCACCACGCGGATTCCGGGCACACCCAAAAATCCGTGCCCCACCGCGCTGCCCGTATCCCCCGACGTCGCCACTAGCACCGTCAGCGCCCGCGTTTCATCGCGCACGAAGTGGCCCATCAACCGTGCCATGAACCGCGCGCCAAAATCCTTGAACGCCAGCGTCGGCCCGTGAAACAACTCCAATATGTGCAGTCCGGGCGACAACGAAACCAGCTTTACGGGAAAACTGATTGCCTCGCTTACCACTTGCCACAGAACTTCTTCAGGTACATCCGGCGCGGCAAATGGCCGCGCCACGCGAAAACATACTTCCGTAAACGGCAGCCGCCGAAATTCTTCCAGTTCTTGCGGCGACCGCCGGGCGATCTCCGCGGGCATGTACAGCCCGCCGTCCGGCGCCAGCCCGCGCAGCACGGCTCCGCGCAGCGAAGTTAACGGCGCGATTCGCGCGGTGCTCCGGTATCTCATCGCGCCGCACTCATCGGGCGCTTTCCATTTCGCTTTGAATCATTTTCAAGAATGCTTCCGCAGCCAGCGTACCATCGCGTAGCGCCGCCACCGGCAGAGTGCAGTGCGCCAAGGCTTCATAGCTCTGCCTGCGTGCCGCGAGCAGCAAGGGGTAACACCGCGCAACCGTTTCGCGCCGCGTTTCCTTCGGCTTGGCTTGAAATGCTCCGCGCCACAACACCGGCTTCGGATCGCTCAAGTATCTTTCAATTAAGAGCTGCTGCTCTTCGGCCGACGCCGCCAGATACACGATGGTCATCTGCCGCCGCAAGCGCATGAGCAGATTGTTCCCCGTATAAATCACGCTCCCCGTCGTGTCGAGGACCAATGATTTTCCCCGCTGTTTCTCAAGCTCCGTCAACACCTCATCCAGCGTGTGGATTTCCTCCGCAAGATAATCCGCTTCACGTCCCGCATACGTTGGACTGTCTGGCCAGCCCATCCACGCGGCCACGCCATGGATTCCGCTGTGCCCGCCGGCAGAGAGCCGAGGCGCCAGCCTCCGCTCGATCTGGTCGTCGCAGGAAATCACGAAATGCCCGCTCGCAGCTAACCTCTTTGTCCAGAAGGTCTTCCCGGCACCTGACATGCCGATCAGCGCAATCCGGAGCGGCTTCCCTTTGTTCGATTCGAAGGCCATAAAAGAATTTCTTACAATAGCGTGAGACGCGCAGCCCGGGCAACAACCGCCTCGCCTCGATGGCCCTCGAACATCAATGCAAATCTGGAACCTGTCCTCCAGGACGGCTTGCGAGGCTTGCGCGCAAGTGGTACGTTTGAAAAGACTTTTGCTGCTTCGCGCAGCTTCAGTCCGGCGGTAAGTCGGGAGCTCCGGGAGATTTTTTCGTAGCCCAGGTTCGAGGAAATTTTCGACGGACATTTTCGGCGTGACCCTGACCCGATGGGGGTCCACTTGAAACCCACGCTGCAGATTTTTTCGTGACGCGAGTTTAGTCCTGCCTTGCAGTTAGACAAGGCCGGACCGGGCATGTAAGCCCTGCAATAGAAATACTCGCGCGCGGGGTTTTCGTGTCGTACTGGTTCCGCAACGACAATCGATTGCCGCAAGCGCGGCTGGCCATTGCCTCCTACATCATCGTGGGCATGGTCGGCGTGTTGCTCCTCGGCTTTTGGAAACTCCAAGTCATCGACGCGGACAAATACAGCTCGCTCGCCGAGCGCAACCGCGTGCGCGCCATTCCCGTAATTGCCCCGCGCGGCCGGATGCTTGATCGCGATGGCCGCGTTCTGGTCGACAACCGTCCGGCATTCAGCGTCCTGTTGCTGCGCGATGATCCCGCTCTCGTCGAAAAATATCTGCCGGCTATTGCCGACGGTCTTGGCGTATCCCTTGCGGATCTGAGGGACCAGCTCAGCAACACCAGGAATCTCCCCAAATTCCAGCCGATCATCATCAAACCGGATGCTTCGCCCGCGGACATTGCCTATATCGAATCGCATCGCTCGGACATCCCGATCCTGGAAATGATTCCTGTTTCCCGGCGGCGGTATCTTCCCGGCGGTTTCCTGGCGCATGCCGCTGGCTACGTGGGTGAAGTCAGCGAGCAGCAAATCGAAGCCAGCAATGGCAAGCTGCGCCCCGGCGACTTCGCCGGCAAGACGGGACTTGAACGTCAATACAACGACCTTCTTCAGGGCACCGACGGCCAGCGCCGCGTTATCGTCAACAGCATCGGCAAAGAAGTCGGCCACTTGACCACCCAGGAAGCGATTCCCGGTAAACAGATTACGTTGACCGTCGACTACGACCTGCAACAAACTGCTGAACAATCTTTGGGAGCGCGCCCGGGGGCGGTTGTCGCGCTCGACCCTCGCAATGGTGAAGTACTGGCAATGGCCAGCCATCCCGCGCTGAATCCCAACGATTTTGCCGTACGCATCTCCGGAGAAGATTGGAAGAAGCTCAACGATGACCCGGAACATCCTTTGCTGAATCGCGCGATCCAAGCGCAACTTGCGCCTGGGTCGGTTTTCAAGATCGTGACTGCCACCGCGATGCTCGAAGACAAGGTTCCGCCGGAGAACTTCACTACGTTTTGCCCGGGCTACGCCACCTTCTACGGCCGTCAATTCAAGTGTTGGGTCTACGGCAAGAGCTCTCACGGCGTGGTGAGCTTGCACAAAGCGATCCTGGAATCTTGCGACATTTTCTTCTACAACGTGGGAATGCGCCTGGGCATAGATCGCCTCTCCTACTACGGCAGCAAATTCGGCCTCGGACACAAGACGGGAATCGATCTCCCCGAGGAGTTGCCCGGGTTGATGCCTTCGGCGGAATGGGTTGAACGAGTCTTCCATCGCAAGTGGTATGCGGGCGAAACGATTTCCGTGTCCACGGGTCAAGGGGCCGTCATCACCACGCCACTCCAGCTGGCTCGCATGATTGGCGGGATCGCCATGGGTGGAGTGTTTAAGCAACCGCACATGCTGAAAGACGCGCCCAACATCGGCGAAGAACGATTCACCCTTTCCGAGCCAACGGTGGAGAAAATAACTGACGGCATGTACGGCGTCGTCAACGAGGAAGGCGGCACGGCAAGAAATGTGCGCCTGCCGGGGATCGAAGTCAGCGGAAAATCTGGCACCGCCCAGGTCATCGGCTATGCCACGCGCGACCGCTTCGGAAAGCAAAAGAAATTTGAAGATAACGCGTGGTTTGTCGGCTACGCCCCCCGCCGCAATCCGGAAATTGTGGTCGCCGTGCTCGTCCAGGAAAGTGGAAAACACGGTGGCGAAGCCGCCGGCCCCGTGGTCAAAGACGTCATCAAGGCCTATTACGACAAGAAAAACCGAAAGATGCAGGGCCAGTTCACGACCGAGAACACACAGAAGGATCTTGCCAACAGCGCAGTTCCGGTTGCGGCCATGGCCCCGCATGCGGCCCTGAAGCCCCAAGAAAACAGCTCGGCCAGGGCGGCACACGCTTCAAGCGTATCGCCGGAGCGTTAGGGAATATCATGAGTTCAGATCAAATAAAGGCCAGCGTTGAAACAAGGGCCCTCGCTGTTCCCAGGGCTACGTTTAGCTTTCGACTTTCAGCTGTGAACCGTCAACTTCTGCCATGAAAGACGCATCCGGAACTCGCGATTACGACTGGTGGCTCCTGGCCATCCTCGCCACCATTTGCGCCTTGGGCGTTGTCGAAATCTACTCGGCGACGCACGGCAGCACTCTTTCTGGCATGCACCTGAGGCAAGTCCGCTGGCTGGTCATCGGTTTCGTCCTCATGTTTGTGCTCTCTCGCCTCGACTATCACTTGATTCTGGACCAGGCCCCGATTCTCTACCTTATTGGCCTCAGTGCTTTGATCGCCGTGCTTCTCATCGGCCACACGCACTTCGGTGCCAAGCGCTGGATTTCCATCCCGGCCCTCGGCGAACTTGTCCAGGTGTCAGAATTGGTCAAATTGATTATAATCATCGTGTTGGCCCGCTTCTTTGCGGAAGTGCGCTCCGACGAGCTTGATCTGCGCGATTTGATCAAAGCGGGGCTCCTGGTTGGTATTCCGCTGGTCTTGATCCTCAAACAGCCCGATCTCGGCACCGCGCTCGTTCTGATGCCCATGCTTGTGGTCGGAGCGTTTCTCGCAGGTTTGCAGTGGCAGCATGCAGCGGTATTTTCTCTGGCGGGGATTTTGCTTGTGGGGGCCGTTTTCTATCCCCCCGTCAGCAGGCATCTCCTGAAGCCATATCAAAGGGAAAGAATTACCTCCTTCCTTCATCCAGAAGAGGACGCCAAAGGCTCCGGCTATCAGCTTTTGCAGTCGAAAATTGCCGTGGGCTCCGGCGGCTTCTGGGGCAAAGGGTTCGGCAATGGCAGTCAGAACCAACTGGGCTACATCCCGGTCCGATACTCCGATTTCATCATGTCGGCGTGGGCTGAAGAACAGGGGTTCAAGGGCGTGCTTCTAGCCCTAGGCTTATATATGGCGCTTCTGTTACGCTTGGTACAGAATGCTCAGCGCGCGAAAGATCGCGCTGGAATGTTTCTGGTCATGGGCGTGGCAGCGGCGCTGGGATTCCATGTATTGGTAAACGTGGCCATGGTGATCGGTGCTATGCCCGTGACTGGCATCCCACTACCTCTCATGAGCTACGGGGGTTCCGCCACGTTGTTTGTTTTCCTGGCCATCGGCCTGGTGATGAATGTTCGGCTTCGCCGCTTTGTCAACTGACCGAGCTGCTAGTGCCGCGTGACGTTTCTGCTTCGGCGGAGCGCACCGGAAAAGAAATTGGATTTGTTGATTCCGGCCCCGCCGGGATCGCAAGCAAGAAGGATTTTACAGTGAGGACAGCATCGCCCGCCGTTCGCCCGCCGCGTATCCGGCGACGGACCAGCCTCGATAGACTGAGGAAGTCTTTTCCCTCTGGCTTCGAACGCCAAGCCGCTTCCCTCGAAGTGTGGCCAACGTGTCCCGGGAATTCCCGGGGCGGCGCACCTTTTCGGACCCCCGACGGGCAGAAGCTCGCGGCGATGCGTCCTGTCAGCTCCGATTCGGTCGGGGCTGCACAGAAAGGTGGCCCCGGCTCTGCCGGCGTCACACACAAGGAGTTTTCATGTCAAAAGAATTGGTTATCTCCGCGGCCTCCCACGAACGGCGGGTCGCGATTCTGGAAGAAGGTCAGTTAGTCGAAATTTACATCGAGCGCGAGAAGGAATTCGCCCTCGTCGGCAGCATATACAAAGGCAAAGTTACCCGCGTCCTTCCCGGCATGCAGTCCGCTTTCGTGGACATTGGCCTGGACGGCGACGCCTTCCTCTACGTCAGCGATGTTTTCGAAAACCTCGAAGACTACGATCACGGCCATCCGGGCGACCAGCCGCAAAGCCTGGCGTCGCCTCCCCAGCCGGCGATCGAGTCCGCGGTCGAAGTGCTTCCTGGAGAGAGCTTGGCTCGTGCTCACGAGCATCACGAAGAAGCGCCTCAACCGGGCTCCCACGCTGAGGAATCTCATCACGACGAGCAAACTTCGCACAACGAAATCCACCCCGGGCCCGAAGAGCATGTCGAGCATCACGAGGAACATCACGAAGATGCTCAGGCCGCAACGCCGGACGAAGTTCATGGGGAGTCCGCCGATGAGCGTCAGCCAGAATCGAACGCGTCGGCACCCCAGAATTACGCTCCGCAGTACAATCCGACCCAGACCTATCCTGTCCGCACGAGTAACGACCGTCCGGGCCAGAATTTCGGACGTGGCCAGGACCGCGGAGAGGACCGTGGTGGAGATCGTGGCCGCGCGAGCGGGGGCCGTTGGGGACGCCGCGGTGGGCGCCACCGCAGCGGACGCCCGCCTAGCGGACAAGGCGGACGCAATCTGCCTCCTTCAAAATACGCGTCGCCGCAAGGTGGCGAATCCCGCGGATACGAAAATCGTGGCGGACCGTCACGCGGGTACGACAATCGCCGCCAGGAAGGCCCCCGCGGCACTGGTCCTTCATCCACCGAAACAAGCGATGAGGCGATCCTTTTGCCGGGAGAATCGCTGGCAAAGTATCGCGGCAAGCCTCAAGCTGCACCCGCTGCCGCGCCGCCGTCGTTTGTCGAACACCAATCGCATGATGAGCGGCCCGAAGCCGGAGAAACCTCTCCCCGCGCGGCGGGCAACGCCCCAGCTCCTGGTCAGGGCGGCACCAGCGTTCCGCGCCGGTTCTCCGGTGGCCTGCCTCGTTGGCTCCTGGCAGAGACCGGACAGGAAGCGGAAACGACACCTACTGGCGCAACGGAAGAAGCGGCCGCGGCCGAAACTCCTTCTGTCGAATCCGGGCCCGCCCGAAATGACCTCGAACTGAACGAAGACCAAGTCGCTGCGCTGGCTTCCGGTTTCGTCGAAGCCAAGCACGAAGAAACTCAGGAAGAAGCCGCAGCCGACGCCATCGTCGGCGGCGCCGAATTCGAGGAAGAAGAAACAGAAGAAGAAACAGACGAGGCGCAAGGAATCCCTGCCGCAGAAGTCTCGCAGCTCTCGGAAGAAGACGCCGAAGAAGTCGAGGCCGGACGCGCAGCCAGCCGTGCGGAATTCGCCGCCGACGCCGCTCACGAAAGCGCTGAGCATGCTGCGGCCCACGGAGAACGCGAAGAGCCTGAGTCCGAACCGCTCGAACCCGAGCACGTCGAAACAGAGCTGGTCGAAGAGGAAGCGATTACCGCCTCTGCGACCGAGACCGTCACGGAAGCAGCCATCGTCCAAGAAGACGTCATCCTGCTGCCCGGCGAGACTCGCGCTCCCCGCATTGGCGGCCCGGCGGCTCCTCGCCAAGATTTCCCTCGCGACTCCGCGCGTATTGGTGGCAACCCGCGTTCCCGTTTTCAGCGCCCCTTCCGCAGCGGGGGACGCGACCGTGGCCGAGACAATCGCGGCAGCCGTCCTCCCGATCGCCGCGGCCCCGATCGTGGGCGCCCGCGATTCGAACGCCGCGGCCCTGGCGGCCCAAGGCACGACCGTGGTCATCACGGCGGGCATTCCGGCCCGTCGCGCCGTCCTCAGCTTATTTCCGAAATGCTGAAGGCCGGCCAGGATGTAGTCATTCAAATCGCCAAGGAACCGCTCGGCAAGAAGGGCGCGCGCATTACCAGTCACGTGGCCCTGCCGGGACGCTTCCTCGTCTACATGCCCACGATCGATCACATCGGCGTGTCGCGAAAAATCGCCAGCGCGGATAATCGTTCGCGCCTTCGCCGCCTCGTCGGCGAAGCCCGGGGCGCCTATCCCGGCGGCTTCATCGTTCGCACCGCGGCCGGCGGAGCCACCGACGATGAAATCCGCACCGACATCGAGTTCCTCGGTAAGACCTGGAACGAAATCAAGCAGAAGAGCGAAGAGCGCAAAGCTCCCGCGCTCCTCCATCGCGACCTGAATCTTGTCGAGCGCATTCTCCGCGACTACGTTAGCGACGACTTCACCGGCATTTGGATTGATAATGAGGAGGAGTACGGCAAGATCGTCGAGTTCGTCAGCCGCTTCCAGCCGAAGCTCGTCAACAAGGTCAAGCTCTACACCAAGGAAACGCCCATCTTCGAAGAGTTCGGCATCCAGCACGAACTCGATAAAGCGCTGCGCGCAAAGGTCTGGCTCAAGTCTGGCGGCTACATCGTCATCAACCACACCGAAGCGCTCGTGGCCATCGACGTCAACACCGGCAAATTTGTCGGCAAGGGCTCCACGCGCCTCGAAGACACCATCGTCAAGACCAATCTCGAAGCCGTGAAGGAAATCGTCCGCCAGATTCGCCTCCGCGACCTCGGAGGCATCATCGTCGTCGACTTCATTGATATGGAAGAGCGCCGCAACCGCGAAAAAGTTTTGTCCGCGCTGCAGATGGCTCTCGAGGAAGACAAGGCCCCGTCAAAGGCGCTGTCTTTCAACGAATTCGGCCTCGTCTGCATCACCCGCAAGCGCACCAAGCAGGCCCTCGAGCGCGTCCTCTGCCAGCCCTGCCCGTATTGCACCGGCTCCGGCATGGTCAAATCCATCCCCACGCTTTGTTACGAAATCCAGGCCGAAGCGCGAAAGATGGCCACCGCTTCCGAAAGCGACAGCCCCAATCTCACCCTTCGCGTGCATCCGGAAATCGCCAAAGCGCTAAAGACCCGCGAGTCCATGCTCATCGATGAGCTCGAGCAGAACTCCCACAAACACGTCATCATCCAGTCCGACGCCACGCTCCACTGGGAGCAGTACGACATTTACTGAATGATTATAATATTCAGTTGATAAATAATAAGA
>Ga0307478_10002351_pt1 | contig 14976 bp, 11 predicted proteins | sample atmos_gasesECM4C_2_FD_203713 | JGI IMG/M metagenome (GOLD analysis project Ga0307478, IMG submission 203713) | Hardwood forest soil microbial communities from Morgan-Monroe State Forest, Indiana, United States - atmos_gasesECM4C_05 | ecosystem: Environmental > Terrestrial > Soil > Temperate...
CACCCGTGGCGGTCGCCAGGCCGGTAGAACTAACCGTCACCATCTGCGTGTCATTCGAAGTCCATGTGACCTGATTCGTAATATCCTTCGTGACCGGAGGATGAACGTAAGTGCCCAGCGCTTTTAGCTGTACCTGCAACCCGGCGTCGGCAGGCACGGGGATATTCGAAGCCCCGAAAGTTTCCGTTCCAGGCTGGACGTTGATCGATACCAATTCCTGGGGGTCGCCACAACTGGAAACGCTGAGCAGCGAAACTGCAACAAGAATAGGGATGCTGAGACTAATCCACTTCGGGTTCATCAACGACTCCTGGAATCAAGCGGCCCGACAATATTCACAAATATTTTGGGAATGGGCCAATTTAGTCAAAAGCAACCTAAAAAGCAATCCCTAACAACGAGTTTGCAGACCTTGCAGTTAACTCTTCACAGCTTCCGCCACCGCGCTTGCGAACTTGCGGATATCGTCTTAAGTGGTGTCGAAGGAACACATCCATCGCACAACCGATTCTTCTTCCATCCAGGTATAGAAAAAGTAATGCTGCCTAGTCTTTTCGATGGAGTGGCAGGGAATCTGGACGAAGACGCCGTTGGCCCTACACCTTCCAAACAACTTTGACTCCCAGGGATGCGACTGATTTCCTTTTCCAGCCGGCGAGCCATGCGGCTGGCATGTTCCGCGCTGCGCAACTAGGATTGGAAACACCACGAGGGACGGCCGGCTGCCGTAACAACTCAGTGAGGATCTTAAAGTGGATGTTCCTATGGTGTTGGAGGGGGGCAGAGACCAAAATCGCAGACCGACACAACCGTAGTGCTGCTGTGCCCACTAACGTCCGCTGTAATCGTGGTGACTCCCAGTGGGCCAACACTGGTCTCCAGACCATTGGCGTCGACCGTTGCTATCGATGGGTTCGTCGAAGTCCACTTGCCTTGCGAGGTGCTAATGGTTTGAGCCGTTTGGTTGCTGTACCAACGAACGGCAGGACCTGGATGTTCACCAGATGAGTACTGCCGGAGCCGCCTTTACCGTCAGCTTCTCGATCATGATCTTGTTGGCTAAAGTCTCTCGACTACGAAAGGTAAGTCGGGCATTCTGGTGAAGGTCCAGTCGGTCGACTCCTTCGAAGCGGATCGGTCAGCACCATCAGCTTCTCCGGTCTTGCTCGAATGGACGATTCACTTCTCGGGAGCAACGTGTTGAAAGATCACAGCAAACCCAACCCTAATTGAAGGTCACCGTCACCGTACGATCGGCAGTTAAACTATTGATAATACATTGGTTATTGGTTGAAGCTGAATCGCAACCGGTCCAACTTGTGAAGCTGAAGCCAGAATTGGGAGTAGCCGCAACGTTGACGGCGGTGCCACTCGCGAAGCTCACGCCGCAGCTCGACGCACAACTGAATCCCGAAGGCGTAAAAGTCACGCTCCCGGTGCCTCCGCCTGCGAAGTCAACCGTCAGTATTGGGCCTGAACCGCCGCCCCCACCCGTGCCGGTGAAGCACACCACGTTCGCCTGCATCGACCCAGTTACGATCGCTCCCGCCGACGATATGCCCCCATCACTGCTATTCTTCTGCACCGTTGCCGAAATGACAGTGCCTCCGCAAGAGAGCCCAGTCGCGCTTATCAGGCCAGTGGAGTTGACCGTCACCATGTCCGGCGTGTTCGAGCCCCAGGTAACTTGGTCCGTTATGTCCTTGGTGACCGGGGGATGAATAAATTGACCAAGCGCCCTGAGTTGAACGGTTAGCCCCGCGTCGTCGGACACCGGAATGGTCGAAGCTCCAAAGGTTTCGGTGTCCGGCACAATAGATATGGACACCAACTGCTGATCGTGCCCACAACTGAGGGAACTAGCTAGAGAAGCGGCCAGCACCAAGGCTAGCGCGTACCGGAACCTGAATGTCATGACTACTCCTAACATCAGAGGTGGTGAATTCAAACCGGGGGAGAATGGGGCTTCTAACTTGGGTCGAGGCAAAATCAATCCCCTTTCATGATCTTGCCCTTGAATCCTGCCGCTGTGCAGAGTGCATGGTAAGTACAGGAACTATGGCGAAAATCGCCAAAATCGCTCATAAAGACACGCCCGCTCGTTCAGTGAGTGCACAGCACTCTTTAAGGTAAGCACGTCGGATTCCAGATTGCTTGGGTGAACGGAAGCGCCGCGCAAGCGCTGAGCGTACGGCATTGTAGCAAGGGCACTTAGCGGCATAGCTTGCAAGGGAAACCTGCGCCGCGGAAGGTCGCTTAGCTTCGGAAAGTTATTTGGAACTGATACCTGCAGGAGCCGAGGAGTTGAGGCACGTGAGTACCCTTGTTTACAGTCTCGTGGTCTGGCCCTGAGCGGCGGGGGAGGGAGCAGAGAGCTGCCTGTCAGCCCTTCACAGCCTCGGCCACCACCTCCGCGAACTTATGGATATCGTCTTCCGTGGTGTCGAAGGAACACATCCATCGCACAATCGATTCTTCCTCCATCCAGGTATAGAAAAAGTAATTCTGCCTGATCTTTTCGATCGACTGGCGGGGAATCTGGGCGAAGACGCCATTCGCTTCCACCTTCCACGTGATTTTAACCCCCGGGATTAAGCTGATCTCCTTCTGAAGAAGGCGAGCCATGCGGTTCGCGTGTTCCGCGCTGCGGCGCCAAAGATCGTTGGTCAGCAGAGCCTCAAATTGCGCGGCGATGAAACGCATCTTCGAAGCCAGTTGCATGTTCTGCTTACGCAAGTACAGGAAGTCCTGGCTGAGTTCCGGGCGGAAAAATACCACGGCCTCGCCACCCATGATTCCATTCTTGGTGCCGCCGAACGAAAGCACGTCCACACCTAAATCGCGGGTGGCTTGGCGTAAGGTTTGGCCGAGCGACGCGGCGGCGTTGGCGATGCGTGCGCCGTCCACGTGCAGGAACATATCGCGCTCATGGGCGAACCGGGCGAGAGCCTGGATTTCTGCAGGTTGGTACACCGTTCCCATTTCCGTGGATTGCGTAATCGAAATCACGCGGGGCTGAGAGTGATGCTCATCGCCGATGCCGTGATAGGCGTGGCTTACCGACTCCACCGTAATCTTGCCGTCGGTTTGCGGGAGCGGGATGAGCTTGCAGCCCGTGTGTTTCTCCGGGGCGCCGCATTCGTCGGTGTAAATGTGTGCGTACGCACTGCATAGGACCGAGTGGAAAGAACGCGTCAGCGATTGCAGGCTCAGAACATTCGCTCCGGTTCCGTTGAAAGTAAAAAAAACTGCGATGTCACTCCCAAAGTGCTCTTCGAACTTCTTGATGGCTGACCGGGTAAAAGGATCATCGCCGTAGGCGACTACATGCCCCTGGTTGGCGCGCGCAATGGCATCGATAATTTCGGGATGAACGCCCGCGTTATTATCGCTGGCGAAGTTGCGGGTAGGCTGAGCGGAAATCTTCTCCATAGCGAACAATGTAGCAGAGTGAATGCTGTGATGAACGACGTGAGATAGAGATTAATGTTAGCGCAAGGAGCTTCGGGAAAAGGCTTAACTGCGGGATCTCTTTCCGTTCTTACTCACTTTCATCCTCGACTTCTTCTTGGCGGCGGCCTTTCTGCGCATCTTGGCCATCCATTCGCGCGAGTACATCGTGCCCCGGCATTTTGGCGAGCCACAGTGGCACGGCGCGGGATCGTCATCGTCGTAAAGGTTGTAATCCCACAACAATTCTTCCCCGGGAGCGATGTCGCGCAGGGCAAAAATCCAGGCGCGCTTCTTGATTTCATCGATCTCGCAGTTGGGATCGCAGGAATGGTTCAAGTAAGCTCCCAGGCCTTCACCATCGATGACCATCTTCCCGTCTTCCAAACCGTAAAGATAGGTGCGAGGCGCGCCATCGTAAAGCCGGTCGGCTTCTTCGGGAGTGATGCGCGGCCCGTCATATTCGACAATTCGAGTGCCTTTGCGAACGGGCGTAGTGGTGAAAACTCCAACTGCATGAATGCGCGAAGGACGGACGACAAGAGCCATATCACTAATTTCGCATGCTTCGGAGGTTTGAAGGAAGGGGTGAACGTTTTCTCAAGGGGTCAGTCCCTAGTCGGGGAAGACGACGTGTACTCGGAAATGAAATCGTCGAGCTTTGCCAAAAGCGCGCCATTGCCTTGCCGTGGATATTCGGCTAGTTTTTCGCGATAGACCGGCAGGTTGTAGAGGAAGGATTCAATGCGCTCTTTATTCAAGTCTTCCCAGTACGCGCCATACCCGGTTTTCTGCAGCCAGTAAGCATTGAAAATCTGTTCGAACTGGTGTGCAACGGGCACGCCAAGATAGGGTTTCCCCAAGTGCAATGCCTCAGTGACAAGCGAAAATCCGGAGTTGGCGATGATAGCTTTTGCTGCAGTCAGGTCCCGTAGAAATCCCCCGAGCGAGGGTTTCTTGTACGTGATATTTTCCACTTCACCCTCGCGGCCAAAGCCGTAACCGACGAAGCGCTCGCGTATCGTGCTCAGCATCTTGCCGAGCGTCGGTGAAGGCGACGTCACGTAGACAAGAACGTGTTCTCCTCGCGTGGGAGCCGCGTCGAGAATCTCCTGCCGCAACAGCGGGGGAAAAAGAAACGTGTTTCGTTTCTTCACTGGTGCCGGGAAAAAAGAAATCACCAGATAAGCGTCGGCGTGGGGAGTCATCAGCCGCGTAACCAACTTAGTTGCGGCGGCATCGCGCCGGTACTGCCGGGGATAGGAGACAACCGCGTTGGTCACGCAATGTTGATTATCGATCGAAATAACCGGCAGGCGCATGGCGTGGCCAATATGACAAGTCAGCGGCTCGAAGTCTGTAATCACCAGATCGATCTTCCAACCCGTGATCAGCCACTTGAGGCGGTTCACGCTCTTGGCCGCCTGCGGCATCGTCATCAGATTTCTGGCGATGGTGCGCTTGTAGCGCACACGATTATTTACGTAGGCGATGCGGAAGCCGAAGATTTCTGTCACGTCAAAGTCGCCGCTGAGATTGCGCAGTCCACGATCAAAGGATGCGACGTGGACGGTGTGCCCCTGGTGTTGCAGATGGGTGAGAACTTCTTTCGCACGGGTGGAATGCCCGGCGCCTTCCCCGTTCACGCCGTAGAGAATATTGGCCATCGTCGAAGCAGTATACGGAAGAATTGAATGGAAGGTAATCCTAAGAAGCTGCTTTCGCCGCAGTGCCGCCCATCGCGGAGAGTCTGCCACCAGTCATGCCAGGTACGATCTGAATCTGCACCAGGCGCGGCGGCGAAACTTTATCTTTCTTCTTCGCCAGCAGATTCACCGATGGGATGCCGGTCCGGGCAAAGGATTTCTCACAGTCCTGAGTGGAAGGTCCGCGCATGTTTCCCTCCATGAACGCCAGCCCCGGGCATCGGCTACAGGTCACCCCATGGGCACACTGCGAACAACCGGAGAGATCGCGCAGGCGAATGGAACGGACTTCCTTCAGTTGCGCCGAGTTACGCCAGATGTCGATAAAGCGCTGTTGCCGCACATTGCCGCAAGACAAAGGAAATTGCACACAGGGATAAAATTCTCCGTAGGGAGAAACGTAGCAGCCCGTGTGTCCTGCGCTGCAAGGCACGGACTCCATACTGTCTTCATCCGGAGCGGTTGGCAATGCGCAGAACTCTTCGACGTTGCCTACAACATCTTTGTCACGAAAAACGCTGCGAAGAGCAGACTCGCCTGCGTTCAAGGCGAGGATCGTGCGATCACCATCCATCATGGGCGTGACGGTGGGGTCCAGAGTACATTCGACTCCTAGCTCATCTGCCAGAGCCCGAACTCCCTGATAATCGCGCTCATTTTCAGTCATCAATACATTCGCGATAATGATTTTGAGGCCGTGCGATTTCATAAAGCGGATTGCATTGATTGATCGCCGGAGCGAGCCTGGGAGCTTAGTTATGGCGTCATGCACCTCGGGGCGGTGCGAATAGATGCTTACCTGAACCGATTCCACGTCCAAATCGCGCAGGCGCGCTGCCTGCGGCTCGCGAATCATCACCGCGTTGGTTTTGAGCTTGATAACAAACGTAAGAGAGCGGGCACATTCCAGAATTTCAAACACATCCTTGCGCAAGAAAATCTCGCCGCCGCTCAAGGTCAGAATAAAAACACCAGCCTCAGCCATCTCCTGGAGCAAGCATTTAATTTCGGCAGTGGTCATCTCGCCGTGGTCGTGGTGATCGAGATAGCAGTGAATGCACTGCTCGTTGCAACGGTAAGTGAGGTCGAGTTGTACGCTGAGAGGAACACTTAACTGCAGGGCGCGGCTGCCGACTTCCTGCAGCAGCGAACTCATCGAGTCTCCTGAAGAGCCAAACCAACATTGATGATCGGTTCGTCGGAGACGAGCAGAATGCCATGCCTCGCCAAGTCTTCGGCCAACGCTTCGGCATCGCGCATCGCATCTTCAAACTTCACTTGAAATTCGGTACAGATGCGGCGCTCGACGAGTTCATCGAGGGGCGTGGCGCCATCCGCGGCTTGCCAGAGAATGGTAGCCGTCGGATTCAAGGTGAATAGCGTTGACCCCTGGGCGGCCATGATCAGCATTTCTTCGCCCAACTTGCGGGCTGCAATTCGTCGGCTTCGTGCGATATAGAGTTTTTTACTCATTGGATCATCTCCCACACGCGCGCATCCGGCATGAAAGTAAGTTTGTAAACCGGCACGTGGCCGACAAAGTCGCACGCCGCCCGAAACATCCGGTGCACCAACTCCTGATCTTCGGCAAAGAAAAGGATGTTCGCCATCAGCCCGCGTCCGGCATCGGCCATGGCCAACGGCTCGATTCGATTCTCGGGCCCCTGATGCAGAAGATAAAGTGCGGCCACGGGCGCGGAAGTATTCTCGCCGGATTGCGCCAGTTCACCCGTGAAGGGCGTGCCGAACGCTACGTAAGCATTGTCCCGCCGGCGAATGTAAGACATCTCGTCGGTCAGAAGGGTGACGTCAGGAGGAGCAAGGCGTGAAATTGTTGTCTTCCCGGCTCCCGAGTCGCCGGCGAACAGAAACGCTTTTCCATTGCGCACCGCGCTGGCGGAATGCAACAAAAATCCGCCCAGCTTGGCGAGCACGAGAGTGTGCACGATGCGCAGAAAAGCGTCGATAGAATAAGGCGTGGCGCTCTGTTGGATACTGCCGCGCCGTGCAGCGGGATCCCATTCCGCCCGAAAATCGCCACGCTCCATTAACCATCGGCCGGCTCGGTGAGTGACCCTCACCTCCGGCAACGGAGTACCAAAGGGCGGCATTCCCAGCTCTACGTCGAAATCAAATTCGGCCTGCACGTCCCTCGCGAGGAATCCGGCATAACGGCTCTGCAGTATCGCGAGAAAATCGCTGTCGGCCGTATGCACCCTGACGGATACACCACCGATTGCAATCACTACGCTGTAACGATCCACTGGCGCGGCTAACCCCGGCATAGAAGAACCGATTCCTCTCGATTTCGCCACATACGGTGCAGGTAGACTACAACGCACGCGGCAAAAAACGAATGCCGAACGATCTTTGCCATCAACTTTTCGATCACGTTCAATCTCACAGGCAGCGCGACGACTTTCCCATCGCGGATCACGGATGTCACGCGCCCCAACAACTCAGCCTCAGTTACTGGGGGATCGAGGGCTGGCATAGCGTCGCCGCGAGTGATCCAACGCGCATCACCGGAGTCGCCTGTGCGGGAAACAACCCGATGGGCACAGAGTTTGCCGGCTCGTCCAACCAGCGCAATGTCCCCCACCCGAACTTGATCCGCGGGAACAGTTTCGATCAGTAGCAGATCTCCGGGCCAAAGTGCCGGAAGCATGCTCCAGCCAGTGGCCGCAAAACGAACTTCGCCGAACGAGCGGAGAACCTCGCTCGCCAAGTCGCACTTGAGAGCGTCTCCGGGATCGACAAGTACGTTTTCCGCCAGAGTCATGATTTCTTGTTCATATGGCACAAGCTTCCGATGCCGCCGGTAACCTTGCCGCAAGAGAGAGCGGAGGTCACAAAGACTTGCTCGTAACGAAAGCCCGGCTTCTCGTAAGTTTTCTTCTCGTTGGCAGGGAGCGGTTGGTCGCCAGACGAATGACTCGTATCCATAATGGTCGTATCCTCCGCTACTTACTCGGCGTTTGTCACTATTTTTAATTTTTGGCCTGATGCTCGAGGAAAGGACCACACCCCAGTATCAATGCGGTTGCCCGCAAAGCCCCGTTCGTCGACGCTCAGGTTCTTGCTGGCCGGATTGTGAAACATCATACACCCGCACATTTCAATACCACCCCCTGAATTGAGGGTTGAGAGGAGTTTTCCACAGACTTTTCCACTTAATCTCATTCCTGCGTGCGCGCCGGCAGGTTTGGGATGTCAGGGCGTCATGACGGAAGCGTCGACGTAGGAATCTGTTGCGCACGAGCGCGAAGTTCCTCAAAAAGAATTGTGCTCAGGTAGCGTTCTCCAAATGACGGCAGAACCACTACGATCAACTTTCCCTTATTTTCTGGACGCCGCGCTACTTGTAACGCAGCGACGACGGCAGCGCCGGAAGAAATCCCTACAAAAAGGCCTTCTTCCAGCGGGAGACGGCGCGCCATACGAATCGCGTCATCATTCGCAACTGTGATGACCTCATCGACATAGTCGCGACGAAGAATACTGGGAACGAAGCCGGCGCCGATCCCCTGGATCTTGTGCGGAGCAGGCTTCCCCCCGGAGAGCACGGCGCTGTCCGCCGGTTCGACGGCAACGGCCTTGAACGAAGGCTTTTTGGGCTTGATGTATTCGCAAACTCCGGTAATGGTACCGCCGGTTCCAACGCCCGAGATCAGGAAGTCCACGCGCCCGTCGGTATCGTTCCAAATTTCGGGGCCGGTGGTCTCGAAATGAATTTTAGGATTGGCCGGATTATCGAATTGCTGCAGCATGTAGCTGTTCGGAGTGTTGGCCAGCAACTCTTGAGCCTTCGCTATGGCGCCTTTCATTCCATTGGGACCGGGGGTGAGGACGATCTCCGCACCGAAAGCCAGCAGCAGCACACGCCGCTCCATACTCATGGTTTCAGGCATCGTCAGAATCAGCTTGTAGCCCTTGACCGCCGCCACAAAGGCAAGGCCGATGCCCGTATTGCCGCTGGTGGGCTCAATTAGCACAGTCTTGCCCGGCTTGATTTTTCCCGCACGCTCGGCTTCGCTAATCATGCTGACGCCAATACGATCCTTCACACTCCCCAGAGGATTCTGGCTCTCTAGTTTGGCAACTACTTCGGCCACGCAACCCTCTGTGACCTTGTTCAACCGCACTAGCGGAGTGTGGCCGATGAGTTCAGTGACATCTTTAGCGATCTTCATAATTGATCTCCACGAGCAGTCTGCTCAAACGGGAATGATTCTAAATGATTCGATTCTGGGACGATGGCGAAAGTCACTCGCTCCTCTTCTCAGCTCCCACCCCTCCCAACCATTACTCCTGCGGGCTTGGTCGTAACGCGTCTAGACAAATGAAAACTAGGGGTAAAGCGCTTTTTCAACCTCGCGAGACTCGGCGTGGTGACTTGGCGTCGAACTGCCCGCATTTGTAGAGCGCCTTGCGGAATTACCGCGGACGCGAGATCCCCTGATCTGCCCGCGCGACGTGGTTACGGGTGATTTCTTTACGCGCTTCGGCCCGTTTTTCATGGATGATGTCAGGCAACCTCTACGCGGAACGGGGAATAATTCTTAAGCCTGTCGACCTGAGTGACCTCTTTATGTACGTCGCAGATGACGGGTTGACGGGGTTGGCCAACGACAACCGGAGAGGGAGGCGATCATGGTGTCGCGCAACTCAACTGGCTGACCATCGCGTTGCCGGGAAGGGATGCATTTTCGACGTTCCGAACCTCGAGATGTCCGATAATCGATTCCTCTCAATAAACAATGACATCATTTTGAAAGTTAACAGGCAATCAGGTCAGCTCAACACCACGAGTCTCTGGAATCCACAGAGCGCTACCTGCTGCCAGCAAGAAAGCTGCGCCGCACAAGGCGAAACTCCAAGGTAGGCCTCGCGTCTGGCCCACCCTGCCGATCAGCAGAGGGGCCAGCGCACTGAAGCCGCGCGCCACGTTGTAGGAGACTCCAAGAGCAGTAGCGCGAATGGGAGTCGGGAACAGTTCGCTCCCGATGATTCCGGAGCCAGTAAAAAAACCGGTACCAAAGAAAGCCGCCAATGAAGCGGAAACTAAGATAGAGACTGGGTGCCGCGCCGCTGCAAAAACAGGCACAAAGACCGCAGCCGCAACGAGATAAAAAAGCAGTGTTCGTTTGCGTCCCCACCGGTCGGCGAAAACACCGAAAAGCAGATACCCCGGCAACATACCGAGGAGGTTCAATACCACCAGGAACGAGGTAACATCAAACATCCGAAAGCCACGCCCGCCCTGCGACACCGGCAATCCGAGATAAGCTGGAATCCAGGTAAATAGCCCCCACCAGGCGAACATTCCGAAGGTGTTCATAGACAGAAGGGCGATCAGTCGGGGCAATGCAGCTCGCCATGCAGCGGCTTTCCGCGGTTGATCGCCCTCTCCGCCGCGTTTTTGCGATTTCCATAGCTCAGGTTCCGGTACATCCCGCTGAATCCAAAAAACAAGGACTGCCGGTATCACGCCGACGAAGAAAACCCAGCGCCAGTTCGCACGCGATAGAACCACTGCGGCGACAACCGCGGCGAGTGCGTATCCCACGGCCCAACTGCTTTGTACGATTCCCATCGCGCGCCCGCGCCATGCCGATGGCCACGTTTCGGCCACTAACGTGGCTCCCGAATTCCATTCCCCGCCCATGCCCAACCCTAGAAGAAACCTGCACAGCGCCAAGGAAAATATCGTGGCGGTGAATCCACAGGCAAAGGTGGACAGAGAATAGGTCAGAATGCTGAGACTTAGCATCCTGCGCCTGCCATAGCGATCCGCCAGCAGGCCGAAGATAAGGCTGCCGATCGCGGACGCGACCAGCGTCAGGCTGTTCAATAAGCCCGCTGTACCTTTGCTCATGGCAAACTCGCGCATGAGGGTAGTCAGCACCAGCGAATACAGCATGATGTCGAATGCGTCGAGCATCCAGCCCAGACCAGCAGCCAGCAGCGTGCGGCGTTGAGCCGAAGTGGTCGCACCCCAGCGGAAGGGAACGGAAGTCGCCGCGTCTGGCGATAGCGCTGAAGTCACCTCAGCCATCCGACCTCCGGCGCGAAGTCTCGAGCCATCGTGTCATCGCAGACTTTCCCATTCAGTGAGCACAAGCACGCAGGGCCGTTGGACGACATTGAACATCTCTTCGTTGCATGCTGTTCAACACGTCACCGCGGCCCTGCTGGGGGTGGCTGCTCTTTGGAGGTAGGCAGGATCGGGCGCTTGCGTTCGATTTTCCACTCGACCCCATCCGGCCCGGATTTCTGCGTCTGCTTGATGCGCAGCGTCCCTTGTGCCAGATATTTCAAATGGACGAGGTCGAACGCTAGACCGGCCGAAGAAACCAGCTTCATGTAATCGCCATGAGCAGTCTCGTCGGGCGCTTCCGTGTAACCGTCGTCCCAGGTGATATCGGGGGAGATGCCATCCTCGGTCGGCTCTTCAGAAGCAGGCGACCCTTTGAGAGCCATGTAAAAGCGAATGCCGTTGACGATTGGTTGGGCCATATAACGAGGGTCCCAACGTTGACCAAAGCGCTGGTAGCGCGCATTCATGCGCTCTTCTAAAGGCAGCAGACCCGGGACATTACGCTCCGCCTCCACGATCCTATCGCGCAGAGCAAATGCAATCTTTTGTCCATTCGGATGATTGGCATCGCGCAGGTAGTCCAAGCTGGTGAACCACCCACGTGGAAGCCACCACTCCCGCCCGTTATCGGCTTGTCGGTTCATTACCCATCCTGTGTAGTCGGAGAATGGCTGTACCCACTCGTGAGAGGGATAGCCGTGCGGGTTCAGAAATGCGTCCGGGAGCCATGACTTGATCAATTGCGGACGCGTGCGGGATTCCGGATAGATGGGGTCGGCTTGTTTCTGGTCCTCGACAACATCCGCTGACAGCGAGCCATGATAGCCAGGATGCAGCAGATTGTCGGGAGTGATCTTTGCGAGGTCCACCGAAAGTTGTGCTCCGTCGCTGTTGTCGATCGGGTGCAGCACTACATTGACCTGTTTCAACAACGAACGGATTTCGGGATCGGTAACGAGCAACTCCGCAAGCTTGTCGATGTGGCTGGTGCTGGAGACTTCGTTCGCGTGTTGGCGCCCCGAATAGATCACGGAAGCCTTCAAGGTGGTCTCTTTCGCCCAGGATCGCAAAACAGAAGAAGGAGGCAGGGTCACATCGGCAGCCCACATGTTTTGGCCGAGGTAGCTTCTGCCCATCCAGTAAACATTGACTCCAGGATAGGTTGCAATCCGAGCCAGAATCGCGGCGTTTTCGTCGGGACTAATCGGTTCGTCCCACTGGACCACGCCTCCGCCAGGGTGGTTCGATGCGAAGTCGGCGATCATCGGACGCGAGTTCTTGGGCGGTGACATCGTCCAGGCCACATAAGAACCTGGAGGGGTCGAGTTTTCGCCGGCATCGTTGGCGCGTGGAAGTTCGAAACGCATAGCCATTTGAGAGACGTGAGGATAGGCGAGGTCATCCACGTAAAGGCCGGCCGTGTGCATCTGCTGCAGCCAGGACAACTGCCCCTTGGCTTGTTCCACGGAGAATACCGTGTGTTCTACGCGGTCCCGCAACTCTTCCTTTGTCCACTCTTCATATTCATCGCGCAGATAATCGGCGGGAAGGGACCAGGTGAGACTCTTGATTCCGGAACCACCGTGCTCGACACGAGCTTCGATCAATCGCGGCTGGAAAGGTCCTTCGAGGGCCGGAAGGTTTCGTTCGCGTTCGTGCTGCTGCCCTTGGGCATCCGTCCAACGGAGTCGCACAAGCGGATTGGCAGCAGGTTTCCCATAAAATTCGATCCGCACGTGTCCGTCCTTGCCGTCCTCGGAAGCATGCACGATGGGCAGAATTCGGCCCGGGTAGCCGATGGCATGATCGGCTTCGAGGTGGCCCATCATGTTGACGAAGTTTCCCGTAACGTAGAAGGTGTCCTCTTGCAATGCCTCTAAGGTCGAGATGCGTTCCTTATCAAGGCCAATGTTGTAGTCGGGCTCGCTGAGGTGAATGTCCAGACGAAGCGTATCAAACAGGGGTTGATACTCTCCGCGTATGTGGCCATGATCCTGAGACATGATGAACGTATGGATTTTCTGGAGCGTTTCGCTTTGATAGTGATCCCAAAACTCCTCGATATCCGTTTTGATTCGCTCATCGAGAAGCGTCTCCACACCACTGGTAAGGCGAACCCAGCCGGTTTCGACAGTTACCTGCTCGTATCCGGCCATGACATTGTTGTACGGCCGGGTCGCAGTGGCGACCCGGAAATCGTCTTTGAAAATTTCTTTGCCTGCGGGATCGAAGACATGCACGCGGTAGGTCGGATCGGAAGGCTGCGGCACGAACTGCTCGAACGTGATTTTCTCCAGCGGTAGGTTCAACTTTTGAGCCAGGAGCTCATCGACAGGGTAAAGTTCCTGAATCCATCTTGCGGATGTGGACATGGCCTGCATGTTGGTGGCATCCACGTTTTTTGCAAATTCGATACGCACCCCACCGAGTGTTTTTCCAGCGAACTGGGGTGCAATTTCATCCATCAGCCAGCTGTAACCCTGCTTGTAAGCACAGAGCACTTCAACGTGCAAGTCAGTACGCCTGGCACCGGCACGAACAAGAAGATTCTCAATTTCCCCGGCTAACTCGGTGCGTACCTGCGGCCCTTCGCTTACGCGCGCGACAACGGTCACCGGTTGTCCCGCTTTGATTTTCGAAGCCGCTGCGGCGACGGCTTCGGTGAGGCGCCTCCCTTCCCACGGGATCACCAAGTCCTCGCTAAAGGTGGGAGTACTCTGGTGAAATGAATACGTCGGACTCTCAAAATGCAGCGAGGGGTTGGATTCACAGCACTGCGTTCCGGCGTGCAGGCTGCCAGTCGTTACCTCGATCGGGGATGCGTGGAGATCTTGTTCGAGAGTCTTACGCACAAAATCGCTAAGACCCGGATCGGCCAAATCGACGTACATCTCCGCCTTGACGTCACGCATTCCCGAAGCATCGGCAGCAAGCTCCCGCGCCCAGCGGTCAAGAAGGTAAAGCCCGTCTGATGCTTGCCCCACACCGGAATGCAAAGAGAAGAAGCGGTGTAAATCGTACGCGATGTCATCGAGAGACAGATACTGTTTGCCGGTGTCCCACACATTTGGGAACCTTCCAGAGAGAAGCTGAAGAGCAGCCACCGACCCCGCCTCATCGCCTTGGACGAGAACGGCACCATTTTTCTTGAACACTTCGTCCACTACATCCAGTTCGCCTTCGCCGGATGAAAGCGCGGGCGGCAACTCTTTTGCCGCAGCTTTGTCGGCCCGGAGCTTCTTCTCCACCTCCTCTGATACCGCAGTTCCCGGCACAAGGATTGCTGGTGCCTTTACTTTCTTCGGGTCGGCGTCAGAAGGTGCCGGAGACGCCAGAGGAAGGGTGATGCCAATCCCTTCCATGCCAATCCGCGCCGCGAGATTGGCGATGGCCACTCCCACTGCACCCGCGGGGACGTACAGATGTGCCTTAAGAGACGCCGGAAGCGGCATCTTAGGGGAGCCTTTGAACAGACCCTTTGCCGTATAAAGGTTCTTGAGATCCAGCTCTCGAACTTCTTCATCCTCCGCTTCATCTGCATCTTTCTTTGCGGATTTGTCGTCGGCTTCTGGCTGGGGGACCTTTACTTCGGCTACTTCGGCCATCGGTTTCGACCTGATGGCAGAGACGGGGCCTGCACCACCCACGATGACCAACTCATGCACCGAGGAAAGTCGCGGAAGGGCAAGCGCAGCCTTCAAGGCTTGAACGGAGACCGGC
>Ga0307478_10002352_pt1 | contig 14975 bp, 8 predicted proteins | sample atmos_gasesECM4C_2_FD_203713 | JGI IMG/M metagenome (GOLD analysis project Ga0307478, IMG submission 203713) | Hardwood forest soil microbial communities from Morgan-Monroe State Forest, Indiana, United States - atmos_gasesECM4C_05 | ecosystem: Environmental > Terrestrial > Soil > Temperate...
AAGCACGTACTCTGCGAAAAACCCATGGCCAATCGCGTGGAGGATTGCCGTCGAATGGTGGAGGCGTGCCGCACGAATCAGGTCCGGCTCATGATTGCTTATCGCAAATACTTCGAGCCCGGGAGCGTGGCGCTGAAAAAGCTGGTCACCAGCGGCAAACTCGGACGTCTGCGCCACATTTTTTCAACCTACACGGAAATCGTCGATCCCATCAAAGCGCGCCACTGGCAGCTTAATCCGCAACTCGCCGGCGGAGGGTCACTCATGGACATCGGCGTTTACTGCGTCAATACCATGCGCTGGCTTGCCGGAAATTCTCCCCTCGATGCGACAGCCCACGCCTGGACCGATGATCCCCAGCGCTTCAGCGGCGTCGAAGACAGCATTGCCTTCCGCCTGACTCATCCCGGAGGTGTGGTTTGCCAGGGCACATCCAGCTACAGCGCGATGGCTGCGTCCTTCGTGCAAGTACACGGCGACAAAGGCTGGGCGGCGCTGAATCCTGCCTTCGCCTTCGAAGAAGAGCGGCGCCTGTTTGGCAAAATTCAGGGCCGGTGGTTTGAACAGAAATTTAAGGTAATCGACGAATTCGTTCTGGAATTGGACGCCTTCGCCGACTCCATCCGCCGGCGACGCGATCCGGAGCCCGACGGGATGGAGGGGCTTCGGGATATAGCGACAATCGAGGCAATCTACCGCTCGGCGCGTGAAAATCGCACCATTTCTGTAGAGTCCGTATCGCTGGAGAAAGTTGCGATCGGCGCTTGAGGGCTGGAAGCGTGGTCTTGCTAACCGGCATGGAGCACACGTAATTCGTTCCAAGCAGGGATTTTGCAACAAAAAAGCTTGACAGACGCGCAGTACCTGATCTATTAGATAACCGCTTATCCAACAGCTCGTGGGGAGCTTTGGGGGTCTGAGCATAACCGCTTATGACCGGCTGTCACCGTTGCTTCTTCGGTTCGGGTCGCAGCGGCCATCGCAACGTGTCTAGAGGGGAGCCACGTCATGACGAAACGCGCCTGCTTCAGAGCAAGTGTCCTGGTCTGTGCGATTGCGCTGTTCGGTTTCATCGAACCCGCTGTCTTCGCTCAGTTGACGACCGGCGGTATCGTCGGCACCGTCAGCGATCCTTCCGGCTCGCGGATTCCGGGCGTCACCGTCACCGCGCTGCTGGTGGAGACATCAACGCCGACCACGGCGACGACCGACTCCTCCGGCAATTACACCTTCACGAACCTGAAGATCGGAAAATACTCTCTTACTTTTCAGAAGGACGGATTCCAGCGCGTGATCCAAACTAACGTGGATCTCGGCATCGCGCAGATCATCCGCTTCGACATCGCTCTGAAAGTAGGCAGCGTTTCGCAGACTGTGGAAGTGACCGATGCTCCTCCTCTGCTTCAAACCGAGACCTCTTCGCTGGGCACAATTGAAACTGAAAAGCGCATCGTGGAGCTGCCATTGAACGGCAGGAATTTCTTCAAGCTGACTTATCTCGGTCCTGGGACGAATGAGGGCGCCACGGGAACGAGCGCTGGGGCGGGATCAACCGACAACAACCGGCCAGGGACCGCGGTATCGGTGAACGGCCTGCGCATCTTCGATAACAACTTTCTTCTCGACGGAATGGACAACAACGAATTCGGCAATGGCACCGTAGTGATTCAGCCACCGCCCGATTCCATCCAGGAGTTCCGCATTGAACAGAATTCGATGAGCGCGGAATATGGGCGCGGCGGCGCGATGGTCAGCCTTGTGCTTCGGTCCGGAACCAACCAACTTCACGGGGCTGCCTGGGAATTCCTTCGCAATAACAAAGTCGATGCGCGGAATTATTTCGCAACCAGCGCGTTGGGCTTCCAGCAGAACCAGTACGGCGGTCAGTTGGGTGGACCGATCGTGAAAGACAAGATGTTTATCTTTGGCTCGATCCAGCGCACTGACATTCGGAAGGAGCAGCCATTTATCAGCACTGTTCCAACGCCGCAGATGCATACGGGGGACTTCAGCCAGTTGAGCACGACGATTACAGACCCATTCCCTGGTGGGCCGGCTTATGTCAACAACATGATTCCGACCTGCGCCCAGGCGGGATGCATCAACAGCGTGGGCCAGAACATCGTCAACCTGTTTCCTAATCCGAATTTTGGCGGCCCAGGGCAGCTCACGAATAACTTCATTTTCAACGGGAAGTACAAGTTCGACGAGACTGCCTTCGAGACGCGGTTCGACTACAACATTTCCACCAAGGACCGCTTCTTCGCTCACTATGGCATTGCCACGCCGAAGGCGACGAACCCTTCCAACTTCCCTAACGTGGACGGAGGGGCCGGCTCTGGCACGTCGAGCAGCCTGGACAACCGAGTGCAGAGTGTGGCCCTGGATTTGAATCACATCTTTAATCCCAGTTTGCTCAATGACGTGCGGGTAGGATTCAACCGTTTCAAGGACGCCACGCTGCCTCTGGATTTTGGCACAAACGCCGGAAATAATGCCGGTATTCCGAACGCCAACCATGGTGGCAATTCCTCCGGCCTGACCAAGATCAGCATCAGCGGCTACACGCAGCTTGGGGACTCTCTGTGGGTACCGGAAACGATTGCCGAGAATGTCTACCAACTCGCCGATACCCTGAGTTGGACACGGGGGAAACATTCCTTGAAGTTTGGAGTGGACTTCCGGCGGCAGCAGCGCAATTTCTTCCAGCAGACAGCACCCTCGGGTTGGCTGACATTCAGCGGAACTTATTCGGGGAATGGTTCGGGGAATGGGATCCCCGATACATTGCTTGGGATTCCGCAAAATACACTACAGGATCACCTTGCCGGAATCGTCGATCCCACACGGTATTGGGATTTGTCGGAGTTTGTCCAGGACAATATCCGCGTAACTCCGAATCTCACCCTGAATGTGGGCTTGCGGTACGAGATCAACTCTCCCGCCAATGGGCCCACGGTGGGCAACTTCGATTTGCGATCTCTTACGGTTAACACCTCCTCCCACGGCGGAGTGAAATTCGACAAGAACGATTGGGCGCCGCGCGTCGGTTTTGCCTGGAATGTGCGTCCGAAAACGGTTGTTCGCGGCGCTTTTGGGATCTTTTACGCCGCTGAAGGCAACATCTTCGACGACCTCGGTTTGAATCCGCCTTCTCTGGCGGTTCAGTCGTTCAACAATCCAAGTTCAAATCCTTCGACCAATCAGTTGTTGCAAGCATTTCCGGCGACATTCACCCAGCCTGACCCCGCGAATCCGACCGGCACGGTGCGGACGACGGGGGTAATTGGATCCTCATCGTTCGACCCCGTTCGGCGGATTCCGCGCATCTACGAGTGGAATCTGACCGTGGAGCAGCAATTCAGCCAGAACTGGGTATATCGGATTGGATATGTTGGCACCAAGAGCAACAACTTGTTCGACCACGAATCGTCAAACTTGAATCAGCCTCTGGTTCCCCTCGACTCGAACTTTTCCGGTTCGGGCCCGTTCGGTTTCAACCAGGGACGACCCTATTTCGCTACTCGCCCTGGCCTGAATGTGGTACTTCCCCTGGACGTTGCGCGGCTGAGCATGTTCTACAACGGCTTACAAACCTCTCTGGAACATCGTTTCGCAGAGGGTTTCAATGTCCTGGCAAGCTATACGTTCGCGAAATCCGTTGGAACTGCGGACGGCAACGTGAACCAGTGTGACGTCCAGAACGCCCATAACATTGCCGCGGAAAGGGGGCCCACGACCCCGGATTTCCGTCACCAGCTCACGGTTAGTTACGTTTACGAACTGCCGTACGGCAAAGGGAAACATTTCGGCAGTGCTGCGAATGGCGTCGCCCAAGCCGTCCTTGGAAATTGGGAGATCGCGGGAGTGACCAGAGCGCGCAGCGGAGAAGCTTTCGATGTTCTCATGGGCGGCGACCTTACTAACACGGGTGCCTTTCCGCCTCGCCCAGATCAGATTCACGACCCCCATGATTTTTCGTTTGATGTCACGGACCAGCAGAATGTGTTTAACTGCAGCAACCCGGGGCATCAGACTCACGATTGCTGGTTCAATCAGGCTGCTTTTGCTGTTCCCGCCCTGGCACCCGGACAGTCTTTGGCGCATTTGTTCGGGAACGCCAGGCGCGCGGCATTGCGCGGCCCCGACATGGTGAACTTTGATTTTTCTGCCTACAAGACATTCCAACTGGGAGAGAGGTTCGGACTGCAGTTCCGCTCCGAGTTCTTTAACATCTTCAACCATCCCAACTTTAACCTTCCGAACGTTGGATCGGGCGGCGGCAGCAGCGGGGCTGGATTTTCTAACGTCCCCGGAGGTGCAGCCATCACTCAAACGATCCCCGACAACCAGCGCGAAATTCAGTTCGGTCTCAAGCTTCAATTCTAGGCCCCCGGTCGCTGGCAACGGCGGCCGGGCATTTTTTCTGAAAATCTTTGGTTCATGTGATGGCGACGGACATGAGTCGCTGCTTCCTTCCTCTCGCGACCCCGATTTAGAATGGCCCTGATGAATCGCCGACAGTGGCTCCAGAGTGCAGCCACGGCAGCGCTCGGGTATGCGTTGCGTCCCTATCCGCTGCTTGCTTCCGCGCCGAAGGCCGAATACTTTCCCCGCTATGTGGATGTCGGCAAAGAGGCGGGGCTTCTCGCGAAGACCGTCATTGTGGGTCATGAGAACAAAGATTTTCTGCTGTCTACAACTGGGGGCGGAATCGCTCTCTTCGACTACGACAACGATGGCTGGCTCGACATCTTCGTCGTCAATGGCTGGGGAGTAAAGGATTTTCCCAAGGGCCTGGAGCCTACCAACCACCTCTATAAGAACAATCGAAACGGAACCTTTACCGACGTCACCGAGAAGGCCGGGCTGATCCGGCATGGCTGGGGACAAGGAGTCTGCGTCGGAGACTACGACAACGACGGGAATCTCGACCTTTTTGTCACCTACTATGGCAAGAACGTGCTCTACCACAACAACGGGGACGGTACGTTCAGTGATGTGACGCGCGAGGCGGGTCTGCAGCAACCCGAAGAGCACTGGAATACCGGAGCCGCTTTCGTGGATTTCGATCGCGACGGTCACCTCGACCTCTTCGTCAGCAACTACGTCGCCTACGAGCACGGCCTCACGCTCTATGAAAGCAATCCCGCGCTGGTGGGGCAACAGTCGCCCATTCTCTACGGTGTGGCGGGACTCAAGGGCACCTCAAACTTCCTCTACCATAACAACGGAAACGGAACGTTCACCGATGTGACCAAGGCGGCTGGCATCGATAAAGCCACGCCAACGTATGGCTTCACTCCGTGCGTCGGGGATTACGACAACGATGGCTGGCCCGACATCTACGTTGCCGACGACTCCACGCCGAGCCTGCTTTTCATGAACAATCATGACGGTACTTTTCGTGAGACTGGCGTGCTGGCAGGCGTGGCTTATGATGCCAATGGCCATGCGCAAGGGGGCATGGGCGCAGATTCTGCCGACTACGATGGCGACGGTCTGCTCGATCTCGTCAAAACGAATTTCTCCGATGAGATTCCAAGCCTTTTTCACAACGAAGGCAAAGGTTTTTTCACGGACGTCACCATTCCTGCCGGGCTTGGCGGCGAGACCAGTTCCGTGAAGTGGGGCACGGCATTTCTCGATGTCGATGACGATGGACGCCCCGATCTCCTCATTGTCAGTGGATCCATCTATCCCCCGGGCAGTGGGCAACAGCATCAACTCGCGAAGACGGAGAGCAAATTGATTCTGCTTCGCAATCTGGACGGCAATCGGTTTATGAACATTTCCGAACGCTCCGGCCCGGCATTCTCCAGCCCCCGGTGCAGTCGTGGACTGGCGTGCGGCGACATCTTCAATACGGGGCGCATCGATCTCGCAATCAACAATCTGAACGACTATCCTTCCTTGCTCCGCAATCAATCGCCGCCTGCGAATTCATGGCTACTGGTGAAGCTGATCGGGACGAAAACCAATCGTGCCGCGATTGGCTCGCGCGTGGTGGTGGAGACCGAGAACCGGCGACAGGTGCAGGAAGTTCGCAGCGGCGGGAGCTTCTGCTCGCAAAACGATTTGCGGCTGCATTTTGGCCTGGGTGCCGCGAAGGATGCGCGGTTGCGAATTCGCTGGCTTGGTGGCGCGGAAGAAACGATGGAGCACGTACCTGCCAATCGCCTGGTCGCGGTCCAACAGGGCAAGGGAATCATCGCACAGGAATCGTTTTGAATTTGTTCTTTCCTTCCATCCGCCGCCGCGGCCTATTTCCGGTTGCACTCACCTTCGTGCTGGTCTGCGCGCCTTTAGTCCATAGCGTTCCGTCACCTCAGGAAGCCGACCCGCAAGCTGTTTTCAATCAGGCGCTCGGACTTCTGCAATCAGGAAAGACTGAAGATGCTCTTTCGGTTATCGACGACGCCATCGCAGCCGGTGCGCGGGATCCTGCTCTCTACAATCTCAAGGGCCTCGCGGCGGGAGAACTCGGGCGAAATCAGGAGGCGGAAGACAGCTTCCGAACCGTGATTCGTCTCGATCCGAACGTGGCGATGGGATACAACAATCTCGGAGTACTACTCGCGAAGCTCGGACGACATCAGGAAGCCGCGGATGCCTTTCGCGAGGCCCACACTCGAGAGCCGCAAAATTTCAACGCTCTTCTTGGCCTGGGCACTTCTTTGGCAGCGCTTCACAACTATGACGACGCCGCATCTTATCTTCAAAAAGCATGGAACCTCCAGCCGGGCGACTTTCAGTGTGGTTACGAGTGGGCGCATACGCTGCTCGAAGCAAAACAGCTTTCGGCGGCAAAGAAGGTCTTGAACCAGCTTTCGGCGCCCCAGGAGCCGGATTCGGCGGTCAAGTATTACTCACTGGCCGGAGTTGTGGCCGAGCGAATGAATGAGTTCGCTTCTGCGGCGAAGTACTATGGACGAGCGTACGAGTTGGACAACAGCTCCTACGATATCTATCTCGCGCTCGTGCGCTCCACGCTCTCCATGGATTCAGAACCTGGCGGAACGGCTCTGCCGGCTCCGCCTCAAGGACTCTCGACCAGTCAGAACCTCGCGCTCGGACTTCTGTTCGCCTCCCGCAATTTATACGACCAAGCCATCCCGCGTCTGGAAGCAGCGCTCCAGGTCGATCCTTCCAATGAAGTCGCAATCCTGAACCTCGCCCTCGCAGAGAAGAGCACGGGGAAATCTTCCGAAGCGATCGCTCGCCTGCGGAGTGCGCTCGCATCGCACCCTTCCGCCGTTCTCTACAGTGCGCTGGGCAGTATGGAGGAAGAATCCGGTCAGTACGTCGAGGCAGTTCAGAGCTATCAGCGCGCCGTGGAACTCGATCCTGCGAATGAGCAGTATTACTTCGACCTTGGCGTCGAATATCTGATGCACTTTACGTTTGGACCGGCGGCCGAAGTGTATCGGGTTGGCACCCAGAAATTCCCCACGTCATCGCGGCAGTATCTCGGGCTCGGTTTCAGCCACTACGCAGTTCGCGAATACCGCCAGGCGGCCGATGCTTTCACGACCGCGCTCGAGCTTGATCCAGAATCACCGGCCGTCTTTCGCGCATGGAATTCCGTGCTCGATTCTCTTCCTCCGAATGACTGGGCCGAGTTCTTGCCGCGCCTTGACCGCCTCGCGAAGATGCATCCGCTGAACGCGGAACTGGCGTTTTGCATCGGAGCAGCACTTCTCCACTCAGAGATCGCCAAAGGCCCGCAAGCAAACTTGGATCGCCAGCAGGCATTGCTCGAGAAGTCGGTTCGCTTACGCCCCGACTTCCCTGCTGCACACCTTGAGCTGGGCGCGCTGTATGGTGCCAAGAAAATGCATCAGAAAGCTGTAGACCAATACCTGGAGGTTGTCCGGCTGGATCCGAAGTCGGAGGTCCCTCACTACCGTCTGGGCCAACTGTATCGGGAGATGAATCAATTGGACCTCGCCAGGAGTGAGCTGAGTCAATATCAACAACTGGCTCAGCTTCACCAGGAGGAACTCAAACGCAGGCGCAGCACGATTCAGCAGTTCATCGTTCCGCAAACAACAAAGCCTGACAATTAGAAGAGTGAAGCCTCACGCTGCCCGAATGCGATTCTGCACGGCTACGGGACGGTTTTCGCGATAGGAGCGCTCAGCTGCAGCTGCTGCCGCGACTGCTTGTCGCCCGTCGAACGCATCCACCTTAGGATCCTTATCGGCAAGAATCGTCTGCACGAAGTCGCGCATCTCGAGCAAATACCCGTCCTTAAACCGCGCCAGGAAGTGATCCACGACGTCGGTCTTCGCGCCATTCACGGTGAGAACGGTTTCGGCGGTGTGCTGCAGATATCCGGTCATGATGGTGCCTTTCGAACCGACAATTTCCGTACGAATGTCGTATCCATAGCCGGATTGCATGTAGTTTTCGACCGCGCCGAGCGTGCCGCGGGAGAATTTCAGATTCAGCAAGGCTGTGTCGATATCATTGAACTGCGCAATCTCAGGAAACACCAGCACGGCGCCATAGGCGTGAATTTCAGCGATCTCGTCATTCATAAGCCAGCGGCCCAGGTCGAATTCGTGCACTGTCGAATCCTGGAAAAACATGCCATTCACACCGCTTGCCATGTAACTGACTGGAGGCGGCGCCGGATCGCGCGCGAGAGATTTAAATATGACGGGGTCGCCGATCTCGCCGGCATCAATCCTTTGCTTCGCTCGCACATTGGGGGGATCGTAGCGGCGGACATGTCCTACCTGTACACGCACGCCAGCTTTTCTGGTGAGGTCGAGCATCTCATCCGCTTCTTGTACCGTCAATGTGAACGGCTTCTCACAGAAAATGTCCTTACCCGCCTGCGCGCACGTTCGTATCGCAGCACCATGAAACTTCGCGGGAGTCACGATCACGACGGCTTGAATGTCTTTGCGCTCGACGAGCGCTTCCACACTGCCGTAAGAATTCTCGATCTCTAGTTCCGCAGCCGTCTGTTGGGCGCGTTTCACGTCCGTATCAGCCACAGCGATCAATCGTGCTTCGGGAATCAAGCAGCGGAGATTCTGGGCATGCTGCCTGCCCATGGTGCCTACGCCGACCACTCCCACGCCCAGCTTAGCCATACTCGCTCGTCCCCTATTGATATCGAATCTTCACGCGACCGCGTTTCTTCGCAGCCTTATAAATCGCGTCGATGATCATGAGGTCGCGGAGCCCCTGCACGCCATCGGGTTCGGGCTTGCGGTCTTCGCGAATGCAGCGCGCGAATTCGTCGAGTTCCAAAGCAAACTCGTCGATCGGACCAAACGTTTGCTCGAACCACTTCCCGCCAACCTTTCCGTTCAGCCGCCGCTCTTCCTCAAAGGCAAATGCCGGAGACAATGCCGCCCAGCCCTTTTCGCCGTGCACGTGAACGAAAGAAGAGAACACGGAACTGTACGCGGCTGTTCCCTGCAAGATGAGTCCGCTCGCGAAATCCAGGCGAAAGGCAATTCCCTCTTCCACGTCTTTAAATCGCCTGCGATCGCGAACCCAGCTGGTCGCCTCAGCCGCGACCGGATCCTCTCCCACAAGCCAACGGCATGTGTTCACACAATAGACTCCGAGGTCCATCAGCGGTCCGCCCCCGCACAAGTTCCGCGAAAATAACCAGGCGGGAGAGTTGTCCCCATGTGGCCTGAATTCGCCGAAAAGCGTATGAATGACGTCGATGCGCCCCAATTCGCCTTGCGTGATCATCTTCTTGAGCGTCACTGTACTCGGCTCGAAATACTTGCGGTACGCGGTCATGAATTGCACTTTGTTCCGACGGCAGGCCTCCACCATCTTCCGGCCCTGCTGCACAGTCGCAGCCAGAGGTTTCTCGCACAACACGTGCTTGCCTGCTTTTGCCGCTGCCACGGAATACTTCTCGTGCTCGCCCGGCGGGGTGGCGATGTATACAGCTTCGACCTCGGGATTTTTCAAGCATTCCGCATACTCCGAATACGAGTACGCCTGACGGCCTTTGAATTGATGCCGGAGTTTCTCCGCTTTTGCCTTATCGCCGCTGACCAATGCAATCAGCTCCGCACCTTCGCTATGCGCGAACGCCGGCAATACCGCGACCTGGGAAATGCTTCCCAGGCCAACCACGGCGTACCCCACCCTTTTCACCGGCGGCATCGATGCCTCTCCCTTCGCCTGTACTGTGACCGTTTCAGCTTTCGCGATCCGCGCGGCTCTGGCCCTGGGCCTTGATCGCGGGGTGTTCCAACCCGCGCAGCTCCTCGATGTTCTCCATCGCTTTGCAGATTGCATTCACGATGCTGTCGACATCCTCCCTGGTGCCGAGAAACAGATGATGCGAGAACCAGACCGCCTCATGATAAGCAGCGCGCTCCGAAGCCGGACACTTGTACATATTGCGCAAGTCCAGGGGCTTGGGACGTCCCCAGCTCAAGGCCGGAAAATCATTGGGATCCAACGGGAATAAAGAACTGCGATAAACCGGCTCGTAGAACAGGCCGTCGCACGGAATGCCTTCCAACTGCAGGGCTCCCACGAAAGCTGCGCGTGGAATGTCTTTCACCTGCTCCGCAAAATACTTGAGCACGTATCCATAGGGTGCGGGTCGCGTGATCCGCGGCTCCGGCTTCAGCATCCCAATCCCTTGGATTGCGCGAATCCTGGATTCGAAATAATCCATGTTGGCCTGCCGTACTTTCCCCTGCTCCGGAAGTCGCTCGAGTTGCGGGCCCAGGATCGCAGCCTGAAATTCCCCAAGCCGGTAGTTGAAGCCGATCAGCCGTTTCTTATATTGGTCAGTAACGCTTCGCCGGCCTGCGTTGATGTACGACTGCACTCTCTCAAAGTACTCGAGATTATTGGTGATGACCGCTCCGCCTTCACCCGAGGTCATCAGCTTGCTCGACTGGAAGCTGAACGCGCCCAGATCGCCGGTCGATCCCGCTCCCTTATCTCTCCACATGCCGCCATGCACGTGCGCGCAGTCTTCGATCACCTTGAGGTTGTGCTTCTTCGCAATCGCCATGATCGCGTCGAGATCGGCGAATCTCATGCCCAGGTGCACCGGCAGAATTGCGCGCGTTTTGGGCGTGAGCAGGCTCTCAATCTGCTTGGCGTCCATGCAGTAGGAGTCCGGGTCGACGTCCACGAAAACGGGAACCGCATTCACCAGCAAAACCGGCCCTACCGTCCCTTCCCAGGTGTAAGCAGGTACCAGAACCTCATCGCCCGGCCGAATGTCGATCGCCTTCAGCGCCGCCTGAATGGCGACCGTGCCCGTGTTCACGGTCTGGCCATACTTCGCCGTGTGATACTCCGCGAATTTTTTGCCAAAAGCCTCGGTGTGCTTACCGGGAAACGGTTGGCCGCCCCAGTTCCGGTTGGTGAGAACATCTTCCAGCGCCGCACGCTCTTTTTCCGTAAAAACCGGCCAGGGATCAAAGCGCTTTTTTCGGATTGCTTCACCACCGGTAATCGCCAGCTTTCCCATCGTGTTCTCCTTCGCAAGAAGAGGTGCAAAACTTTATTTGGGGCGGAGTCCGATTCAGGACCAAGGTGCAATCGCGACCTTCATGGAATCGGGCGCAATCGATTTGTGCACCGCTGCCTCCACTTCCCGCAGAGGATAGCGATGAGTCACAAATTCGCGCAGTGGATACGTATGCATGTACCGAGCCATCTGTCGCATACTCGGGCCGTAACTGGCAGGCTCCTCGCCGCCGACGCCCAGAATGCGTACGCTCTTCGCGCACAGTTGCCGGTGCGGGCTGATCGGGACATCGCCTAAATCGGAAAAGTTTCCGGCCTCGACCAGCAACCCGCCGAGGCGCAGCATATCGAGCGCTTCGGGGACTGCCTGCGGCACCCCGGCCGTCTCAATCACCATGTCAGCGCCGCGGCCTTGGGTCAGGCTGCGCACAAATTCCAAGCGCTCCTGCAGAGACGTTTTGCCCACATTCAGTACGTGATCGGCGCCCAGCCGCTTGGCAAATTGCAACCGGTAATCCGAAAGATCAGCTGCAATAATGTTTCCCGCGCCGAGCATGCGCGCTTTCATCAGAAAGCACATGCCGAGCGCTCCCACGCCCAGAACCACCACGGTATCGTCGAATTGGAACGCTTCACTCGGAAACACCGACATCTGCTTGGCGCGATCGAGTCCTACCGTAACAGCCATGATCTCGGTCAGCACGGCAACTTCCGAAGGCAAATCGTCCGGCACACGCACGAGAAAGCTCCCGGGCACGATATACATGTACTGCGACCAGCCGCCAAAGAGGTAGGGAGGGTCCGCCGCGCACATGTTGTTGCCGTAATCGACCATGTTCTGGCAGAAGTAGTAGGGATAGTCGTGGCGGCAGTAGTAGCACTGACCACAAGACACATTCGCTCCTACCACCACGCGATCGCCGACCTTCAGGGGAATGCCTTCGAAATCGAGATATTCTCCGCCGCCTCCAATGGCCGCCACTGTCCCCACATTTTCGTGACCCTGGATGATGGGGAAGCGAATCTGTTTCCCGTCGCCGCTGCCCGCGTATTGTGTGGTGTAACCTTGGTACGTGTGCTTGTCGGTGCCGCAGATCCCCGAGAGTTCCATCTTCACGATCACACACCCGGGAGCAGGGTCGGGGAACGGATACTCCCGCACTTCGTACTTTCCAGGCTTGACGAGCGTAGCAGCTAAAACGTGGTCACCGGACATCGCAGCAGGTCCCTTCTGGGCGACTTCTGCCTGGGAAAAAGGGCAAAAAGGCGGAAGTAAATAAGCGCTTAGAGACAATATCGGCCACCCTCTCAATTTGTCAAGCCCAACTGCGATCGCGCTATAATCGCCTGCCGTACAGGTTTTCGAGCTTCGCTACGACCCAAAAGAAGAGCCTTGTCCGAGCCTTTCACAAATCGTGCCCCGCGAGCCATCCTGCGCCGCGAGTTCCTGAAGGCGATGCTGGTTTCCCCAGGACTTGTCCCAGGATTTCGATCCGTCCAAAGCGCTCTGCTCCTGGAAAACGCTCACCCTGTCCCCTTTATGACGGGCGATTCGGCGCCGCCGGGATTGATTAGCTCGAACCCCGATTTCTTCGTGCGCAATCACTTTCGAACACCGCAAATCAGTTCGGATTCCTGGAACCTCGTGGTCGATGGCCTGGTTTCGACACCTCTCAAGCTCTCCTATTCCGACCTCCTGCTGGCCAACTCGGTTCGTCGAGCGGTCACCATGGAGTGTGCCGGAAACACCCCGGGCGGAATCGGCGTGGGGAATGCCCTGTGGACCGGCATTCCACTAGCAGAGCTGCTCAAGCAAGCCGGGGCGAAAACCGCAGCAACCACGGTAATTCTGCACGGATCGGATTCCGGCAGCGGAGAGGGCGTGCCTGCGAACACGCACTTCGCCCGCGCGATTCCATTCGAGAGAGCCATGAACGCTTCAACCCTTCTTGCGTACGAAATGAATGGTTCGCCACTGCCCGCGGATCATGGTTTTCCGCTTCGCGCTCTGGTTGCAGGATGGTATGGCATGGATTCGGTAAAGTGGCTCACCCGCATTGAAATCACCAGTGAGCCTTTCGACGGCTACTTCCAGCAACAACATTATGTCGCGCTTACGGCAAATGGCGAGCGTCGGCCCATCACTCGCATGCTGGTCAATTCCAAGTTCCTGCGGCCATCCGAGGGCGAGGAAATCGGAAGCAAGATATATCGAGTGAACGGTGTGGCTTGGGCGGGAGAGCGGAAAATCGCGAAAGTGGAAGTTCGCTTTTCCCCCGGCGGCTCTTGGCAGCCCGCCTCGGTCGATGCACAGCCTGTGGCCCTGAGCTGGACCTCGTGGAGATATCAGTGGCAGATTCCGAGCGCCGGAAAGTACACGCTCGAAGTGCGTGCCTCCGATGAGGAGGGGAAAACTCAGCCCGATGCTCGCGATCCCGGACGCCAGGATGCCTACGAACTCAATACCCCGCACGGCATCACGGTTACCGTTCGGCCGTGATCAGAGCCGCTCCGGTATGCTTTCTATTCGAGGATTTCCATGAGGCGCACAGCCCAGTCGCAACTTCCCGATCTAGCTTCCAACTGCCATCGGTTCAGTGATCGTCGACTTTGCGGGACCCTCAGTCTGATCGTTCTGAGTCTCACCCTTAGCCTCACGGCATTGCTCAATATCTCCGCGGCTCAATCTCCCGATCTCGCAAAGCTTTCCTCTGAAGGGCAAGCGGCTCTTCGCAACCAGCAGTTCGACCGCGCTCAAGGACTCTATGAGCAGGTCATCAAGCTCGATCCCGGCTCTGCCCAGGCTCACTCCAATTTAGGCTTGGCGCTCTACATGGCAGCCAAATATCCACGCGCAATTACTGAATTTCAGAAAGCTTTGCAACTCGATCCGCACCTTGATCACACCAAAGTTCTGTTGGCATTAAGTTACTTCGACAGCGGCGACATTGCCCAGGCAATCCCGCTACTGGAAAAGGCCTATCAGACCGACAAAAACGATCCCGTAATCGCGGCGCATCTGGGCCTCGCTTATCTTCGGGAACAGAAGGATGAAAAAGCGCTGGCGGTGCTCAGCCACTGGGTTGAACTGGAACCGAACAGTCCCGATGCCCTGTATTTCAAGGGCAAAGCCGCAATGTATGTCGCCTCGGATTCGTTCGTTCAGCTGACCAAGGCCGCGCCCGATTCCTACCGCATGTATCAACTCAGGGCGGAGATGTTGCGTCAACAAGGGCAAAGCCCGGCGGCAATCAATGAGTACAAGAAAGCGATCTCGGAAAAGCCCGATGCGGCCGGCCTGCACTACGCGCTGGGCACTCTCTATCGCGAAGCGGGTCGGCTCGATGAAGCGCTTGCTGAATTCAATGAAGAACTCAGAATCTCACCCAATGATGCCATGACTGAATTCTTCCTGGGCGATATCTATCTGCAGCAGGACAACGTGGAACAGGCACAGCAGTGTCTCGAACGAGCTTTGGCTGTCCAACCTGGCC
>Ga0307478_10002354_pt1 | contig 14969 bp, 10 predicted proteins | sample atmos_gasesECM4C_2_FD_203713 | JGI IMG/M metagenome (GOLD analysis project Ga0307478, IMG submission 203713) | Hardwood forest soil microbial communities from Morgan-Monroe State Forest, Indiana, United States - atmos_gasesECM4C_05 | ecosystem: Environmental > Terrestrial > Soil > Temperate...
CCTTCTCACTGCTCGCGACTGGCGCTCAGCGTATGATTCGCGGCAGACGATAAATCGCCGTCGATCAATCCGTGAAGACACTCAACGAAACTTTCTGTACTCCAGCGATGCGACGCCGTTATGAGGTCTGGTTTCTGCGCCTGGGCCTTGCAGACGGTAGCCTTTCACGGGTGTGCTGTGGGAGGCGGCTCGATCACCTACGCGTGCACACTACTCACACCGCCGGAAAAAATCTGGGACAAAGGCACGTGGACCGGACTGGCGAATTGGAAAGCAGAAATGCCCCAGCACTACGCTACGGCAGCTCGCATGTTGGGAGCGACAGACAACAAGATCCTCGGCCCCGCTGATCTGCTGCTGAAACAAACTGCGGAGGCCAGTGGCGTGGGCTCTACTTTTTATTGCACCAAGGTGGGGATCTTTCAGCCGGCCGAAGGAAAGCCGGGCAACGAGATTTTCCCGGACCCTTACTTCGCGGGTGAGGGCCCCGACCGCACGACGTGTCTCGGCTGTGGTGGTTGCATGATGGGTTGCCGTTTCGGCGCCAAAAACACTCTCGATCTCAGCTACCTCTACCTGGCAGAAAAACACGGAGCTCAACTCTTCCCGGAAACTCAAGTCGTCGACGTGCGGCCGCTCCCTGGGCCGAACGACGGCAGTGCGGGATATGTGGTCAGTACTGTGCGCTCGACTGCGTGGATTCGCCGGCACCCTCAGCGGTTCACCTGTAGAGGAGTCGTGTTTGCGGCATCCTCCCTGGGCACGATGGAACTCCTCTTTCGCCTGAAAGAGAAGAATGCACTGCCCCGGATCAGCGGCCAGTTGGGGAAACACGTGCGTACCAATTCCGAATCTCTCATCGGAGCGCGTATGCCCGGCTACCATGAGGACCTGTCGCAAGGCATCGCTATCGGCTCTGGCGTCTACATTGACGAGCACACTCATATCGAGGCCGTACGCTATCCGGCCGGCTCCGACGTCATGGGCGTGCTGACCACCATTCTGACCAATGGGCGCCCGGGTCCGCGGCGCATTGGCCTGTGGTTAAGAAATATCGCCCGTTCTCTCCTGCGCCATCCCCTTAGGACGCTGCGCGTCTTGCAACCCTGGGGATGGGCACGGGAATTTGTCATTCTGCTTTGCATGCAGGCACTCGACAATCAGATCGAAATGCAGTGGCAACGTCCCTGGTTCTGGCCATTCCGCAAATTCCTGGTCAGTCGCGGCAACAAGGTTCCGACCTATATACCCAGAGCCAACCAATTCGCCGAGAAGTTCGCGCAACTCACGGGGGGCTTCCCCATGAGCATGCTTCCCGAGATTCTGTTCGACGTTCCCGGCACTGCCCACTGCATCGGGGGATGCGTCATCGCGGATTCCTCGACCAATGGCGTGGTGGACTCCCGGCATCGCGTCTTCGGCTACCGCAAGATGTACATTTGCGACGGCTCGGTGATCGCAGCGAATCTTGGCGTCAATCCCAGCTTAACCATCACCGCGCTCGCCGAACGAGCGATGGGCTTCATTCCGCGGGCAACAGAAGCGCAAAGGAACGACGCGGCTCCTCTGCCCATTCGAGTTGCGACCTGAATTCTCGAGGCGGCACGAAACAAGTAAGCCTGAATGTCCTTTGTGAACTGGGCGAAGCCTGACGTCTTCCACACGCCAAACCAATGGCGGGTGGTAAAGTCAGTCTGCGCCGTGTTGTACTTAGTTCAATTCAACGGCCATTTAGCGGCGGGGTAGATTGCGGTGGTTTGCGTGCGTGCGTCGCCTGCTCGAAGCCGTAGGTGATCTGCAACAACTGCGGCTCGCTAAACGGCGGACCGAGGAATTCGATCCCGACCGGCACCCCAATCGGCGCGCTCTCCGTCGGCATGGAAAACCCTGCCGGAACCGTAATGGCTGGAAATCCCGCGAGTGAGGCAAGGATGCCATTGCGCTCCGCCTGATTCATCTCGCCGATCATCACCGGCAGGCGCTTCTGGTGTGGATAGAGCAGCGCGACCACGTTGTTTTTCGCCATCAGGTTCGCCAACTGAACCCTCAGGTCATCGATCTTGACGCGCCGGTCCTCGTAGTCCGGCTCGTTCAGGCCATTCTCGTAGCTTTCCGCCGAAGCGAGGAACTTCTCAAGCGAAGCCTTGTGGTATTTGCCCGACGCGATGAGTTCGGCAAGCGAGTGCACGGGAGGATTAGGCTGGGCTTTCAGGTAGTTGTTGAGCTGGAACTTGTATTCGTACTTTTGCACATCGAGGTCCGAGTTCAGCTTGCCGGTATCAAATGCCGCGTCGTCGATGTCGACCAGAATCGCGCCCTGCTTCTTGAGCGCTTCGAGGGCATTGTCCATCACGCGGTTGACCTCCTGGTGGTCGGGGCCGCTTCCGAACAGGGTACGCAGCACCCCAATGCGCGCACCCTTCAGGCCTTTGCGGTCGAGCGAGGCGGTATAGGTCGCGGGAATCCTGCCGATGCCCAGCGCCGTCACGGGATCATCGGGATCGTAGCCGGCCATCACATCGAGCATGACTGCGGCGTCGGCTACAGTTCGCGCCAGAGGCCCCGCGGCGTCCTGCGTAAACGAGACAGGGATGACACCGGCGCGGCTGATCAGCCCCCGCGTGGGACGAATGCCGACCAAGCTATTGGCGGAGGCCGGCGAGCGAATCGAGTTCACAGTGTCCGAGCCCGTGCCAACGGTCGCGAAGTTGGCCGCCAAGGCCGCACCCGTGCCGCCGGAAGAACCGCCCGGGGTCCGCGACAGCTCATAGGGATTTTTGGTCTGGCCTCCCAGCGAACTCGACGTTAGCCCGGCCAGTGCCAGCTCATGCATGTTCGTTTTCCCGAGAATCAGGGCTCCGTTTTGACGGAACCGCGCCACCGTGAACGCATCCTTCCTCGGCTGCATGCCCTTGAGTGCCAGCGATGCGCCGGTGGTCGGCATATCGGCGGTGTCGAAGTTGTCCTTCAGGACCATCGGAATGCACTGTAGCGGCTTGAGCTTAGTGCCGCGCTTGAGCTGCTTATCCATTGCATCGGCCTGCTCCAGCACCTTGGGGTTCACGTACAGCATGGCATTGAGGGCGGGCCCCTGCTGGTCGTACGCCTTGATGCGGTCCAGGTACTGCTGCACCAGGCTGTGGCAAGTCAGCTTGCCGCTCTCGAAGCCGCGATGAATTTCGTTGATGGAAGCTTCCATGAGCTGAAAGTGCTGTCCGGCGGCGCTAGCGACCATAAGCATCACCCCCACTGCCAGAACGAAACACTTCGCTTCGTGACGCACGCCTTCCCTCCTCTGAGTTCATTGAACATTTAAGTAAATACAAGGAAGTGGAATCCCGCGCATCCGTGAGGCGACTGCCACTTGCACCCTGGGTTCACTCCCCAGAAAAGAGGACCCCTTCAGGGGGTGACGCCTCGCGCCGATGGCGTAATCGCGACCACGTCCGGCAACAACCGATCCAAAATCGCCTGTTCCCAACACATCCAGAGGCGCGTCGTGTACAACAGTGAACTGCACTGCAACGTTACCCAATCGCTCACCACGAGAGGAGAACGAAACGCCTTCCGATCGGAAATCCACTGCTCGGCCAGATGACGCACAATCGCGACTCCCATCCTGGTGTTCGGTCCCGCGATGTCTGCCAGAATTCCGTCCAGCGTAAACATCACCTTAGACAGCATAATCAGCGATGCAGGAAAACTTACGCCTGTCATGGCCAGACGCTCAAGCAACCGCATCACGTCGCCCATGCTGGGCCAACTCGTGGCAGGAAGCTCATCCAGAAAGTGCTCGACCGTATCACGGATCGTCCGTCCGCGCGCGGACGAATTGCGGATTTTTCGCTGCGTCAGCGCAAGCACTTCGTTCCTGGTTCCCGCCCTGTCGCGCAACCCGACCATGGCGAATAGCACGGCCAGATGCCTGCGCTGATCACGGCTCAACCGTTCCCGCAGCGCCCAGTCGATAATGGCCAACTCTCCCGTTCTGCGGTCATAGAGAAGATTTCCCGCGTGCGGATCACCGTGAAAGATCACATTTTCCTCTGCGGAAAGTAGCGGGAAAACAACCAGCGCTTCAACCAACTGGTCGGCAATTCTTTGTCGCCGCTCGGGCGCCGAGCGGGCCGCCGCATTCGTCACTTTGATTCCCCGCTCCTCCGTCAGCGCTGTAATTCTCGACGAACACAATGGGCGGATCAGACGCGGGACGCGGACGCCGCGCAGATTGCGATAGAGCTCTCCAGCCTCAATCAGCGCTCTCTGCTCTCGCCGGAAATTGACCTCATGACGCAACAGGCGGCGGACTTTCTTGAACGTATCCGGAATCAGGCGCGAGGGAAAGCCGTAGGTGTGATGGCGGTCCGCGAAATGATGCGCCAATCCCTGCAAATAGTGCATATCTTCGGCGAAGTATTCGGGAATATGAGGCTTCAAGACTTTGAAGACGCCGCGCGCACGCCGTCCACTTGCTGGATCACGCCAGGTGAAGCGCAACACCGCGCTCACGCTCGCCTCGGAAAGAATTTTGCTTTCGACATGAACGTGATAGGTCTGCAGCCGTTCGCCGAGATCGCGCTGAATGATTTCGCGCATCTCTTCGGCTTTCACATCGCGAATCCCGTTCTCGAGGCGTGCTAACGCATCGCGCAGCGCCGGACGAAGGTGCTGGTTGCGCGCAATGACCTGGCCCAGTTTCTGCAGTCCTGGAACTTTCGCGATCAGCCGAAGCAGCCGTGTTTCCGGGGATGTATTTTTGGGAAGTTCAAGTTGCTCGAGGATTTTGGGAGCAAGCCGCGCCGGTGAGAGGTGCGCGACCACGAACATCATGGCTTCTCGCACCGGGGGACGCCAGTTCTCATAAGCGTCTGGGACCAACCTTTTGACCGGAACAATTTCGTCGACAATCCACCCGGAAATCGCATCCCGCAATGATTGGCCGGCCAGGCTGCGCAGCCCTGCTTCGATCGTGCTGATCTTTTCGGTACGCGATGCGCTTTCAGGCAACGAGTTCGCCAGCGTAAGCCGCAACTGGGTTGGCGTCAGTTGGCGAATGCCGGGCTCGCTTGAAGACGTTTCCAGCATGGGGAATACCCGTACACACTATAGGCGCGTACAGGCTTTTAAGCTGTGATAAGGCTCACTAAGAAGGGAGATAACTGCCGCCCTGAAGTTGATGGCAAGAGATAGCCAGCAGTCGACCTATTACTCCAGCCACTTGCCGGGCGCCTGTATGGCCTGCACCAACTCGTCCAGAAAAAGCGCGGCACGTGCTCCGTCGATAACGCGGTGATCGGCGGATAGCGTCAGCGTGAACGTGGGGCGGATGGCAGGTTTTCCCTCGAATGGAACAACGCGGTCGGTGATGTGGCCAATTGCGAGAATGGCGGATTGCGGGGGAATGATGATGGCACTGAATGCATCCACATTGTACATACCGAGATTGCTGATGGTGAAAGTTCCCCCGGCAAGATCCGGGGGGCGCAACTTGCCGGCACGTGCGCGTTCGGAGAGGTCCTTGCGCTGCGCTGCAATTTGCGCGAGATCGAGGCGGTCCGCACCGGGGATCACCGGCGCAACCACGCCATCCTCGACTGCGATGGCGACGCCGATATTCACGTCCGCATTGTTGCGGATCCCTTCTTCCGTCCAGTTCGCGTTCACGCGTGGATGGCGTGCCAGAACCCGCGCGACCAACGCGATCAGCAAATCGCTGTGGGTGATACGCGCCCCCGACTTGCTCTCAAGAGCAGCCGCAATCTGCACACGCGCCCCGTTCAGCGATGCGGCATCGACTTCCCGCACCACAAAGAAATGCGGAACGGAAGTCCAACTCTGCGTGGTGCGCTCCGCCATCAGGCGAGCGATGGAACTCAGCGGCAGGACAGCAGCTTGACCAGTGGTTGGAGATGGTTGTTTCGGCGATGTTCCCGCAGCCGCCTCAATGTCGGAAGCGAGAATTTCGCCGCCGGCACCAGACCCGCGAACCTGATTGAGATCGACATTCAGTTCTTTCGCCAGACGGCGAGCCTTGGGAGAAAGCTTACGCGATGGCGCAGCCGGGTTCGCCACCACGTGCGATATCACCGGCGTCACCTGCGAACTCGCGTGCTCCACATGCCGTCCTGAGCGTGCAACCGGCTGGTCGAGCGGCACGTTTTCTCCTGGCCGCAGAATCCAGGCGATGGTTTGCCCCACCGGAATCTCGGCTCCTGCCTCGGCCTTCACCCCTCCCAGCACGCCTTCGCCGGGAGACTCGATTTCCATGACCGCTTTGTCGGTTTCAATTTCGAGCAGAGGCTCACCTTTGCTGACACGATCTCCTTCCTTCTTAAGCCAGGCAATGAGCTTGCCAGTTTCCTGGGCCATTTCAAGAGCGGGCATGACAACGCTGATGGGCATAGTGAGTTGGTGGAAGGGCCGAAACTGGTTTCCTAGTCTGCTACGGTGACGCGCTCCGTTTGCGCGCTGGCCTCGATCATCTCTTTGACGCGGCGGCTTGGTTCCGATTCGCTTTCGCGCGTGGTCGGCAACGGACCGTTCACAGTGAAGTAGTGGGCTCCGGCTACGAGCAACTGCTCAGCCGGGAAGCGCGTAATCACTTCATGTCCGGTGGGCGTGACCACGATTTCTTCTTCAATACGAGCCGCGCTCCAGCCATCCGTGGATGGCCAGAACGTCTCGAGCGCAAACACCATGCCCGGCTTGATTTCGCAAGGATGATCAAACGATACCAGCCGGCTGATTACGGGCTTCTCCCAGATCGCCAGTCCGATGCCGTGGCCATACTGCAAAGCGAAGGCGGCTTCTTCGTTGGGGAAACCGAAGTCAGTAGCCTTCGGCCATACCGCCGCAATTTCCGCAGTCGTGCGCCCTGGCCGCACCAGTTCAATGGCTGCATCGAGATAATCGCGGCAGCGCTTATAGGCGTCCACCATCGCGTGCGAGGCGTAGCCAATGGTAAAGCACCGGTAGTAGCACGTGCGGTATCCCATGTAGGAATGCAGAATGTCGTAGTACACCGGATCCCCGGGCCTCAGCACGCGATCAGAAAATACGTGCGGATGCGGGTTGCAGCGCTCTCCCGAAATCGCGTTCACCGCTTCGACGTACTCCGAGCCCAGGTCGTAGAGCACCTTGCTCACCAGACCGACGGCTTCGTTTTCGCTGAAGCCCGGCTTCATGGCGCGATACAACTCGTCGTAAGCCGCATCCACCATCATCGCGGAGGTGTTCAGGAGTGCGATTTCGTCCTGCGTCTTGATAACGCGCGCCTCGGACATCAACGCCTGCCCATCGACCACTTCGAGGCCGAGCTTCTGCAATGCAAAAAGTACAGGCAGCTCGATAATGTCGATCCCCACAGGGTCTTTATGGAGGCCGCGCATTTCCAGCTCAAGGTGAATCTTCTTCGCGACGTCTTCGGCGCGGCCCATCTCGGGCGTCATCGCGCCACGCAACATCGAAATCCCCGGCCGCGAGCGTTCCCCAAGCCACGGGCAATGCAGCTGGTGATGCCGCGCCGCCGATCCGAAATCCCACAAGATAGGCTCATCATGCTGGGGAATGAGCGTAAAGCGATTCGCCTTGTCCTGTGCCCAGGTGCCGATGTGCGTGGCCGTCAAATAACGCACATTGTTCATGTCGAAGCACAGTAGGGAACCCATCTCCGACTTCGCCAACAGATCCTTCACACGCTGCAGGCGTTCGCGGCGGAGCCGATCAAAGTCGATTCGCTGCTCCCAATCGACGGCCATCGTTCCATGAGTAGGCAGTGCCATGACACGCCTCCTTTACTCGGACTTCAATTTCGATTGCAAAGCGCCCGCGCCGCTTCGAATACGGAATCCTCCGTTGGCACGGTGGCGTCTTCCAGCGGAGGCGAGAACGGAATGGGCACATGCATTGCGCCCATCCGCTTCACGGGTGCATCCAGATCGTAGAACGCGCCTTCCGCAATCACCGATGCGATCTCCGCGGTGACTCCATATCGTCCATAGCCTTCATCGATCACAATCACGCGCGAGGTCTTCTTCGCCGAATCGATCAGCGTTTTCTCGTCCAGCGGCCATGTGGTCCGTGGATCGATTACCTCGGCACTGATGCCGGCGCTCTCCAGCAATGACGCCGCACCGAGCGCCACCTGGACCATGCTGCTGGTTGCAACCAGAGTGATATCGCTGCCTTCGCGCTTGATATCAGCTACTCCCAGCGGAATGGTGTACTCCTCGGCCGGAACTGGCCCCTTGAGCTTGTACATCATTTTGTCTTCGAAGAAGATCACCGGATTCTCATCCCGGATCGCGGTCTTCAGAAGTCCCTTTGCGTCGTACGGCGTGGAGGGCAATACGACTTTCAGGCCGGGCACGTGACTGAACCAGGCATGCAGAGACTGCGAGTGTTGGGCGGCGGAGCGGCGCGTCGCTCCCAGCGTGGTGCGCATAACCATCGGAACCTTCCACATTCCGCCCGACATGTAGTGAACCTTGGCTGCCTGGTTGACCATCTGGTCCATGGTCAAGGTGATGAAGTCGCCGAACATGATGTCGACCACAGGCCGCAATCCCGTCATTGCGGCGCCGACTGCCATTCCGGTAAATCCAGCTTCGGAAATTGGAGTATCGAGTACGCTATCCTTGCCGAACTCCTCGACCAGCCCGGAAAGTACCTTGAACGGGGTGCCGGCCTCGGCCACATCCTCGCCCATGATGCAGACCGTCGCATCGCGCCGCATCTCTTCGGCGAGCGCTTCCCGTATTGCCTGCGCAAACGTTAATTCCCTCTGAGCGACTTCAGGCATAGACGTCCTGTTCCACTTCTTCCGGGGACGGGTACGGTGCGGCCACGGCAAACTCGACCGCCTTGTCCATTTCCGCCGTAAGTTCTGATTCAATGGCGGAAAACTGTGCGCGGTCGGCCAGTTTCTGCTCCAGCATCCACTCGGTCAGGTTCGCGATCGGATCCCGCTCCGTCTTCCATTTTTGCTCTTCCTGTTTCGGACGATAGTACTCGCGCGCGATGTCGCCTACATGGTGGCCCGTGTAGCGATAGGTGTTTGCCAGCAGGAAACCGGGTCCTTCTCCGCCGCGGGCACGTTCGATGAGGCGGGACGCGGCATGGTGGACCGCGCGCACATCTTGCCCATCCACCTCAGCCGCCTCTAATCCGAACGCCGTAGCGCGGCTCAGGATTTCGCCTGCCGTCGTTTCAGAAAAATGCGTGTATTCGGTGTACAGATTGTTTTCGCAAACATAGACGACTGGCAATTTGAACAGCTGTGCCAGGTTCATTACCTCGTAGAGCGATCCTTGTCCTAAAGCCCCTTCCCCGAAGAAACAGGCCGCGACGCGACCATTCCCGAGGCGCTGAGAGGCAAACGCCGCGCCGGTGGCGATTCCCACGCTGCCCGCCACAATGGCATTGGCGCCCAGGTTGCCGGTTGCAGGATCGGCAATGTGCATCGATCCACCTTTGCCCCGACAATAGCCCGCTTCCTTTCCGAGCAACTCAGCGAACATGCGATCCGGCGATGCTCCCTTTGCCAGGCAATGACCATGTCCGCGATGTGTGCTGGTGATGTAATCATCCTTGCGCAGCGCTTCGCATACTCCCACTGCGACCGCTTCTTCGCCGATATAAAGATGGGCCAGCCCAGGCATCAGCGCGCGGGTATACAGGTCGTTCACACGTTCCTCGAAGAGGCGGATCGCGAGCATTCGCCGGTACATTCGCAAAGCTTGTTCCGCCTGCGTAGTCGTAGTCTTCGATCGCTCCGGGATCGTGGTCATTGTGTCACTCCCGACATCCGCGCCAGAACATCGAATACAACCGCGAAATCTTTCTTCTCCCATCCCATACCCCGGGCCGCGGTCAGAAATTCATTGCTAACCGCGGTCGTCGGCAGCGGCACGTTCAATTTCCGTCCCAATTCCAGGGCGAGCAGCATGTCTTTCTGCATCATGTTGCAATCGAACCAGGCTTCGTCCGGTTGCTGCAGAATGAATGGCCCGCGGTATTGAATCATGGGAGAGGCGACAGCGCTGTGCGTGAGGACGTCGACCGCCACTTCGCGACGGATGCCGCTCTTTTCCGCCAGCAGCACGCCTTCGGAAAACGCCATCATCTGCACAGCGAGGCTGAGATTCACGGCGATCTTCATCGCCAGCGCCAGCCCATTGTCGCCAACGTGCGTGACCTTGGGCCCGATGTCGAGCAACAAAGGCTTCACGCGCTCGAAAGTCTCCTTGCCACCGCCCACCATCACTGAAAGCTTGCCTTCCTGAAGCGTGATGACGCTGCCCGAGACTGGCGCATCCACCATGTCTGCACCCCTTGCGCGCACTTTGACCGCAGTCGCCCGGCTCACCTCCGGACTCACCGTGCTCATGTCGACAAAGAATTTCCCCGCGCTCAGCCCCGCGACGATTCCGTCCGGCCCGTCGGTCACGGCAGCAGTGGCAGCAGCGTTCGTGACCATTGCAAACGTAACATCGGACGCTGCCGCAACCGCGCGCGGCGTGTCCGCCCACTTCATGCCTTTGTCAATCAGCCACTGCGCCTTCGCGCGCGTACGGTTGTAACCTGTTACCGTGTGGCCTTTTGCCAACAGCCGATTAACCATCTGGCTGCCCATCACGCCCAAGCCGACGAACCCGAGGTTTGCCATCCCTTCGCTGTCTCCGACTACGCTTTTGATTTTGATGAAGGAGGTTCTTCGGCCGAAGAGGTCCTCGAGTCTTCACGAACCTGCCCTAAATGCGCCCGCATGGCCGAACGGGCCTCTTCCGGATCGCGCGCCTCAATTGCCGCCAGAATCCGTTTGTGATGGAATTGGCCGCGCTCGGGCCCGCCATCAATTCTGAAAATGCGCAGCCGCTGCTCGCGGAGCAGGCCAACAATGGAATCAAGCAGCGAAAGCACCAGCGGATTCGCGGCGGCTTCCGCAAGCGCCAAGTGGAAATCAAGATCCGCTTCGATGTAGGCGTCCGGATCGTGCAGATTGCGATCCATCGTCGCGACCGCCTCGCGCATGCTCGCGAGCAACTGCTCTTCAATCCGCACCGCAGCCAGCGCTGCAATCTCTGGCTCGAGAATCTGGCGTAGTTCCGCCAGGTGCGCCAGCCCCTCCAGTTGACCGATCCGGCTCATGAAGTCGAGCGACTGCCGGATTGCCTGCGACGTTCCGTTAGTGATGAACGTTCCGCGACCCGAATACGCTTCCACCAGGCCTTTCTCGCGCAGCGCTTTCACCGCCTCCCTGACTGCCGTGCGGCTTACGCCGAAATTCTGGGCCAGCTCGCGTTCCGCTGGAAGTTGGTCCCCCGGCTTCAGGGCGCCTTTGAGGATCGATTCCTCGATTTGTTGAACGATTTGCTCGTAAAGGCGCGAGGTTCGAACAGCTTTGTACACGGGTTTATCCCCAAAGGGAGTGAGAGAGTGGTTCGTCATAGCCCAAGTACCTGGCCGGAAGGTGGAAGCAAGTCCGCCTTAGCTAAGGTCGGCGCTTGCGGTCAAGCTATCATACCACTTTACCAAATGCCATTCGTACGCGCAAATTTGGACTTTTTGAACGTCCGCTTTCACTGGATCCACACGGTCTTGATATTGGTGAACTCCCGGATGCCGTGAACACCCAGCTCCCGGCCGTATCCGGACTGCTTTACGCCGCCAAACGGAATCCTCGGATCGGAAGCGACCATTTTATTAATGAAAACCATACCCGCCTCGAGTTCGTTAACGAACTTTTCGCGCTCCGCGTCGTCTCGAGTCCAGGCGCTGGCACCGAGACCAAAGCGGGTGTCATTGGCGATCCGGATCGCGTCATCCAGGTTCTTCGCTCGAAAAATCGAAGCTACGGGACCAAAAAACTCTTCGCGATAAGCGGGCGAGTTTTTCGGAATATTCGTCAGCACCGTCGGCGCGTAATAGTTTCCTGGCCGCTTCAGCGGATGACCTCCTGTCACCAGCCGCGCGCCGGCTTCGACTGTTTTCTTCACGTCGGCATCCAACGAGCTCACCGCATCGGCGCTGGCCAGCGGCCCAAGTTGAGTTTTGTCATCCATGGGGTCGCCCACCACCAGTGATTCCATGCGCGCAACAAACTTTTTCTCGAACGCATCTGCAATGGGCTCCGCGACAATGAAGCGCTTTGCCGCGATGCAGGATTGGCCGTTATTGATGATTCTCGCTTCCACTGCCGTTTCGACTGCTGCATCCAGATCAGCGCTGGGCATGACGATAAACGGATCGCTGCCGCCGAGCTCCAGGACAACTTTCTTGATTCTCTTCGCGGCTCCCATCCCTACCTGGATGCCGGCTTGTTCGCTGCCTGTCAGAGTTGCCGCTACAATGCGCGGATCGTTCAGCAGGTCGTCTACTTTCTGCGAACCGATCAGCAACGTCTGGAACGCACCCTCTGGAAAGCCAGCCCGGCAGAAAAGCTCTTCGATTTTGAGAGCGCATTGCGGAACGTTCGATGCATGCTTGAGCAGTCCGACATTGCCGGCCATCAGTGCCGGGGCCGCAAACCGAATCACCTGCCAGAAAGGAAAATTCCACGGCATCACCGCCAGCACCGGGCCGATGGGAAGATAGCGGATGAAACTTTTCTTGGCGGATGTCTCGACAACTTCATCTGCGAGAAAGCGCTCAGCATTCTCCGCGTAGTAGCGACACGCAGTCGCACACTTGGCGGCTTCGGCGACGGCAGCCTTCAATGGCTTGCCCATTTCGAGCGTCATGAGCCGCCCGAACCCTTCTTTCTCTTTTTCCAGGATCTCAGCCGCCTTGGTCATCATGCGCGCACGCTCAGCGAATGGAGTCTTTCGGTATGTCAGGAAGGTTTCGGCAGCGCGTTGAACTTTCGCTTCCACCTCAACATCGCTCAGGGCGGCGAAGGTTTTTACAACTTCTCCCGTGGCAGGGTTGACGGTAGCGATTCCCATAATTCCAAATGACCTCCCGGTTCCGTTAACTCGTAAGTAGTATTGATGCCCGTGTCCGCACGGGGGCCGCAAAATTGGTCCGACCACAATACCACTGTGAACCAAGGTCCGGTCAAGTAAACCTCAAAGGCCCAAAATTCCTTGACATCGCTCTTCGTATGGTGGTACAGCTGTCGGACCACACGCTTCCACTCCGTTGTCGGAGGTTCCGTAATGCGTTCCCTGTCGAAGAGCATTCGGGCGTTGAGTCTTGCTATCCCGTTCCTGCTCGCATCCCATCCCATGTTCGCCCAGACCGTCACTGGGCGCATTCTGGGGACCGTGACCGATTCGACCGGCGCCGCCATTCGCGGTGCTGCCGTGACCATCACCGATACTCAGAGGGGAACGACCCGAAACCTCGCGACAGACGATGCTGGCGCCTACGTCGCTCCAAACCTACTCCCCGGCACATACAAAGTTCGTGCTGAATCCAAGGGATTCAAGACGGTCGAGCGGATCAACATTCCTCTTGAAGTTGCCCAGGACGTGGCGATTGATCTGGTATTGCCGCCCGGTCAGGCTAACGAGACGGTCGTCGTCACCGAAGACATTCCTCTGGTGAACACGACTACGTCCACCTTGGGTGGAACGCTCAGTAATAAGGAGATCAACGAACTTCCCCTGAACGGCCGCAATTATGAAAACCTGTTGCAGTTGCGCCCCGGGGTAATTCGTTATCCCGGCGGCGGATTCTCAACCACCAGCACTAACGGCCTGCGCGCCGAGGATAATGCCTATTTCATCGAGGGCTTATTTAACAGCGAGCCGTTTTCTGGCCAGGGCATCATTAATGGCGCGGGCATCGCGGGGGATTCGGCGACCATCCTGCCGATCGATGCCATCCAGGAATTTAACGTTCAGGAGAACCCTCCGGCTGAGTACGGCTGGAAGCCGGGCGCGGTCATGAACGTTGGACTGAAGTCGGGAACGAATCTGCTCCACGGGACCGCTTTTGCGTTCGGGCGCGAAGGAGCCATGGATGCGCGCAACTATTTCAACTGCGCCAGTAATCCGTGCGCGTTCAGCCAGAGCCCCGCTCCAAAGAATCCTCGACAATTGGAGCAGTTTGGCGGCAGTGTGGGCGGCGCGATCATCAAAGACAAGGCCTTTTTCTTCGGCGCCTACGAGGGTCAGCGCTACGATGTCGGGAATTCATTCGGAGGCGTAACCAGCCCTTCAATGGTGTCAATGCCCACTCCGATGCCAGCGACTTGCACCTCCGTTTCCGGCGACTGTGCCAGTAGTATTCCAGATGCCGTTGCTGATCTCGTGGCAAACAACATCCCGATAAGTCCAACCAGCCTCCTAATCTCGGGCTGCACGGTGACTGGTTCGACGGTAACCTGCAAGGGCACCGGGTTCCCCCTCAATAACAACCCGACCACCAACATCGTCAATGGATTTCCCAACCAGGTCGGGGTGGACAATGCGATCGGGAAAATCGATTACCACTTCAATGACCGCAATACCGTAAGTGGCATGTATTTCTTCGGCAATAACTCGGGCACGGTCGAAGACTTTCCGGAGCTGCAATCCAAATGGCGCTCCAAGATTCACACCCGCGCCCAGGTCGCAGGAGGAAATTGGGTTTGGACTCCCAGTACGCGCTGGGTGAATGAAGCCCGCTTTGGCTATAACCGCCTGTACCAGCCCACTTTCCCTGGCGACTTGAACACACCTGCGTTAGCTTACGGTCTGAACACAGGCGTGAGCGGACCGTTAACCGGAGGACTCCCCCGCATCGGGTTTGCCGGGGCTTTCGTTCCCGGACTGGGTGGTTTCAAATGGCCGAAATTCCAGGGGCCAGACACCCTGACCCAAATCATCGACCATGTTTCCTACACCGTGGGTACGCATGCTTTCAAATTCGGAGGTGAACTTCGTCGCAATGCCTTCAGCGGGGGCGCTTTTGGCAATGCTCGAGGAAGTATTACTTTCCTCGGCGGAGTTGCCCTGCCCGCTTCGACAGCTCTGGAAGATTTT
>Ga0307478_10002355_pt1 | contig 14957 bp, 6 predicted proteins | sample atmos_gasesECM4C_2_FD_203713 | JGI IMG/M metagenome (GOLD analysis project Ga0307478, IMG submission 203713) | Hardwood forest soil microbial communities from Morgan-Monroe State Forest, Indiana, United States - atmos_gasesECM4C_05 | ecosystem: Environmental > Terrestrial > Soil > Temperate...
AATCGCTGGCTCGAACGGATACCTCGGGCAGAACTCGCCATACCTGACCGTCGGCCTCGGCGATGCGAAAGAGGCTGACATTGTGCGCATGCTGTGGCCGACCGGCGTGTTGCAGGATGAAATCAACGTTGCGGGCGATAAGCAGCAGAATTTTATGGAGATCGACCGGCGCGGCAGTTCGTGTCCAACCTTGTTTGTGTGGAACGGCGAGCGCTACGAATTTGTCGCGGACATGCTGGGCGCCGGCGTTGTCGGGCACTGGGTTGGGCCCGGGCAACGCGATGTTCCGCGGCCGGTCGAGTACATCAAGATCGATCGCAAAATGATTCGCGAGAAGGAAAATCCCTACTTCTCCCAAACGGAGGGAGAAATGGGGCGCCCCCAGTCGGACGGGAGGACGCTCAGTTTCCGTTTCATGGAGCCGCTGGAAGAAGCCGTTTATCTTGATCAGGCGCGTGTGCTGGCAGTCGATCATCCGGCGGATGTTGATGTTTATCCAAACGAGTATTTCGCGTCGAACCCGCCGTATCCTGAGTTCAAGGTTGTGGTGAGCCGCGACGCGCGTCCACCGGCTGGCGCGTGGGATGATCATGGCCACAATGTATTGCCGGATCTGCTGGCGCATCGTTACTTCGGCGATTTTGCATTGACGCAATTTCAAGGCTTCGCCAAGCCGCACAGCCTGACACTTGATTTGGGCGAAGCGTATCGGGGCGGGCCGCTGTGGCTGCTGCTGCATGGCGAGGTCGAATATTTTTCGGCGAACAGCATGTACGCTGCATCGCAGGCGGGCGTGCAGGCGGTCTCGCCTTATGTCGAGGCACTATCCGAAAATGGCAAATGGGTTCGCGTAATTGACGATATGGGATTTCCCGCTGGGGGTCCGCGGACGATGACGGCCGACCTCAGCGGCAAGCTCCCGTTGGGCACTCGGAAGATTCGCATTACGACCAATCTGCAGGTGTATTGGGACAGCGTTGCTGTGAGCCGCACAGAACAGGATTGGCACGAGCCCTTCGGCAGCAGGTCCGAGGACGAGACGCCCTCGGGACAGCCGGCAGGATGCCAGCGCTACGTTTGTCTGACGCCGGTTCCCCTGATACGGGCTGAGTTGGGTCCGCACGGATTCCCGCTGAAGATTGAGGGCACACCTCCGGGCAACGTGCAGTACATGTATGAGAAGACGAGCGCGACGGGGCCGTACACACGGCCGGCGGGAACATACACTCGCTACGGCGATGTGTTGCCGCTTTTGACGGCTCTCGACGATCGGCTGGTTGTATTCGGCTCGGGGGACGAGGTGCGGCTCGATTTTGATCCGTCGAAACTGCCGGTGTTGCCGCGAGGCTGGGTGCGGGATTATTTCTTTGCAGCCAACGGCTATGAGAAAGACATGGACTTCTACGCGGCTGAAGGGAACTATGTTGCGCCGCTGCCATTTCTGCGCATGGGCGATTACCCTTATGCGCCCGAGAAGTCGTTCCCGCTCGATGATGCACACCTGAATTATCTTCTGGAATACAACACGCGGCATATGTCGGGAAACGAGCAGCGAGGCTATTGGTTCGACTACGGGCCGAAGTGAGCTTACCTTACAGAATCGTTTTAATATTGACATTTCCCGCTTCCGCATAATCCAATAGGCGCACTCATGGAAACCTCCTCGGTGGTTATTCCTTCCGCTCCGCGGCTGCGCCGATCACTCACGCTTTGGGATCTGATTCTTTATGGCGTGATCGTGATTCAACCGGTTGCGCCGATGTCGGTGTTCGGGGTGCTGAGCGATCGCGGACGCGGGCACGTGGTCACAACCATTCTCATCGCCATGGTCGCGATGCTGTTCACGGCGATCAGTTACGGAAAGATGGCGCGAGCGTACCCCAGCGCGGGTTCGGCGTTTACGTATGTTGGGCAGGAAATTAATCCTGCACTTGGCTACGTGACGGGATGGAGCATGGTGATGGATTACATGCTGAACCCGATGATCTGCATCATCTGGTGTAGCCAGATTGCACGTGACTTCGCGCGCGGAACGCCGGTGATCGAGAGTCTTCCTTATTGGGGATGGGCTGTTTTCTTTGCTGGATGTTTTACAGCGCTAAACATCCAGGGAGTGAAAACGTCGGCGCGCGTGAACACGGGATTGGCGGCGGGCATGGGCGCGGTGATTGTTCTATTTTTCCTGGCCGCGGCGCATTATATTTTTGGACATCCTCACAACGATCCGGGCTTCTTCACGCGTCCTTTTTACGATCCGGATTTGTGGAATGCGAAAGCTGTGCTGGGCGGCACCTCGATCGCGGTGCTTACCTATATTGGGTTTGACGGCATCTCCACGCTCTCGGAGGAGGCGGAGAATCCGCGGCGCAACATTCTTCTGGCGACGGTTCTGACTTGCCTGGTGATCGGCATCCTTTCGGCGGTTCAGGTTTACGCAGCGCAGTTGATCTGGCCGGCTCGCGAGCCATTTCCGAATGTGGACACTGCATTCACTTTCGTTGCGGGACGGGCGTGGGCGCCGCTGTTCGGCATTCTGGGATTTACGTTACTGGTAGCAAATTTTGGTTCGGGCATGGGAGCGCAATTGGGCGCGGCGCGTTTGCTCTATGGCATGGGCCGAAGCAATGCGCTGCCGCAATCGTTTTTCGGCGTGGTGGATGCCAAGCGGCATGTGCCGCGCAACAACGTGATTTTCGTGGGCGCGGTGGCATTGGCTGGAGCATTTTTAATCAGTTACGGACTGGGCGCAGAGATGCTGAACTTCGGCGCATTGATTGCATTCATGGGCGTGAATCTTGCCGCCTTCATGCGTTACTACGTTCGCGAAGACAAGAAGAAGATTACGAATTTCTTTCCGCCGCTGGCGGGATTTCTGATCTGCCTGTTGCTGTGGCTCAATTTGAGCCGCCCAGCGAAGATTGTCGGAGCAATCTGGATGGGAGTGGGAATTGCTTTCGGGGCGATTAAGACCAGAGGGTTCCGCGGGAACTTGATCGATTTCGAGTTGCCGGCGGAAGAGGATTAGCGAGCGCGCAATACCCAGCCTTTTCCGGCTGCCAAAATTGAGCAAGCAGTTCGCGTGCGAGAGCGCGTCGCCACATTCACTTATTCCACGTTCCAGCCACTGACTCTCAGAACGGGCTTTTCGCTTGCTGCTTCGCTGGTGCGGTAGGTCGCCGTTACTTCTCTTTTCTCGCCGGGTAGGAGAGAAATATAGTTGTCTTCCCACAGAACGGGAAGAATCTCTTCGCCATTCGCGCTCTTATCCAGTTTCAACTTCACAAAGAACGCCAGGTTCTGGCCGGGATTTTCGAGCGTGACGTGAGTAATGGAGTCGTCTGCTTTATGTTCTGTGCGGGTTGTAACTTTAAGCTTTACCTTTGGCAACTGGGAAAGTGCGGTGTAATCGGCGAAGGAATCGGTTGGAGTCATCCACCAGGTGCTCTTGGCCCAATCGAGTGATTCGGGTTTGGTGGAAAGCCAGTAAAAATTGGAGCCGACGAGTTTGCCGGCCGAGTCTGTCAAGCGCAACGCGACAAAGTACACGGAACTGAGACCTTGAACTTCCGGCAAAGTAAATATTTTGGCGGTGCTGTCGGCGGGTGCGTCGACGGAATCCTCGTGCGAGAATTTCTCCGACATGTCGAGGTTGTAAATTTTCGTACTAAGCCTCAGGCCTTTTGCATCCACATACTGGCTGCTGACGACCCAGATGGAGCGGTCGTCGTAACCGTAAATTGGATGCAGCGCTTCCAGGGCACGTTTGGCTCCGAAATATCCGCCGCCGGGGCGGAGGTAATAATCGTATAAGTGCCAAATCATTGAAGGCCATGCATTGTTCAGCATCCATTGAATTACGCCTGTGGCCTGGTATTTGTTGCGGCTGTAGGCTTCGTACATGGCGCGAACGCCTTCATAGGTCTGTAACTGCGATTTCGCGGCGAAGTCTTCCACATTGTCCGACTTGCCATAGCGATTGGCGAGCGCGTCGCTGAAGACCTGAATGGTTTTGAACTCTCCGCCGCCGGCATGGTAGTTCCAGACGTCATCGATAGGCCAGAGGTGATCTTTGCCGACCATGGCGCGAATGCTTTCGATTGGCGGGACAGCCGGCCCCATGCTGGTTTCGCTATTGAAGCCGTAAGCCCCACCGCAGCCGCCGGCATTGCACTGTTTGCGATTGGGCTGGCCTTGTGGTGTGTCCTGTTCCCAATAGCTTGGAGCTATGTACTCATAGGGCCCCGTCATTTTTACGCCGCTGTCGCCGGTGACGCTGGTGGGTTTGCCGGTAGCGGAAGAGACGACGGGATTCGGCCACAACAGTTGCTTTTCGATGTCGAGATACATCTGTTCGACATCCGGAGGGGGAGGATTGTCGCTGCCATTCAGCCACATGACCATGCTGGGATGGCTGCGCAGACGATAGATCTGGTCGCGCAGAGATTGTTGCGCGATTGCAAAATCCTCTGGCTTCCAGCGCGGCCAGCGCTCCCAGAAATCGCAGCAGCACCAACCGGCCATGACGAGAATTCCGTCGTGGTCGGCGATGTCGAAGAATTCTTTGGTCTCCAGCTTGCCTTCGAGACGAACCGTGTTGAGGCCCATGTCTTCCACGTAGCGGAATTCATCGTGGAGACGCTGGGAGTTTTCGCGAAGCATCATGTCGGGCGTCCAGCCGCCGCCGCGAATCAGTATGTTCTTGCCGTTGATGTGAAAGGCGCGTCCACCGGTGGCGTTTACTTCCGACGTGATCTGGCGAATGCCGAACTCTGTTTGCGATTGATCGCTGACTGCGCCGGCGACTTCAAATGCCATCTTCAGCGGGTAGAGATTCGGTTTGCCCATTTGCGCGGGCCACCATAGCCGCGGATTAGAGAATGTGAGTTGCGGGAACTGATCGGGAGTGAAAGTGAAGTCTTTGGATTGGTTGGCCGCGAGTTCAACATCCTGCTCGAAAGAGACGTCTTCGATTTCACCCTGCAGCTTGCCCTTCACCGGGTGGTCAGTGCTGTTCTTGAGCTGCGCGGTGACGGTGAGTTGTGCGGAATCGTTGGCCGGGATATTCAGCTTCGACACTACAGTTGGGTAGCGCAGTGCGACAGGGCCGCTGGTGGTGAGATAGACCTCGCGCCATAGTCCCATGTTCTTATCGGGAGGGGCGGGGTTCCAGTCGACAAAGGTGATGGCAAGATCGTTTTCTGTGGGTGCAAAAACCTGGACCGCCAGAATATTGTCGGTTCCGGGTTTCAACGCATTGGTGACGTTGAGTTCATAAGTGCGCCAGGCGCCGGCGATCTCGCCGGAACTGGCAATCTGCTTTCCGTTGAGCCAGACATTGGCGCGGTAGTTGATGCCTTTGAAATTGAGCCATGCGGTTTTTCCTGCATAGGAAGACGGGACGGCGAACTGTTTGCGATACCACCATGAGACCGCGTAGGGGCTGTCTGGCTGCATGGGGATATTGGAGAAGTTTCCGCCGATGGGGTAAGTCTCGCCGGCGAACTGGCGGAGATTCATGGCGAAGAAGGGATCAGGCAGCGTTTTGTCTTTCACCAACGCGGCGACGACGGTGGTAGGGACAGTGGCGTCGTGCCATCCCTTCGGAATAAAGGCGGAAGTGGAAATGATTTCGCCTTTGGCTTCGACTCTGGCGGAAGATTGCAGAGCCCAATGATCGCGGAGGAATAGCTTGTCGGCTTGGGGCCCTGGAGGGGAAAGTTTGGAAGAAGTTGGGTCGGCGGCGAAGAGAATGTGCGACCCGAGAAGTGAGAGGACCAAGAATCGTACGAACAGACGGGGGATGAATGCTAAGCGTATTCCACACTTCATGATGCTCCTTGCCGATCTCGAAACAACGATCCGGAAACATGGATAACACGTCTATTGATACGTTTCAATAGCAGAATGTTTCTGGCCAGCAATATCCACGACGCAAGCGTGATTCGAGGTAGTGTACGCAGGTTGGCGGCTCGCGGGTCAAGATTGCCGGAAGCAGGTTGCATGGTTCTTTCGCTTCGCTCAAGATGACATGGCTTTCCTGTAGTTCATATGTAATTCAGAGGATGACAAGGGTTGTGTCGTTCAGATCTCGGTGGGCCTTGGGGCTTGGTTTATAATGGTTGATTCCGCAGCGAATCCTGGAGTGACTAGAAGATGATTCGATTTTTGCAAACCGAAGGACCAGTAAAGAAAATTGTGCTCAGCGGGCTGTTGCTGCTGATTTGCGCCGCCATGGTAATCGCATTCGTACCCGGAGGGCTGGGCGACAACATTACGGGTACGCCGGGCAAAGGCATTATCGCCAAAGTGAATGGGGAAGATGTCACCGTGGAGCAGGTGAAGGATGCGGCGCGCCAGATGGCGCAGCAACAGGCGCAGCAGTATGGCGCGAACGCCTCCATGCTGATTCCGTTTCTCATCCAGCAGGATACGCAGCGTGCCGCAGACCAACTGATTGACCGGCAAGCGCTCCTGACCGAGGCGCAGCGATTGGGACTGAAATCTTCACCGCAGGAAGTGAAGGACGAATTGCAACACGGCCGCTATTCGGCAATTTTCTTTCCCGAGGGGAACTTCGTCGGCCAAGCCGAATACGAGGGGATGCTGCAGAGGGCAAACCTGACGCCGGCGATGTTCGAAGACAACGTCGGCAAGGAAATTCTGATCAACAAATTGGAGGCGCTGATTACGGGCAGTGCGTCCGTGAGCGATGACGCGATCCGCAAGGAATTTGCCAAGCAGAATACGAAGGTGAAGTTTGAGTACGCCGTGCTGAAAGAGGATGACATCAAGAAGGGTTTGCATCCCACCACGGAAGAGCTGAAGGCGTTTTACGACAGCCACTTGAAAAACTATGCGAACTCGATTCCGGAGAAACGCAAGATCAAATACGTAGTGGTCGATACGGCGAAGCTGCAAAACGGTGTGCAGATCACCCACGACGATCTGCAGGCTTATTACAACCAGCATCGCGACGAGTATCGAACGGCTGAGCAGGCGAAGGTGAGCCATATTCTGATCAAGACTCCGCTTCCGGGGCCAGACGGGAAGGTTGACGAGAAAGGCGTGGCCGCGGCCCAGGCGCGGGCGGAAGATCTACTTAAGCAGCTCAAGGCGGGAGCGAAGTTCGAGGATCTGGCGAAGAAATATTCGGAAGATCCGGGCAGCGCCAAAGAAGGCGGATCGCTGGGCTGGATTGGTCGAGGACGCACGGTTCCGGAGTTTGAGAAGGCGGCATTTTCGCTGCCGAAGGGTCAGATCAGCGACCTGGTGAAGAGCAGTTACGGGTTTCACATCATCCGCGTCGATGACCGGCAGGACGCGCACATGAAGACGCTCGACGAGGTGAAAGACCAGATCGAGCCGATTTTGAAACAGCAGAAAGCGCAGCAGCTTGCGCAGAAGCAGGCAGATGACTTCTTCCAGCTGGCCAAGACGCAGGGTATGGATGCGGCCGGAGCTGCGAAGGGCTTGCAGGTGGCTACTTCGGACTTCTTCAGCCGCAAAGATGTGGTGCCGGGATTGGGGTCAGCGCCGCAGTTGATGGATGCGGTATTCGGCGCAACCGAGAAATCAGCGCCGGAAATGGCGCCAACTTCTCAGGGTTTTGCGGTGTTTCAGTTGCTGGGGATTAAGCCGCCGGCAACCCCTACGTTCGAGGAAATTCGCGGGCAAGTGGAGGAGCAATTCAAGAACGAGCGTGCGAATGTTCTGCTGTCGCAGAAGGTACAAGAACTATCTGATCGAGCCAAAGCTGGGCACGATCTGAAAAAGGCGGCGAAGGAACTGGGTGCAACCGTGAAAACCAGCGACTTTGTGTTGCCCGATGGCCAGGTTCCCGATATCGGATCGATGACAGGGCAAGCGTCGGTTGCGTTCAATATGAAGCCGGGCGACATCAGCGGGCCGATCAACAGCGGGACGAATGGAGTTGTGATTTCTGTGCTCGAAGTGCAAACGCCGCCGGATTCGGACTTTGCCGCCAAGCGCGACCAGATTCGCGACACGCTGATCCAGGGAAAACAGCAGGAATTGTTTGGCTTGTTCGTGACCAACCTGCGTGACCAGATGGAGAAGGCCGGCAAAATCAAAATCAACCAGGATGAACTGAAAACGCTGACCCGCGCGGGAAGCGAACCCGGAATCTAGTACACCCGACTCTAGTGAAAAGGAACGTTGTAGCCAGCCAGTTGCATGCCCTTTCCGCGGACCGCAGGCATTCTGTTGCATCCCACGTCGTTGCCTTCGCGCGGCGGGATTGGTGATTTCGGTCCGGCGGCCTATCAGTTCGTCGATTCTCTCGTTGCTGCGCGCCAGGGGCTATGGCAGGTTCTACCGCTTGGGCCGCTCGGGTATGGCAATTCGCCTTACTCTTCGATTTCGGCATTCGCCGGAAATCCTTTGCTGATCAGTTTGGAACGCCTGGCAGATCACGGCTGGATCGATCGAGTAAAGGTAACGTCTACCGCAGCATCTTCTTCTTCCGACTCAAAGGCAGTTGAGTATGATCGCGTCTTCGCGGGCAAGATGCCGCTGTTGTTTGAGGCGGGGCGCAAGTTTTTAAAGTCGGCTTCGGGTGGGGCGCGCCAGCGTTTTGAGCGATTTTGTTCGGAGAACGGGTGGTGGTTGGATGACTTCGTCCTGTTCGATAGCCTGCGGGCACATTACAAGTCGGCGAGTTGGCATGAGTGGCCGGCAGAATTGGCCCGCCGCGAGCCGGCGGCGATGGAGCGCAAGCGGAAGGAATTGGAAGGCGATTTGAATATCCGCAGAGCCTTGCAATTTGCCTTCTACGAGCAATGGCAGGCGCTACGAAGATATTGTTCGGAGCGCTCGGTGCGTATTGTCGGCGATGTCGCGATCTTCATGAACTACGATGGCGCAGATGTGTGGACGCACCCCGACTTGTTTCAATTGAACCAGGCTCTGGAGCCAGAAGTAGTCTCTGGCGTTCCTCCGGATTTTTTCAGCAAGACAGGACAGCGTTGGGGCAATCCTCTTTATCGCTGGGACGTGATGAAGGAGAGAGAATACGACTGGTGGGTGCAACGGTTGCGATGGGCGACGCGGAATTGTGACTACATACGCCTTGATCATTTCCGCGGATTCGATCAGTTCTGGGAAATTCCAGCTTCCGATCCTACTGCAGTTAACGGAAGATGGGTGGATGGTCCGAGGGACGATTTGTTCCACAAGCTGCGCGAGGCTCTCGGGGGCTTGCCGTTCTTCGCTGAGGATCTGGGCTACATCACGCCGGAAGTGCATGCGCTGCGTGAGCGGCTGCAAATACCCGGACTCGCGGTTTTGCAGTTCGGTTTCAGCGACGAAGGCGCGCGCATGTACTTGCCGCACCACGCCTCTGGCAAAGTAATTTACACGGGAACGCATGACAACGACACCACGCTAGGATGGTTCAAGTCGGGGGCTACCGAGGAGGAACGCCGTAATGCTGAATGTTATCTTGGCCGCTGCGACGATGGCATTCATTGGGCATTTATCCGCGCGGCGCAAAGTTCAGTGGCCGAGTTCGCCCTGATTCCGTTACAGGACGTTTTGGGGCTGGGGAGCGAGGCGCGGATGAACACTCCCAGTCACCAGGCGGGGAACTGGAAGTGGCGCTTCGCTCCGGGGCAGTTTACGGCTGAGTTGGCGGCAAAGCTCGCTCGCATAACTGAAATGACAGACCGGCTTCCTCAGCCGGTTCCGGTGCACGCGGAACAAGATTTCGCGGCTTAGATAAACCTGCAATGAATTCTGTTTTTGCAAATGACGTGTCAAAACAGCGTGGGAGCTTTGCGCCCGGGCGCGAATCGTGTATAGAAGTTACGGGAGAAAACTAGCGTGGCGGAGCCGATCATCGAAGCGCGGGCGATTGAGAAATCTTATCCGCAGCCTGACGGGACGCGGATCCAAGTGGTCGGGCTGACGGATTTCTCGATTGAGCCGGGGAAAATTATTGCTCTGCTGGGCGCTTCGGGCTGCGGCAAGTCCACGCTGCTGCGCATTCTGAGCGGCCTTGCGCGACCTTCGTCCGGAGCTCTTTTTTGGCATGGCAAGCCGTTGGGTGGCGAATCGCCCAACGTAGCGATCGTGTTCCAGAGTTTTGCATTGTTTCCGTGGTTGACAGTTTTGGAGAACGTTGAGGCACCGCTGGAAGCGCGGGGAGTAGCGGCGGTCGAGCGGCGCAAACGAGCTTTGCGCACGTTGGATACGGTGGGTCTCGACGGATTCGAGACCGCCTATCCGAAAGAGCTTTCCGGAGGGATGAAGCAGCGCGTCGGTTTTGCGCGCGCGCTAGTGGTGGAACCGGAAGTGTTGTTTATGGACGAACCGTTTTCCGCCCTGGACGTGCTTACCGCGGAAAATCTGCGCAACGAACTGCTGGAGCTGTGGCTCAACAAGAAAATGACGACCAGCGCCATTTTTATTGTGACCCACAATATTGAAGAGGCAGTGATGCTGGCGAATCGTATTGTGGTGCTGGGCAGAAATCCGGCTCGTGTTCGCTCCGATATCAATGTGCGGCTTGCGCATCCGCGCGACCGAAAATCCGGGCGCTTTGTGGAATTGGTGGATTACATCTACAAAGTCATGACCGAACCGGACGTCGAACACGCTTTACCAGACCCGGAGAGCACCGGCGAAATCGTGGTACCGGCCGGAGGATTGAAGAGAGGGGCAGGGAAGGTGCGGGTGAATAAGTATCAAATTCTGCCGCACGCGCGGGTAGGTGGAATCGCGGGTCTGGTGGAGTTGCTGCACGATCGCGGCGGACGCGAAGATCTGTTTCGCCTGAGTGAAGAATTGGTGATGGACGTCGAAGACCTGCTGCCGATTCTGGAGGCCTGTCAATTGCTGGGTTTCGCTCAATTGAAAGAGGGCGACGTGCAACTTTCGCACGCAGGCGTGAGGTTTGCCGATGCCGACATTCAAGCCCGCAAGGTGCTGTTTCGCGAAGCGGTGCTGGAGCATGTCACCATCCTGAAACAGATTGACAGTGTCTTGAAGCGCAAGGCGGATCACACGATCAGCGATGAGTTTTTCCATGACATTCTTGACGAACATTTTTCAGAAGATGAGGTGCAACGCCAGTTTGATACCGCGACGAACTGGGGCCGCTATGCGGAGATTTTCGATTACGACCGCGAGGGCGGCAAGTTGGTGCAGCCTGAAGGATTGAGCCTGGAACCGGTAGCCACGGAAGCACAGGTTGAGAAAGAAAATACGACAACCACGCCGAAGGTCTGAAGCAGTCTTTTTCTTCGTAGCCAAAATGAAAAAAAACATTAACCTGCGGGGATTCTCAGCGTATCGCTTCTGGGGGCAACTGCCGCGGATCGAGGTGTCGCATCTTCCGGATGTAGTTATGTTCGGCGCGGGGATTGCGCTGTTCTACGGGGTCGCTGTGATTGGGCGGTCATGGTTCGGCCCATTTGTTCCCAAGGTTGAAATCTCACGCAGCCTTTGGGCGTTGCCGGTCTATGCCAGCTATTCGCTATTGCGGATCAGTATTGCCTACGGGCTGAGCCTGGCGTTCACGCTGGTGTATGGCTACGTGGCGGCCTACAACCCGCGAGCGGAGCGTTTCATGATTCCTCTGCTCGACGTACTGCAATCGATTCCTGTGCTCAGTTTTCTTCCTGGGGTGATGTTGGCGATGGTAGCGCTATTCCCTGGGCGGCAACTTGGCGTGGAACTTGGAGCCATTCTGCTTATTTTTACAGGGCAGGTCTGGAACATGGCGTTCAGCTTTTACGCTTCGCTGAAAGGCATTCCGAATGACATGCGGGAAGCGGCGGCCATCTATCGGTTCAGTTGGTGGCAGCGATTCACGCAGATGGAATTGCCGTTTTCCGCGATTGGGCTGGTGTGGAACTCCATGATGTCGGTGGCTGGGGGATGGTTCGCGCTGATGGTGTGCGAGATGTTCGTTCTGGGGCCGCGCGATTTTCGCTTGCCAGGGCTCGGGTCCTATCTGCAAACCGCGGCGAGCGCGGGCGATATGACGTCAATTTTCTGGGGCGTGATTACGATGATCGCTGTGATCGTGCTTCTGGATCAACTGGTTTGGAGACCGGTAATCGCGTGGGCGGAAAAATTCAAGGTTGAGCAGGTGGAGAGCACCGACGCTCCGCGATCCTGGGTGCTGAACTTCGTGCGGCGTTCCAGCGGGCTTGCCAAGATTCGGGAGAGGACTCTGCGTCCACTGGGGGAGCGTCTTCTTCTGCATTTCGCGAACAAACATACGGAGGAACGCTCGGAGGAGACTGGGGCAGCGTGGCGCGACTGGTTGCTCCGCGCGATTGGGATAGGTGCGCTAATTGGCATTGGGTACGGAGTAGTTCGAGTCGCCATCATTCTGAGCGGCTTGCAGAGGGCGGAATTGCACGAGACGGCGCTTGGATTGGGCGCAACTTTTCTGCGAGTGAACCTCGCGCTGCTGATTGGCGCATTGTGGACGATTCCGGCTGGGGTGGCGATCGGGTTCAATCCTCGACTGGCGCGCATCGCGCAGCCATTGGCGCAGATTGCGGCATCTGTACCGGCGACCGCTTTGCTGCCTGTCATTTTGCTACTGCTGATTCGCGTGGGAGGCGGGCTCGGGCTGGCTTCGATTGTTGTGCTGCTGCTAGGCACCCAGTGGTATGTGTTGTTCAATGTGATCGCGGGGGCGATGGCGATTCCGACCGATTTAAAAGAATGCTGCTCTGTGTTTCGGATTGCGGGTTTCGAGCGCTGGAGAAAACTGATCTTGCCGGGAATTTTTCCTTATCTCGTCACCGGTTTAGTGACTGCTTCCGGTGGAGCATGGAATGCGAGCATTGTTGCTGAGTATTTTCATTTCAAAGGTCACATCTACACCACCACCGGGCTGGGCGCGACCATCAGTCAAGCGACCGACAGCGGTAATTTCGACTTGTTGCTGGCTGCGACGATTATGATGGCGGCCACGGTCGTAACCGTGAACCGGTTGGTCTGGCGCAAGCTTTACGGGTTGGCGGAAACGCGCTTCCGGCTCGAGACATAAAAAAACACTGATTGAGGCCTGGAGGGCGGTGAGTAGCGACCGCTGCTCTATTACCTTCACTACTGCTGTTTACTTTCGAGTTTCGTCCCAAACGTATTTCATCAGCTTTTAACTTCCTCTTCATCCTGTCGCAAAGTGTCCGCGTTATTCCTTCTAACATGCCCGAAAACCAATTGCACGAGGAAGCGCAGCGGGTAGAAGTATTGTCGCGCGTTGAGGAATTCCCCGGCGTGCCAGCTTTGGTGGGGAAATTTATTCCCGTCGAAAAAGTGCGGGAGCTTTACCGCCGCGTGCGGCAATCTCCAACCGGTTTTGGCTTGGAGGGCCTGCTGTCGGAGATGCGGGCGGAGTTGCGCGTGGACGCGGCCGACGTAGCGCGAATTCCTGCCACAGGCCCGGTGGTCGTGGTGGCCAACCATCCTTTCGGCATGTTGGACGGCGCTGTGCTGGCAGTGCTTTTAACCCGCGTCCGATCCGACGTGAAGGTGATGACCAACTATCTGCTGCGCGATGTTCCGGAACTGGCGCGGCACTGCATATTTGTAGATCCGTTTCGGGCCGGCCCCGCGAGCTTAGATGTTAATCGCCGTGCAATTCGGGAGGCAGTGGCGTGGCTCAGAGGCGGCGGAATGGTCGCCGTCTTTCCGGCGGGCGAAGTTTCGCACTGGCAGTTTCCCCAGGCGGGGATTGCCGACCCGGTGTGGAACGATACCGCGGCGCGGCTGGTTCGGCGTACGAAAGCCGCGGCGCTGCCGGTTTACTTCTGCGGGCGGAATAGCGTCGGCTTTCATTTGTTTGGGATGATTCATCCGTGTCTTCGGACAGCTTTTCTGTTGCAGGAATTCCTGCAACAAAAAGGACGCACGGTGGAAGTGCGCGTGGGTAGCGAGATTCCGAGCGATTCACTCTCAGACACCGCGAACGATCGAGAGATCATTGAATACTTGCGTTGGCGCACTTACTTGCTGGCGCGACGGAGTGGGCCGGAGAAGCCGTGGCCGGCTGCGGTGCAATCTGTGCAGTCGAAGGTCGCTGCAAGGGCGCAGGAAGCGGTTGCCGATGCGGAATCGGAGGAATTATTGGCGGAAGAGTTAAGCGTTCTTCCGGAGGAACGTTGCCTGGCGGAAAGTGGCGATCTGGCGGTTTACCTTGCGAATGCTAAGGAGATACCGCGAACGCTTCGGGAGCTAGGAAGGCTGCGTGAAGTGACATTCCGCCTAGCGGGAGAAGGGATGGGCAAGTCCCGCGACTTGGACCGCTTCGACGACTATTACCGGCATGTTCTGTTGTGGAACAAGACCAGGAAAGAACTTGTGGGCGCGTACCGTGCCGGCAACACCGCTGAAATTCTCGCCGAGCGCGGCGTGCCGGGTCTCTATACCAGTACCCTCTTCCGATACGACGCGAAGGTTTTTCAGAAGATTGGTCCGGCGCTGGAATTGGGGCGCTCTTTCATCAGGCAAGAATATCAGCGGCAATATACTCCGCTGCTGTTGTTGTGGAAGGCGATCGCGCGTTTTGTAGCGATGCACGCGGAGACGCCGGTATTGTTTGGCGCAGTCAGCATCAGCAATGACTACAGCAAAGCGTCGCGCGAAATGATCTACCGCTTTTTCGAAAAGCGGATACAGGGCGATGAGTTAGCGGAGATGATAAAACCACGGCGGCCATTTCGTCCCGGAGGCTTGCGTCCCTGGGACTGCCGGGCCATGTGCCGCGCGCTGCATGACCTGGAAGAGCTTTCGCAACCGATCACCGATCTGGAAACCGACGGCAAGGGACTTCCGATCTTGCTGCGGCAATGTGCAAAAGTTGGGGGCAGATTGTTGGGCTTTAATGTGGATCGGAAGTTTTCAAACGTGCTTGATGGTTTGGTTGTGGTCGATCTGCGAAAGATCGAACCGGTGGTGCTTGAGCGCTACATGGGCCG
>Ga0307478_10002356_pt1 | contig 14955 bp, 9 predicted proteins | sample atmos_gasesECM4C_2_FD_203713 | JGI IMG/M metagenome (GOLD analysis project Ga0307478, IMG submission 203713) | Hardwood forest soil microbial communities from Morgan-Monroe State Forest, Indiana, United States - atmos_gasesECM4C_05 | ecosystem: Environmental > Terrestrial > Soil > Temperate...
ACATTCCGCTTTGGACGGTGTGGGAGCCGTGGGGCTGGGGCACGGCCGACTCGGCGCAGGCGATGGCGCTGTTGCGCCCGTTCGGATCGGTCACGGTGCTGAACGGCCATATCCACCAGGTGCTGCAAAAGGTCGAAGGCAACATCGCGCTGCACACCGCGAGATCGCTCGCCTACCCGCTGCCCACGCCCGGGCAGGCCGGCATCGGCGAGCCCGGTCCGGTCAAGGTGCCCGCCGGCGAACTCGGCAAGTTGCTCGGCACGCGCCGACTCACCGTGGTGCCCGGCCAGCACGACCTGGCGCTGATCGACAAGCCGCTCGATGCCTGAGCGGCTTTGACACAAGGACCATTCCGTGACCAAAGTGTTCGCTTTCAACGCCTTTCGCCCGCTTCGCGCCTGCGCGGGCCTGATGCTGGTCTTCTGCGCAGCCTTCATCACGCCGGCGATCGGCGCCGCCGCGGCCCCGTCCACGACGGCGATCGATATCAAGAAATTCGGGTTCGCGCCGAAGGAAATCACCGTTGCACCCGGCACCAAGGTCGTCTGGATCAATCACGACGAAACACCGCATAGCGTGGCCAGCACCGACAAGAGCTTCGCCTCCAAGGGTCTGGATACCGACGACAAGTTCGAACATACATTTGCGAAAGTAGGCGATTTCACGTACGCCTGCACCCTGCATCCGTTCATGACCGGCATCGTCCATGTGCGCAAACAATAGCCTCGCGCGGAAAGGCAGCGTCGCTCGAGCCGATCATGCGTGACCGGCTCGGCGACCCGGGGCCGACCTGCTAGTCAGGGTCGCCCGCGCCCGAATGCTGGCCATGGCGGAGGACCGGATACGGTTTGCCGTCCATCAGGCCCGCCCACAGCACTTTGTTGTAGAGGTCGGGCGGCGCGCGGTCGGCGTCGGAGAAATCAAATCCGCGCGTCACCGCGTCCCAGTAGGCCGCATCGTGCTTCGGCACCAGCGCCGGGCCCTGCGCGTATTTCACGCCGATGTCGGCCGCCGACAGCGTCGTCGTCGCCAGGATGCTTGAGGCGACCGCGTCATAGGTCCACGCGCCCGACGAAGTGATGTCGAACACGTCGGACATCGGTCGCTGGTAAGCGGTGTTCAAGTTGATATGCGGCGCGTCCAGGATGTCCTCGATCGTGCGCAGTGCATTGACCTGGCTGTAGCGGGCGCTGACGACGGCGTGTTGTTTCACGTACGCGCCCACGACATAGGCCGTGGCGCGATGCGAGTCGACGTGGTCTGGACCGTCCTGACAGTCGTCTTCGGTGATGATGATCAGAGTATTTTTGGCGTACGGGCTGTGCGCCACGGCCTCGACCATCCGCCCCACCGCCAGATCGTCATCCGCCTGCTGCGTTTCCGGCGTGTTCACCCCGGCGAGCGCGGTGCTGAAGCCGCCGGTATGGTCGTGGCTCACGCGAAACAGCGACAGGCTGGGCAGGTTATTGTGCGCGACGAACTGGTCGAACTCGCGTTTCCACTCGTTGTAGCGCCACAGGTCCGGATAGTTCTGGTCGTAACCACGGAAGTACAGGTCTGTGAGCGTAACCAGCGCCGGGTTCAGCGGCGCGACCTGAACGATGCCGGCGGCGAATGGATCCGACACGGGCGCGGCGATCGTTCCGATGCTGCCGATACTGTTCACCAGGAAGCCGTAGTTGCGCACCGTCTTGCCGGCCTTCAGAACGGCATCGAAGATGTAGCCTTGCTGGAAGCCGGATGGGCCATCGGTGGCCGCGTGGTTGCCGATGCCAGCCAGCAGGTTGGCGGGACCGCCCGGCAGGTTCGCCGCACCACTGCTGAATGACCCGTTGGTGGCTGCGTCGCGTTCGGCGACGGTCGCCCTGCCCACCGGGACGTTGCGATTCGATCCTTCGGATTCGTAAGACACGCCGCGATTGACCCTGGCGTAATTGATTTGCTGCGTGATCGTCTCCGTGTTGGTGACGCGGCCCGCCATCGCCCAGGACCAGCCGTCCATGCTGCCGTCGCCCGGGTCCATGAAATTGTCCAGCGTGACGAAATTGTTCGCCAGCCGATGGAAGTTCGGTGTGATGGCTTCGCCGAACACGTTCAGCGTCGGGTCGACGTTGGCGCCGTTGGTCAGGTCTCCCAGGATCTGATCGAAGGTGCGGTTTTCCTTCACCACGTAGATGATGTGCTGGATCCGGTCGCGCAGGAAGTCCATCACCCGCCGGTCGGTCTCGACCGGCGCAGCCGTGTAGCCGTTGTTCGCCGCGACCTGCTGCGTCAGCCTTGCAAGTTCCGCTTTGCCTGGCACCGCGGCGCTGACCAGGGAGGCGCGCTCCAGCTGGAACTGGTACTGGTTCTGCCCCAGTGCCGCGGCGATTGCCGCGGCGTTGCCGCCCGGATAGGTTTTGCTCGTCAGAAGGGCGGTGTTGCCAAAGAGGTAGTGAGGGTTCGGGCCTGTGATGCTCTTGCCATTGACGATATACATCCAGGTGCCATCGGCGCTGAATGTAATGTCATGCGGGTCGTAGGCCGTCGGGATCAGGCCGGCGACGCGGTGGTGCTGGACCTGACCACCCTCTTCCGCGGTTTCGGAGGCAGCGAGCGGGATCACCGCGACCGAGTTGGCACCGGAATTGACCGCGTACAGCGTGGCGTCATCGGGAGAAATGGTCACTGCGAAAGTGGCCGCGCCGGTGGCCCCGTGCCCCGGCAATATCCCGGCGGGGGCGCGCGCATCGATCCTGTCGGTGACCTCGTTGGTGGCCGTGTCGATCTCCGCGACCTGGTCGGCGTTGTCCTGGGCTACATACAGCCTGCTCTGCGACTTGTTGAAGGTCATCCCGAGGGCGTTGCCGTCGAGCTTGATGCGCGTGATCAGGTGGCCCGCGGTGGGGGCGGAGACGTCCACCACCACGACCTCGCGGTCACGGTCCGAGGAGACATACGCCGTGCCATTGCCCTTGATCGCGACCGCAAATGGGAAAGTACCGCCGGCGACGCCGCTCGTTCCCTCGTTATTCGCAAAGAACGGGCGCAGATCGTGCTCGTAGCGGACCGTGCGGGTCCCGGTATCGATCACGCTGATCGAGTCGTTGTAGTTGTTGGCGACGACCAGCGTCTTGCCGTCGGCGGAAATGCCCACGCCGCCCGCGTTGGGCTGGACGCCGAGACCGATGCCTTTGTTGGCATGGGTGCTGCTGTGGCCGAGAGCGATCGTCCCCGCGGTTGCGAAGGTGCTGCCGCTCCTGGTGTAGACGTACACGGCGTCATCGTTGCCGCCCGGGGCGTACAGCGTGCTGCCATCGGGCGACCAGACCAGGCCGACGTGTGAATTGGCCTGCTGGATCACTTGCGACAGCCTGGGATTTTCCTTGTTGGCGCCCCTGACGTCGTACAGGAAGATGTACTGGGTCGAGTTCTGGGTATCGAGCGTTCCGCTCGCCTGATAGAGCGAGTTCTGGCCCGCACAGATGATCGCCAGCGTCGTGCCATCCGGGCTGAGCTGCGAGCGCACGGCCTCACCCGCAACGAAGTTCGGGTGAGTTGCCAGACCGGGGTTCAGCGGCTGCTGAATGGCGCCGGCCAGCGGCGCCGCCGGCGTGATGTACTGCCCGGTGGGCAGCTGCAGCGCCTCGTCGTCGTCGGCCAACGCGTCGTGTTGGGCGAGCGCCATGTGCGACGCCGCCAACGCGGTCGACGCCAGCACAACCGCTTGCACTAAGCGTGACAATCGGGTCCTGTCCATTCTGATCTCCTGCGATGGATGAAGCCTCCGGATGGCCGGAAGACGGACGGTCACTTAGAAGTCATCAATGGTCGAAACCGGCCATCGCGAGTCGCTCGTGACCGCGGCGTCGAGTAAAGCACCCAAGTTGCAACGTCTTGATGACTGGCTCGGCTGCGCAAGGGGTATCCCGGGACAATGAAAGTCTCGTGACGGCTGCGCCAGCAGAGAGGCTATCTTCGGACGGTGGATATACTCTTTATGGCCGCAACATGACGGAGGAGGAAACCTTGGCGAAGCTGCTCGCAATGTGTTGCATTGCCGTGGTGGCGGGTTTCGCCGTCAAGACCTCAGCCGGGGAACAGGAGGCTCTCAGGCTCGTACAAACGATTCCATTGCCGGCGGTCGCAGGGCGCCTCGATCACATGGTCGTGGATCTGGAGAAGAAGCGCCTGTTCGTGGCCACGGTTGCCAATGGAACGCTGGAAGTTCTCGACTTGCGTGCGGGCAAGGTGCTCAACACCCTCACCGGCATCAAAGACGCTCAGGACGCGCTCTTTCTCGGCGGTCACTTCAACAAATTGTATGTGTCCAGCCTGGACGGTACCCTGCGGATATTTCAGGGTGAGACTTTTCGACTGGTGCAGGCACTCAAGCTCGAACCGGATCCGAATCGCCTTCTGTACGACCCGGCGACCGATCTTATCTATTTCGGGTATGGCGGCCAGAATGCCGGATTCGATACCTATGAAAGAGTGGGGATCGTGCAAGCGAAGCGTGGTGCGCAATCCGACCAGCTCGTCGCCGACATGATCGCCCCGACCTACCGGCCGGGGCACCTCGCGGAACTGGCGATGGACGACGACGGCAAGCTGCTGGTTTGCGACTCGCGAGCGGACCTGATCTTTCAGTTTGATACCCGCAAACGCGAGCTTTTGAAAAGCTGGCCGGCGCACGGCGACGGCGCCGCAGACATGAGCCTCGACCGTGCGCGCCACCGACTGTTCGTGGGCACGAGAATTCCGCCTGAGATGACCGTCTATGACAGTCTGTCAGGCAGGCAGATTGCCGCGCTTCCCGGCCCGGAAACCATGGATGGAGTCCACTACGATTCTGAGCTGAAACGGATCTACATGTCGGGCGGCCGCTGGTACGGAACGCCGGAAGCGTCGCCTGGCTGGGTCTACGTGTATCAGCAGAAAGACGCTGATCACTATGAGTTGATCTCCAGGATCCTGACCCGGCCAGGCTCCGGCACGTCTCTTTTCGTGCCCGGACTCAATCGCCTGTTCGTGGCGTCGCAGGCGATCGGTGATCAGGAAGCCGCAATCCTGGTATTCGAACCCGTGCCATGAGGCGCCCTGGTGCGAGGCGGGAATTTCCGCCCGACCCACTTGGCCAGCAAGCGAGCGGCGGCAAAAGCGAGCAAGAGCGCGGCGACCCACCGCGCCAGCGTCACCAGGCTGGCGGCGTCCAGACGCGGCCATTGCGCCTGCCGCAGCACTTCCCAGCGCTCCGTCATCCAGTGCCAGCCGGTGTGGGCGACGATGGCGGAAAGAATGATGACGCCCATCCGCTGCGGAACCACCCGGCGGAACAACGCGAGCGCGGGCAGCATGAGCGCCAGCACCAAGAGCTGGCCGATCTCGATGCCGACGTTAAACGAGAACAGCGACACCAGCAGGTGCGAACCGGCGAACTGCAACTGCTGTCCCAGGGCATAGGAAAATCCGAAGCCGTGAACCAGCCCGAACAAGCCGGTAATCAGCCAGCGCCGGCGCAGATTCGCGCCCACGATGTTCTCCAGCGCCATATAAACGATCGAACAGGCGATCGCCGTTTCCACGAACGGCGGAAACCACGCTCCCCGGGGCGCCATTTGAAAGGCAGAACCGATCAGCGTGACGGAGTGCGCCAGCGTGAAGGCGGTGATCACGGATATCAGCGTGCGCAATCGCCGGATGGGAATGATCAGGCAGAACAGAAACAGCAGGTGATCGATGCCACTCAGGATATGCTCGATGCCGAGCACCACAAAGCTGCCCGCCGCCCCGTACCACACCGGGTTCAACGCGACCGGCCCCGAGCCGCCGGTGATCATCATGGCCCAGCTGGGTTCGTCGAGCGGAAGGTAGCGCACAGTCAGCCGGGTCATACTGCCCAGATCCGCGGCGACGAGCGTCTGGATTTTGAATACGGACTTGGGCGATGAGATGGGATAGATGAAATGCGCGTCCAGAAAGCCCTGGAGATAGTAGATCGCGATGCCGGGATCGATAGGTCGATCGGCGATCTGTACGGCGCTGTCGTAGTCTTCGAACGAGCGATCCGAAGGTAGAGACAGTCGGCCCGTCGAGTTCGAAGGCGCCAGGCGAAGGCCATCCTCCCAGATGGGCAAGCCCCCAGCCAGGACGCGTACGCTCTCCCGTATGACCGGATCAGCCGCGGCAAGGTCGTATTGAGATCCATTCATCGGAAAGCCGGCCCCGCGCAGCAAATCCAGGGGTACCCGGACGACCACGTGCGCCTGGTGGGGCTCGACCTTGACGAAGGCGTTCATGATCGTTTTGGTCGGCAAATCATGGGCGGCCACGAGCGAGCAGCCGAAAACCGCTGACAGAAAGACCGTCACGGCGAATCTAAACAGCGGCTTGAGCACAGGCGCCCTCTTGGTATAAGAACGGCGGCCGGAAGGCTTTCGCCTTCCCAACCGCCGCTGTCTCGGAGTGAATTTTTGAGCTAATCGCCGTCATCCACCCTTACGTACTTGTTGAGGCGGCGACCGGTAATCGTTTCCGCGACGTAGATTGTTTTGCCGTCGGGAGCCGTGGCGACGGTGTGCGCAAAGGCAAAGTCCCCCGCCTCGTGCCCCGGACAGGGGGCCTGGCCGCAACGGCCGAGGGCCCCGACCGTGACCCCGCTCTGTTTGTCCATGACCCAGACGTTGTCGTTCCCCAGATCCACATTGACGATGTACTTCTGGCTGGCAGTACTGAGGCTGCCGAGGGTGTCCAGGTTCGGCCAGAAGTCGATGTCGCAGGCGCGTGTACCGGCCAGCAGCATCGCATTCAGGTTAGCCGCAGTCGCGTTCGAGAAGTTGCTGATGTAGATGATGCGTTCGGGTGTGCACATCGGTTGCGACCCCTCGACCGATGCTTGTGCACAGGTTTTCTTGAAAACCTGGATGCGATTGTTGGGACGATCGCAGACGTACACCAGGCCATCGTTGCCCAGGACCACGCAGTGCGGATGGCCTCCGCCCGCGGATCCGAACGTTCCCCCCGGACAGGTATTGGGTACGGAAGGGTTCTCGACGGCTCCGCAGCTCTTGCCCCACTGGCCAACGTAATGATAGGTCTGACCTCCGTCGCTGGTCCCAAACACGACCACGCGGTGATTGCCGTACCCGTCCGCGATATAGACATCTCCGCGCGTGCCGGAAACCGGTCCCACGTCCGGATCGACGGCTATATCGGCCGGCTCGCTCAGCATCGTATGGCTGCTGTTGTGGCTGAGGTTTTCGTTGCAGGTCGGGTTGACCGGGCTCGTATTCGGATCCCCGTCACATTGGTCCTTGACTCCGATCTGCACATCCCAGACCGCGGCAGCGCCCTGCGTGGCGGCGACGGCCGGGTTGTACCGCTGAACGACACCATCGCCGTTGCCGCCAATCCAGAGATTGCCCTGGTAGTCGACAAAGCAGCCATGCGCGCCGTTTGGCAGATAGGTCGAGACCCCGTAGTCGGTTGCAGGGGGCGCAACGAGGTGGGGATTTCCCCAACCGGCAACCACCTGCCCATCGGAGCCGAATTCCAATATCGGAGGAGCGGGTTTGGCCGATGCACTCGCATCCTGCCCGACGATAGCCCCCGACTGGGCTCCCTGCAGGCCGCTGGGTCCGGTTACACCGGTTTCCCAACCGCGGCTGAAGACAAAAACGTGGCCGTCCGCGTCGACGCAGTCCGATGCTGGCTCGCCGAACACCCATCGGTGGGCTGCATTGTCGCCGGGCGTCGGAGTCGGCCAGGTCAGAGGGTTATATCCGATCGGCGCGGGAAGCGGCGCCGGCCAGGTGGTGTCGAGCCTGAACTTCGGCGAGGGATCGGGATCCGCCCTCACCTGGGTTGGCTTCCACAGCCCGACACCGGCTACGAGCGCAACCACGACTGCCCCCGCGTACAAACCACGTCCGCTTTTCACGGTGGCTCCTTTCAGTTTTGATCCTCCTGGACCAACGATAAAGAATGCTACGGCGATGCCTCCGGTGTCTTCCGCGTTCTTGCAAAGTTGCGATTTATTGACCGGCGTCCGGCTACGAAAACCAGCCGGCCATCACGCCGCCGCGTTGCGATACGTTCGCGGGGTCACGTTGGTCATCCGGCGGAAGGCGGTTGCGAAGTGCGTCTGGCTGGCGAAGCCGGAGCGAAGCGCAACCTCCGTGAGCGCCAGCGCCGGATTGCCAAGCAGTAATTTCGCCCGCTCGACGCGCGCGCGCAGGATGTACTGGTGCGGGGGCAGGCCTGCGCTCCGTTTGAACGAACGCAGAAAGCGATACAAGTCCATGTGGACGAGATCCGCCAGATGCTGCAGCGAAAGGTCGGTCTCGAGATGATCCTCGATGTACTGCAACACGAGGCTGAGCATCTCCTTCGAAAGCGCCGAATCCCGCTGTGAATCCTGCGTGATGTCGGTATACATACGGACCAGATGCGCAGCCAGCGCCATCCCCAGGCTCTCTCCGTACAGGCGACCTGCGGGACTGCCGGCGAGCAGGTCGGCTTCGAGAGCCAGCATCGTTTCGGCCATGAAGCGGTCTTCTGCGGTAACGAACGCACGAAGTGCAAGGCGCTCCTGCGGTGCCTCCCGGCACGCAACCGCCGCGACGAATTCGGGGGCGACCTCCAGCACCAGTGCCTCCCACCAGGCACTCCAACGAAGAGCGTACGGCACCCTGGCTGGGAAGACCTGCACGGTCCCTGCTCCGATGCGCTGCGGCTTCCAGCCTCGTCCGGGCAAGTACAGCTCACGAGTGAAAGGAGAACCCAGCTTGAGGGCGATGACGTGCTTGAGCAGGTAACCCTCTGAAACTTCGCCCGGTCCGCCGCTGCGGTGTTCGAGACGGATGCCCCTCCACAGAGCACCACTGGACCACTGAACGGCTCCACGCAGTTTCTTGCGTTCTCCAGTGGCTATGTCGATTCGCTCGAGCGCCGCACGAGGTGCCATCATGGCTTCCACCCTCCGAGAAGGATCGCGAGGGAAAGATCCCGGAACTTGCTTCAGACCCGCTGCATCGTCGAGAGCTACTCTTTTTGATCGATACCAATGTGCACGCGCGCATTCTAGAGACGAGAGTGCGGTGAACGGGATCGTTGACGTTATGGAATTCGCACATCGTCGGCACGCACTGGGTTTGACGCGCGAGTGCCGCATCGGGCCCCTGCACGGAGCGCAGGCAGAGCGACCTTGGAGGGTGGCCGTTCTTGTGGTTTTCTGCGCCCTGCGATGGACGGGCGCCCTCGCGGGAGAAACCAGCCAGACCGAGTCGATCCTGATCGAGGGACACTACGACAACGCGATCGGTACCTCGGAGGCCGCCTCCCAGGGGACGATCGCCGGGACATTGCTGGAAGACATTCCGTTGCTCAGACCAGGCGAAGTGCTGGAAACAGTACCTGGCCTGGTGGTCACCCAGCACTCGGGCGACGGCAAGGCCAACCAGTATTTCCTGCGCGGTTACAACCTGGACCATGGGACCGATTTCGCCACCAGCATCGATGGCGTTCCGGTCAACATGCCGACTAACGCGCATGGACAGGGCTATGCCGATTTGAACTACCTGATCCCGGAGCTGGTCGAGCGAATTGACTACTTCAAGGGACCTTACTTCGCCCAAGCCGGGGATTTCTCGGCGGCCGGAGTAGCCAGTATCCGGTACCGGCCGCGCCTTGACCAGAATCTGGCCGACCTGACGCTGGGCTCCTTCGGATATCGGCGCGCATTGCTGGCGGGTTCCGTGCCGGTGATGCTGCCGGGTTCCGGAGGCGGCGCGGCATGGCCAAACAGCGCCGCCAACGTGCTGGGCGCTTTGGAGTTGCAGCATGACAATGGCCCATGGACTGTGCCGCAGGAACTGCACAAGGTTAACGGCCTGATGCGTCTGAGCGCCGGCACCGGCGAGAAAGGCTGGTCCGCCGATGGCGCCTATTACGATGCAAACTGGACCTCGACCGACCAGGTCCCGCTCGCCTTGATTCAATCGGGCCAGCTCGGACGATTTTCATCCCTGGATCCGACCGATGGCGGCAGCACGGGACGGCAGATCCTTTCCGGTGAATGGCATAACCATGACGATCAGGGCTACACCCGGCTTTCGGCCTTTGCGCAGCGTTATCGCCTGCAGCTGTTTTCCAATTTCACCTTCTTCGAGCTGCGCCCGGCCACCGGTGATCAGTTCGAGCAGGCCGAGCATCGGGATTTCTTCGGCGCCCAACTGCTTCAGGGCTGGAATCACGGCGTCGTCGGACACGATTCGATCACCGAGAGCGGTTTGCAGGTGCGCCATGACGACATCCACGTATCGCTGATGAATACCAAGACGCGCATCGTGTTACGGACTGTCAGCGACGACCAGGTCAGCGAAACCGAAACGGGTCTCTACGTGCAGAACACCACCCACTGGGCGCCATGGCTCAGGACCCTGGCGGGCTGGCGCGAGCAGATCATCACCATGAACCGGGATGCGCTGGCGATTCCCAAAAACAGGGGCAACGCATCAGCAAGCAAACCCCTGCCAAAGCTGTCGCTGATTTTCGGCCCCTGGGATCGGACCGAAATCTTCCTCAACGCGGGCAAAGGCTTCCATAGTAACGACGCGCGCGGCGTAATCGGCAAGATCGACTCGACCACCGGCTTGCGAACGTCGACGGTACCCGCACTGGTGGGCAGCACCGGCAAGGAGCTGGGCATGCGCTCCGAGGCGCTTCGTGGGCTGCAGAGTTCGCTGGCGCTGTGGAGCCTGAACAGCGACTCCGAGCTCGTCTACAACGCCGACTCGGGGATCGGCAGCACCTCCCCGAAGGGGGCCAGCAAGCGTTATGGAGTCGAGTGGAACAATCACGTGGTCCTCGGTCGCTACCTTCTGTTCGACGCCGATCTGGCCTGGACCCACGCCCGCTATGCGATCAACAACGACAATGGCCAGTCGGGGTCTCTGATTCCAAATGCCGTCAGTAAAGTTGCGCTGTTGCGCGCCACCGTGCGACACCTCGGGCCGTGGTCGGCCGGAATGGAAACTCGATTTATCGGACCCTACCCGCTCTCACAGGACGGCAGCCTGACAGCGCCATCGGCGCTCGTGACCAATCTGCGACTGCGGCGGCAGCTCTCGCCTGGCTTCGCAGTCTCGCTCGATCTGCTGAACCTGCTCAATCGCGACTACTACGACATTGCCTACGAGCAGGACTATCGCGTGACGCCCAGCGCGCCCATCGTACCCAACGGAATCACGGTCCACCCGGGGGAGCCACGCGAATTGCGAGCCACGCTGCAGCTCAGCTTCTAGCGACGAAGCGGGGCAACCAGCCTTCGCACACACTGCCCGGAAATGGGTAAAACGTGCGTTACACCATCCCTTTAATGCAGTAAGCAACGCTCAAGTATTCGAAAACCACGGGCGCGCCAACGCGCGACCTCGCTGCCTTCCCAGTTACTTCATTTACTCGTGCTTGATCCGAGACACAATGCTGGCAGGTCTTACCAAGGGTGCGGGCTGGATGACCGAATTGCGTGTCTGATCCTTGCCAGTGGAGAACGATTGAACCTTCAGGAGAAATCACATGACCGACATGCGAAAAGAGAGCGACAGCCTCGGCGTGGTCGAAGTGCCGGCGGACAAACTGTGGGGCCCTCAAACTCAGCGCTCGCTCGAGCATTTCAGCATCGGTAGCGATCTGATTCCCCGCGAAATGATTACCGCCTACGCGATTTTGAAAAAGGCCGCTGCCGCCGCGAACCATGCGGGCAAGCGCCTCGACGATCGGCGTTACAAGCTGATCGTCCAGAGTTGCGACGAAATCCTCGCCGGCCAGCATCACGATATGTTTCCTTTGCATGTGTGGATGACCGGCAGCGGCACCCAGTTCAATATGAACGTGAACGAAGTGATCTCCAACCGCTGCTGTCAGCTCGCCGGCACGCCCCTCGGAAGCAAGGAGCCGGTTCACCCCAACGATCACGTGAACATGGCGCAATCGTCGAACGACACATTTCCGTCGGCCATGTACATCGCCACTGCGGTCAATGTGAAGGAGCGACTGATTCCCGCGGTCACCGCCTTGCGTGACGCGATCGGGGCGAAGGCGCAAGCGTGGAACGACATCGTCAAGATCGGGCGCACCCACATGCAGGACGCCACCCCGCTGACATTGGGCCAGGAATGGTCGGGCTACGCCGGTATGTTGGCGGACGATCTGGAGCGGTTCGAAGCCGCTCTGCAAGGCGTGTACCGCCTGGCCCTTGGCGGTACGGCGGTGGGAACCGGCATCAATTCGGCGCCCGGTTTTGGCGAGGCCGCGGCCGCCGAGATTGCCGGGCTCACTGGCCTTCCCTTTGTAAGCGCGCCCAACAAATTCACGGTGCAGGGAGCTCACGATGCACTCGTACAGCTGTCGGGCACGCTTCGCACCCTGGCGGTGTCGCTCTATAAGATCGCCAATGACATTCGCCTGATGTCCTGTGGACCTCGCGCCGGCTTTGCCGAGTTGGAGATACCCGAGAATGAGCCCGGCTCCTCGATCATGCCGGGCAAGGTCAATCCGACCCAGTGCGAGGCGCTCACGATGATCGCCGCGCAGGCGATGGCCAATGACGTTGCGGTAGGTCTTGGCGGGGCCAGCGGATATCTCGAAATGAACGTCTACAAGCCGCTCATCATCTTCAATATCACCCACTCCATTACGATCATGACCGATGGCTGCGTCAACTTCCGCAAATTCCTGATCGAAGGCACCAAGCCGAATCTGAAGAAGATCAACGAATACGTGGAGCGCTCGCTGATGCTGGTAACAGCGCTCTCACCGGTCATCGGCTACGACAAGGCTTCGAAAATTGCGCACTATGCAATGGACAACGACCTTACACTGAGAGCAGCCGCGCTGAAGCTTGGCTTCGTGACCGAGGCCGAATTCGATCGCGTTGTCGATCCGAAAAAAATGGTCAAGCCCTACGTGGCGACCGGCGCCTAGACCACGGCCCGCATTGGACATCGATATCTCCGAGATCGGCTCCGGCTCGGGTTGATCCGGGCCGCCTCCTCGGCAGGGGCCATATGACGCTGGAAGAACGTTCTGATCTCGTCCTGGCCGTCGCCCGAGTCCTTTACGTCAATGGCCAATCCACGGACGAGACTCTGGCCGCGGCCGAGCAGTTCGGCGACCGTCTCGGACTGCACGCCAGCATCATGCCGCGCTGGGGGGAGCTGCAACTGCATGCGAAGGACGCAAACGCCAGCCTGACCTCCTCGGTGGCAGCCGATCCTACCGGCGTGGACATGGATCGCGTGGCGGCCACGATGCGGGTAATCGAGGAGGTCGGCACCGGCCGGCTTGCGCCAGCGGCCGCGATGGAGCTGATCAACGCGATCTCGCGGGCGCCGCCAGCGCCGACCTGGCTGTTCGCGCTTGCGGCAGCGGCAGGTGCTGTCGCGTTGGCGGTACTCTTCGGTGTCCAACATCTACCCGCGGCGGCGCTCATATTCACAAGCGCGGCGCTCGGGGCCGTTCTGCGCCGCAGCCTGGCGCACTACAGCGCCAATGTCTTCCTGCAACCATTCTGCGCGGCCTTGCTCGCCGGCATCATCGGCGCACTGGCGGTTCGGTATCAGCTCAGTTCGTCACTGCGTCTTGTGACGGTCTGCCCGTGCATGATCCTGGTGCCCGGGCCGCATGTGCTCAATGGCGCGCTGGACCTCGTCGAGGGCCGCATCCATCTCGGCTCGGCCCGCCTGATCTATGCGGGTCTCGTGGTTGTGGCGATCTCGGCGGGACTGCTGCTCGGACTGGCCTTTCTCGGAATCTCCTTGCCGGTAGACCCGGCCGGCAGGGCCGTGCTCCTGTGGCAAGACGTGATCGCCGCCGGCGTTGCCGTGGCCTCCTACAGCGTCTTCTTCTCCACCCCGCTGCGCATGCTGGCCTGGCCGGTGGCAGTGGGCATGCTAGCCCATGCTCTGAAGTGGTGGTCGCTTGCCGTGCTGGGCTCCAGCGCCGCGGTCGGCGCCCTGGTCGCTTGTCTGATCGTCGGGCTGATCCTCGCTCCGGTGGCGCGCCGGTGGCACATGCCGTTTGCGGCCATCGGCTTCGCCTCCGTGGTGTCGATGATTCCGGGCGTCTTCCTGTTCCGGATGGCCAGCGGCCTTCTGCAACTCGCCGACGGCTCGCATACGACGCTGGAGCTCCTGAGCGCGACGATCGCCGACGGCCTGACCGCCGTCATGATCATTCTGGCGATGGGCTTCGGCCTCATCGTTCCGAAGATGGCCGTCGATCGCCTGGGCCAGAAGGCGACGCGGGCGAAGGCTTGACGGGAAGGGAATATGCCGATGGGTGCAGATTCCGGGATCACGCATTTCGGGCCCAACCCATCCAATGACACCTCGTTGCTGCCGCGACTGCAGAAGCATCTGCCGCCACTGCTGAGCGCCGTTGCGGGCATGGTCGACCTGATTGGCTTTTTGAGTCTTGGCAATCTGTTCACTGCCCACATAACCGGCAACCTCGTGGTGGTTGCCGCTCTGGTTGTGCGCGGCGGACCGATGAACCTGGCACAGATCCTCGCGATTCCCGTTTTCATCCTCGCGGTCGCCGCCATCTGGCTCCTCGCCAGAGCCTCGGGCCGGCGCGGTCCAGGCCTGGCGCGGCGGCTTCTGCTGGTTCAGTTTCTGCTGCTCGGTTGCGTTCTGGTTTTCAGTGTCATCACCGAGCCGTCCGCGAATCCTCATGGCCTGATGGCCGCAATTGCCGCGATGATCGCGGTCTGCGCCATGGCATGCCAGTTTGCATTGCTGCGCCTGGCTCTGCCGGTGGCGCCCTCAACGGCCGTCATGACCGGCAATTTGACGAATGCCGTGCTGTCGCTGATGGAGGTGCTGTCGCGATCCCAGCCGTTGATGGCCGCCGATACCGAGCGATTGAAAGGCTCCCTTTATCTGCTCGTCGGCTTTTTCGGGGGCTGCGTGGTGG
>Ga0307478_10002357_pt1 | contig 14941 bp, 11 predicted proteins | sample atmos_gasesECM4C_2_FD_203713 | JGI IMG/M metagenome (GOLD analysis project Ga0307478, IMG submission 203713) | Hardwood forest soil microbial communities from Morgan-Monroe State Forest, Indiana, United States - atmos_gasesECM4C_05 | ecosystem: Environmental > Terrestrial > Soil > Temperate...
CGCGATGCCGGCTACACGGCGCTCTACACGGCCTACGTCACAGCCGTGCGTTGCTGCATTCCCGAATATAAGGTCGATCTGCAACACCTGATCGAATTGCTTATCAACGACAAACGCAACAACCCAAGCAACTACTCTCTTGTCATTCTCTCCGAAGGCGCGGAGTGGCAGGGTTACGCGGTAAAGGAATACGGCGAAGCCGATGCATTCGGACATCGCAAAAAGATGAGCGTCGCAGAAGACCTGAGCGATGAGATCAAGCGAGCGACCGGGGAGGAAACCGTGGTCAGCGACCTTACTTATGATCTGCGTTCGGGCAGTCCCGACTTCGTCGATCGCCTAGTGGGATTCACGTTCGCAGGCATGGCCATGGATGCCCTCGTAGAGGGCAAATCTGGACTCATGACCGCGATCAACGAGGGCCGTTATATCATGGTGGCAATTCCCGATCCGAAGTTGGGCCCGCGCAACGTGGATATCGCATCCATGTACAACACCGAGCGCTACCGCCCGAAGTACGATCACAAGCTCGGCCTGCCGATCTTCCTTACACGGCCGTAGTGCAGGTCAGCGGTTAGTAGATATGAGCGGGCGCGCCAAGTCACAAGTTGTGTCTCTCGTCACTGACTTGAGTTGACTTCTTGTGCTAGCAAGCTTTTGGAAGGTGAGTCATGGGCGAATCTGCCGAAATCCTCCGGAACTGGCGCGCATTGTAGAAAGCTGCGCTGCTCGAGACCGACACGAGCAAAATACCATCACTGATCGAAGAAGCCCGGAGGGCGCTCGTCTATCGATCCCGAAAGCTATTTGAGCTTCCCCGAATTATGAGGGCGAAACGGAGGCCCTCGAGAATGCCCTGTATGCCCTACAGGCGTTGAGAATTGCCTGAGATCGAATACAAGAGATCGCCGACACACTCCCTGAGCCGGTTAGTCTTCGCCAGAGTACAAAAACGCCCTGCCAAGTACTATCGCCCGAAGTACGACCAGCCCACCGCTCCCTTCCCAGGCACTAGTTAACGGTCGCGGTCCAGTTAAGAACCACAGAGTAATTTTCGAGAAAACCCTTCCGTGGTTCCAGCACCAGAAACTTAAGCCCATCCAGAGTAACTGCATACTGGTTGACGGTGGGATCTGGTACCAGTCCCGTGCCGAAAAGCTTTCTGGGAACGCCTATTTGGGGGGGCGAGCCGTGCTCCACGGTTGCTGACATCATCTTTCCTTCGAGATCTATGAAGAAGAGTTCTCGGCCGTCTCCACGCCAGCGCGGCTGGGCACCTCCAGCCACCGAAACCTGTTTGATGTAATGAAACGAAGGAAACGACGCCAAAAAAACTTCCCATTTTCCAGTGCGATTTTCCCCATAAGCGATTAGCTGCCCGTCAGGAGACAGGTGAAATTCGTCTTTTATGAAGCGTGATGAATATACTGCTTCGGGTTTGTGATCGCCGCTCAGAGGTATGATCGAAAACGTTTTCGTGTCGTGCGTCAGCAAAAAGCGCCCATCCGCAGACCAATCTTCGATCCAGTGCCTGTCATTGTCGCCATATATTGGCTGTGGCTGCTGGGTTCCGATTTCAATCTTCTCTACCAAGAAGGGCGGATCAGACCCACCGTTCGGAAGAAGATTGAAGGCAACATAGCGCGAGTCGGGTGACCAAACCGGATCCGACTGCGCATGCGGATCTGTCGTGAGAGGAGTCGTGGTGTCACTCGCCAGGTCGACCAGCCACAGGCTGCCGGTAGCATGCTGATGAAAAGAGTTCAACGCCAGGTGCTTTCCATCCGGCGAAAGCGTGAATTGCTGAAAATCGATTACCGGATCGAGGCTGCCAGTCACAGTGCCGTCTCGAGCGTACCAGCTGAATTGATCGAAAGATGAGCCGGTTGCTGTGCCATAGATCAGCACCCCGGTTTGAGAAGAAGTGAATTCGGAAGTGCCAAGGTAAGCAGGAGAAGCCGCGACATTGCGAGCCAGCAACGATGGTTCACCAATCTTTCGCAAAGCTTTCCAGTCCATGCGCTGAGCAAAAAGAGTTCGGTCTCGCGCGAACAACAAATAGTCGGGCACGGCTATAGCCCGACTTTGAGTCGCCAGCAGCATTATCGGAGGTCCGCCTTCCAGTGATTGAGCGTAGATTTTCGCATCCGGATCGCTACTGGTCAGGCTGGTGCGAGCCAAATAGATAAAGTGCTTGCCGTCAGGCAGGAACTGAACCCACATTTGGCTGACCTGTCCAGGAAGCAACGAGGTCACAGTCGTGGCAGTTCCGCCCCCAGGAGCAACGCGGACGATCGGACTGTTCACCGCCCTGGCAAAGAGGATGGTCCCATCGGCGCCCCAAGCGCCTTGCGCAATTTCCGGGACGCGGCAGATCACCTCTGGGACTCCACCTGACCGCCGAACCTTCTTCAGCTTGGCGCCCGCCCAGAAACCAATGAACTCCGAGTCCGGCGACCAGAAAGGCAGAAGTGCTCCTTCGGTCTGCTCAAGTCGTTGCGCTTCGGACGAACTCAAAGACCTCATCCACAACGAGCTTTGCCCAGTGGCATCGGTGGCCGCGAAGGCCAATGTCTGGCCATCGGGCGAAACGGCGATGTGTTCGAAGGGGTGCCAGTTGCGATGTAATCTCACTCCCTCCGGCAGACCGAGCGACAGCCGTACCGCATTCATCGAACGGGCTTTCGGGCCAGCCTGAAACCAAACTATCAGGACCACGCTGGCGATAACTAACCCGGCAACAATCACGAGTACCGACTTGCGCCGCCATGGCGGAGCAACCCCCACCGGAGGTGCCGTTGCTAAACCTTTGTCTTCGACTCTTGTCGGTGTGGACCAATGGAACTCCGGCACATACGACCCGGGCGGAATCTCGATATGGACGGAGGTTGATGTGGCCTCCCTGTAATATTGCGCAAGCCTCTTTCGCACTTCTGCCGCTCGCACGCGGACGACACCGTCATTTGAGGTGTCAAACTCGGCGGGGCGCCCAAACAATTCCACGCCGATCATGCGCTCGGAGACGGTATCGACTTCACCCGCCAAGGCACGTTCTACTACCAGGCGAAGAAAGTCCTGGCACTGCTTGCTTCTGGAGAACGCATCACTTGAAATCACCAATTCGAGCGCGCCGCGAACCGAAGCAGCCTGTTCTGCGCCGATCTTGGCCGGCCTTTCGAACTGCTGCTCGGTTGACATCTCGCCCTAATCCTACGCTTAGACCTCAATACAGACACGTTTTATCTCTAAAACGTAAACATCAGAGTACACTTCCCAGAACGCCTCTGAAACGGGTGTTGTTCAAGGTAAAGTTGCGTCGGTTGAGCGTTCCGGTGCCGATTCTCACAGCCAACGATAAGGTCAGAGAGAAATTGGCCATGAATTCCAGACCAAAAAAGTCTTGTCTTCGCGGGCCGGCCCCGTCGCCGGTCCTTTTCCGTTGTTTTTTGTTTGCATGTATCCTTCTTTTTATTCTTTTTGCCCTAGACTGCCATAACGCTGGCGGTGGTGCTTCCGGCATCCTCCTCACTGTCATTGATCAAGGATGGCTGGGTTCCGGCCCACGGCTCGCCCCAGAGCTAGAAGAGTTTACGAGACAAACGGGCATTCGAGTTCAGATCCTGTCCGCTCCGGAAGGGGCCGTGGAGCAATTAGCAACTTGGCGCGAGCTGCTTGACAGCCGGGCAAAAACCCCTGATGTTTACGCCATTGACATAATTTGGCCCAGGCTTCTGGCGGACAGTCTCATTGACCTGAGACCTTACGTGCCGAAGGAAGACATCGCTGCACATTTTCCGGAGCTAATTGCCCTCTATACGGTCGATGGCAAACTGATAGCTCTTCCGCACAACCTGAACGAGGGGTTGTTGTTTTACCGCACTGATCTGCTGGCAAAGTACGGATATGGCACACCACCAAAAACCTGGGAAGAACTCGAAACCATGTCCAGACGGATTCAAGCCGGCGAGCGGTCGAACGGCAATAAGGATTTCTGGGGCTTCGTTTGGGAAGGTGCGCCGTCGGAAGCATTGACCTGCAACGCATTGGAATGGCAAGTGTCCGAGGGTGGTGGGACTATTCTCGACGAGAACGGTAAAGTGACGATCAACAACCCGAACACGATTCGCGCGTGGAGCATGGCAGCACGTTGGGTAGGATCCATTTCGCCGCCAGGAGTCACGGCATACCGAGAGTGGGATGCCTTCAATATGTGGCAAGCGGGAAAGACCGCATTCATGCGCAACTGGACTAATGCATATGTGGCAGCTCGTGCCGAGAATTCACCAACAAAAGGGCACTTTGAGGTAGCTCCCCTCCCCCGGGGTCGCGCCGGCTTCGCAGCGACGTTGGGTGGGAATGGCTACGGCGTTTCGCGCTATTCGCGTCATCCACGCGAGGCTGCAATGCTCGTCCGTTTTCTTGCCAGCCCCGAGGAGCAAGCCAGACGCTGCCGCAACTCCGCTGAGCCGCCTACGCTTCCAGCGTTATATAAGGACGCTGACGTCTTGGGTCCAAATCCTTACGTGTCCCGCGTTCTGCAAGTACATGAAGGCTTGGCGTTGCGACCATCTGTACCGGCGGGAAAAATGTATCCGGATGTTTCACGCGCTTATTTTGAAGCTGTCCATGGCGTCCTCACGAGCAAGCAATCGGCCACACAGGCGGCGGGCGAGTTAGAAAAGGATTTAATAACCTTGCTCAAAACATCTGCTGTTACGGCAAACGGCACATCTATTGAAGCGTCTCGGAACCCGCGCTAGCTGCGAAACATGAAGCGCGCAATCGAACGTCAAATGCAACTGAGTGGAACAAGAGCGGAGCATGGAGCTTCCGGGGTCGGACATTGGTTTCGGCAACGCGATATCAGTATTGGAAAACGTCTGGCCGCCTGCTTTGTGGCGATCATCGTTTTGATGATCCTAGCGGATGGCCTGGCGGTTTGGCAGTTCAGACGAATGGAGAGTTCCAGCGAACGCCTAAGAAAAGCCGACCAAACCTTGCAGGCCGTTGTCCGCGTACACGTTGATATGGGTAGCTTTAGGGACAAAGTTGCGGTCATGGCAAACAGTCAGGAGACTCAAGATTTTGCAAAAGATACTGCATCTCTCCGGGAGAAGTTCTTGGGCGATGTGGATCGCGCCCGAAGAATGGTTATCACATCGCCTGAACTAGACGAGAACAGCACGACCTCCAGCGCACTTGAGACGCTCAGGACAGCCCTCCCAACGCAACTCGATACAGTGGACGAACTGGCCAACGCTGGCGATTGGACGGCTGTTCGGCTCCGCTTGGCACATCAAATTCAGGATCTGCGTGAGCTGAGCTTGTCGCAGGTGGAGAAACTTGATGAGCAGCTGGCACAGGCACAAAGCGCTACCCTCGAAACGACCAGACAGGCGCGACGGAACCTCTTTATAGTATTTGCAATTGCCGCTCTACTAACGTTGCTCGCGGCTGCCGTGCTGGGCTGGTATCTCACTCGAAGTATTACTGTTCCTTTGTCCGAACTCGCCTCCGGCGCTCGCGCACTTGCGCGCGGCGATTTTCAGCACGAAGTCGAGGTCACTGGAAATGACGAATTGTCACTCGTAGGCAGGGCATTCAACCACGCGGCCCGGCAACTTCATGAACTCTACGAAGAACTGCGAGAGCAAGCCAGCCTTCTGAGTCTCACGCATGACTCGATTTATGTGCGCGACATGAACGCAGTCATTCGCTATTGGAATCGTGGTGCAGAGGTGTTGTACGGGTGGTCGGCTGAGCAGGCAGTGGGCGAGGTGGCCCACGAACTTCTGAAAACTGTCTTTCCAGTGCCATTTGAACAGATTGAGGCCGAATTACTTCGTAGCGGCCGCTGGGAAGGCGAGCTGTCGCAAAGCAAAAAGGACGGAATGCAGGTAGTCACGGCCACCCGCTGGTCGCTCAAACGAGATGAAGGCGGTGCGCCGGTGGCAACCCTGGTGACCAGCAACGACATCACGGAGCGCAAGCGTGCCGAAGAATCGCTTCGCGAGAGTGAAACCCGCTTCCGGACCTTTGTGGACCACGCGGGGGACGCCCTCTTCGTCTACGATCTCGAGCAACGGATCGTTGTTGATGTGAATCGCGAGGCCTGCGAAAGCCTTGGTTACAGCCGCCAGGAAATCATCGGGAAGACGCCGCTTGCCTTCCACTCGGATTCCTATCAAGAGGAAATGGAAGTAGTCGCCGAGCGGGCGGCGGCGGGCGAGACCGTGTTCGACACACACTGGCATCGGCGAAAGGATGGGACAGTGTTTCCTGTCGAAGTACACACCAGCCGCGTCTTGTATGGTGGTCGTCAGTTCCTGCTGATGGTAGCCCGGGACATCAGTGACCGTTTGCGGGCCGAAGAAGCTGTCCGCCAGAGCGAAAAGCAGTTGCGCGAGGTCATCGAAACCATTCCTGCAATCGCCTGGACTAGTAGCCCGGACGGATCGATTGAATTCGTCAACAAACGTTGGGAAGAATACACGGGCATGTCGGCACAAGAGTCGGGAGGCTTCGGGTGGAAGAGTGCATTTCATCCAAAAGACCTTGACCGTTACGTTGAAAGGAGGCGTACCTCACTAGGCAGTGTGGATTCGTTTGAGGATGAGGTTCGCATCCGTTGTGGCAAAAATGGCGAATATCGTTGGTTCTTGTCTCGTGCAGTACCCCTGCGGGATGAGCAAGGAAACATCGTTAGGTGGTACGGAACCGCAGCCGATATCCACGATCGCAAGCAGGCGGAGGAGAGGCTTCAAGTCGAGAATGTAGTGCTGCGTGAGGAGATTGATAGGGCTTCGATGTTCGAGGACGTCGTGGGTGCCTCTCCGGCGCTGCAGACGGTGCTTTCGGCCCTGTCCAAGGTCGCCCCGACAGACTCAACCGTTCTCCTCACCGGCCAAACGGGGACGGGTAAAGAATTGATTGCGCGTGCAATCCACAGGAAGTCCGAGCGCTCTGGACGAGCCTTCATCAGCGTCAATTGTGCTGCGATTCCCCAATCGTTGATTGCTTCGGAACTGTTTGGGCATGAAAAGGGAGCCTTCACCGGTGCTCTGCAGCGTCATCTGGGGAAATTCGAACTTGCTGAGGGGGGGACGATCTTTCTCGATGAAATCGGAGAACTGCCAATGGAGACGCAGGTTGCTCTCCTACGAGTTTTGCAGGAGAGGGAAATCCAGCGGGTTGGGGGCACTCAACCAATTCGCGTCAATGTGCGCATCCTGGCGGCGACAAACCGTGATTTGCAAAAAGCGATTGCGGCAGGCGTCTTTCGAGAGGATCTGTTCTATCGGCTTAACGTCTTCCCGATCCACATTCCGCCTCTTCGCGAACGCAAAGAAGACATCCCAATGCTGGTGGAATACTTCATTGATCGCTTCGCGCGAAAGGCGGGAAAAAACATCCGGAGCATCGACAAGCAGTCACTCGAGCTCCTGGAGTCGTACTCCTGGCCGGGAAACATTCGGGAGCTCCAGAATGTTGTCGAACGCTCGGTCGTTCTTTGTGACACGGATACGCTGAGGATTGACAATAGTTGGCTCTCCGTCGGAGATTCGGCGTACCTTGGCCCTGCCGGGTCGCTGGCAGGTAAAATCCATGAACAGGAACGAGAATTCATCGAAAGGGCGCTCTCAGAAACACAGGGAAAAGTCTCCGGTCCATCCGGCGCGGCCGCTAAACTCGGCATCTCTCCTTCCGCCTTGGAATACAAGATTCGCCTGCTGAAGATCAATAAGCACCAGTTCAAAAAGTACTTGCGCGAAAGCTAGCCGCCCTCCGTAATTCACTAAAAATTGCGAATTCACTAAAGTTAGTGATGTCCCCACGAACAATTCCCTTTGTTTTCAGCATCTTACTAATGGGTGCCGGATTGCACATGTATCAGCGAACGTTAGGAGCCAACATGCTGAGAATCCAGAGAGCCTCGAACGGAAAGATTGTTTTCAGCCTGAGCGGCCGTATACAAGCGGAAGACATTGAGGAGTTGCAGAGACTATTCCGGCTCGAAGTTTCCGCGGTTCGGATCGTGCTGAACCTGAAGGAGCTTGTATTGGTGGATGGCGACGCAGTCGAGTTCTTGGCTGGATGCGAAGCCGCCGGTATGACTCTCAAAGATTGCCCGGCCTACGTTCGCACGTGGATCAACCGAGGGAAGGCTAGGAGATTGTCATGGCAAAAGTGATTGAGTTTTACATACCGATGAACTTTCGGAAGCCGTTGAGGACGTCACCTCAGCCGCAACTCGGAAAAATCATCGAGTTTTGCCCGCAGACGAAGAGATCAGCTTAGCTGCTATCCAACTTTTGCGGATTGAGAGGAAATATGACGTTCGTTCCCACACAAACCGGCTTTATGCGTCCGGAAGATTCCGAAAAACTGTTACGGCTTATCTTCCCAGACTATCCAAGCCTGGAACCGTGCCATACCTGCCCGTGTCTTGAACCGACTGACCGAGGCAGCGCAGATCGGAGCAATTAGCCATGTTTCGGATCACTGCTAGAACCTGTCATGCGTTCACGTTCGGCGAAGTTCTCATCATGGCGGCTATGAACGTCGAAAGCGTTCGGTTGGGCTCCGAAAGCCGCGTCCGTGCTAACGGTGCCGCAGCGCAGAGCAAATATGCTCGCCACGTTGTTCGTACAGGGGTTCCCAAAGCACCGCAACTGTAAGGGGTGGACGGAGGAGATTATGGCACACGCAACCGTTGCTTTCGCCGAGCTAGAAAACCCAGAAGGAACAGATTTTGCCACCATGAGCGATTTCGAAGGCGATGAGATGAACCTCGACACGCAAATCAGCTCCGAACCCTGCTTCGAAGATATCGTCGGCAGGAGCCCGGCCCTGCAGCAAGTGCTGCACCAGGTGATGATCGTTGCGCCCACCGATTCCACTGTCCTGCTTCACGGAGAGACAGGGACGGGAAAGGAATTGATTGCGCGCGCGATTCACAACCTCAGCCCTCGGCGGGCACGCCCCTATGTGCGCATGAACTGCGCCGCGATTCCCTCGGGACTGCTGGAAAGCGAACTGTTCGGGCACGAAAAGGGAGCCTTCACAGGAGCGCTATTGCAGAGAAAGGGCAGATTCGAGTTGGCGGACGGAGGTTCGCTGTTTCTGGATGAGATCGGCGACATCAGCCTGGAACTTCAGCCCAAACTATTGCGCGCCATCCAGGAGCAGGAGTTCGAGCGGCTTGGAAGCTCGAAGACGATCCGCGTCAACGTGCGGCTCATCGCCGCTACGCATCGCGACCTACGAGAGATGATTCGGGAAGAAAAGTTTCGCGAGGATCTTTTCTATCGTTTCAATGTCTTCCCCATTGAAATTCCACCATTGCGGGAACGGCGCGAGGACATTCCTCTGCTGGTGAACTACTTTGTGTCGAAGGTTTCCGGGCGCATGGGGAGACAGATAAAGTCCATTTCCAAACGGGCTATGGAGATGCTGACGACCTGTCCGTGGAAGGGCAACATCAGGGAATTGGCGAACTTTATCGAACGCGCTGTCATTCTCTCAAGGGGTCATGAGCTTGATGTACCGATTTGCGAGCTTCCCACATCATCCGAGATCAGTGTTGCTATGAGAACGCGCTCTACGTTTCGACAAGCAGAGTCCTCTGTGATTATCGACGCTTTGAGAGCCGCATCGGGACGGATCGCAGGCAAGGGGGGAGCCGCCGAGCGCCTTGGGTTGAAGCGCACGACCTTGCAAAACAAGATTCGCCGCTTGGGGATTTCGAAAGCGAACTATTGCCAATAGGTTTATTCCATGTGTCCGGAGTGCACTCGCCTCGAGCAATCAGTGGAAACTGGGTTCCGAGGGTGGCTTCAGGGGTGCCCCTGAAGAGCAATAAGCCAGTGGGGGCAAGGCAATGACCGATAAGAAAGACAGAGAACGCGTGATCGCTGAAATCACACTTTCGCATCTCCTGCGCCTGGGGAACGAACAAGGCTGTCCTGTGAGCCGAGAACAGGCTCTCGCATTTCTCAATCAGGAGGGACGAGCGTTCGAGATGTGGAAACACATGATGCAGGCGGCCGAGGAGTTTATCGCAGGCAGCTTGTTCCAACATCCCTTCAGCTCCGGAGCACACAACGGATTCGCGTCTCGGCCTCGGCCAGCGCGATCAGTCGGCAATGCCGCGCTGTAACGTGTTTTCGCGTTCACTCCGCCCATGTCTGCGGGCGCTCGAATCGGGTCGCCAGTCTATATAATCTCTCGGCTACCTCGGAGGTATCCGCATAGCTCAAGTGTTCCTGCGCTTGTTCTAGAAGGACCGTATGCAGCAATCGAGTGTCGTCGTCGTTAAGTTCGATAATCACGAGATCTTCGCTAACATTTGAGTCGCCCCCAAGAGCTTCTATTTTCACTCAGTGCCCGCGTTTCTACACAGCGCGCGAAGCGTCGTGATTCTCCTCCACTGGTCTCGCGTGGCTGTCGTGAAGCCATGTCATAGCATGACAATTGGCCGCGAGCACTGCTGCGCGGGACACGTTCAGACGCAAGGTGCAATCTTGAAGCGACGATCGGATTGCAAGTCTGAGTACCAGGACTGCGCGGCACAGTGGATCCAATTCCGCGATCAGTGTTTGGGCGTCGGTTCCAAGAATGAGGTCGAGGCTAGCCGCGCGTTCTTCAGAATCGCCCTGCGACAAGTGCTCGACATGCAGGCATCGTTGATCCTTGTACGCGGCCTCACGGACGCGAATCGCCTCCGTCCCGTGCGATATCGCACTGGCAATGGTCGCAGCCTTCGCCCACTCGAAAAGCCAATCGCGGAAAGGACTGTTGCCTTGAAGCGTGATCTCACGAGCCTCGACAACCGCCTGGTCCGCCGTTGCTCGGTCGCCCGTGATCAAAAACGCAAGCTGACTCAGGACATTTCCTTGATCCTGAAAGCAGGCCACGACTTCGGCTGGGGATGCATGATTGCGGGCATCGACTGGGGCTGTGCTCGAGTGAAACCAAGACATAATTCTCATCTTTCTATAACGCCCACAAACGGCCTCCACTGATTTGACCGTCCCATTCTCATTTGCTGTGTGTGCTCATCTTCCTTTTCCTTCTCAGGCAATTCGAAACCGGGTCAAGATAGGAGTGAGTGGCAGCCGGTGCTCAATCGACATGGTTTCCAGTGAATATGCAAATTTCGCGCCGCAGTCACAGCACACCTTATATGTCTCGCCTTTCAGCGTGAACACACGGCTGAGGTGAACGTGGTGACACCCAAAAAGGAAATCAACCACAACCAGAAGGATCTCCATAAACTTCGTTCTGTGCGAGTCGGCACGTATTTTCCTACGGTTGTCCCGTGGGAGGGTTGAACAGCTGGCTCTCGGTAGATGGGTGGCCTCAACGGACAAGTCCGACTCCCTTGATACGGAGAATTCAACCGTGATAGTGCAGGCCACCAACCATTTCGGGCATCGTCCTAAGTCGTTGGTACTTGGTGCAATCCGTCTTTTCCGCCCGCCAGCTGTCCTGACCGTTCAAGGGCACTGCCGCAATGTGGGCATCGATCTCGGACCCGATGCTTGTCCATGCTCCTTCAATTCAGTGATTTGCTGCGTTCCGCCTTTGGCGCGCTAAGTGCGATGACACAGCTGGCTGTACGAACTGTATGCAAGCCGCTGCCGTGCTGAAGCACAAGAGCGACGGAGGAGTCGAGATGTACTGCACAACATTTCTGAATGGTGTTCCTACAATTCAGCGAGACGGACGCAATATCCTGGGCGTCTTGGATCAGAATTGGGACTTTGCGAGCGAAATCTGCGATCTGCTCAATTCCTTGGAAGACGATCCGCACATCTTTCTAACTGAGCACGACCGGAAGTGGCTGAAGGCCATGGATCGGGCCTTCAGGACGGCGCATCATGCCTGATCTCAAGACTACAGCCAGTATTTCCATTGTCGTGCCGTTTCATAACGAAGAACCCAACGTCATCGAAATGTACTGGCGATTGCACGCCGTTATGGAGGCGCTTGGCCGCAATCACCAGTTCGTTTTTGTAGATGATGGGAGCACCGACCTCACGTACAAGCTGCTAAAGGAACTTGCGGTGATCGATCCTCGGGTGACGGTCGTTCGGTTGCGCCGAAACTTCGGTCAGACCGGAGCGCTGGCGGCTGGATTTGCGCATAGCACCGGCGACTACGTGATCGCCATGGATGGCGACCTTCAGCATGATCCCGCGGAGATTCCTGGGTTCCTCGAAAAAATCGAAGAGGGCTACGACATCGTGAGTGGCTGGCGCAGCCATCGCTTGGACAATTTGCTGCTCCGAAAGATTCCGTCCCGCTGTGCCAATTGGCTGATGGCCAAGCTCAGCGGCGTCAACATTCACGACTTTGGGACCACGTTCAAGGCGTACCGGGGTGACTTGCTACGAGAATTGCCGCTCTATGGCGAAATGCACCGGTTCATCCCGGCTCTGGCTTCATTCTACGGAGCCTCGATCTGTGAAATACCCATCCAAAACAACCATCGAAAGCACGGAGAATCGCACTACAACATTTCTCGTACCTTCCGGGTGTTTTTCGATCTCATGACGATCCGATTTCTTCTGCGCTACATGTCACGCCCGCTTCACTTTTTTGGCCGGCTGGGCGCGATCAACATGGGTTTGGGTTCGGCCATTGCACTCTGGCTCCTAATCTGGAAAATCGTTACGGGAATCGATGTTCTACAGCAACACGGGCCATTGCTGGTGTTCGCGGCCGTACTGATATTGGTAGGGCTCCAGCTAATAGCGCTCGGACTTCTGGGTGAGTTGGAGGTTTGGCAGTACTTCAATCGCTCTGAGCACAGGCCCTACGCTGTCTCTGCGGTGCTCGATCAGCACGCCAATTGGAAAGCTGCGATCCCATCGGAGGTGAATTCGTGAGCACAGGAAAAGGTGAGCGGAACACGAAACGAGGTCAATTTCGCGCCGTAAGCCGGAGCAAATGTGCTGAGTGAGGTCCAATATCGTTGCCTTGGACGGTATCGGGAGCCGGCGATTGTGCTCCTGCTGACGGTTCTGGCATTCTCAGTTCGCGTCTACCGGGTCGACTTCAACAGCCTGTCCGAGGATGAGGTGGCCAAATGGGCGGCCGTTCAAGAGTATCGACACGGACACTTTGCCGGGGTCAACAGCGAGCATCCGATGTTGCCAAAACTGCTTGCTTGGGCGAGCCTGGCAGCGGGGGAACGCTGGAGTCGGGTCGCCGCGGTGAATGGCTGGCCTTCGCTGAATCCTGAGGGCTGGCTTCGTCTGCCCAACGTGCTGTTCGGTGCCGCCACCACGGCAATCCTTTTCTTCTTCTGCCGCCGAATGATGGGTGTTGCCGGCTCTTTTGCGGCCGGTCTTTTCTGGGCAATTTCGCCTTTGCCAGTCGCGCTGAATCGACTTACGAAGGAGGAAACGCCGCTTACCTTTTTCACTTTGCTGGCCTGCTACTTCTACTGTCGCGCCGCCCAACCTGCAGATCAGGATAATAGTGCGCGGCGATGGTACGACCTGAGTGCCATCGGTTTTGGTCTGGCTTTGGCCTCGCAGTACATTCTTCACCTCCTTGGTTTGAACGCGATGGCCTGGTTTCTTGCCGGAACAAATGGGCTGAGTCGCAAGCCGTCTCAATTCAGCTACAAACGTTTTTTCCTCGTGATGGTTCTTACCTTTGTTGTGGTGAACCCGGTCATTCTCTCTCCGGCCAACTTCAACGGCATCTTGCATTGGCTCCACCATGACGGAGTCAAGCACAGTGGCTACGATTTCGATGGCACGCTGTATATGAATTTCCCCGCGCGCCTGCTTGCGGGGGTACCGTGGTTCTACTATCTCTGGCTGATGCTGGTAAAGACACCGATTCCGATCCTCACGGCCGTCATTGCTGGTTCCGTACTGCTTTTGCGAGATCGCCGGACACTGGCGTCGTGTTTTTTTTTATCGCTCGGGCTGGTTCAATTAGTCGGGCTGTCTGTCAGCGGAGCCAAATGGATCCGATATTCACTTCCGCTCCTGCCCTTCCTCTACCTAGCAGGCGGGTATGCGGTTCAACAAACACTGAAGGCCGCGAAAGGAAAAGTTCTGTTCCAGGCCCTTTTGGCTCCTGCCGCCGTCATTTTGCTGGGATGGCCGCTCCTCGAATTGCAGTCTTGGGCGCCCTTCTATTCGTTCTACCTGAACGCAATTGGCGGAGAGAAACAGAACATCACACGCTACTTTGCAATGGATGAAGTGTCCGAGTTTGACACGCGTGAGGTAGCGCAAACGGTGTGTCCGTTCGCACCCGCTGCAGCGACGGTAGCAACCGCTAGACCGATGAGCATGGCCTATTACCTGCAGGCCTGCGGGCGCGCGGACCTTCAGATTGTGCCGCTCTACGACACACATTACGCACCACACGACGGAGATCTGATTGTGCTTGAGCCGTCGCGTCGGTTTTTTGAGACGCAGAGATTTTTCGATGCTTTGGGAAACTCAGGGATGCCCCACAGTGAAATCCGCGTCGGACCGGTTTTGGCGAGCACGATTTATCTCTTCGATTCGTCGGTGCCGGGACCAAAGAGCGGGAAGGAAGAGTTCACGCTAACCCAGTTGCAGGGCGCGCCACCTCGGTTCGACAACGACGATCAAGAACCCGCATTGGCAAACAAGAACAAGTTTGGATTCTCAGATCTCACCAGGAGACTCGTACAATGACTCCGTTTTCCCACGCAAGGAAATCTAAGGGGAGCTGGTTTGTGCGCGCAATCGCTTGTTTGATCATTGGCTTCCCGGCCGCTGCACAACAGGCAAACGTATCTGCACCTTTGAGCGCTGATGAGGTGATGGGACGTGTCGTAGAGATGAACGAAGTGCGTGCCAAAGCACTCGAAAGCTACTCCAGTGTTCGCAGCTATCACCTGGAGTGCCACTGTCTGTCACATAAAGTGGCCGACATGGTCGTG
>Ga0307478_10002358_pt1 | contig 14941 bp, 13 predicted proteins | sample atmos_gasesECM4C_2_FD_203713 | JGI IMG/M metagenome (GOLD analysis project Ga0307478, IMG submission 203713) | Hardwood forest soil microbial communities from Morgan-Monroe State Forest, Indiana, United States - atmos_gasesECM4C_05 | ecosystem: Environmental > Terrestrial > Soil > Temperate...
GCCGCTGGTGGGCTGTGCTGCTCCCACTCTCCGGAGCGCTCGCGCTCGCCACCATGCTGCTCTGGCTGCACAACATCCAACTCGATCGCCAGCTCGCCGGTCTGCGCGCCACCATCGCCACGCAACAAAAGCAACTCGAAGAATCCCGCCACATGGGAGACCTGCTCGCCGCTCACGACACCATCGTCGTCCCTCTCGCCGCGCAAAAAGGCGAGCCGCAAGGCACCGCCCGCGTCGTCTACAACTCGCGCGAAGGCATGATGATGTACGACGGCACGCTCCCGCCCGCACCCGCCGACATGGTGTATCAGATCTGGCTCGTTCCGATGAAGGGAGCGCCCATCAGCGCAGGATGGTTCACCGGCTGGCCAGACAAGCCTGGCCACATGATGATGAAGTTACCAGCAGGCGTAGCCGCAAAAGAATTCGCGGTCTCCCTGGAACCAGCTGGCGGCATGCCCCAACCCACAGGCCCCATGGTCCTGATCGGCCCAGTGTCGTAGCCCGAATCCCCCACTCCACCGCGCACCTGCGCGATCGCGCCTTTCAAGTTTTTCGCGTCAGGGCACGGCTTCAGCCGTGCCGTAAAACACCGTGATAGCTGCGGCTTTAGCCGCTGAGGGCCGACGAGACGATTTCGCTGTTCTCAACGCTGACACGTCTCCGTGCCCTCAGCAGTTTCCTTTTCTCTGTGAGTCACCCCACAGGGCGATTCATCCTAAGAACCGGCAGTGCCGGTTCGAAGGGCGTCCTCTGTGTTAAAGCAGTTGGCGTTGCAGTTCTCTGCGGACTCTGCGTCTCTGCGGTAGTATTGACTTACGTTTTTTGCACGGCAGGAATCCTCTCCACACCCATATACGACCTCAGCGCCTCGGGAATCTCGACCGACCCATCCGCCAGCTGATAATTCTCCACCAAAGCGATCCAAGTCCGCCCCACCGCCAACCCCGACCCATTCAAAGTGTGCACAAACTCCGATTTCTTCGCGCCCGCAGACTTAAACCGTATCCCCGACCGCCGCGCCTGAAACGCCTCTGTATTCGAGCACGAAGAAATCTCCATGAACTCGCCCGCCGACGGCAGCCACACCTCGATGTCGTACGTCTTCGCCGAAGCAAACCCCATATCCGCCGTACAAAGCGACATCACGCGATAATGCAATCCCAAACGCTGCAAGACCGCCTCCGCATTAGCCACCAGTAATTCCAATTCCTCGTAACTCTGTTCTGGCCGCGTAAACTTGAACATCTCCACTTTCTGAAATTGATGCTGCCGCTTCAAACCGCGCGTGTCGCGCCCCGCCGCCCCCGCCTCCGACCGGAAACAAGCCGTCCAAGCACAAACCTTCAAAGGCAAATCGTCCCCATTCAAAGTCTCGTCGCGATGCAGGCTCGTCAATTCCACTTCCGAAGTCGGCGTCAGCCACAAATCCGTGCCTTCCAGATGAAACATATCCGCCGCGAATTTCGGCAATTGCCCCACGCCTGTCAAAGAAGCCGTATTCACCAAAAACGGCGGCAGAATTTCCGTGTACCCATGCTCGCCGGTGTGCATATCCAAAAAGAAATTCGCGAGCGCCCGCTCCAGCCGCGCTCCAAGGCCCTTATAGACCGCAAACCGCGCCCCCGCGATTTTCACCGCCGCGTCAAAATCCAGAATCCCCGCGCCCTCGCCGATCTCCCAGTGCGGACGCGCCTTGAAATCAAATGCCGGCGGCTTGCCCCACCGCCGCACTTCCACATTGTCCGCAGCCGATGCGCCCACCGGCACGCTAGCATGCGGAATATTCGGAATCGTAAGCAGAAAATTCTTCAGCTGCTCGTCCAGCTCGTTGATCCGCAGATCATCCTGCTTGATCTTGTCCGAGACTTCCTTCATCAAAGCCAAAATCGCCGACGCATCTTCGCCGGCCTTCTTCATCCGCGCGATCCCCTCGCTGGCCTTGTTGCGCTCCGCCTTCAACCGCTCCGCAGAAGTAATAAGCGCCCGCCGCTCCGTATCCAAAGCCCGAAACGGCTCCAGATCCAAAGGCTTCCCGCGGTCCCGCCCCATCTTCTCGATCACATCCAAATGTTCCCGCACATAATTTAAATCCAGCATAGGCGAAGCAGAATACATGAAAGCAGCAAGAACTGAAAAGCGCGGACTGGGAACGCAGGATTGTAGCGGCGTCCCATAGAGTCATTGAATCGCAGTATACTGCTTGTTAGCAGCACATGGCCGTCGTGAACATCAATCCGATGAAGCTTTTGGGCCCATGGACTGCCGGCTTTGTCCTGGACTATCACAGCGTCAGCGCCACTCCTACGGGTGATCCGTACCATCCTTTTGACATCAAACGTACGGAGCTCGGAGAACTGCTTTACCGGTTCAAGTATGGCGGCGACACAAGGATCCAAGGCGATATAGTAGACACGGCCGCAGACTATCTGAGTAAATGGAAGCCACAAGTGGACTGCGTTGTACCAGCACCACCATCGCTTAAGCGCAATTCACAACCGGTCGCGGAGCTTGCGCGAGAGTTGGCCGCACGGTTGGCAATTGACTTTCGCCCTGACGCGGTACGCAAGGTCAAGGATACGCCGTCGATGAAGAACATCGCGGATTGGTTCGAAAGGCAGAAGGTACTTGCTGAAGCAATCCAATCAGGTGCGGCCAACGTCAAGGACAAATCCGTTCTACTGTTTGATGATTTGGTCCAGTCGGGATCAACTCTCGGGCGAGTGTCCGAAGTGCTGCAAAAGTCCGGCGGCGCGAAGGCCGTCTATGTTTTAGCATTGACGCGGACAAGATAATGGCAATGAAAGGCAAACCGAAAGTCTTCATCGCTGGTTCAAGACGTCTATCGCGCCTGGGTGCGGATGTATGGCAAAGGATAGACAACATTATCGAGAGGGGACTCGCCGTTCTCGTTGGTGATGCCAATGGCGTCGACAAGGCAGTACAGCAGTATCTTGCGAGTCGCGGCTACGCCGGCGTCACGGTTTTCTGCATGGAAGGAGGCTGTCGAAATAATGTAGGCGAGTGGCCGACTCGGATAATTGCCTCGCCTGACGCCTCCCGACACGATTTCGCGCACTACTCCACAAAAGACCGTGAGATGGCGCGTGAAGCCGATTACGGACTCATGCTGTGGGATGGCCGGAGTCGCGGCACTCTCACCAGTGCTGTTGATTTGGTCCGAAACGGCAAACCCGTCGTCGTGTATCTAGCTCCGGAAAAGTCTTTTCATGAAGTACGCGATTCAGACCAGCTTGCCAACCTGCTCAAGCGCGTGGATCCGTCGGTTCTCGAAGTCCTCGACGGCGACCTCCAATCATTCGCGCTCGATAGCCGCGCCCCACGCCCGGGTTCAGCGCGCCTTTTCTGAACCTCGAGTGAGGTGGAGCGCGCCCCTCTATCAGCCGGACCCTGGCATTGCGTTCATTCGGAGACGGGTGCCCGCGACCGATTAGTCGCGAGGATCAGCTTTGCGAGTTATAGGGACCGCCTGTTCGTTCTGTTGGCGGACACGCTGTGCTTTCTTGAAGTTGCCGCCTTGGCGAGTTAAAGATCGCAAATTAGGCGGCAGGATTCGCAGCATCAGCACCTCGATGTCGTGCATCATGTTGGGATTCTCGATCGCGTACCAACTGAAGTGATCCCAGAGTTGCCCGCGCCTTTTGCTTCTGCTTGCCCCGAAGACTCGGCTCTTTATTCGGCCTTTCCCAACGTACATTGGCATCGACCCATCGAAGAGAACATAAACGCCGAGTCCACGTTTCCCGCGCGGGATTTGGTTTATGTTTGCATCGTTTCTTGCCCACATTGTTCCGTACTGCGTGACGATCTGCACGACGCCTTCTCCTTTCGTTACACTCGCTCGTGAATAGGTGCCTATTGCTTCGTCCAGTCCGCGACAATCAATTCGCACACCTTTTTCACGCCACCCTTGATGCCGCCGCCTTCTTTCGTTTGCAAGAGATCCCCATTCTTGTCAGCGACCTGTATCTGGTTGTCGCGCGCGAACAACCCAAGCTCGATGTGATTCAAGAGCACGGTATAGTCAGCCATCTGTTGATTGACCGTCACGCGCACGCCAGGACACTCCTTCTCAAAATCCTTGCTCATCTCCATCGACTGGTCTCGGCGCGCATTCCAGGTGTTGCCGTGGCTCGCCGATTGTAAGAACACGCGGGGCACCTGTCGGCTCGCAGTTGGAGCGTTCTGCACAGGCTGCTGCTGCGAGGGAGCATCTGCCTGTTGAACCGGTCCCGGGGCCGGCTGAGCCTGACCCGACACAGCCGGCGTGGGCGCTGCTGTCGGCGCCTGTACCTGCGTCGACGCCTGCTGGATCGGACGGCAGGCCTGGGTGCCGAAAATCGTTTCGCCTTGATATGTGAATCCGCCCGAATCAGCCAGGTTTCTGCACATCCACTTCGATGTATCCGGGTTCTGCGCTGACGCTACGCTGGAAACCGCCAGAAACGCTAAAATTGCGACGGCTGTTCTCATCTCTTCCTCAGTATTCGCTGATTTCTTGCTCGTCGGCGCAGACTCAGCCGTCTGCGTATCAAATTGGGACAGGGCGATGTACTACACAATGGTACTTTTCCCAATTAGGTAATAAACGCTAGCGCAAACGCTGCCGGCCAATCTGTCTCCTCAAATTGACACACGCAAGCACGCTTCGCGTACCTCGCGTGCGCTCTTTCGGTGAGTTTGAAAATTAGCGAAAAGCGCTGGTGGGATTCGTTGACAAGAACTGCGGCAGGGGGTTGCAGGGCTGGGCTAACCCGCTGGCTTCTCAGATTAAGGAAGTAGCCGGGAACACACGCTACTCCACATTTCAGAAGTTGGGTTCAATGTTGTGTTGTGCACAGCAGAGCCGTGCTTCCAGTGTGGTTACAAACGGGTTCCTGCTGACCTGCACCAGGCGCGATGCCCCGGCGCTCTCCTTGTGAATGATGGGAGATCCGCCGGGGATCAGCGCCTCCTTGGGTACTCGGTAAAGATCGCCCGATCCCCGTTCGACGTATGCGCCGGGTTCGTTAAGTTCGTCCCACGCGACTTCAGATAATGTAAGCCGCGTCTGGGGTTGCACTGACCTATTTTTCACCTGTTCCATTTTTGGTCTCCTTTCCTTTCTCTCGTGGGTCAGGTGTGCCCCGGCCAACCCCACGATTACTGCCGGATGAAAAGCCTGTCAATGCGCAAAAGTACGAGCGTATAAATTTGCAGTGAAGCGCGTTGACTGCGGTGAAGCCCGGGAATAAACTTGCCGTCTCCGGTCGGAATACCTCTCGAAACTCTCCTCGATCCGCATCTCGTCTTTTCAGCCCGTTATCCTTTTGGGTTGGTTCATAACTGGTAAACACGGGACAAATGTGTTAACGTGAGTCGGGGCACTTTTCAGCCTCACTGAGGACGCGGCATGGAGACCGGGGCATCGCCAACTGGAGCACCGACGGCAGAACGAACCATACACTCGCGCCAGCGTGCCAATACCACCGCCGCAAGACGCAACAACCGCGCCACAACGCCTACTCAGAACGATCCCACCGCACGCATTTCTAATCGACAATGGCAGATATTAGAATTCGCCGTAACTACCAGAAAACAAACAACAGCACCCCATTCTAATCGGCACTTTTTTCGAGTTGTAAACGTCGCGAATCGCGCCGTCTGCGGCGCCGGTTTCGGAAGTCAAACGAACCCCAACGCAGGCCGACGATCATTCTTCCCCGCCCACCGCATTTCTAACCGCAACAAGGCCTCATTCAAAAACGTCGCCAACTCCATCAATCCAAACGAGAAAGGTTTTTCTAATCGCAACACGGATCCGCTATTCACCAATCACCACTCACGAATCACCCATCATGCCTTCCGCCCCAACTTCCACACAATCTGCCGCATGATCCCCGTCCACATATCCGCATCGCGCGAAGGCAAATTCAGCCGTCGCACCAGCCGCCGCACTCTTTCATCCGCATCCGCCACTTTACGCAGGTCGAGAAACCCGCTGGCGCTGAGCGCCTCAATAAGCACCGCCGTAAATCGCTCAAGCTCGCCCGCCGTCGCGGGCTGCAGCTTCTCGGACGCCTTCTCGAATCGCCCCGCAAACTTCGCCGCGAACTGCGGCGCGCCTCTAGCCTTTCCGCCCGCCCCTCGAATCAGTTCGTACAGACACACCGCCACAGCCTGCCCCAAATTCATCGAAATATTCTGCGCCGAGGTAGGAACGTGCAGCAGCCAGTGGCAATGGCTCAAATCTTCATTGGTCAACCCAAACTTCTCGGAGCCAAAAAGCAGCGCCACACAATTCGACGCCACTCGCTTCCGCGCGCCCTTCTTGCGCCCCGCCCCGCGCTCGCTGCCCGCGCCGCGCGCCAGCATCTTGCGAATAATCTTCGCGCCATCCTCCAGCCGCCGCAGCGGATGGTGCAATTCGCGATGGCCCACAGCAGTGGTACCGACGACCAGCCGGCAATCGGCAACCGCTTCCGGCACGCTATCGAATTCCTCGGCTTTCGCCAGAACCGGCGCAGCCCCCACCGCCGACCGCGCCTCGCGATACGCCGGCTCATACGGCGTCACCACGCGCAAATGCTCAAAACCAAAATTGCTCATCGCGCGCGCCGCCGCCCCAATATTCAAAGGATTGCGCGTAGAAACCAGCACCACACGCAAATTATCGAGGTCAGTAGCAGCGCTCATCCGCGCCTATTCTACGGCACCCGCGCGCTATCGCAACGTGACCAGCACCTCGATCTTGCCCTTGCCCGCAGTCAGCGGCTGCAGCGCCTTGCCGATCACCGCCCCAGTGAGCTTCGCCGAATTGCTCCCACGCATCGCATATCCCCGCGTGGACGACGTCACCAGCAAATCCCCCCGCGCAATCGCCCCATTCTCCGCGCTAACGTTGCAAGGAACGATGCCCACAACAGCCATGGGAATTTCCGCCGCGAGCTTAGGATCTTCAGAAGTATGCTCACTGCCGGTAACGCCTGGCTTCGTTGAATACACCCCAGCCACCAACCTCGAATACGGCACGCTCGAAAGCGCGAAACGCCGGTCCGCGCCCGTGTCAATTACCAGCACGTCGCCCGGCTCATATTTCCCCTTCGGCGCCGCGGTGCCCACGGACTCCGCGAAATCCGCGCCGCCCGTCTGCGTCCCTCCGTCGAAATATCCTTTTCCCGTGCTATCGATGCGAGCCCGCGTGTAATTCTTGTAAGTTGCCGGATCGTCCGCGCCCGTCGGCCCGGAAAATCCAAACTGAAACCGAAAATTATCCTGCTCCTCGCGCAGCGCAAAAAGCATGTCGCCGTGGCTCATATGTCCAAACGTGTCCGACGCCAGCAGCACGAAACTCTGCGTCGGATCAATCGAAGTCTGATCCCCGGCCAGTGTGTCGTAGGCTGCGGCATACACCCCACCGTAGTCGTCCACGTCCCCGACCCACAAATGCGCCGAGGCATTGCACGAAGTGGGATCCAGATAATTCGTCGTGGTCGTACACATCTTGTGCTCGTTGTGAATGGAGAAGTCCTTTGCGGACGTCTCCAGCACGCCGGGATACTCGACCGCCATGCCGTACGCGTATGGACCGATCAGATAGCTTTTGTTCGGAGTCGTCGAGGGCGGGTTGTTGTTGTCAATCGTGACGGCATCCGGAACACAAAAGAAATTTGCCTGATCAGTGGCGGATTGCGCGCTGCCGCCGGTGTGATCGCAGTAAGCCCTGGTGACGCGGAGATGGTATTGCGGCCCGGCTTCACCGTTCGAAAGCGAGACGATGTCCTTGTTATCCTGCGCCACGGCGACTTCTCCAAAATTGTTCGCGTTGGAGGATGCATGCGTATAGTCCCAAGGGAATTGCGAGCGCTGCGTGCAAAAACTGAGGCCAAGACATCCAAGAATTACAATGAATAGAGTCAGACGAGACATGAAGTCACGAGCTCCTTTCCTTCATATGAATTGTGGAACAGCGCTGGGACGCTTGGCACTGACAGCTTCGATCGAGAGCGGGTGCGAGCGTTAGATGACGATGGATTCCCGGTATTCACCGAAGGCGCGCCGGAGCGCGTCGGAAATTTCGCCTACCGTGGCGTAGGATTCTACGGCAGCGAGGATCGCGGGCATGAGGTTTTCGTTAGTGTGCGCACGGCGCTCGATTTCGACGAGCGCGGCATTGGCCCGCGCAGCATCGCGGCGCGCACGCAGCGCATGTAATCGCGCCACTTGCGCGCGTTCGATTTCAGGATTGATGCGCAGCGTGGGAATCGTCCTTTCTTCTTCGGCCTGGAAACGATTCACTCCGACGATGACTTGCTCGCCGGAATCCACGGATTGCTGATATTCATAAGCGGATTTTTGAATCTCCTGCTGGACGTATCCGGTCTCGACGGCGCGCAGCATTCCGCCCATCGCGTCAATCTTCGAAATGTAATCCCGCGCAGCGGCTTCGATTTCGTTGGTCAATTTTTCGACGGCATAGGAGCCAGCAACCGGATCAATCGTATTCACTACGCCGGTTTCCTGCGCGATGATCTGCTGGGTGCGCAGCGCGAGCAGCGCGGATTGTTCGGTGGGGAGCGCGAGAGCTTCGTCGAGCGCGTTGGCGTGTAGCGACTGGCAGCCGCCGAGCACGGCGGCGAGAGACTGCAATGCAACGCGCACGAGATTGTTTTCAGGCTGCTGCGCCGTGAGTGAAGAACCGGCGGTCTGCGCATGGAAACGCAGCATCAGCGAGCGCGGATCGAGCGCGCCGAAGCGTTCGCGCATCGTGTGCGCCCACAGGCGGCGCGCTGCTCGGAATTTCGCGATCTGCATCAGCAGCTCGTTGTGCGAATTGAAGAAAAACGAAAGCTGCGGTGCGAATTCGTCCACGGCGAGTCCTGCGGCTACCGCGGCTTCGACGTAGGCAATACCGTTCGCGAGCGTGAACGCGACTTCCTGCACATCGGTCGAGCCGGCCTCACGAATGTGATAGCCGGAAATCGAGATGGCGTTCCAATTGGGAATTTCGTGGCGGCACCACGCAAAAATATCGGTGACGATGCGCATCGCAGGGCGCAGCGGATAAATATAGGTGCCGCGCGCCATGTATTCCTTCAGGATGTCGTTCTGTACGGTCCCCGCGAGGCGTTTCAGATTCGCGCCCTGCTGCTTCGCCACCGCAACATACAGCGCGAGCAGAATTGCGGCGGTGGCGTTGATGGTCATCGAAGTGGAGACGCTTTCTAGCGGAATCCCGTCGAAGAGCGTTTGCATGTCTTCCAGCGAATCAATCGCGACGCCTACTTTTCCGACTTCGCCTTGCGCGAGCGGATGGTCGGAATCCATTCCAATTTGCGTCGGCAGATCAAACGCGACGGAAAGGCCTTTTACGCCCTGCGCGAGCAAGTAGCGGTAACGCTGGTTCGATTCGACGGCGCTGCCGAAGCCGGCGTACTGGCGCGTAGTCCACAAACGTCCGCGGTACATCGTGGGATATACGCCACGAGTGAAGGGGAACTCGCCGGGGTAGCCGAGGTCGCGCTCGAAGTCCCAGTCCCGCAAGTCGTCGGGAGCGATAACGGCTTCCATAGGCAAGCCGGATGGTGAGGCAGCTTTGCGCTCGAGCTGGGCCGGAGATTTGATGGTCAATTCAGTCATCAGCGTACGCGGCGCGCGCGGCGAAAAGACGTGAACGCAAACACCAACATCGTGAGGGCATACACGATCGTGAAGCCCAGCAGCCACGCCGCGGGACGGCTGTGCCAGAGGCGCCATGCGATGCTCGCAAAGTACAGCGCGAAGAGCGCGAAAACCGCGCCGGTGGCTTCATGAAAAAGCTGGCGCGCGGCGCGCCAGATGGCACGAAGCGCAATTTTCGCCGAGTTCCAGAGCGTCGAATAGAAGCCTGCGGCCATAGCACAATTCTAGTACACATTCGCGCCCGGCCGGCGCAGAGTAATTATCGGTGCGAAGGCGCTGATTGTGAACCCGCATATCTCGCGAATCCAGCTGCGAGCCACCAAGCGCGGAGTCGCATCCAGCCATGTTCCGACCACGAAACCGGGCGCCAAGGCAGGTAACTGGAGGGGTTCGTAGTGCGCACCAAGGCCTTGTTTCGGGCTAGCGAGCGCCTTAAGATTGGTATAGAAAGGGTTTTCATAGGAGGTGATGCCCTTGCAACTCGACGATCGCATGAAGCAATTACTGCGAGAGCTGGGACACGCCATCAACGACACGGTGTCTGACTCCGACCGAATCGCGGAAGCGATTTCGGGGGTGCGTTCCGCCGGCTTCGATATCGTGCTGAAGCTGGACGCCACGATCGGCTTGGCGCGGCGCTCTGGGCAAGACGCGAAGATGACGACGCAAGACCGCCGTTTCCTGGAATCCCTGCACATTCGCGTGGACGATGAAATCATGGATGAAGAGACGATCGAGCCGCGCGTGGAAATCACCGCGCAAGACATCAAGTTCCTGAAGTCCCTAAAGATTTCCTTCGATGAAGAACTATAAGATTCTCGCTGCTGCAATGCTGTGCGCTGGTGTGGTGGCGCTCACACCCGCTCCTGTGCGCGCGCAGATCACCGGCGATTCCTCGGCGCCGGCCGTGGTAGTGAAGCAAACCCCGATGAAAGCGCGCTGGCTGAAGGCGGAAGTGATTCACGCGGATCAGCAGACGATCATTGTTCGCGAAGCCGACGACGAGATGAAGATTCACACTTTCACCTACGCCGAGAGAGCCAAGATCAAGATCAGCAGGGTGCTGGACGCGGGCGGCTATCAGACCGGCGACCACGTGAAGATCCGTTGGATTCCCGGCACCGCGGAAGCATTGGACATCAAAGGCAGACCTTCTCCAGCAATTTGATTTCGGCAAGGCCGGCGCTCTGCCGGCAGCGCACCACAACGAAATGATTCGCCCTCCCGCCGTTTCCGGCCGCTTTTATCCATCCGACGCGGAGGAACTATCCGCCTTAGTCACCCAGTATGCGCCCAGGGGCACCACGAAAAATGCGGTGCGTGGGTGCGTCGTGCCGCACGCGGGATGGATGTATTCGGGCCACGTCGCGGGTGCTGTATACGCCTCGCTCGAAGTTCCTTCGCGCTGCATTCTTCTGGGACCGCGGCATTTTCCGCGGGGCGAGGCTATGGCCATTCTATCGGAGGGAAGCTGGCGGACTCCGTTTGGCGGGGCGCAGATTGATGCGGAATTAGCAGGGGAATTGAAGCTCGCATTCCCACGATTGCGTGAAGACGTGGTCGCGCACGAACGGGAACACTCTCTCGAGGTGCAGATTCCATTTCTGCAGCAGATCGCGCCAGATTTTCGATTTGTGCCAGTGGTGCTGGCGGCCGATCGTTTTCCTGTGCTGGAAGAGCTAGGCCACGCGGTCGCGAAGGTCGTGACGGCTCATCCGGCGGAACACGTGTTGGTGATCGCCAGCACGGACATGAATCACTACGAGAATGACGCGGTCACGCGCGCGAAAGATGAACGCGCGATTGCGCCGATTCTCGCGCTGGATCCACGCGGACTCTACGACACTGTGCGCGGAGAGGGAATCACCATGTGCGGCTATGCGGCAACGACGGCGATGCTCGTGGCGATGCGCGATTTGGGTGCGAAAGACGGGGAGCTAGTCCGTTACGCGACTTCCGGGGATGTAACTGGGGAGCGCGAAGAGGTTGTGGGATATGCGGGGTTAATCGTTCGTTGAGCTTGCTCAAATCCGAAAAAACACACCAAAGTCAAAAGGTCTAAAACAGAGGCGACCGAGAAATCCTTGAGGGCATGCAGAAAACCTGCTGTGGCTTGCCTGTTCTTGCTTTGCCGCCATGCACATCTGTGGCGCGCCCGGGATGCGAATCCGGCCAATCGCAGCGTGCCGTTCGCCAATCTCGGTACGTCCGCTACTGGACGTTGATCGAAAGATTCAGCGTTGGGCTGGGCGTGACGCCCGCGCCGCTGAACGTAATCACAACGTTCTGGTCCACACCGGCCGGCGTGCCCGGATTCGTGGGGCCGCTTCCACCGCCGCCTCCCCCTCCGCATGAGGCAATCGCCGTTAGCGCTGCGATTGCCAATATCGTGCATGCCATGCTCCAGCGGCGCCGGCTGACGCCGAGGCAAGCGAACAACATTAGCGCGCACAAGGTGCAGGCTAGCGCGAAAATGCCTCCGAGCGCCCACCATCCGAACCCTCCCGGACGATTAGCGGATTGTGGGAACACAGCGGAAGCAGCAGTGGTTTGGAACGTTACACTCACCATTGCGGTGGTGGTGCCGCTGCTAAGAGCCACGGACGATGCACTGAAGCTGCAAGTCGTTTCCGACGGCATACCGGAGCACAGCGCCGGCGAAAGAGGAATCGTACCGCTGTAGCCGTTCATGGCGGTGAACGTAATCATTGTGGATCCGTTCGCGCCGGGCGTGCTGATCGGAACCGAGGTGGGGCTGGCAGTCACTGCAAACGAGGGTGCCCCAGCCACGACTTCCGCAGTTGAAGCGGTCGAAGTTGAATAGTTCGAGTCGCCGCTGTAGGTGGCTACCACCAACTGCGTTCCCGCGGGGATCGCGGTCGTGACGAGCTGCGCCTGTCCGTTCGCCAAGGTTACAGCACTGGCAATTGGACTCTGGTTTCCCTGAGCGGTGACGGCGGAAAAAAACCGGACGGTGCCGGTGAGAGCGGGACCGCCTGAATTGGCCGGGAGGACTTGCGCCGTCAGAGTCACGCTGGCGCCTTGCGAAATCGCGGCGTCCGACGTCGAAACCGACGTTGTCGAGCCGAGCAGGTTCACGGTTTCCGAAACTCCGGCGGAGGAACTGGAATAGTTCGTGTCACCACCATAGGTGGCGATGATGTTCAGGTTTCCGGCGGGCAGCGTCGAAGTGGTGACTTGGGCCTGCCCGTTGGCCAGCGTGGCGCTGCCGATGCTCGTGCAGTTCGCGCAATTAATCCAGAATTGAACGGTTCCGGTCATGGCCGGGCCGCCGGTTTGCTGCGGAGTAATCTGCGCGGTGAACGTGACGGAAGTTCCGTGCTGAATCGTCGCATTCGAGGTGGTGATCGTGGCGGTCGTCGGAATGACCACGTCCACGATTACCGAATTTGAAGCTGCAGATGCCTGATAATTCGGATCGCCGAGGAATTGCGCCGTGATTGTGTTGTTGCCCACGTGCAATGCGTTTGTGTTGATGTAGGCGGTCACCTGGGCTGTACCGGACGGGCCCGTAGACGGAATGTAGGTCAATTGTCCGCTGAGCTTTGCAGACCCGTCGAAGAATTGCAGACTGTCGGCAGGGTAGTCGGCTACGGGCGCGTTCGCCGGAAGAATCGCTTGCGTGTTAATTGTTGCAGTCAGGTTGGGAAAACCGTTGACGGGGATCGTATTGATGCCGGAGCTTAGAGTGACCGTCGTTAGCGCCTGCGTGACGGTGACGACATCGGGTGCGGCGGAGTTGCTGCTGGGGTTGTAGCTCTTGTCGCCGCTATAAGACGCGACGATGCTGTGTTGCCCGCCCATCAGGAAGATCGGCTGATCCTCCGTATACCCTTCGGCGTTCAGCGCGAACGCCCCGCCATCCAGCGGGCCAGTGACTCCGTTGAGAGTGTCGGTAAGCGAGACGGTTCCGGTGGGACAGCCATATATCTGATTGCCGCTGGGCGCGCACAGGCTTCCGCCCGAATTCGTCACGTCGCTGCGAAGAATGTAGAAGCTGCCATAAGGAAACGACGAAGCGTTTGTGCTAGTGGTCTGCCCGGTGGTTGCGTTGAAGGTGAGTATCTCGGCCCGTGTTTTGCTCGATTCCGGATTGACGGTCACCGTAAAGGGAGAGGAATCGTTCGGCGCGAATGTCGCGTCTCCGGAATAGCGCGCGGTGACGGTGTAACTTATGCCGCCCGGCAAAAATGTTGCGCTCGTACCGGCTGGCAAGGATCCATTGGTTAGGTTGAAGATTTGCTGCGCGCCTTGCTGGTCGCTCAGGCTTGAGCCGGTATCGGCGATCAGCGCGATTGTGCCAGTCGGCGTTCCGGAGCCGCCCTGCGGAATTACGGTGGCGGCCACGGGCATGGATTGACCGTGGGTGATTGTGGTCGGTGGTCCGAGGGTGAACGAACCAAACTTCGTCGCGCCGAATTTACCCGAGTAGGTGCTCCACTGATTCACCAGGTTCGTGACGTTCACGCTGCCGAGACCAGTGGCGAGATCGTACCCGGCTCCGGTGCTATAACCGGTGAGCACGCCATACTGGTCACCGTTGGTGGAAGTCGTGCAGTCGGGACTGCCTGAAACACAAGGCATCGCGATCGTCGAACCGGCTGGGACGTCGTAAAAAATGCAATTGTTTGTCCCCGTCGAAGGGACCGAACTCGAATTGCAGCTGTTGGAGGAAGTCTCCGCCATTTTGTAGAAGACATAATTGGCATTGCCTTGGCGTTCGCCCGTTTTTTGGTTGATCAGAGCGATGATCCCGGCGAAGGCGGGCGTGGAGACCGATGTGCCGCCGAATCCGGAAAACTGGCCGTTGTTGAGGTTGCACGGGCCGGACGCGTCGGACTGGCAGATAACATAAAACGTATTGTTGAACCCGTTGCTGGCGAACAAAGAGACGTCCGGCACGTCACGTTTGCCGTCGGGCGGCACACCCGGCGCGTTTTGCCAGACAGGCTTTGGGTAACCGCCCGAGCAGGAGGTTTGCAACCTTCCATTTGACGTAGTGCAATTGCTTGCGCCGCCGCTGCCACCGGCAACTCCCAAGAAGCCCTGCTGAGCACTTGGGTCGTTGCAAGTCTGTTCGGCCGTGCTGGTGCCTACGAGAGTGAAGACTTCGGAATTCGTGCAGGTATCGTTCCAGGTCATCTCCGGAATGTAGCCCTTGGCATTGGCCTGGTTGGTGCTGTTCGTGAGGTTCCAGTATTTCGAGGTAGTTTTCAGGTCGTTGAAATCGGTGCCGCCG
>Ga0307478_10002359_pt1 | contig 14941 bp, 12 predicted proteins | sample atmos_gasesECM4C_2_FD_203713 | JGI IMG/M metagenome (GOLD analysis project Ga0307478, IMG submission 203713) | Hardwood forest soil microbial communities from Morgan-Monroe State Forest, Indiana, United States - atmos_gasesECM4C_05 | ecosystem: Environmental > Terrestrial > Soil > Temperate...
TAACAGCAACGTGACGTTAATATTGATGCCCTCGCTGATCAGCTGCTGATACGCGGGAATCCCTTCCGGCGTGCCGGGCACTTTAACCATGAGGTTTTCGCGGCCCACGCGCTTCCACAGGCGGCGCGCTTCGTCCAAAGTTTCCTGAGTCTTATGCGCGAGATAAGGCGACACCTCCAGGCTCACATAGCCATCGCGCTTTTTCGACGATTCGTAAACGGGGCGGAGAAAATCGGCCGCGTCCTGAATGTCCTTGATCGCCAGCTCTTCGTAGCGGCCCTTGGCGTCCAGATCCTTGCGCTTTTCCAGTTCCTCCAGCGTTTTTGTGTAATCCGTGCTGCCGGTGATGGCCTTCTCAAAAATTGTGGGATTCGAAGTCATCCCGCGCAAGCCATCTTCTTCGATCAGGCGTTTGAGCTCGCCGGTAGTGAGCAGGTTACGGCGGATGTAATCGAGCCATACGGACTGGCCGAACTTCAATAACGCCTTAAGTGGATTTTCGGCGGGCTTTCCTGGGCCAGATGCTGCGGTCGGTTTTGCTGTAGTGCTCATTGGGATCTCCTCCAATCAAAATTGCAAAGCTGGTTGCGCCAGGCTGTTAAAAGGCGGCGCTGAATGCGCCGGGGTTGCGTTTCAATCTGGAACGCGTGGTTCGAGCAACTTTACCCGCTCTAATCCCGGGCCGTACCCGAAGAAAGATTCTATCGCAGAATCGCGAGAGAAGCGTGCAAAAGCCAAAATAGTCTGCCGCTACCTGGTGTTCCTTGAAGTTATCGGCTACATACTCTCCGGGATTACGCTCACCTGGGCGCTAGGGCACCCGATTGACACGTCGCGGCGGGGTGTTTAGCATCCGAGCCAGAAACCTACGGAGCCCGTCATGATCGCCGGAAAATTGTACACGCCGCGCGAAGCAGCGCAGGTGCTGGGCATCAGCTATCCCACCCTTAAGCAGTGGATCTATAAGAAGCAAATCCGCACCGTGCAGACCGCCGGTGGCCATCATCGCGTCCCCGAAAAAGAAGTGGACAAATTCCTCTACCGCAAAAGCGAGCGCGCTCCCGTGGCGGAACGCCGCACGAATTTCCGCCGTATCAGCGGCCGGAATCAACTCGTGGGCCGCGTGATGGACATCAAGACCAGCGGCCTGATGGCGCAAGTGACCCTATCCATCGGCGGACAGCACATCACGAGCATCATTACGGCGGATGCGGTGCGCGAAATGCGACTGAAGAAAGGTCAAACGGTGGCGGCTCTGATTAAATCCACAGAAGTGATGATTATCAGAACCTAGGCGGCCGCCGGGCGGCGTGGATACTCTCTATCCTGCGCCGTAGCGATCAAGTCGTCGGCTTCGCTTCTCCGCGATTTCCCGCGCCGTACTTGCGCAACAGGCGGAATGGCCGCAGCGCAATATAGAGCGGCGCCAAAGCGTGAGGCAACCGCATCATTGCCCAATCTTCCTCCGCGGGAACGACCGCCAAGCGCAGCACGTAACGCCATCCCGCGACGAAACCGGCAAGCATGCGGCGCCTGTAGCGCAATCTTCCCGCCGCATCGAGTGTCTGCGAAGGCCGGGTCATCAGCATCTGCTGCATTTCGCTAGCGATTTCGCAGGCAGTGCGATCCGCCTGCACTCGATGCAGAATCTCGGCCGGAAGCGTCGCGCGCAGCAACCCGTGCGCGAGCGCCAGGCCTGTATATAACATTCGTACCGCGCCGAGCGATTCGGTCACACGCATAACTCCGTCCCAGTTCAATTCCGGATGCGACTGAATCAATTCAGAAACGTCGGCCACCCACGAAATCCGCTCCCAGAAGTCCTTCGACCCGTGGATGCACAGCATCGGTAGCAAATCCTCCGCGGTAAATGTGAGGATTTCGTGATCGCTGATCAACACGGGTGCACGCCTGCCAATGAAATAATCCAGATCGGGCTTTACGGGAAAATGGCGCAGAGTGATTTCGGTGTGGAGTTCAACCATCGCCTGGCGCGGCTCGTCGCGATAGTTATATTCGCCCGGCACCAGCGAAGCGCTTGCTCCGGCCGAAAGAATCCAGTCGAACTTGGCTTTGTATCCGAGGGAAACGATGACATCGTGCGCTTTCGGAATATCCCCCTGCCGCAGAATAATGTCGAGGTCGTCGAACTCGCGCAGCGCGACGTCTCCGTAAGCCTGCGCTGCAAGCACCGGCCCCTTATACGGCAGTGCCGGAATTTCGTGCTCGCGAAAAAGTTTGAGAATTTGCAGAAGGTCAGCGGTCAGATACAGGCAGCGAACGGTGTTGGCGCGGCTAGTCGTTTTTAGCTGTTCCAGCGCTGATGCGGGAGCCGCGTCGGGCGCGACTGACGACAGGTGGCGTTCCACCAACGGCGTGATTGAATTTGCTTCCGCCTCGGCGAGCAGGTATTCCCAATCGAGCGGCCGGCCCGCAATATCGCGGATTCTTTGCGCGTCGGCTCGCATCAGCCGCGTGCGAGCGCAACAAGCCAGCAACTCCTTTTCGATGCATGGACTAACCTGGGTTTTCGCCTTCATCCATTCCCCGCCCAAGGACGCGGCGGGGAAATTCTACGCCATAAGCACGCGACGAACAGGTCGAGAATTGGCGAACAGCGCCCCTGATGCACCCCGCCATCAAGCCGCTTTCGGCAGCTGCAGCGCCCCTTCCATCTCGATGCGACGACCAATCTTCAGCAAACGCCTGCGAAAATCCTCGGCGTTCAAGCCCGCTCCGGCGCAAACCATCTCGAAATCCGCGTCGCTATCAAAGAGAAATTCCTGGGCCTCGCGTCGCGCGCGCAGCGTCCCGCCGCGCCACTCCTCCACCGCATTCACGAGCACAGCTGTCCACAACCGGCGTTCCGAGATCAAATCCTCCGTCACGTTGCTCTGGGTATCCAAGAAAACCTGACTGGCCATGCCTTCCATTTTTCCCCCTCGTTGCTTACCGGCTGTTTCGACCGGCGCGCGCGGCTGTTAAATGCACCCAGGACGCCAAAGGCAATGCCAGGACGCATACTCGCGCAGCGGCATTCAAGCGACTTGGATTGAGCGGCTTACCGCCGACGGGTTTCGGTGCGGGTTGAAAAGCGTTGTGCGATTGTTGCGACGCGATAGTTCGCATACGTGCAACTGGTTCGTACAGAAACAACGCCGAGTTGGGTGGTATCAGCCTGTTGCCGATAAGCGCGTGGAAAAGGCGAGGGTACGGCGGCTACTGCACCATTTCGGTACTGAGAATCTCCCGCAGTTTCGCGGCGAGCGCCGCCATCGTGAACGGCTTCTGCAAGAGCGCCGCATCGGTATCCAGAATTCCGTGATGAACCACGGCCTGGTCTGTATAGCCGGACATGAATAGCACCTTGATCTCTGGGCGAAGGGTCTTGACGCGGCCGGCAAGCTCACGGCCGCTGATTCCTGGCATCACCACATCCGTCATCAGTAACTGGATTGGCCCGACGTGCATTGCGGCGAGTTCCAGTGCGGTATGGCCGTCTTCAGCAGCAATCACGGTATAGCCGGTCAGTTCCAAATACTCACGCGCCAGCTCGCGAACACCTTTTTCATCTTCGACGAGCAACACCGTTTCCGAGCCGCGCGGCAGCTCTCGCGCGTCGCTCTTGCCATCGCGTCCCCGCGCAGTCGGTTCGTCTTCGATGCGGGGCAAGTAAACTTTGAAGCTGGTTCCGCGACCCGGCTCGCTATACACCCAGACGTAGCCGCCGCTTTGCTTCACGATTCCGTAAACGGTAGCCAGTCCCAGCCCCGTTCCTTTGCCTTTTTCTTTGGTGGTGAAAAAAGGTTCAAAAATGTGCGCCTGCGTCTCTGCATCCATGCCACAGCCGTTGTCCGTCACCGCGAGCATCACGTATTTGCCCGGCGACAGCACCGCCGGCGGATGCGCCGCGGCCTTATCCAGTTCCACGTTGGCGGTTTCAATCGTCAGGCGCCCGCCCTCCGGCATGGCATCGCGCGCGTTCACCGCAAGATTCAGGATCACTTGCTCGATCTGGCTGCGATCGGCCTTGATCAATCCCAAATCCGGCGCGCTCGACGTTTCGAGTTGAATATCCTCGCCGATCAGCCTGCGCAGGATCTTCTCCATCTCGACGACCACGCTTTGTACGTTCAGCACCTTTGGCGCGAGCATTTGTTTCCGGCTGAACGCCAGCAATTGGCGCGTAAGAGAAGTTGCGCGCTGCGACGCAGTCTGAATTTGTTCCGCGTTGCGCCGCAGTGGATCACCTTCGGCGAGCCGTTCGGTCATCAGATCCGCGTAGCCCTGAATGACCATTAATAGATTATTGAAATCGTGCGCGATTCCGCCAGCCAATCGCCCTACCGCTTCCATTTTCTGCGCCTGGCGAAGCTGCTCTTCGAGTTGCTTGCGATCGGTGATGTCCAGCGCCATGCAAATCGCGCCTTGCAATTCGCCCTCTGCCGTGCGCAAGGGCTCCACGTGGCACGTGTATGACCCGCCCTTCCACTCCACGTGGAAGGTTACAGGCTCGCCCTTCGTTGCGCGGCGGTGCGCCGCGATGGGCAGGAAGGTTTGATCGTTCGTTTCAAAATAGTCCATCAACGAGACGCCGACAATCTGATTGGGCTTCAATCCAAGGCGCGCCAAGCCCGCGCCCAGCGCCGACGTAAACCGAAGATCTTTGCCCACCGTCCACAGCACGGCTGGCAATTGCTCCACCAGCACGCGGAGCCGCGCTTCGCTTTCGCGAATTTTCTCTTCCGCGCGTTTACGCTCGATGGCCAACGCGATTTGTCCGCCTACCGAAACCAAAAATTCCAGGTCGCGTTCCGTGTAAGCAGCTTCGTTCTCGTAGTGCTGCACCACTAGAACGCCGATCGTGGCCGCCGGTGTGCGCAGCGGCGCACCCAGCCATGACGGGGACGGCGTGCCAACCAATTCCACTTCGCCTCGCTCAGCGAGCTCATCAAAAGCCTGCTGAGGAATCAGCATGGCGCGGCCCGTGCGATAGACATAAGCCGTGCAGCTCCGCCCGACTTGCTGCGGTGGCGGGGCTTCGTCAAATTGGTCAATAAAAAATGGAAAGTGAAACATCCCGGAGGGCGGTTCGTACAACGCCACAAAACAATTCTCGGCGTACAACACTTTCCGCAGCGCTTGATGAACCAGGTACAGCAGGTCGTCCAGGTTATCCGTCACATTCACGGCGTGAATAATTTCGAAGGTTACCTGCCGTTCGAGCTCCGAACGCTTTCGCTCGGTGATGTCCTCCATCGATCCTTCGTAAGCCACTATTTCGCCGTTCGAAACCCGCACTACCCGAGCGTTTTCCGAAACCCAGATGCGTGCTCCATCCTTCCGCCGCAGCTGGTATTCGAAACTTTCCACCGAGCCGCGCTCCAGCATGCGCTGCTTGAATTCCACACGCGCCTGTGGATCGACGTACAAGTCCTTGCTCATGTCCTGAACACTAAGGATCATTTCCTCGGGAGACGCGTAGCCGCACATCCGCGCGAGCGCCGGATTCACGCTCAGTAGTTGGCCCTCCACCGACGCGCGGAAAATGCCTTCCACCGCGTTTTCAAAAAGCTGGCTGAGTTTTTCCTCCGCCTGGCGTTGCGCGCGCTGGGCTTCGCGCCGCTCCGTAATATCCTCGTAAATCGCGAAGCTCCCGACCGTCTGGTTGTTCTCCACCAGCGGCACGCACGTAATTTGGACCTCAACCAACGAGCCGTCGCGCCGGCGCCTTTGTCCGTTCGCGCGCACCATTTCTCCAGCCGCCGCTCGTTCCGTGATTTGCTGCGCTTCCCGCAACAATTCTCTGGGCGCCAGCACTGAATCCAGCTCGAAGCCGCGAATGTCTTCCTGCCGATACTGGAAAAGATTTTCGAATGCAGGATTGCACATCTGCACGCGTCGCTCTACATCCTGGACAACCATCGGGTGGGGATTGCTGGAAAAAAGAAGGTGCAGGCTCTGACCCGTCACTGTGGCGTTTCGCTTGGGGCCGTCGTCGTGCGAAGGAATGGATGTCTTGGACTTCCCATGCCCATCAGAGCGCACGAAGCCATCTCCATTTGCCGGAAGCACAGTGACTTTTTTCGTCATTTATCAGGTTCGGAGCAAGGCTCTCTCGCTGCCCACTGACCCCATGTACAGGTATAAATAGTGGGCGCTTTTCGGACAATGGTACGTTCGTACCAAATGCTCACATTCCGTGGCACTTAGCGGCTTTGCGCCAACGCAATACGCGCCGGAGCGCGGGTCGACATCGGCCACAAGAAAATGGCCCGGTGCCGCGCTCCCGCGTGCGACATCCGAGCCACGAATTTCTCGCTTGCTTCCGAACGTTCTCGAGTTGCCTTACTTCTTAGGACGTGATTCCGGCGGGACGCCGCCGCTCGCGCGATAATAAGCAACGAGCAAGCCGTAGTGCTCGCCCATGTGCTCCGTGTAACCAATCCAATCTTCCAGATGCTTGATTACTCCGGCGTCGCCCTCTTTCTCGGCTAGCGCCGCACCGTCTTCCAGCGACTTCTTTAGAAACGCCACCGTTTCTGCTTTGGTCTTATATTCGTTCACGGGCGGATCGTTCCGCGCGTCGCCGGCTTTCGTGCCGGTCAAGCGATTGATCATGTCGTAGTTCGCCCCGGCAATGTGCAGTATCACTTGCTGAAACGAGCGAACCTGCGGCGTCAATTTGTACGAGTATTTATCCTCGGGCCAATCCTCCGCCATCGTGATCAGCCTGCCGCCGACGTCATTCCAATTATCCACAACGGCTTTCGTAGGCGTGCGGGGAGCCTTCGTCTGCGCGCCATCCTGCGCTTGCGCGATTCTTGCGGAGCCGGACAGCACGAGTAGCACAACGAATAGAATCGAGCGAACGACATTCTTCATGAGCAGTCTCCTTCGTGAATTGCCCTCGCCGTGCGCCCCAGGGTCGGCGGCTAGCCTACCGAGCTTTGGCAATCAAGTCCAGCGACATGCATTCTGTTTCCAGTCGCGCGTCGCGTGGCCTGCCGACGTGGGCCGGTCTCATCCCCCATGCATTTCCCGTTTCAGGCTCACCGCATCGCCGTCTTCTCTTTTCAGTTCGCGGAAAACAATCGTCGAAAGCAGCGTCATGGCTCCCAGCATCAAAAAACCGCGGTGAATACCATGAATGAATTGCGACCCATCGGAGGTGTGGCGATCGGGAATGAAGAATGCAGTCACCAGCGAAGCGCAAGCCACGCCGAAACTCACCGACATCTGCTGCATCGTGCTCGCAATCGAACTCGCGTTGCTCGCTTCTTCTTCGTTGATGTCCGCGAATACCAACGTGTTCAGGCTCGTATACTGCAGCGATGTGAAGAATCCGTAACAGAAGAGCTCAATGACGACCAGCCACACGGGCGTTCCCTTCCCGATAGTAGCGAAAACAAAAATCAACAAGCCGATGATCACGGTGTTCGAAATAAGCACTGCCCGATAGCCAAATCGCCTGAGAATCCCCGGCATCGTCATCTTCAGACTGATCGCGGCAATCGCTTGCGGCATCATCAGCAGTCCGGATTGAATCGGGCTGAACCCCATGCCAACCTGATACAGCAACGGAAACAGAAACGGAATGCCGCCAATACCCAGCCGGGTTACGAAGCTGCCGACGACTGCGGCTCGGAACGTGCGAATCCGAAACAGGACGAGGTGCAGGACTGGATGGGTAGTTCTGGTCGCGTGCAGCGCGTAGCCAGCGAGCAGCGCAATGGAAATCGCCAATAGGCCCAAAATCTGCGGCACACTGAGTGTGTGCTCGCCAAATACCTCCAGCACATACGAAAGCAGTGCCACGCCGGACCCGAAAAGTATCAGGCCCGTCAGGTCCAGGGGATCAACGTGCTCTTCGCGGTAGTCCGGCAGGTGCCGGTAAACCATGTACAAGCCGGCGAGGCCTATCGGAATATTCACAAAGAAAATCAGCCGCCAGTGAAAATATCCGACGATCAGGCCGCCGGAGATCGGTCCCAGCATGGGGCCCACCAGACCGGGAATGGCGACGAAGCTCATCGCGCGCACGAACTCCGACTTCGCGAACGCCCGCACAATAGTCAGCCGTCCGACGGGCACCATCATGGCTCCGCCGCAGCCTTGCAGAATGCGGCACGCCACCATCGCGTGGATGTTGCTCGAGACCCCGCAAAGAAATGATCCGAGCGTGAAGATGCCGATCGCCGAGGCGAACACCCGGCGCGTTCCGAAGCGGTCCGCCATCCAGCCGCTGATGGGTATGAATACGGCGAGGCTAAGCGTATAGCTCGCCAGCACCGACTTCATGCTGAGCGGAGCCACATGCAGCGCCGCGGCAATCGTCGGCACAGCCGTGTTTAGAATCGTCGTGTCCAGCGACTCCATGAAAAACGCCACGGCGATTAGCCACGGCAGCAGCCGCTTGCTGGAATCGGCCAACGACGGCTGAGACGGTGAGGCTTGGACCGCGCTAGGTGGATTCAGGTTCGTCGGGCTGGGCTGCATCGGGCTCCGCAATGTCTTTCGTCACGCTTTGTCTGACAACAAACAACGTTCAACTTTCGCTGAAAGGACGCCCGACTTCAATGCAGCGCGTCGAGTACCCGCGCCCGCCGTTGGAGTTTAGGCGAATTCACTGTGAATGGCTTGCTGACGCTTCCCAGCGCTCGAAGGCTGACTTCGTCAGCCCAGTTGCCGAGAGAATCGACCCTGCCCTGACCAAACGCAGTTTGGCGCAACGCTTCAGCTTGGGTAAGATGGAGTTCAGCCCTGATAAGGACTCATACCCACATGGCGAACGAAGAAAAAGTAACCAGCTCCCCGGTAAATTCCCAGGAAACGCAGCTCACCGACTTCGACTTACTCGTCCGCGGCGAACATTCCGATCCCTTCGCAATTCTTGGGCCTCACTGGATCACCGCGGATGGCACACGGTCACTCGCAATCCGCGTGTTCCGTCCCAACGCCACGGAAGTGACCGTGATTGGAAGTAAGAATAAAGCATCCCACGTAGCGTCCCTCTTGCATACCGAAGGGCTTTTTGAAGCCGTCGTCCCCGCCCCTGCTTTCGGGATTGCGGCAGGCGATGCGGTCCCGCCGACCGTGTATCGCCTCCGTATTCGATTTAACGATGGCAATGTGCTCGAAACTCTCGATCCCTACGCGTTTCCACTCGTTCTCACCGAATACGACTTGTATCTTTCCGGCGAAGGGACGCACTACCTGAAGTACGAAAAATTGGGCGCGCACGTTCGCGAAGTCGCTGGCGTTCGCGGCGTGCATTTTGCCGTCTGGGCGCCCAATGCGAAACGCGTCAGCGTCGTGGGCAATTTCAATTACTGGGATGGCCGCGTAGATCCGATGCGGCATCGCGGCGAGAGCGGCATTTGGGAAATTTTCATTCCCGGCCTCGATGAAGGAGAAGTGTACAAATTCGAGATTCTCGGGCGCTTCGGCAATTACCTCGGCCTGAAATCCGATCCTTATGGCTTCGCAAGCGAGGTGCGGCCTAAGAACGCGTCGGTGGTCCGCAATATTGATGGGTACCAATGGAAGGATCGCCCCTGGATGGAATCACGCGCGCTGCGCGATTGGCTGCACTCACCGATGACGGTGTACGAATTGCACGCAGGTTCCTGGCGGCGGAAAGCAGAGGAAGGAAATCGGTGGCTAACCTATCGCGAACTCGCCGACGAGCTGATTCCTTACGTCAAGCGCATGGGATTCACCCATATCGAGTTGCTTCCCATCATGGAGCATCCGCTGGACGCATCGTGGGGTTATCAAACCGCCGGATATTTCGCAGTGACCAGCCGCTATGGAACCCCCGCCGATTTCATGTACTTCGTGGACCGCTGCCACCAGGAAGACATCGGCGTGATCCTGGATTGGACGCCCGCGCACTTCCCGCGCGACGCGCACGGCCTGGGATATTTCGATGGCACGCACCTCTACGAACATGCAGACCCGCGCCGCGGCGCGCATCCCGATTGGGGTACGCTCGTCTTCAACTACGGCCGCAACGAGGTGCAGAATTTCTTGCTGTCGAATGCGCTCTTCTGGCTGGACAAGTACCACCTCGACGGGTTGCGCGTGGATGCTGTCGCTTCGATGCTTTATCTCGATTATTCCCGCAAGCCCGGAGAGTGGATCCCAAATCCTTTCGGAGGCCGGGAAAATCTGGAAGCCATCGCGTTCCTGAAGCATCTCAATGAAGTCCTACACAGCCGGCATCCTGGCGCGCTGATGATCGCCGAAGAATCCACTTCCTGGCCGGCGGTCTCGCGACCCACCTACGTCGGGGGCCTGGGTTTCGATCTGAAGTGGAACATGGGATGGATGAACGACACGCTGCGCTACTTTGCCCTCGACCCACTCTATCGCCAATACCACCACAACGAACTCACATTTTCGATGATCTACGCTTTCCAGGAAAATTTCGTACTGCCTCTATCGCACGACGAGGTCGTACACGGAAAGCGTACGCTCCTGGAAAAGATGCCCGGCGATGACTGGCAGAAATTCGCGAACGTCCGTCTGCTTTTCGGTTACATGTACTCCCACCCGGGCAAGAAACTTCTCTTCATGGGCAGCGACCTGGCGCAGCGCGCCGAATTCTGGGAAGAGAGCAGCGTCGAATGGTCGCTCGAACAATCCGCATCTCACCACGGCATTCAACGTCTGCTGGCCGATCTGAACCGCCTGCATTCCACCGAACGGGCGTTCTTCGAGGTGGACTTCGAGTGGGCCGGCTTCGAATGGATTGACGCGAACGACGCCGCCGCCAGCATCCTTACGTTCATCCGCCGCGCGCGCAATGCCGAAAACTTTATCGTGTCTGTCTGCAACTTCACGCCGGTTTTGCGCGAGGACTACCGCGTCGGCGTCCCGTCGGCCGGCTACTATCGCGAAATCCTCAATACCGACTCCGCCTACTACGATGGCAGCGACAAAGGAAACGCCGGCGGTGTCAACGCCGAACCGATTCCCTGGAATGGCCGTCCGTGGTCCCTCAAGCTGCGGGTGCCGCCCCTCGCAGCCGTCTACTTCAAACCCCAGCGCGACTAACCACCCGGTAGATCAGTCGAGCCACGCAGCCGCTCTTTCTGGCGCAGCCTCGCGATAATCCACGGAACATTTCCGCTTGCACCTCCGTACGTATCTGCAGGAAGAGCACGGGAGGCTTCCCCAAAATGCGAAAAGTCCTTCGGTCAATAGCGGTGGTTGGTTTGTCGGCTGCAATGGTGGGGGGCATGGCAATGCCGGTGGTGGCCGCGCCCGCAGAGCGCTATCTGCACGTTAGAGTGGAAGATCCTGCGAAAGGTGAGAGCGTAAACGTCAACCTCCCTCTTTCACTGGCGGAAAAGATCTTGCCCACGGTAAATAAAGGCGGTCTTCACGATGGACACGTGACGATCAACCACGCTGACTTCAACGATGTGGATGTTCGTGCGATCCTCGACGCCATCCGCACCGCCCCCGACAACGAATTCGTGACCGTTAAAGAAAAAGATCAGGATGTACGCGTTGCGAAATCCAACGGCAACCTCATCGTGCATGTCCGCGACAACACGAAAGGCGGAGAAAAAGTGGATGTCACCGTCCCCATGAAAGTCGTGGACGCCCTGCTTTCCACCGCGAAGCAAAATGAACTCGACGTCGCCGCCGCTCTGCAAGCCCTCAGCGCTGAAGGTGACGCGTTATTGGTGACCGTAGAGGACGCGACCCAGCATGTACGCGTCTGGGTGGATTCACGCAACACGCAGGACTAACTCGGACTCGATCGAAACGAGGTGATCGCGATGATTCTGCTAGGAAAAGTAATGCTTGGAATCGCGGGCATCACCGTTGCGGGGGTTGGACTGCTCTGCAGCGAAGGCCTGATCGAAGTGAACGTCGTGGAAAGGCAGCCGGAAGCTCATCACGTCTATGTGCTCGCGCCCGCGGCGCTCGTTCCCATGACGATGCGCTTTATCCCCAGTCGCAAGTTCGGGCGCGCTTCCCGGGAACTGCAGCCTTGGATGCCGACGATTCGCGCCGCACTCGACGATTTGCGCGAGACGGACGACGTCACTCTCGTAGACGTGACCGAACCGGGTCAACACGTCGTCGTCACCAAACAGGGCGGCTCGGTAGTAGTTGACGTCCACGACCAAGACGAAACCGTGCACGTCTCCGCGCCGATTCGCGCCATCGCCAGCACCATCGAACAAGTTGCCGCCGCGAGCGACGACTCGTCGAACTAAGCTCGCTGCGGATTCCCTCACTGGCGGGCGCTGCGATGCCCCTCGCGAGCGTCCGTCAGAATCAGGGATTCTTTGCCGGCACCCAATACACTTCTTGCTGCAACGATTGCTTGGCGAGTCCGCGCCGAAGAAGTATTCCCATTCCCAGCTCGATCATCTGTGGATGGCCGCACAAATATCCGGTGGTGTCCGCCGCATCGAGCGCCCACTGATCCGTGTACTTACGAATCAAATCCTCCACTCGCCCGGTCTCGCCATGCCACGCAGCGTCTTCCCACGGACGGCTGACGGTCGGAACGTACGTAAGCCACGGCACCTCGGCGGCAATCCGCTCGAGCTCCGCGCGATAGCCGAATTCCCACGCACGGCTGGCGCCATGAATCACATACAGCTTCAAATCTGCGGGAAAGCGGTTCTCTTTCCAGTCCGCATGCAGCGTCCGGATGTAAGACACATACGGTGCGATGCCCGTGACAGTAGCGAGCAACAGATGATTGCGGTGCCCGCTTTTCAAATCCAGCGTGAACCGCCCTTTGGCGATTTTTCGCATGGACATTTCATCGCCCACTTGCAGCTTGTGCAAGAGCGGTGTCAATTCTCCCTGCTCGACAAGCTCAAAGAAAATCTCGATTTCGCGCTCGTAGGGCGATGACACAATCGAATAAGCGCGTTCGACTTTTTTCGCCGCCGTTTCCACACCCAGCGTCGCATATTGTCCCGCCACAAAATTGAACTCCCCGCCGGGGTCGAGCTTGATCTTCCAAAGGTCCGGCGCAAAGTTTTCCCGCTGCGTAATTCGCGCACGAAGGAATTTTTCTTCAGCTGGCCTCATATCGCTCGACTCGCATGTTGTGATCGTGCTTAACCGTAATCCGAAATCGCGCACTAAAAAATAAGAGGCGCTCCGAACCTGCCGGAGCGCCTCCGAGCACTGGAACTAGAGGACAGCCGTTACGGATGCTGTTGGTCCTGCCCAAACATCATGGGATTAAACGGCTGCGGCGTCCCCGTGATTTTATCTTTCCCGTCAGTGATCACCTTGGTCAGCAGCATCGTCGAATCCTTGCCTTGAAATTTCACCAATCCGTACGGACCGGCCTTCGAGGCGATCCACATGTCGGCCGAACCATCCTTCATTTTGTAGTGTTCCGTCGCAAAAGTCCCCGCGGGAGTCGTCACCGATTCGGGGCCGACGTCTTCCGCGTCCCCGCGAATGTCGGTGGGCCGTTTTTGTCCGTGCATCTGCACCATCTGAGCCGGCATTTCCATCGGCGGGCGATTCGGCATCTGCATGATGATGCGAGATACCACGGTATCCTGGCCGTTCACCACGGTGAGCGCTTTGGTGATCATGTCGCCGCCCATCTGCGCGCTGGACATCGTGTTCTCGAACCAGTACGCATCCTTGCCGTCCACCGTTTCCTTGCCCACGATCACGGTTTCCATCGACATCTTGTCGCCCTTCGCCGTCGTAATCTCATACTGGCCGCCCGATCCGACCACGGGGTTCAATATTCCGCGCAATTGCGGCGCGCCGCGCATTCCCATCTGAGCGCTCGCCGCGAGCGCCATCGCCATCACCGCAAAGCAAGCTGCACCGAACCGTCGCGCTGTAATCATGCCTTATGCTCACTCCTTTGAGAGCAGCGAACGAAGACGGAGCTAAATATCGCGTCCCTTTGAATCTTCCATCTTGGAAAGGTCAAAGGTTGTCTGAATTTTCGCTTTCCCGGCGGAGCAGCTGAATTCGACCGCCTTCTCGTTCGGCGAAATCGAGGGTTCCCCGTTCCCCACTTGTTTGGGAAAGCTGAACACGATTCCTTGCAACGTTTTGCCGTCCTCACTATGCACCAATTCCGCGTTCGTGGCACTGATATGTTGCTTAGTTTTCTTTTCAGTCAGGGTTGCAGCGCTTTGCAGTGCTTTATCATCCATGGATTGAAACGGCGTCATGTCTGGTCCGCCGACATACACCTTGTAAGTATCCACCGGCAGCGCCAACTGCTTCTCGGCCTCATCCTCTTTCAGACGCCCTTCTATCACAGAACTGCGATATCCCGCCTCACGAATTGTTCGCGACGAGATCCAACGGACGGCATAGCTGGCCTCGGCGTTTGTTGCCCCGTAGCCTCCTCCCGTCTGGCTCGGTTGGCTGGGAGCGCTGGCCTGGCTTGAGGCGGCACCGCCGCCCATCCCGCCGGTCCTCGCACCGCCGCCGCTGCTCTGGGGTTCCGCCGGAGCTGCCCCTGCGTTGCTGTCTGTGGGCTTCCAGCTCGCAGAAATCTGAACTACCTTGCTCCAGGGTGAGTCACTAAATATCCTCTTCACATCGCTCGCGTCCCACTGTTGGTACGGCTTGGCCTTCCACGGCTCCCCGCCAGCCCAAGCGAGGGCGGCCAGGATCAAGCACGCCAACGAAGCCTTGAAGACCTTCGAGAATCGCGGCACAGACGATGAAATATTCTTTCTTAGTTCCATATTTTACCTCCCCATCGCGAGTTGGCCGACTAACGGCTCATCGCCGTCAGCGGTTTAGCGTCAACCTTGGGAGGAATGAAAGGTCGGTTTGAAGGCGGAGAAAAAAATGAGCAGCTTCCTTGCGAGAAAATAGCGGCAAGATTCGACTAGCGACTGCTGTTTCCGCCATTTCAATTCCCCCAGGCGACATCCAAAACTACCTTAGCGACTCGCCCTCCGGGCGA
>Ga0307478_10002360_pt1 | contig 14937 bp, 20 predicted proteins | sample atmos_gasesECM4C_2_FD_203713 | JGI IMG/M metagenome (GOLD analysis project Ga0307478, IMG submission 203713) | Hardwood forest soil microbial communities from Morgan-Monroe State Forest, Indiana, United States - atmos_gasesECM4C_05 | ecosystem: Environmental > Terrestrial > Soil > Temperate...
GTGGAGGCACTCATCTTCTCTTGCTATCAGTTGATGAGCTGGCTGGAGAAGAAATAGCGGAAAGTTTGACAGGACAATTCCATAAAAGGTTTTCTGAGCAATTTGACCTAATGATTGAAGGCAAAGGCCTGGATGAATTGAAGAAATATCGGTTGAAGCTACTCAGCCGGGGAATCGCAGCAGGAGAGATCCCTGATGAAACGTTTTTTGGACATTATCTGTTTTGCATAAAGGACCCCGATGGGAACGGTATAACGATTTATACCAGCCACGCAAATTAGTCATCCGAAAGCTCTGCCATTGATTTCGGGAACATCAAAGGCTCAGAGCCGTCAATCAGCTTCGTTCTCGGATTGTCGGCAATGCGGAAGTAATCCGTGGCCCTTCAACTCTTCGTCCCGATCTACGTGCCCCGTACTGATGATTACGCACGTCGTCGCATTCTATTTGCTGCTGCGTCCTCAGACCAAGGCGGTCTAACGTGACCCCCGCGTCGGTTCCCTCCCCTAACCGAAGTCTAAGTGGAATTCCCGAAGGGCGGGGGTGTCCTCCGCGCATTTCCTCAAAAGTTGCCTCGCCTCGCCCTTGAGGACCACCAAGAAGTCATCAATCGCGCCATCGATGTCTCCGTTGTATTGCCCTCGGTGACCCTTGGTGTATCGGGCGTGCGGACCATCCACGTTTATGTGCATACTGTCCCACGTACACGAGCGGCATTTCCTGCCGCGACATCTCAGATGGTGCTCGATTGGATTTTTCCTCTTCGTCGCCATGACTTCTCCTTTTACGAGAGGTGGGGCATGATGCGACGGGTGTGCATCGGCGTCCAGTTGTCGATGTCGCCGTTCTTCGCTGTGCCGGAGATTTCCGGCGCCATCGCCAGATGCACGTCGGCGGTCAAATGGAAACTGGCACGCGTCTTATCGTCAAACTCCATGACGAGAGTAGTCCATTGGCTGTCGCCGGCCGTGAATCGCACCTGTTTGATAGTCTTGCCGACAAGCTCAGGGTATTCCACCGCCTTTGGTTTCATCTCATCCTCGCTCTCGCACGTCTCAACTCAGCGCCGTCACATAACCATCGCCTCTTGGAGCCACGGATACGGATTACTATATCGGGCACTTCAGGACGTACCTTGTTGTATTTCAAGCTGACCACCCTTGCCCTGACCCACCGCTTCACCCGACTAAAAATAACTTCGCTGGTGTGGATCAGAACGTAGTCTCCTTTCCTCAATCTGCGGGCGTCGGCGTAAGTCATGGCTTGGCCTTATGCCTCTGTCTTGGCAGTTTGAGGGAGAACCCCTTCATCTGCGGGATGCGGCTCTTGCGGAAGTCTTTGTCGAGAGTACGGATGCAATTACGCAGGATGTCAGCGACGAATCGAATCCTCTTGCGACTAGCGGCGGCAGGTCCCATCACGTCGATGATGACCTGAATGCAGATGACTGGTTTAGGTTTCGTCATTAAGATTTCCTGACCCTGAGTGTGCGCGGAGGACACCCCCGCCCGTCGCGAGTGCCACTTAGAGTTCGGCTAGGCGAGAGAAAGGACATAACCGACTATCATTCGCTCTGCTCTTGATAATAATTGCGTATCACATCGAAGTCCTCTGTGGCGCTGTCGCAAAGCTCCGTTCCCACTCTCACGATTTTCGGGCGAAATTCAAGGGCGAAATCGGTTTTGTCCTGGAATCGAATACAGACGTAGAGGGTTCCCTCTTCGACATAATGGTGAACCCAATCCACGACCTTGTCGTGGATCTCCGGGTATCTATTACGCAGCCGCTCATGCTTGCGCCTGATCCGCTCATCGAGTTCTGTTCGTTCTTCTGCGGTGATGGGGGCGACAGCGGGACCGTGTTGTGCTTGGTTTGTCGTTGCTGTCATCACTAGCCTCCTTTGGTTGCCTGGATAAACTGGTCGAGACTTTGCCTGACGCGACCGAATTCTTGTCGACTTCTTCGTAGCACTCAGCTAGCTCGTGGGGTCTCATTTTCATCGCGTAGCTGATCCTGAAGAATTCAGTCGCGAAAAAATTCTCCGTTGACCCACGTTCCAGTGCGATCAGCCTCGCAAGCGGGAGTCCGGCCTTGCTGCTGAGTTCTTTGCGAGATAGGTGGCGCTTCTCTCTGGCTTCTTTGATGGCCCGCCCCATTGCTCTGGCCATACGTTTGTAATCGAGTCCTTCCATTTCCACTCGCAGGCGTTCTTCAGCTTCCTCTATGGAAAGGCCAGCTTCGAGACGAGCTTGCTTCAAAGCCTCGCCGAGGGCCTTACCCATGACATCATCGCCCGGATACTGAAAAGGGTCTGACATACACGCCCTAATTATACCACGTCTTAAATGAGACGTGGTCTTTATAGTCCCCGATCGCTTACAAACAGGTCGTGCAAGACGAAACCGGATTCTTCAAGGGCCTTGGCGGGCGCATTAAGGCGCTGCGTGAGCGGGCGGGCTTCAGTCAGGAAGACATGATTACCCACGGATACTCCGTGCGCTATTGGCAAAAGGTCGAAGCCGGAAAGCCTATAACGCTACGGACTCTACTTCGCATCTGCCGCTTGTTTGCCGCCCCAATGTGCGACGTTGTACGCGGTCTCGACGAAATCCCCAAGAAGGGTGCGCGGAAACGCCGGTGAGCGAGGTTTGGTTGCCCCTTGATCAACCCAAAGTGCCTTTACAGTTGCACGCGGTACCTCATCACTCCTCTCTCGGCAGCCTTTGGTTTTCGTTTTTTGCGTCCCGACTCTAACTCATTCCATGTCGGGCACTTGCAGTTTTTTACAAGTTGGTCGGCACACCGGACAGGTAGCGTCTAGACCCGGTATCTGCTCAGCAGTTTAGCGGTGCGGAGCGCCGGTTCGCCTCCGACTCTGCCGGTCGGGATTCCGGCCAGACAGGCTCCAGCTAGCTTCTTGCCTTATGCTGGCCACGCGAACAGTCCAGTTTCGACGAATCTAGGAGAGAAACCTTTCTGGATTTCACGGGTTCTAATCCTCCAGATGCCTTGCCAGCCGCCTCAAGTAGAGTGAACTCCTACACCTGAATCCAGGCGAGCTCAGGCCGAATTTGGGAGGTGGCTCGTGTTCAGGGTTCGGGTCCTGGCCACCCAAGAGGAAATTGCCCTCATCGCGCAGGCCGCCCGGAAGCAACGCCTGAGTGTGCCCCAATTCGTCACTCGCGTGGTCAGGAAGTTCGGCAAAAACCTCAAGGTCCGCAAAATCGCATCCCGTACACGGACATCCCCTAGACGAAAAAGGTCATTGCGCAAAAAGCCAAAGTCCTGATAGATATATGACTGTCACATCTGCGAAGAAGCGAGTATCCTCGTTGCCGAGATGTATTCCCAGATCATTTGTCACAGCGCAAATCGTTTTATAATCCAGCCGACCAACGAGTACAGGAGGGGGAGATGAAGAGCCCCAAGCGCAAGATGTCGCCTGGAGTTTCGCGCGCACGACGGCCCAGAACGGGAAGCAACAAAGGAATGCTGATTCTGCTTAGTGATGAAGAAAAGATGAACATTGAGAAAGCCGCCGCCAAAGAAGGAGTCAGCATGAGTCGTTTTATCGTTGAGCGGGCCTTGCACGCCGCCAAGCGCGTCTTGTCGCAAATTGCTTAAGTTTCGCTGTGCCTGTTTGATTTCTGGGACAGGATGGCACTCCGTTAGCCTTACAATTGGCTGTACTGGGAGATATGAATGGCGTGGAGTTTTCGTCGAAGTGCGAGATTCGGTCCGTTACGTCTGAACTTCTCCAGATCGGGCATCGGGTGGTCTTTGGGTGGACGTGGATTGCGGATCGGAAAGGATGCGAAGGGGCGGAACTATAGCCAGACTTCGATTCCCGGGACTGGCATTTACCGACGAGATTATTACCAAGACACGACTCCGAATCCTCCAAGTGCGCCGCAAAAGACGTTTTCCTGGACACCCGCCACCATGATCGTCGTTGGGATCATTGGCTTGGCTCTCTTTCTTATCCTTCACTGCTGATTCTTACGCAGCGCGGGCGTCAGCTTCGGCCTGGTAGAGTTCACGGGCAGCATTTTCGAGTTCCTTCGCAAGCGCCTGCCGCGCCACCATAATCTCATTACCGACGCGCATGAGGTCCGGCGCTCCCTTAAGCAGCGACGACTCCAAAGAAACTCGTTTTCCGGCGATTTCCTTGTCGAGCGCGCGAACGTCCTCGGGATCGACGCCTCGATTGGCGTTGAAAACGAATCTACTCTCAAGGGTCTGCCTCCAGGCCAATAACTGCCCCGTCAAGAACTGTCCGAATCCAGGTACTGCATCGACGGCCGTTATAGTCACATCGGCGGCTGTGTCAATATTGTAGGACGCTAGCATCGCTTTTCTAGTATCTCCAACGTTGGGGATGGCGGCCGATGATATCGAGAATTTTTCCAGATAGATACGTAACTGGGATTGGCGCAAATTTCGCTGCAAATCCTGCAACTTCGATTGGCGAAGCTTCGGAAGCTCTATGTGCTGCGTCCTAAGATCGTTCAGATACGCCAGCTTTTGCTGAAATTTGATATCGGATGCTTCATTATTCCACCGTTCCTGAATGGAACGATGGGTGCTTTCCGCTCTACGTCGGTTGGCCTCATACCTTTCTCGGTCCTTTCCAGCCCCGCCCCATGCGGCGCGAGCAACACCAATTGCAATGAATCCAACCCACACTACCCCGGCACCAAGTCCGAGGGCTAGGGCACCGGCGATCGCGCAGATCATGCCGACCACGATCAAGGTCAAGCGGATACGACGATTCCAGCCTGCTCTTTTTGCTTCTGGAGCCGCCAGTATTTGATCGCGTATTTGACTCAGATCTGGAGCCACTGCGGCGCCTGGCCGTTGTATCCCTTGAATCCGCGTCCAAACTAGGTCGAGCCTAAATCCCGACGCCGCATCATAGGACACGACCCCGACAAACAATATGACACCAGTGTGGCCTTCGATTGAGCACCAAGGGCACTCAGATAGGGCTTTGAAGAATTGGTGCGCGGGGTTGGTGCCACACTTCTTAAGCTCGACTTCCAATGTAGCGAGAGCGTTTACCCAGCTTGCAGCGGTCGGCCTGCCGTTGTTAACTCCACTAGGTGAAAACGCTCGGACAAAATGGTCAGCCACCACAGGAGACACCTGCGACAGTGACAAGCTGTTAGGAGGTGGCTGCATTTGTGTTAGCCGATTGTCGGGAGCGTAGGCAAAACGATGTTCGCAAATCGCTCGTTCTATCGGCATCTCTCCCTTTCCTAGGAAACGACCCGCGAAGGGATGGCGGCCCATGAAAAGCAGGTGGAATATCAAGACCGCTAAACCGAAGTTGTCGTGATTCGGAGTTCGGACAACCGTCTTGAACGTCTTCTCTTGCAATTCCGAAGAAGTATAAGTCGGGACTCCAACCTCGCACAGAAAGTAGCGAGCTTGCGAGCGAATCTGAAAACTGTCACAGTCGATCAGGTTAACGACAGCCGAGTCGGGCGACACTCTCAAGTTCCGTTCATTCACATCTCCGATCACGTGCCCGTGGTCGTGTATGACTGAAAATGCCCTCGCGATGTTCGCGGCGGCATGGACAAGAAAAGCCCAATTAACTTTGGGCGGAAAGTCTTTGACGCGGCTCTTGGGGCTGTACAGTAGATGAACGTCCTTATAGCTGCTGATGTTCGGCATCGCAAAGCCAGCGATCTCCCCGTTTACTCTGGTCTTCAGAACGACGACCGGCCAGGCGGCTAGACTGAGGATTCTCTCATTTTGAAGCGCCACCATCTGAAGCAGCTTCTCGGCCTTATCGCGATCTGGGCGCTTGTGGTATACCTTCGCTACAAATCTGGGTTGGTCCGGCAGCGCATATACGCTCGCTTCTCCGCCTCGGCCAAGCTCATCTCCCAATCGAACCTGAAGTCCGTTGTGGTCGAATAGAGTCGAAATCGGCATAGTGAATAAAAAGCACTAAGTACCCAAGTCGTTCGGTGCTCCCCGTCTGGAAGCTAACAATAGAGTTTTGTCGTCATCTGTTTTTTGATTCACCCGCCCTGACGAGAGAAACTCACCAAGCGAACGAGACAGGTCTTCGGATCTGCCGTCAGGTGACTTCTGGAAAGCTGGGAACAAGCCGCGAAAAAAGGGTTGGTGTGCCGCCTGTGACTGGTAGTCCAATGCCAGGCGCTGTAGGCCATCGCTGAACATTGCGATCTCAACGACTTCGCGGCGCACCGCATCAAACTGCAAATGGGCCAGCACTTCGTCTTCGGTTACGAAATGTGTGGTGTTCTCGTATTCGCCTCTGTCCGGCCAAAATATGTGGCCGTACTCCGGTTCCTCTGAATCCGCGACGACGATGGCTCCATCGCCAATCTGCACGAAGGCGGCGCATGAGTTACCCACGACGGCACCCAAAAGAGTGCAGGCATATTCTCGGAGTCCTTCTGAACTCGATTCAGCTTGCCGCGACAGTCGACTCTTGATCGCTTCCAACCAGAATCGACTTATTTCCACTGAGATTTGCTCAACCGCATTACCGCTGCTGAGGTGATCGCTCGCTAGGTCAATGAACATGGCGCAAGATAGGGCCGCACCTTCCCCTCCATATTTCGAACTTCCGGCCCCGTCCGCTACTACGGCAACCAACACATTTTCGCCGCTGGGAAGTTGATACACCTGGCAATCGTTTGCGTCTTGGCAGGCACCACCAATCTTTGAATGCGAAGTACCAACGATTGAGGCCGCAGCATAACGCCAGCCTCGTAGCTTCATACCTTGGCCCAGCCCTCCGGTGTTGTTGGATTCGTAAGAGGAACCTGCTCATCCAGATTCGATCGAGACACCGCACTTAGCGAGTTCGACAACCACACGAAAAGATCCCGGAATCGCAGTTCTTTCAGTTGTAGAGGTTCCCTGACAGCGATTTGTTTCAGGATGTCTATTCGTGCTCCTTCAACACCGACTGCGAAGAAGGAGAACTTCTTGGCCTCCTCTCCTGCATGGACTCTGCTGGCAGCGTTCTTCCAAGCATCCGTCGGGGCACCGTCTGTGATTAGAAACACCCAAGGACGGTAGAAGGAGACTCCATTTGCCCTATAGGTCTGCTTACGCTGTTCGAGCATTTCGAGCGCTTGCTCGATTGCGGCACCCATGGGAGTGTCTCCCGTTGTTTCCAGTGTCGGCGGTTGGAATTGATCTGCCGTTTGAAAATCCGCTTGCACTTGGACTGGTCCGAAGGTAAGAATTGCCAGCTCAACTCGCTTCTCAGCCAACGCATCAGCCGACAGCTCATCTTTGAAGGCAACAAGCCCAGCATTCAGTTGCCCGATCGGGTTGCCCTTCATAGATCCTGAGGTGTCCAAGAGCAAAATGCAGGGACACCGCGGCTCAGGATTCTCAGCAAACTCGGCTCCGCCAAACGGCACTTGGTCAGGTGTACCGCCCATTTCGGCCTCCTCTTTCTCTATTACGTACCGGGTTCTTAGGGGAAGAGAGAAATTATACTCCGACAACTGAAATACAATACGACGACTCAAACATCCAATTTTCTAACGGCCGCTCGCAAACTACTGAAAAAAGACGACCTGCGCGAGACAACTTCGACTTCGCACCGCGATGACCCTCCGTCCATGTCCTATCAAGTAATCTCAGCCGCTCCCTGTCGGTCAAATTATAGATATATATGTACAACCAATTTGACGGCTCGCGTAGTCATATATCTAAATGGCCGGACGGTAGGCCCCGGAGGTTTGCGATGGTTGAGAGCTCAAATGCGACAACTGGTGCACCAAGAGTGCGACCAGTGAACAGATTCCTAAAAAAGAGCGCGCTGACATTCGGCGCATGTTTAGCCTTGGCGGATGAGGTTTTCGCACAGCAGGGCGGCGGTTCTCCATGGACGCAGGCCGTTCAGGCCCTACAAGCGGCCTTTACTGGCCCAATTGCGACCGGGTTGGCCCTGGTTGCAATCGTTGTGGGCGGCTTGATGTTCGCCTTCGGCGAAGGCGCGGCCAAGCGAACCCTCGCCGGCGTGATTTTCGGCGTGGGCATGGCCGTGGGAGCCGTGAACTTCATGTCTTGGCTATTTCCGTGATCGAAACGCCGAGGCTCCCCGCGAGGAACCAATGGAACGAAGACGCAATCCCGTATTCCGAGCGCTTAACACTCCCCTCACGCTCATGGGAGCCGAGCGGAAGCTGTTCTTTTTGGCCCTAGTTATGGGAGCAGCCGTCTTCAACCTGCTGCACACGTTTCTTGGCGGAATCTTGATGTTCTCGCTCTTGTACTGGTTTGCCCGCTGGGCCACCAGGACCGACCCGCAGATTCTCCGCCTTCTGCTCAATTCGTCGAAGACCCGCCGCCAGTATGACCCGATGAAATTTGCGCCGGTTCCCGTTCGGAAGGTGCGCCATGTATAGGCTGGCTAAGGCTCTGAAGGGCTACCGGGAAGCGGGCTCGCTAAATGATCAGATCAACCTCTTTGGCTTCGTGGACGACCACACGTTTCTGACCAAGAGCGGGGATGTGGGAGTCGTCCTGGCCATCAAGGGAGTTGATTACGAAGGCCTCGCATCAAGCGAGATCGACAATTACACCAAACGGCTGGAGTCGGCATTCAAGATTCTGGACGATAAATGCCGCATCTATCAGTACCTCTTCAAAGGCAGCAACCCATCCATTCCGAGCAGGAGCCATGAGAATCCGATCGTAAACGCAGCGATTGAGAACCGAATCGCGTACCTCAAAGGCAAGGCACAAAGCCTCTATGGACTGACGATCTACTTCGTCATCCTGCTGGAAAACCCTCCCGCTAAAAGGACGGTCTCCCGCATCCTGACGACGGTCAACTCCGATCCGAAGCGCTCCATGAGCGAACTCAAGGCGCTTCTCTCAACTGAAAAGCAAGTTGCGCTAGTCGGCGAGGAAATACAGGCTGCCCAGTCGGTGCTTGCACAAAAGGTTTCCAGCTTTATTCTGCAAGTGAATGATTTCCTTCCCGTTGAACTCCTCGACAAGCAGCAGGCGTTCCGCTTTCTAAAACAGATCCTCAACTTCGCGTCGCACAAGCTCGAATCCGCACGGCTCAAACACGATACGTTCCTTGATTATTACCTCTGCGAATCCCATCTCGAATGTCACCGCGGATTTCTGCGCGTGGACGACTACTACGTGCGCGTGCTGACGCTCAAGGAGCCGTCTGCACAGAGTCTTCCTCTCATCTTCCAGAAACTCTTGGAAGTCCAGGCTAATTTCTTTGTTGCAACGGAATGGCGGAAAGAAGAGCCAGACAAAACCCGCAGCCGCATTCACTCGCGTAGACGCCACTTTCACAATACCAAGCAGTCGTTCGTGAGCTATCTAAATACATCCGACGCGGGGCCAGCAGCGCAGGACATTCTCATCGACGATTCCAAGGAAGCCCAAATCCACAGTCTCGGAGAAGCCCTCAAGGAATTGGAAGTCAAGGGCAACTATTTCGGTGAATTCTCGTTGACGGTGGTTGTCTACGACCATGACTTGGCGAAGGTCGAAGCGGCCTGCGCCGAGTTTTACAAGGTGTTCAGCGTCCATGACGCCCAGCTTTACGAGGAGCGTTACAACCTGCTAAACGCTTATCTCGCCACTGTGCCCGGCAACACGGCATTCAATCTACGTCGATTGCTCGTCACCAACGCGAATTACGCGGACTACTCGTTCCTGTTTACCTTGCACACCGGCGACCGGGAAAACTCGCATCTGAAGCAGGAATATCTTGCGGTTCTCGAAACCAGCCACCAGACACCATATTTCTTAAATCTGCACCACCGGGACGTGGCCCACACCGTCATTCTCGGCCGTACCGGATCGGGCAAGTCGTTCCTGCTGAATTTTCTCATCACCAATCTGCAAAAGTACGAGCCTTACACCTTCATCTTCGACTTGGGAGGAAGTTTTGGAAGCCTCACCCAGCTTTTTGGCGGCTCTTACCTGAAGGTAGGCATCGAATCACGCGACTTCAAGATAAATCCTTTCGCCCTATCGGCTTCAAAGCGGAACCTCGATTTCCTGACCATCTTCGTTCGCGTTCTCGCCGAATCCCAGGGTGAGCCACTTGCTGGCGCCCAAGAGCGTGAACTTTATGAGCAGATACGGAATCTTTATGAACTCGACGATTCAACCCTGCATACGCTCGGCACGTTGGGGAACACTCTCCGCCGCGACCTGGATGCCCGCCTTTACAAGTGGAAGCAAGGGGGACAGTTTGGCTTCCTCTTTGACAATGCGGAGGACAACGTCAGCTTCTCGCGGTTCCAGTGTCTCGATTTCCAAGGAATGCGGGAATATCCGCAGGTGCTAGAGCCTCTGCTCTTCTATGTTCTGCATCGTGCCGATGCGATCATCCGCGACCCGCACATCAGCCACGTCTTCAAAGCCTTTTTCATCGACGAAGCGTGGGTTTTCCTGAAAAACCCCAGCATCCGGGCTTACATCGTTGAGGCCCTTAAGACCTGGCGGAAGCACAATGCGGCGCTTGTGCTCTCGACGCAATCGCTCGACGAACTGCGGAAGTCCGACATCCTCGACGTGATTCTCGAAAGCTGCGTCACCAAGATCTTTCTGGCCAATCCCGAGATGGATCGGGAACTGTACCAGCAGCACTTCCACCTTAACGACCATGAAATCGAGCTGATTGCCGGCCTCGTCCCGAAGCAGCAAATGCTCATCAAGACCCCCGACACCTCGAAAGTGGCCAATCTCAATGTCGATGCCAAGAGCTATTGGCTTTACACCAATGACCCCTTCGACAACCGGAAGCGCGACGAAGCATTTGCCGCCTACGGCTTCGAGAAAGGTCTGGAAGTTCTCGCCGGAGTTCATCCAATTTTGTCCGAAGCAAGAAAGAATTCTGCTGGAGGTTCGTTATGAAATCGTTCGCTTGCCGCGCTGTGTTGCTGCTCGTTTGCCTGTGTCCGTTCACGCTCGTTCATGCCGACAACGGCGCGCGAGTCGTGAAATATTCCCAGACCGATATCATTCCGATTCGCGCCAAGGTCCGCTTCTCGACTCTGATCGTCCTGCCAGCGGATGAGGAAATCTTGGACTTCACCACTGGTGACAAAGAGTTCTGGATCATCAACGGCGCTCACAATCTTTGCTATTTGCATCCCGCCCAAGTGGGAATACGCAGCAATCTCAACTTGGTCACGGCTAGTGGGCACCTTTATTCGTTCTTGCTCACGGAGATAAGCAAGCAACCGGGAAGCGAACCCGACCTAAAGGTGTTCGTCACGCCAAGCGACGGCCCAGGACTTGCCGGAAACATCGTGCCATCAAAGTACGTCCGCGCCAGCGAAGTTGAAGCCTACAAGAGTGAGGTGTCCGACCTTCGTAGTCAGCTAGCCGAACAGAAAAAACGCACCCTCGATCAGATGACATCGCAGATTTCCGCCTACAAGCAGAACTACCCCACGAAACTCCAATTCGACTACGACCTCGACAAAAAGGCCCGGCTCGTACCCTTTCTCGTTTCCGAGATTTATCACGACGATAAGTTTACCTACATCAAGTCCGCCGCCAGCGAGCGACCCGCAATTTACGAGATGAAGGACGGCAAACCGAACCTAGTCAATTTCGACTACGAGAACGGCGTCTACATCGTCCCGAAGATCGTTGACAGCGGGTATCTGATCGTCGGCAAGAAACGGGCGACCTTCAACCGCCGATCAACAGCACAGGCCCGAGCGAGTGAGTGAGGATTTTATGGAACAGGTAATCAAAGACAAAGCTCCAAAGCCAGCAGGACTCGTTCCCAAGAATCTGCAAGCATTTCTTTTGGTCGGACTCGCCCTGCTCATGGTTCTCGTCATGGCCCTCACCGGCCACAAGCGGCCCGCGCCTCCAACGAATCCACAGGCGTCGCCCGCACAGAACATTCTTCCCGTGAATGCCAACAAAGTTACGGATTTTCAGAAAACAATCGAACAAGCCCAGCGTGAATCCGCACCGCAGGCCGAGGAAGCATTGCTTCAGCGACAGAGGCAATTGGCAGGGCAGGGGATAGGATCGGCCCAGCCCTTTCCATCAACGCCCTATGGAACCCCGGTCACCTCTGCTTATCCCAACGGCGCGTACCCGCCAGGTGCCTACGCGACCGGCTCTCCTCAGCCTGCGGAAGGGTCAACCGACCCAATTAAGGATGAACAGAAAAAGCGCTCGTACATGTCGCTGTTCTCCGATAACGTGGCACTGACTTACCGGAAGGAGTTACGCACCCCAGAGGCGAACCGCACTCCGTCTGTTCTTCCAATGCAGGATCAGCTCGCAGAGCAGGCAAGTGCAGAGCTTGCGCACGGTCAGGAAATCTTGGTCGAGGCAGAAAAGGCAGGCTTCTTGCCGCCACAGGGCAGTGGCGCAACCCCGAACGCGGCGACGACTCAGAACGCCGGAGATTCGGCCGGGAAGCGAAGCGATCTACAAGCGTCCGATCCGAAAGCCCCAGGCCCGACCGTTGCTTACCAGTCCTCCGATGGCAAGAAGTACGTGCTATTTGAAGGAACGATTCTTGAAGCAGTCCTCATCAACCGTCTGGACGGCAGTTTTTCCGGCCCCGTTGATTGCCTGCTCTCTACAAACGTTTATTCGCACGATCGCCAGCACGTGCTCATTCCAGCAGGCAGCAAGATCCTTGGTGAGGCCAAGAAGGTGGACACGTTCGGACAGGGACGGCTTGCCGTCACTTTTCATCGGCTCATCATGCCTGACGGATTCTCCGTCAACCTTGACCAGTTCAAGGGCCTGGATCAGGCGGGAGCCACGGCCCTCAAAGACAAAGTAAATAACCACTACGTGAAGATTTTCGGAGCGTCTCTGGCTCTCGGAGTTCTGGGAGGCGTCGCCCAGATCGGCACCGGCAGCGCCCTCACCTCAAGCGGCACGCAACGCATTCAGGAAGGGTTTGGCGTCGGCATGGCCAGCGCCGGAGAAGATGTCCTCGACCGCTTTTTGAACATCTTGCCAACTGTCACCATACGCGAAGGTACACGAGTAAAGGTGTACCTCTCGAACGATCTATTGCTCCCGGAGTATTCTGCCCACAATATGCCGTCCAATCTGTGAACCGGGAGATCAACATGTCCGTTAACGCAAAATCGCCGAACCGAGTCAGACAAATTTCTTATTACGCAGCTTTGTTTTTGATCGCGCTCGCTCCGGCCTGCCGAAAGGCTAAGAACTACAGTTGGCAGCAGGTCTATCGAACTGTGAGCTGCGAACCGAGGACACCACAGGCGAAAACTCAAGTGGGGGAGTGTCCCAAGCTGGCAGATCTTACGCATCCAACACCTGAAGAGGCTCGTGAGTACGTGGATTACATGAACCGTCGGGACGCGGTCGAGGGAACACTTAATTCCGGTCAGCTTGAAGGGCCGGGATGTTTGCAATGGCGAATCAATACCACAACAGATCGGCCAGAAGTAAGCAGAACCGGCAAAAAGGAAGGATGTTCCAACCTTCAACCACTTCAAAACTACAAGGTTCCATAACTCGAAAGGAGAGGCAATGAAGAAGTTCTTGACCATCACGTTAATCGTTCTCGGATTGGCCGCAATGCCTGGACCAGTGAATGCCCAGCTTGGCTCGGGCGTGGTTTACGATCCGACAAACTACCACCAAGCACTGCTCCGATACGCGCAGCTGATCGCGCATTTGAAGCAGTTGCAAGCCACATACATGCAAATCGTCAATGCCTATCAATTGGCACAGCGAATGTCGCAGGGCGTTCCGAACATGCAAACTCGCTACGCCACGACATGGTCGCCTTGGGGCTATGGCAGTGCCCAAGACACTTATGGAAATACCGCGCCGTGGATTAACGGAATAAACTCTGGGAACCTTCAGAGCGTTCTTAGCGGTTTCCAGCAAGCCACAAGCGCCCTGTCACGGTACACACCGGCCCTTCTCGCCGCCATGCCAGCGGGCGAAGCGCGGCGAATCCAATCCGACATCGCCACCATCGAGCTCATCGACGGCGCAGCCCAAAACGCAATGGCCACCATCGGTGGAATCCGTACCCGTTCGATTCAGACTACGAACGCAATCGGAAACATTCAGTACGATTCTCTGTCCAGCGACCCTAATCTGAACAGCGAAGTCTCCGTTCTGAACAAGGTCAATGCGACCAACGTTCTGTCGCTACAGAACGCTCAGGACACGAACAAACTGCTCGTCGCGATTCTTGAGCAGCAGACGATTCTCTCAAAACAGCTCCGCGATTCTTCTACCAACATCGCAAATGCTGACATCGACCGCCGCCAGAACAGCGCGAACCTGAACCAACAACTGACCGGGAGCATCGGGCAATCGCTCAATAGCTACACGCTGCCGTGAGTCTGCAAATGTGAGGGAAAGGAGCACTCGTATGGGTCAACTGAACACGATCACGAACTACATCACCCAGTTGCTTACCCAGCACGTCGGCCAATTCACCTACCTCGGCCAGAGCATGTTCCTTTCCTTCGCCACCATCATGATCGTCTGGTTTGGCGCTAAGTCGGCGCTCGGTTCTGACCGGGCCGGCGGATTTCACTTCGGGAACTTTGCCAGCCTCATCATGATGATTGCCTTCGGTTATGCCATGACCCAGTATTACGACACGCCGATACCGGGTTTCGGCAGGAGTTTCTATCACCTCATCATCGACCAGACCGAGTATCTCAGCAATCTGCTCGCCGGAACGCAGCTACAAAACGCCTCAAACGCGATTGCCAATTATCAGGGCCAGATTCAATCTCCGGGATTGACCGACGTCTCCGGCAGTATTGCCTACATACTCGATGAAACCATTCTCGCTTTGTGGCAAGCAGTCGCCATCATCATCACCGCCTATGGGTTCGTGGCCCAGGCGATCTGCATTCTCGTAGGCCCAATCTTTATTCCGTTTTTCATCGTTCCAAAACTCGAATGGCTCTT
>Ga0307478_10002361_pt1 | contig 14935 bp, 12 predicted proteins | sample atmos_gasesECM4C_2_FD_203713 | JGI IMG/M metagenome (GOLD analysis project Ga0307478, IMG submission 203713) | Hardwood forest soil microbial communities from Morgan-Monroe State Forest, Indiana, United States - atmos_gasesECM4C_05 | ecosystem: Environmental > Terrestrial > Soil > Temperate...
CGTACTCTCTGGCCGCTCTTCTGTGTCTCGTCACTGCTATCCAACAAAGTGGCGAGGAGGAGTCCGTAACGCTTTGGCTCCTCCTCTTTTGGCCGGTCTAAGGTCCGAGATGCGCTCGGACGCACTTATCTCCGAGCGAGGCAGCAATGCACAAACCATCCGTTTTTGCCTTCGATCATAAATCTCCAGCCCTCGCCGGCCTGCCTACCCGTTTATGCTGCTTCAATCGCGGCGGCAACTAGGGAAATCCCTAGCTTGCGAGGCGGGTTCCTTGAATGCTCCGTTTGTTAAACCAACCTCGTTAAATTCTCTTCGAGAGAAATACAAGCGCGCGACACGCTGGTCATTTTTCATAATTTGGAATAAGCTTCGTCCGAAGCGCGAACGCTCACTCTACAGTTTCGAGGCCCGGATATGTACAGGCGTCCGTATTTGCTCACACTCTCTCGGACGCACCTCTGCAATCTATTAATCAGCGGGGTTTTCGGTCAGGCACGACCGCACTCGAAAAAAACGCCCGGGTTACCATGGATTTTGCTGATTTCGTTTCTGAGCATTCTCACTTTGCTGAGTGAAGCCAGCGCAACTCAGCTGCCTCCGAGACGAACTGTCCTGATTCTCAACGAAGTAAATGCCACGTATCCTCTAACCAACGTACTAACCGTCCAGTTAGTTACAGGAGTTCAAAATACGGCCCGCCGCCGTGTCGAATTCTACTCAGAATACCTCGACCTGCTCTCTCTCCCAGAGGGGCCATCGCTTCCAGAATTCAGAGACTGGCTCTTCAGGAAATACGGCCGTCAAGGAGTGAACGTTGTTGTGGCAGTGGGCCCGGAAACAATTAAGTTTGTCACGAAAAATGCTCGTACCTTATTTTCGAAGACTCCCATTGTGATCTTTGGAAGTTCCGCGGACCAGGCAGGATTTCCGAATCTAGATTCGCGATTCACGGGAACCTGGCAGGCGAGGGAACCCGGAAAGACGATTGAAGTGGCCCTGCGTCTTTTTCCAAATACCCGTCATGTGTTTGTGGTCGGAGGAAGTTCGGTTTACGACCAGGTGGTGATGGGCGCTACGAAAGAATTCTTCGGCTCTTTCAGAACAGAAACTGAAATTACCTATCTGGCTGACATGGAAATGGAGAAATTACTCGGACGGCTGAGGAATCTGCCCGCAAACTCGATCGTTCTTTATGTCTCATTCTTCCAGGATTCCGTTGGAAACAAGTTCGTCAATGCGACGTCGGCGCTTCCTTTGGTCGCGTCCGCTGCTGATGCGCCCGTATTTGGGATGTCAGATATGTATTTGGGTCATGGTATCGTCGGCGGGGACGTTATGAGTTTTCAGGAACAGGGAAAGGTCACGGCTCGAATCGTTTCAGAACTCCTCGACGGGAAAAACCCACAAGATATTCCTATTGAAACTCTTCCCAGCGTATATATGTTCGACTGGAATGAACTGAAGCGTTGGCACATTCCAGAAAGCCGACTTCCTCTTGAAAGCGTCGTACTCTTTCGCGAACCAAGTCTTTGGGAGCGTACAAAGTGGTTGTGGTACACCACTTTCCTGATCGTCCTGGGTCTTTTGATCTTGGTCGCCTATCTCGGCTACAGCCGTAAACAGATGCGATTGGCCAGAGAGAGGCAAAGACAGCTCAGCGATATGCTGATCAATGCCGAGGGGAAAGAGCAGCGCCGCATAGCCTCGGAACTTCACGACGACTTCAGTCAGAGGATGGCTCTGATCGCTCTGGGTTTGGAGAACGTTGAAGGCGAAGTGCCAAATTCATTCCAAGACGCCCATAGTCGATTGCGCCAGCTCGCAACTTCCACAAGCGAACTTAGTTCTGATATGCATTCCCTGTCTCACCGGCTGCACTCGTCTACGCTCGAAAGCCTCGGACTTTTTTCCGCAGTGGCCGCCTTGTGCAAGGAATATACCGACAAGCAAGGCATCGAAGTAACTTTTGCATCGAATGGGTCAACTAAACCGGTCCCTCCTGACATAGCCCTTTATACTTATCGTATCCTCCAAGAAGGGCTTCGAAATGTGAAGAAACACAGTGGGGCGCAAGAGGCAGAGGTGGAGTTGCAAGTGACCGACGACTGTTTGGACCTCATTGTGCGTGACAACGGTTGGGGATTCGATTTGAACATACTGCAGAAGAACGAAGGGATCGGTATCCGGACGATAGAAGAGCGTGCACTCTCTCTAGGAGGAAAATTCACAATTCATTCGCAACCCGCGAAGGGGACAACGATTGAGGTCCGCGTGCCACTCAGACATGAATTAAAACAGGCGAAGGCCAGTGGAAAATGATCGCGAATCTACGTGAGGAAATCGATCGCTGTCCCGCTATTGGCGCGATCGTAGACGAGCCGCCGCGTGACTCGCTCGTTGCGTTCTATCGCACAGAAATCAGTGCTTTCGTCGTCCCCGCTCCTGAAACCCTCCCTACAGCTCTCTGGCTTGGATAGGTCGGCACAACTAAGATCCGGAAACTATTGGCCATTCGTAGTTTCATGCCTTGAGCCCGGTCGCAGAAATCGCGTCAGACGCCATCGCGGTATCTCTCGAGGCCTGACTCCTTCCGCGGTAAGAACTAAATTTCCAGCGCTGCCGTGCTTCTGTTCGAAGATTCCGATCGCATGGCCCAATGCTTTAGGGATTTCCCTAGTTGTGGTGCTCTGCTGCTTATCTTAGAAGGAGCACAAGTTGATCCGTAAAGGAACCTGGGAATGGTTTTTCGCTGGACTCGTTGGCGCAGTCCCGCGGCATTCGGCACCTGTTTTTGTCCTCGATAACAACGGGCAACCCGGTGTCAAAAGCAAACACAAGAGGGAGATAGGCGCATGACTGAATCCAAATTACCTAGAATCGCAGGCATCACAGCCCTATCGTTAACGATGTTCGGACTTTTGAGTATGACGGTACTCGCACAGTCCGTGAAAGTTGGAGGTATTATCAAAGCGCGGAATGGCGACACCATGATTCTCCAGACTTCCAACTCTCCGGAAGTTGCCGTGCTGCTGACAGATAGCACTCAAGTGGGACAGGTCCAGGGTATGTTCAAAGCCCGCAGGAAGCAAATGTCAATGGCTGCGCTCATCCCTGGGCTCGCCGTTAAAGTAGAAGGGACCTACGACGCTCAAAACCAACTTGTTGCAAAGTCCGTCTCTTTCAAAGGCAATGATTTGGAAGACGCTGAAAAAATTGAAGCAGGGATGCACGAAACGAAGGTGCAGGTGCGACAGAACAAAGAGGAGTTGGAAGCACAAAACGCGGCACTAAAAGAGCAAAACGAGGCCTTGCAACAGCAGCAGGCCCAGTTGAGCGAACACCAGGCCAAAATTGCTGCAAATAAGGCTGCCGTTGATGCTGCCATCGCGCGCTTTGGCCAACTGGACGACTACTACATCTTTGACGAGGTCACGGTTTATTTTGCCAATGGCAAGGTCAAAGTAGATCCGAAATACACCCCCCAACTGCTGGCGTTGGCGGATAAAGCCAAGAGCATCAACGGCTATATGATCGAGGTGAAAGGTTTCGCCTCATCCGTCGGCAGCGTGGAACTGAACCAACAACTGAGTGAGGACCGCGCCGACAGCGTGACCAATATCCTGCTCCAACAGGGCCACATTCCTCTCACCAGAATGCTGGCCCCAGGGGCAATGGGAGAAACACACCAAGTGGGCAGTGACAAGACGGCGGAAGGACAAGCCGAGAATCGTCGCGTGGTTGTGCGTGTCCTGCAGAACAAGGGCATCGCGGGAATATAGAAGTTTCGTTATGTAATTGGCATTTCGGCGCCGTCCATCCATCCGGGTCCTGCGGAACGTGGATTGGAACTAGATACGCACCCTGAGTGGCGGAAGAATGCGACCTCGCCAACCTGCGCATACAAGAGAAGCATGCACTAGGCATGCATCATGCTTTCTGAGGCTATAGGAACCGGAAGATGGGTGAAGACACGAATGTGCGCAAGAACGGCCGGGCCAAGTATCTGGGACGGGTGGCCCCCGGGCTGCTGAAGCTGCTTCACTACCGGCGTGATGATTTTTCTCACGACCTGCTCGCTGGATTATCGGTAGCGACAGTCGCGTTGCCCGTGGGCGTGGCATATGCAGAGCTGGCGGGATTCAATCCCGCGGTGGGGTTGTATTCGAGCATCCTACCGCTTGCCGCTTATGCTCTGTTTGGAACCTCCCGCCAATTAATCATCGGACCCGACGCGGCAACATGCGCACTGGTGGCCGCTTCTGTAACGCCGCTCGCCGGCGGTAACCAGGATCTTTATCAACATTTGTCCGTAACTTTGGCGCTCATGGCTGGAATTCTATGCGTCGGCGCAATGTTTCTGAAACTGGGCGCGTTTGCGGACTTCCTCTCAAAACCAATTCTAGTTGGATTTCTCAACGGCATGGCCCTCAGCATCATGCTCGGCCAGATTGGAAAGATTTTCGGCTACCCCATCACCTCGGACGGCATTGTGCCCCGGCTGCTGGAATTCGTCCGAAAACTCGGTCTCACGAGCTGGCCCACTCTCGCCGTCGGTTTGGGGACATTCTTGGTTCTATTGGTAACTCCGCGGTTCTCCCGGCGCGTCCCGGCACCTCTCGTCGCCATGATTATCGCAGCGATTGCCGTGCGCCTGTTGGGTCTAGAGGGGCACGGTGTTAAGACTGTGGGAACCGTGCCAGCTGGGCTTCCCCGGGTCAGGATGCCGCACTTCCCCCTTGCACTTCTTCCTAGCCTCTTGGGAGAAGCCGCCGGGCTTGCGCTCGTCTCCTTCTCGAGCATGATGCTGACTTCGCGCAGTTTTGCTTCCAAGAACAGATATGACGTAGACGCAGACTTGGAGTTCGCGGCGCTTGGTGCAGCCAATATCGCATCCGCCCTGACGGGGGGCTTTGCCGTGAGTGGCGCAGATTCTCGAACGGCGATGAGCGACGCAACGGGCGGGCGGACACAGGTCACTGGACTCATTGCGGCCGCGGCAATCGCGATCGTCCTTTTATTTTTTACAGGGCCGTTGCAATACGTTCCCATCGCTGCCTTAGGCTCCGTACTGGTGACTGCTGCGGTCTCACTGGTAGATATTGCATCGCTGAAGATGATTTACAAGATTGATCCCCGAGAGTTTGCCCTGTCTATTCTAGCGGCGCTCGGGGTTGTGGCTGTCGGGGCGATTCACGCCATCTTGTTCGCGGTGGTCCTGGCGATCTTGCGTTTTGTGAGACTTGCATCCCGCCCCAAGGTCGAGATTCTCGGAAAGGTGAAAGGCTTTCCCGGTTTTCATTCCATTGAGCGTCATCCGGATGCCGTAACGACACCCGGGCTGATTCTGTTACGTTTTAATGCGCCGCTTGTGTTCTTCAACGCACTATACTTCAAGCGCGAAGTCTTGGCTGCGGCGGAGGAAGCCGGATCATCACTCAAATGGCTAGTAATTGACTTGCTTCCGATCACGATGATTGATGCCACGGGACTTTTCACCGCAGAGGAGGTTGCAGATTTGCTCGAGCAGAAAGGTGTCGTTCTTGCTGCAGCAGGTCGGCAGACGGAATGGCGCCTCTGGGCCGAATCTCGAAAACGCAATTTACAGGACCGCAAGATCGCTGTTTATCCCACCTTTCGCGCGGCGATCGGGAAGTTCCAAAGCGCGCAAGGGACCCCTGAGGACGCCAGTGAACCTAGCTGATTTCGCTGTTGCCGTGATACAATCTCCTAACTCTCGGCATTCGACTTTGCCAAAATCACAGTTCTCCGTGAGGCTTCTGAGAACATACCCTGTCACTTTTGACAATAGCTCGCGTTCCCGCGGGCAGCTAAATTCGACTCGCTCGAAGCCGTGGGCCCATGCAGCGGCAGCTGTGTCCACTGTTGAGCGCAGAAGACTAAGGTCCAACGGAGCCCCGGCCGCCAGGTCAGCTGACTTTAAGAGAATGAGATCGCAAACGGCCAAATTTCAAGAGAGCAACTAAGGTTCTATGTCATGGAATATGGTTCCACAGACAGGTCCCGTCGGCGACTGCTAATCGCGGATGATCACCCGATCTTCGCCGAGGCCTTAAGGGCTTATCTCGAGCGCATATACGCCGTTGTTGGCATTGTATCAGACGGCCGTGCGCTGGTCGAAGCGGCCCACAGACTTATGCCCGACGTCATGGTTGCTGATGTTGCGATGCCCATCCTGAATGGATTGGACGCCGCCCGCAGAATCAAAGTACAGGATCCCAACATCAAAATCGTCTTCCTGACTATGCGAGACGATCCAAATCTGGCTGCGGCTGCACTCGAACTCTCGCCGATCGCATTCGTGCTCAAGCACTCGCCGGGGGCGGAACTGCTGAAGGGCATTGATCATGTATTGCACGGGAAATCTTATTTGACTCCCAAGCTGAGGGCGGATGATTGGGTTGAGACAAACGCTCGCGCGCGCCAATTCACCAAGGAATTAACCCAACGACAGAGGGAAATCGTTCAGATGTTTGCCGAGGGGCGCGCTGCGAAAGAAATCGCGGGGTTGCTCAACTTGAGCCAGAAGACCGTGGAATTTCACAAGCATCAGATCAAGGAAGCTTTCAACCTCAAGAGCAACGCTGATTTGGTCTTATTTGGCTTGAAACATGGGCTCATCTTCGCAGATTCCGAACCGTCTACCGGTGCAAGCCGCAAGCAGCGGGCGTGAACCTTTAGAGTCGCAAATTAATGGCTTAGGGATTTCCCCAGTAGCGAAGTATGTCTCGCGTGCCGTACCGTCCTGGAGAAACTGATTCTTGACCGTGGCCCGCGACGAGAACCCGCACATATTCGTCTCGGGCGGAGGCGAACCTTGATTCGCCCGCGCGTATTCTTAGCCGATGACCATCTGGAATTTCTGGCGGCCGAAATGCGGCTTCTGGGACCTCATTTTGAGATCGTAGGCACGGCAACCGATGGAGCTTTGCTGATATCGAAGGTACAGTGGCTCAAACCGGATGTCGCTGTAATTGATATCAATATGCCAGTAATGAATGGCATTGACGCTGTCCATAAACTCATAGAATCTGGTTGTGTTGTCAAATTTGTGTTCTTGACGATTAGTCCGGTCGAAGAAATCGTTCGGACTTGCCTGAAGGAAGGCGCTCTGGGTTATGTCTGGAAACCTCGAATGAATCGCCATCTGGTTCCGGCGATTTATGCGGCACTCGAGGGCCGACAATATACTTCTCCATTGACTCACTTGTGATCGTCGCGAATTTGTCTAGCCATTGAGAGTCCGTAATCTGCCGGAAGGACCGACTGATTCAGGATTGAAACTTCCCCAAGCGATGTCGCTGAGTAACATGGCAACGTCTTGGTTAGTGCGGCTGTGGAAGTACGCGATCCATAGCAGAAGATTCGGCTCACTCGAGGCAACGAAACGACAAGAACAAACCTGCGGCGCCGAGCCTTCCGGGCAGCAAATTTGTTTATCCCGTTATATTTTTCAAAAGCCTCGTGTGGTTTCGACGCAATGTCGTATGCATGACTCCCTTCTTGCACTCCCGTGACTTAAAATGGCTCTTCCGTGAAGTATTTCGACACTGGGATTTCGTCATGAGCTCCCAGGATCAATCTGTCTTCGACAAATTTCTAGTCGTCCAGATCGGTTCGTAGCCCAACTTCCTGACTTCCTCCAGAGGGTGCCTTTCTAAAGCTGCTAACGTCAAAATAAGGCTCGTGAGAAAGCTGCTTGGCTTCTGCATCATAGGTCGACACCTGGCTCACTGTTTAGCTTGGCTTTTTTTCTATGCGAACGAAATAAAGGTACGCCCCCACGCTTAGGGAATTGACCAACACCGCGACCACGTTCCATAGGATCACGGGTCGCGAAACAATTAATAGCCCGTAGTAGACCCAAAGGATCTGAAAAACGCCCATGATTGCCGCCATCCTTGGGCTCATGCCTGCACTTGATCGACGCCTGAGCATCGCAATTAGGTCCGGCATAGCTGCAAAGGTCGTTCCAAATCCCGCCACAAGGCCAAAAATCTCTGACCGTCTAAATTTGGGGACGAGGAGGCTCTGCTTGTCCTGTACTAGCTCCCTGCAGCCATAGAGTGTGAGCAGGCCGAGGATGAGAACGGCCAGCGTCACTCTGTTGCTTCGACCCATGTGCACCTTGACGACTGAACCTCTGCGAGGAGGTGATGGGACTTCGTCAAGCACCTGCCACCTGCTCGCGAGTCATCCGTGCAGCGAGTTCGCGTTTGGAGACCTGAAGCCAATCGGCCGCTTCAGTACGAGCGAACAAATCGAGGGTACGCGCGATGACTCCCGTCCATCCGGTTTGGTGGCCGGCACCAAGACCTGCGCCATTGTTCCCGTGGAAATACTCATAGAAGAGAATGTAATCTCTCCAATGCGGATCTTCCTGAAACTTGTTCGTGCCGCCATAAACGGGGCGCTTGCCAGTGGCATCGCGGAGAAAAATACTGGACAGTCTCCGAGCGATCTCGTTCGCCACTTCGAATAGGGTCATATATTTTCCCGAGCCGGTGGGACACTCGACCTTAAATTCGTCGCCATAGAACTGATACAGATTGAGAAGCCCCCGGATCAGTAAGGCATTCACCGGCATCCAAACGGGTCCCCGCCAGTTGGAATTGCCGCCGAACATTCCGGTGTTCGATTCCGCCGGCAGATATTGGACTTTGTATTCCTGCCCATTGAGATTGAATACGAATGGATGCTCCAAATGGTAGCGGGATAGCGAGCGTATGCCATGGGGACCGAGGAATTCGTTCTCGTCGAGCATATAGGCCAATATCCGCTCGATCTTCTCCTTGTTGCATACCGACAAAAGCCGACGGCCGGCGTATCCGACAAACTGCTCATCGGCGGGAGCAATATGTTTCAGCAAATCGGGGTGGCGTTTCCGGAACAATGCCATCAATTCCATGAGTCGTGGATGCTCTTTCGTGACTCCCGGTTCGAAAACTGTGGACGCACACAAAGGAAGCAATCCCACCATGGACCGGACTTTCAGGCGCATGGCATCGCCATTGGGCAGATGCAGCAGATCGTAGAAGAAGCCATCCTGGGTGTCCCACATCTCGTCGTGATGCTCCCCGATCCGATCCATGGCATAGGTGATCCACAGGAAATGCTCGAGGAACCGGAAGGCGATTTCTTCGTATACGGGGTCGTAATCGGTTAAAATCAGCGCGATCTCCAACATGTTTTGGCAATAGAACGCCATCCACGCCGTGCCATCCGCCTGGTCGAGGTGCCCCCCTGTGGGAAGCTGGGCACTGCGATCGAACACTCCAATATTGTCCAACCCGAGGAAGCCACCAGCAAAGACATTCCTGCCCTGAGGATCTTTTCGGTTGACCCACCAGTTGAAATTCAACATCAGTCCCTGGAAAGAACGCTCCAGGAAGCGCAGGTCCGCCCGGCCAAGTTGTCTTTCGATGGTGAACAGGAACAGTGTTGCCCAGGCGTGCACCGGGGGATTTACATCGCCGAAATTCCACTCGTAGGCTGGGATCTGCCCATTCGGATGCGAATACAGATTCCGCAGCATGAGTAGGAGCTGGTCCTTGGCGAAATCGAAGTCAACGAGCGACAAAGCCAGCGTATGGAAGGCCAGATCCCAGGCCGCGTACCAGGGGTATTCCCACTTGTCGGGCATCGAAATGATGTCGCTGTTGAACATGTGGAACCACTCGGTATTGCGGATATTGCGATGAGTAGTCCCCAGCAGAGGATGGGCTTCATGCTCGTCCAACCATTTATCCAGATCGAAATAGTAGTACTGCTTGCTCCATAGCATTCCGGCAAGCGCCTGACGGTGGATGCGGCGTTCGTCCTCGGTCAAGGAAGTCGGGGTGATCCGATTGTAGAACTCATCCGCATCAGCGAGACGAGAAGCAAAGATTTTGTCAAATGGTCCGAACGGATCAGCCGAAGGTTTTGCACTCAATCGCAGCCGCACGACTTCGCTGCCCCCCTCGGGCACTTCCAAGCGGTAAAGCGCAGCAGCTTTTGTTCCGGCGTCGGACGGGTTCACTGCATCCTGCTTGCGCGCAATGACGTAATTGTGAAACGCGTCCTTTACATATTGCGACGGATTTGGCTGGCCCCACAGCCGACTGGCGTTCGTTTCGTTTCCCGTGAATAGGAGGACTGGGCTTCCTTCGCAATATAGGATGCGCTCGCCAAGTTCGGGGTGAGAGGCCACCACGATTCCGTCGGCCGATTTGCGCAGCAGGGGCCTTGTCGCGCCCTGCACCCCGGACCAGCTGTTGCGGAACCATAGCGTGGGGAGCAGATGAACCGTGGCCGTCTCGGGGCCGCGATTGTGTACAGAGATGCGAATGAGAACGTCTTCTGGCTCGGCCTTGGCATACTCGACGAAGACATCGAAGTATCGGTCGGCATCAAACACCCCTGTATCCAGCAGCTCATACTCGAACTCTTCGCGCGATCGGCGTGCATTCGTTTCCAACAGATCACGATAGGGAAATTCCTGCTGGGGATATTTGTAGAGATATTTCATGTAGGAGTGTGTCGGTGTGCTGTCGAGGTAGAAATAATATTCCTTCACATCCTCGCCATGATTGCCTTCGCTGTTGGTCAGGCCAAACAGGCGCTCTTTCAAAATAGGATCCCGGCCGTTCCAGAGAGCAAGGGCAAAGCAGAGCTGCTGCTTGTCATCGGAAATTCCGGCAATGCCGTCCTCACCCCATCGGTATGCGCGGGAACGCGATTGGTCATGACTAAAGTAGTCCCAAGCATTCCCATCCTGGCTATAGTCCTCGCGTACCGTCCCCCACTCTCGTTCGCTGAGATATGGTCCCCATTTTTTCCACGGGATACCGCGCTCCCGTGCCTCATTCAATCGTTTTTGTTCGATCACCTCCACGTATGAGATCGGCGATTTTTCCTGAATTTTCTGGTTCATTCGGGCTTCCCTCACCTTCACCGAAAACTGCTACTGCGAGGAAGTCACAAGCAACGGTCGAACTTTCTCCACGGTTGTGCGACCACATTCCCAGTCGATTTCTCCTGTGTCTTTCACACGTGAGCAGGCGCGACCTGGTTGCCCATTCGCCCAGGCCAACGGGCCTGTTATTCGCCAACTCCCCGAACAAAGGCCCGCCAATGTGAGTTACTAAAAGAATGCCCAGTGCAACCGCAAGAGTTGATCGCATTCCCAATATCGGATTACCCTCGCGGTAATGGTCCCTAGCTGCCGGCGATGCCTTTATTTACCAGCACGTTCACCACGACCCTACGATTCTCGGCGCGCCCAGCTTTCGTCTCGTTTGGTGCCGCTGCGCCGTATTCCCCCATTGCGCCCGGTGCCACGATGTGTATCACTGGTACGCCGCCCTGTTGCATCAAGAAGGTGATTACTGCCTTGGCACGGTCCTCACTCAGCTTCGTGTTCATCGCCGCGCTGCCCCTCGAGTCGGCGTAGCCCGTCACCTCGACGATGTACCCGGTGAGGCCCTGGGCGGTTTGCGCCAGCTTTTTGAGCTCGTCCTGATCCTCCGCTGAGATCTTGGCGCTACCGACACTGAAATTCACGGTTGCAGTAGTCTTGACGTCATATTCGCTAAGCGCAGTAAAGCGATCAGTGTGCTCCTGGATATCCCCGATGTTCTTTTCAATCTGCTGTGTGTGTGCCGCGATGCTTTGCTGGTTGGCCGCGATATTCTGTTGGTTCGTTGCGATATCTTCGGTGTGAGCATCGAGCTGGCCCTTGTGGACCTCGAGAGTCTGCACGTTAGCCGCAACTTGCTGTGCGGTGGGATGCAAACCAGCCTGGATCATCTCGGACGCTTCCAGGTCGTCACCGTCGACGGTGATGGTCTTGGCAATAACCCGCCCTTGGTCATCGGACGTGCCGTCAACATCTACCTTGAGCCCGGGTATGAGCACCACATCAGACATTTGCTCCCGTTCCAGGCCAAAGAGCCCCCTGTTATCTTTGGTTGTTGTAGAGTTGGTCAAGACCACGGTGACGTTTCGTTGTCCCGAACTCACGATCAAGGTTTCTCCAGTCCGGCCAATGATCATCCCCTTGACTTCGGTTTCGTCATTGCCCGCAGCAAATGCGGCTATCGACGCCAGAAGGAACAACCCCGTCAGACTTACAAGAATCATTTTGCTGCGCATATCTCCTTCTCCTTTTCCCAGATCTTGAGCCTCAAAGAGGCAATTGATACCAGCTGGTATCTGGGACCAGGAGGGTAATTCTTGTAGTTGGAGTGTGTCGACTGGGAAAAGCCCTAGTTAACTTAAGATATCCTGCCGTCAGGCAGGCGACTTGGCGCACATTTCGTTAGTGCTTTGAGACATCTCAGTTGTCACATTGAAGCATGTTGGATCTGGCGACGAGGGTCGTTAGGGCTGGAACGGGACAACAGCGAACAAAAAACACGGAGGTAGCGGACGAAATCGGGATGTAGGCCACCGAGGCCGCGGTTGTTTTTAGGCTAGCCTCTCCAGTTTCTCCTCTCTGCCTTCAGAACCGGAACTGAATACCTGCCTGGTAGCGCAAATTACTCTGATTGTTGTTGCCGTGCGTAAAGTCGTTCCCAAAGCGGGTCAACAAGTATTCTAGCTGCACTGGCCGGATGGCAAAGTGTTCTCCTACGGGAACCTCGATTCCTCCACCGATGAGGAAATCAAAAGCGTTGTTGCTTGGGGACTTACTAGCGACAGAACACCCCTGCGAGTTGCAGGTTTTGAAGAGATTACCATAGAAATTGCTGTGTGCTCCGCCGAACAAGCTCTCAACAAACACTTCAACATGGGAAGTGCGGAATTTTACGATCGGACCTACGTTGTAGGTAAAAAGATTACCCTGAGCCGATACGAAGCATGGGCCATTGCAGAACGGCGGGGGAACGGTAAAGTTGTGCGTATAGCTCCCATAACCCTCAAATTCCGCCTCGACACCGACGTACTTGCTGAAATAGAAAGCACCTGACCCGCCGCCTCCATTGAGTGAGAAGGAGGGAATAATGTTGTTGTTTTGCGGGTTTGCGTGCACGTAGGAATAATCGACTGTAATTTCGACGTTGTGCTCGTTCTGGGCAAATGCCGTCGTTCCAAGAAGCAATCCAAGCCCTAGAATCAGTGCATTCATAACTCTCACGTAGAACCTCCGTTGAAGTCTAACGCAGCCGGACAGATCCCTGAACGACCCAGCCGCGGCAGAGTAATTTCTTAACCTTGGGCAATGCCCAACTTCGAGGACAACCATAGATTTGATCTCGTGTCTTGCTCAACTAGGGATTTCCCTTAAGAGTATCCGGAGGGTTCAGGCCTCCTCAAACCGAGCACTGTTAGCGGAGAAACCAAGTCTATTAATGCCGGCACGAGCCCGGTGTCGTTAAGGCATGGCTCACGCGCAGATTAGAAAAGCAAAAGCGACCGAGGCGTCGCGCCCGCATCACGTTCAAAATGGGGTGAATCGTTAGTCCGCGGAAATGATGAGCTGGGATTCGGCGTTGCCACACATGCCCTTAACGGTGCCGGGGGTGCAAGCGCCTATGGTATAGATATAGCTGCCGGGACGCTTTGCGATAACGGTGACGGGGCTGTTGCCGCCACCCAGAATGAGTCCTTCGTGATCGAATGGATCGGCGCTTATGAAGTCGATGACAAAGCCGGTATTCTTAGAACTGCTTCTGAAGATGACCGTGGTGCCGACTTTAATGCAGAAAGTCGTGTTCGACTTGGCCTGGGGAATGCTGGAGGTCGCGGTCGCATAGGAGTTCCGGCGCCGGATGTCGATGGAGCACGGTGAGGATACAGAACCGCATGTGTTCGCTGCGGAACAAACATCAGCGGGATTGGAAGTTGAGCGGACGTCGCCGTTAATTTCACTTGTGGTGTCTTTGCCAATAATAGAAAAGAAGAGTGGGAGAGAACACAGGCAACAGAGAAACGCTCTATAGCGGTCGGTCTTCATTTGGCATCTCCCTCTACAAAGCTGGATCTCAAGAACCCGAAAAAGAAAACCGGTCGAAGGGATACGCAGCAATCTGCTGCGTTCAGTAGCTTCCCAACGCATCCTGAGCTCGGTCCGTAGCGATTCCGGATCTTCCGAACTCTCAGCGACGAATGCCTAAATCACTCTTGGACCTTACTCCCGGGCATGAGTCACATTCGCCCAAACACTTAGTCTTCCTACCCAGTTTCCCGATAGCCGGATTTACCTAGGCATTCGCCATTAACAAGAGAGGCCGGAACCGCAACAAACTCAATCTTTTCTACTCCGAGGTGCCGGCCTTGTGCCAATCGATGATGTTGACGAGCTTCCATGGATTCTGATTGAGTTGGAACTCGAGCTGCCCGTCTCGATTGATGACCATCTGGGCCGCTGGGAAGAGAACACCCGCGGTCTTATCCTTGTCGGCGTCGTTGATATCAATCTCTCCCGCCGTCAAGTTGTACTCCCTGGTTCGGGTGTCGTAATAATGCTCACCGAATCTGACAAGGCGGTTCGTGACGAAGCGAATCTTGCGACCCGTTGGAGTGGGAATCAGGCGAATGTAACCGAGGTCATATCCAATGGTGCCGGTGATGGCAATGCGACCGACGGATTTCATCTTGGAAAGCGCATTTACCAAGCCCTCATTTTGACCCTTTTTGAAGGCATCCACTAGAATTTGTCTGTCTTCTTCCGTAGAGTAATCGTAAATTGTTACCTTCACGCTGACCGTCCTTCCCAATTGAGTGCTTGTGCCCATAGCGGTTGCGTCGATCGTCTCCGTTGACCGGTCATCGGCAGGAAGAGTGAGTGCACCCGCCATCAGCAATAGGATTCCAAGTAGCACTCTGGGATACACGCATTTGTCACCGCGGGACTTCCCGGCATTGTTGCGCTCCATCGTCGTTTCCCCCTTGTCCGTCCCGTTTAGACGGAGCAACTCCAACCGGCACCCGT
>Ga0307478_10002362_pt1 | contig 14931 bp, 12 predicted proteins | sample atmos_gasesECM4C_2_FD_203713 | JGI IMG/M metagenome (GOLD analysis project Ga0307478, IMG submission 203713) | Hardwood forest soil microbial communities from Morgan-Monroe State Forest, Indiana, United States - atmos_gasesECM4C_05 | ecosystem: Environmental > Terrestrial > Soil > Temperate...
CGATTCACCACGCATCTTAGCCAGAGCGCTTTCCTCGCTGTTCTACGCTTTCCGATTCACTACTCAGCCTCACCTGTCTTGATTATCAGAACGTATCTCGACTCTAATTGGCACGGATGCTACCTTTCCGCCACTGCTTAAACGTATTCCCGTGACCGAAGGCCCCGCCAAATCGTGCAAGGGATGGCAAAGGTTGGAACCCGAACGGCTCGATAGCCGTGTGCCGATCGAGCTGACAGTAGAGCCAGCTGGACCGCTTCCCCCGCCAGTACAAAGGCCCGAGGCCAACCGTAAACGGCCCATTCTAACGGGCGTCACTCAGTGGCAGGATCTTTTCACTGACGCGATCACCTTGTACAACTGGGCGGTTCAGCAGAGGCTACAAGGACGGATCATCGCGTCCATGAATGAGAAGGATGAAAATTACCGCGAGCTCCAAATGCCCTCGCTGGAACGTGCTGCAGTGTATGCGAAGCAGCAGAAGCCTGAAGCCGCTGAGGCGTCAGCGTCGAACACAAGAGCCAGCGTCGCGTAGCGGCAAATTCCTTTCGTTGCACCATGCGGTCTCTCCGTGGATACACGGCGTATGCTGCGCAGCTCCGCTTAACGACAGCCGGAACTTTCTCGCCATTTCTTCCGTATCAGACTGCGAAGGAGGCGCGCTTGCGAAGCTATCACTCTGCTTGCAAGTGCGTCTGACCGGGTGACAGAAGTACAAGCCGCAACCGCCGACGCCGAACAACTCTTTGCTAGCAACGCGGACCCCGAATCATCATAGAATCGAGCGCAACATCCTCTGCTTTCGGCTGATAACAAGCGGCCCAGGAGGTAACGCGGACATGAGCTTTCCTCAGCTATTCGAAATCCTCGGGGCTGACGTGAAATTCGCGGCGCGCAGCCTGCGCAAAAATCCCGGATTTCTCACCGTGGTCGTGCTCTCGCTCGCGTTGGGCATCGCCGCGAACAGCACGATTTTCAGCGTGATGGATGCCCTGCTCTATCGCCCGATGCCGTATCCGCACCCGCAAGACTTGTTCGTCATCTGGCAGGTTGATCAGGCGCACCCGGATTCCCTGAACGCGCCGCCGATTGCGGAAAATGCGGATTGGACCAAACAGAACCACGTCTTCGAAGATATATCCCTGAGCAGTTTCGTCGATCGCGCGATCGTTTCCGGGATCGGTGAGCCGCGCCCGCTGCACACGCAATACGTGACGCCGAATTTTTTCGATATGCTGGGAGCGAAGCCAGTCCTCGGCCGAATATTCGCGGCGGATGAGCAACAAGATCTTTCGCAGACCGTGGTCATCAGCAAACCTTTCTGGAAGAACGAATATCACAGCGACCCACACGTCCTCGGCAAGACCATGAACATCGAGGGCGTCGTTTCGACCATCGTCGGAGTGGCGCCGCAGGGATTCGCGCCGTTTTATGGCTTTCCGATCGATGTCTGGCAACCGATCAATCCCGCGAACCCGCGTTACAACGCGCGTTTCGATCACTGGCTGATGCCAGTGGGGCGGTTGAAGTCGGGCGTCACGCTGGCGCAGGCCCAAGCGGATATGGACGTGATCGCGCAGCGGCTGGCGCAGGATTATCCCTCGACGAACAAGGGCCTGGGCGACAAAGTGATTCCGCTGCAGCAGGATCTTTATCGCGGCGCGGGCAGCGCACTTTATCCGTTGCTCGGCGCAGTGGCTTTTGTACTGCTGATTGCGTGCGTGAACGTCGCGAACCTGATGCAATTCCGCACCGAAACGCGGCGTAAGGAATATGCGTTGCGGATGTCGCTGGGCGCGGAACGGCGTCGCCTCGTGCAACAGTTGCTGACGGAAAGCGTGCTGCTGGCGTTCGCAGGAGGCGTGTTCGGCGCGATTTTGACATTTGTGGGCATTAAAGTGTTCCTCGCGCTCGCCGGCGATTTTCCCAATGCCGATGCGATCACAGTGGACGGCCGCGTGCTGCTTTTTACGCTGGGAATTTCGCTGGTCACCGCGATTTTATTTGGACTGGCTCCCGCGATGCGCGCTTCACGCCCCGACCTGAACGCCGTGCTGCGGGAAAGCGAACGCAAGACAACTTCAGCCGCCAGCCGTCTGGCGCGGCACGCGCTGGTGATTTCGGAAGTGGCGCTCGCGATGGTTTTACTCGTTGGCGCGGGCCTGATGATCAATACCATCCTGCATCTGAAGCGCGTGAATCCCGGCTTCGATTACAACCGCTTGCTAACGATGGAATTGCAATTGCCCGAGGGTGGCAAGTATTTGGAACGCGTGCCGGGCGGCGACATGGAACGTACTTTGCCGACCGCCACAATTTTTTATACGCGTCTACTGGAAAATGCCCGCGGGCTTCCGGGCGTGGAATCCGCGGCGTTGATCGGCGCGTTGCCCCTGCAATGCTGCGCGGAACGCTACACGTTTTCGATTCTCGGGCATGCGGTTCCTTCGGCCGATGACCGGCCCAACACCGGATACAGCGAAACCAGCCCTGGCATTTTCAGCACGATGAAAATTCCGCTGATCAAGGGGCGTTACCTTGACGAGCACGATAACGAGAGTGCTCCGTGGGCGATAGACATCAACCAAGCTCTCGCTCGCAAATATTTTCCGAACGAAGACCCGATCGGCAAGCAGATCCTATTGCGCTACGATCCGTATCCGGTGGACCAGCCGCGGCCGCGCCAGATCGTCGGCGTCGTGGGCGACGTGAAACATTTCGGACTGGGAGAAGAGACGTCTCCGTTCGTCTACGCTTCGTACTTGCAACAGCCGGACGTTTTCCCCGGTGGCGCGACGCGCGCGCACTTGCATGAAAATCTGGTGCTGCGCACCGCACACGGACGAGAGGCAGGACTCGTCGCCGGTGTGAAGCAAGCTATCGCGAACATTGATCCCGATCAGCCCATCAACCGCGTCTCGTCGATGGACCAGGCAATGAGTTCATCGCTCGGCGACTGGCGTTTTTATATGCAGCTGCTGGGAATTTTTGCGACCGTCGCGGTGTTGCTCGCCGCCGTGGGAATTTACGGCGTGATGTCTTATTCCGTGAACGAACGCACCCACGAAATCGGTATTCGCATGGCGCTGGGCGCGCAGCCTTCGGACGTGCTGGGCCTCGTCGCGAAAATGGGGATGAAGCTGACGTGTATTGGAGTAGTGGTCGGCGCGGCGCTCGCGCTGGGCCTCGCGCGCCTGATCACCACGTTTCTCTACGGCGTGAAGCCGAGCGATCCGATCACATATGTACTCGTCGCGCTTTCGCTCGCGGCCGTCGCGTTGCTCGCCTGCTACATTCCGGCGCGCCGCGCCACAAAAGTGGATCCGATGATCGCCCTGCGTTACGAGTGATGCGCCAAGAGTTTGTCCACGCTGTGCACCGCGTTTCCGCGCGCTTTCACTGAATTTGTGCAGTCCACTCACGCAGTTGTTCCACCGTCGCGTTTCCACCGGTGATGGGAGTACACACCAGGCCCTGCGCGAAGCCTTCGTGGCTCAGCAGCGCTGCTACGCCGGTGACCGCGGCCGGCTCAGCGACCAAATCCAAATGTTGATGGACAAGGTGCAGCGCTTGCTTGATCGCATCTTCTCTGACTAGCACGACGTCATCCACCACTCCATCCAAGTCCGCGAGCGCTTCGGGCACCGGCACGCGAACGGCGATGCCGTCGGCGATGGTATTCACGCGCGCGGTTGTGCGGGCCGTGTGAGCCCGCCAAGATTCCGCCATGGCCGGTGCGCCCTCCGCGCAAATGCCTATGATCCGCGTTCGCGGAGAGTGCGCGCGAAGCCAGCAACCAATTCCTGCGAGCAGCGCGCCGTTGCCTAAAGGCACGAGCATAGTGCTGATCGGCTGCGAAGACTCCGTCAGTTCCATCGCGATGGTTCCGGCGCCTGAAGCGATCGCGGGGTCTTGTCCATCCTCGACAAAGATCAGATTCATCCTCGCTGCGACAGCGCGCGCGTACTCCTTCGCCTCATCAAAATCTTGCCCGTGCAATTCCACCGTACCGCCTGCAGCCCGCATGCGTTCGACCTTCGCCGCGCTGGCAGTTTCTGCCGCGCAAACAGTCACTGCAATTCCGCGGCGCTTTGCGGCGTGGGCCAGAGCCAATCCGAAATTGCCGGCGGAAGCGGTTACCAGCGTCTTTATATGGTCCGGCAACGTACCGATGAAGGAGTCTGCGCCACGCCCTTTGAAGCAGCCGACGGGATTCTGGATTTCGATCTTGCAGAGCAATCGAGCGCCGGTCGCACGGGAAAGTTCCTGACTCTCCACTTGCGGCGAATCGAGAAATTCAGGATGAATACGCGCGCGCGCTGCGGCGATCGTCTGCGCCGAGATGCGAGGCACCAAATCCTCCGAGAAGTGGTATCGCTGGAAGAATAGCTGAAACGAGCACGCCGCGCCGCGGCCGCGCGACTGGATTCCGCCGTTACGCGCCCCAGGCGGGAACTTGGCGCACCATGTCCCACACCATGTTGTCGAGATCGGCGCCAATTTCGTCGGAAGGTTCCGTGCGCGTGTTCGTGAGCGCGGCCCAGCACAAACCCGTCGCGGTGCGCACCATGATTGTTGTGCAGCCGGGCAGGCTGCCGCTGTGCCACCAGTTCCCCGCACCGTTTTCGCGGACCATCCAGCCTCGCGCATATTTTCCCGGAGACGATTGCGAGTAGGCGGAGCTGGGAGTTGTCATGGTCTTGATCGTTTGCGGCTTCAGCAGCGCGGGGATGTTCGCTGCGCCGGCGACGTGGTCGAGAAAAATCACGAGGTCCGAAGGACTCGCGAGCCATCCGCCGTGCGAATCCATTCGCGTCACATTCATTTTGTACGGATCTTCGTCGTATTGCCCGTAGTACACGACTTCATTCGGCGCGCGTTGGCTCAATTTATTTCCGGCGATGCGCATATCGCTGATGCCGCAAGGCGCGAGGATGTTTGCTTGCACGTAGTCACCGTAGGGCTGGCCCGTGACCTGCTCGATCACTCGGCCCAGCACGCAATATCCAAAATTCGAGTAGGCCCAGTGTTGTCCCGGTGGATAGGTTAGCGGCAAATTTTCGAGGGTCCAGTCAATCAGCTTGGAGTGGTCCCAGGAATCGAAGCGAAACATGGGATCCGTGGAATCGTTCGGCCAGCCGCCGGAAGTGTGCGTCAGCAAATTATCCACGGTCACGTCGGTGACGTATTGGCGGTACGGCGGCTTCCCGTATTTCGTACCCAGAACGCCGGAGGGCCCGAAGACTTTGTCGTTGAGATTCAGGTGACCTTGTTCGATCAGGCTGAAAATCGTTACCGACGTGATGGGTTTGGTGACGCTGGCAATGCGGAAGAGGCTGCTGGGAAGCACCAATTGGGCTTCCTTGGTGTCCGCCATGCCCCACTGATGCTCGTACACGAATTTTCCGTGGCGCGAAATCGCGATGGACATGCCCGGTACCGAATATTTCTGCATGAAGGCGCGCGCGATCCGAAACATGGCAGCGCGGCTGCCGTTGTGTTCGGGCTCCTGCTCTTGAGCAGGCCAAGATGAAGCTGCGTAGAATCCCGGCGCAATGATTCCCGCTGTGGCTGTGCCGCACAAATTCCTGAGTAACGATCGTCTGGTGATTATCTGCGGCATGGGCGGGGGTCCCCTTCTCCGCACGGCGGTTATGCGCGCGCGCGTTGGTCCGGACGCGATCTTCACTACGGGATTGCGAAAGGTTTATGCCACGGCGCTATGCGCCACCGTGTGGGAGAATGCGTTCGCTGTTCCGGACGGCGTTACACGGAGTCCGCTGTGGTGCGGATGAGAGCGGAGGTATAGAATCACGCGGGAAAATTCTGTAACACACGGTCCACGGACTGACTTATGAAAAACAATCGTGCCAAGTCGATCTTTCTAGCGCTGCTTGGGACGCTGATCATGGTAATCAGCGTCGCCCGCGCGCAGCAGCCACCGGCGGAACAGCCTCCCGACAACGTCGAAGGGAAATGGACGATCTACGCGAAGGACCCTGACGGCGGAACTTCCACGAAGTACCTCGAGATCAAACAAAATGGCACGCAGCTGAGCGGACATTTCAAGGGACCGCATCAGTCGGGCGGAATCGAAGGCACGATCAATGTGCATCACATTGTAATTCGCACGAAAACGCGCGACGTGCTGACGTTTCGCGGCAGAGTGGAAGGCAACAAGATGAGCGGAGACTTCGGCAACCGCGGCAGACACGGCGAGTGGCAGGCGGTGCGCACCGAATGAGCCGTCTGCTCGAGACAGCGCCGCGCGGCGAGCTGCGTCATTCGGTCAAATTGTAGATCAGGCCATAGGGATCGCGGAGATAGACCCTGGGAAATTGCGGCTCGTCTTTCACGATTTTGCAGCCTTTTTTCTGCAGCTTCGCTTTGGCTTTCACGACGTTTGTCACGGTGACTTCCAGAACCGGGCCGAGCGCCGGCCCTCGTTCGATGAACAGATTGATGTTCTTGCCGTGGAGGCTGATCATATTCGGAGCCGTGTCGGTAATCGCAAAGCCGAGTTGCTTCACATAGAAATTCGCGGCTTTCTTGGGATCCTTCGCTTGAATCAGAATGTCAGTGCCAAATGTATTCGCCATCGAACTCTCCTGTTCCGTTGCGGATTCTTCGCATAAATTTTTCAGGCGCGAAACGCGTGGCGGAATAGCGCGATCATCTGCGCGAACGACTCATCCGTTGCTTCAGGATCAAAGCGCGGGCCTTCGTCACGTGTGAAAGCGTGCTCGGCGGGATAGAGCAGCGTGCGGTAATGGATCCCGGAAGCTTTCAGCGCGCGATCGATTGTCTCGCGGCCCGCGTCGGGAACGTGCGGGTCTTTGGTGCCGAAAATCATCAACAGCTCGCCGCGGATTTCTTTGGCGCGGGCGAGCGAGCCGGCGTCGGCGTCCTGACCGAGTTTTCCGTCGTCGATTCCGGTGCCGTAGAAGCAGGCAGTGGCGCGCACATCCGGCTGAAATGCCGCGCGAAACGCGAGATGCCCACCGATGCAGAATCCCACCACACCAATCTGCGCCGGCGCTACTTTCGGATACTTCGCGAGCCAGTCGAGACCGCTGCGGCAGTCGGCGTCAAAATGCGCGACGGGAGTTTTCGCGGCGTCCTGCTGGCCGCGCGTGCGTCCGGCGTCGTCGAAAGGGATCACGGTGCCGGGCGGTTCGATGCGGCGATAGATTTCCGGGGCGGCGGCAACGAATCCATAACCGGCGAGGCGCACGCAATAGCGCACCAGAGGCGGGGTGAGCTGAAAAATATCGGAGTAGCACCAGATGCCGGGATATTGCCCCACGGCTTTCGGCGACGCGACAAACGTGCGCATCGGCGAACCGGGCAGCTGTATGTCCACATATTCAGCGGTGACGATCATTGGTGTGTCCGCCGGAAATTCTGGCGGAGAGGGTGACGAGAGTCAACCGCCGATTCGCGCGCACGGTGAATGTGACCAGGCATTGTCTTAGGAAATGCCAGCGAGATTGGCGCGAGGCGCGAAGGCTTTTTCGCCTACGAACTGGCCGCCGAGGATGCGGACTTTGCAACCGAGCGCGGGGTTGCTGGCGTCGAGGATTTGCACGCGCGTGCCGCAATTGACGAGTAGAAGTTTTTCGGCAGCGACCATCATGGAGATCGCGAGGGCGTCCTGTGACGATTCGCAGTTGCTCATTTCCGCGTGAATTTCTTCGGACACGGGGAGCAGAACGAAGTTGCGGCCAGCGTCGTCCTGGATGGTGGCAACTTGCCCGACGAGGTTTGATTCGGCGGATGTGAGGGAGGTTTGGGCCGACGACGCGGACGAGGAAACCGCGGGCGCAGCCGGTGCGGGTGCGAGGGCGGTGGCGGCAGCCGCCTGGAATCTTTCCACTGCCGCGATGAAACGGTAGCCGCGACGCGGAAGCGTTTCGATGAAGCGCGGATTTTTGTGCGAATCGCAGAGCGCGCGACGGAGTGTTTGGATCGCGGCGTTCACGCCGTGTTCAAAGTCAACGAAAGTGTCGGCGGGCCAGAGGCGTTCTTGCAACTCCTTGCGGGTGAGGAGTTCGCCGGGCTGTTCGAGGAGCAGAGCGAGGATCTGGAAGGGACGGCCGGCGAGACGGATCTTGCGGCCGTGTTTGCGCAGCTCTCCCGTGCGTAGATCAACCTGGTAGGCGTCGAAGCGAAGCCCATCCATTGCAGGAACCTCATCGCGGACGTCGGATGCTGGGAAGAAGAATGTACTCCGCGGAGGCGTGGAACTCAAGGCGGCGGGTCGGATGGAAGCGTGATTGCTGATTGGTGAGTGGTGTCCCGCGAAACCGTTCGGGTCCGATGACAGGACTCCGTTGAAGTCCATCGGACTGCCAAAAACGGAGACGGAAGGAACGCGATTGGTGAAGTGCGATCCGTGATGCGCGGGAACTGGCGGAATGGTGTTCGTGTTGCGGTTAGATTTGGGTTTGGAGTTTATTTTCATGGGGTTGGCGGGAATTTTGAATGAGGGTGTGTTGCGGTTAGAAATGAGGCGTCGGTTGTGGGGATTTTGCGGGTGAGGGCGGACCAGGGTCGGCGTATGAGCGATGCTGGGTACGCCGCGGTGCGCCATGTCGTTTCCTCTCCTGGGTGCGATGAGAACCCGACTGATGATAACACAGTAGTTAACGTAAGGCAAGCGTAAAATTGGGTGGGATTGGTGCGGGGACGGCGCCGGAGGGGGGCGAAGGTTCGCCGCTGGGCGCGAGCAGAATGGCTAGGGACCGAGTTCCGGGCCGGATAGGTAAAGTCTAACGTCGTGCCACGCACCCTTTGCGTAAGGCGCAAAGGGCTGCGGCACCCCAAAAACCCAATGGCCGTCGCTTGCTCGTGCTGAAAGGGTCGGCCACCCGCCACCCGTGAAAACCTAGAGGCCGTCGGTTGCTCGTGCTGAAGGGGCGCCCACCCGCCGGTTGATGCCACCCGCAGTGCCGTCTCTACGACACGGTCCCGGTTCTTGGTGCATCTCCGATTTCGGTCTTGTAGAATTGGCAACCGTATGAGCGGCTTACGGTCCAATTGGCGGAAGTTTGCGGCGACACTGCTGCTCTGTGTTCTAACGATCGCAAGCGTGGCCGCACCAGTATGCCCAGCATGCTCGAAAATAGAGCTGCCTTCAGCGCAGCACCCGGCTTTCAACGGTACAGACCACGGTAGCACTCCGAACTGTGACAAAGACGGCTGTTCTTGCTGTGGCTTTCAAATTATCGTCGGACCTGTCGTCCCAAGCCTGGAGCTCACCGCATCCACATCGGCTTTAGGCCTGCCTGCAGTACTGCTCCTGACAGGAACGGCCTTCGATCTCTATCGTCCTCCTCGGCGTTAACGTCTCCACCAATCCTGGCCACAGAACTCGCTGCGTGACGTTCACGCATACATGAACCTATGTCTCTTTCGAATGAGGAGGACCGTTGAGACTTGTTCTATGTCTGTTTCTCACTTTGGTTGTGTTCGTTCCTTTGGGCGTCGCACAATCAGCGCCGCCAGACGAACCAGAGGCCAACCCCGGTCGGCCCACGGTGTCAACTCCCGCGACCCTCACGCCAGTGGGCTATCTGCAATTCGAAGCCGGGTTCCTCGGTGCGAGCGATTCACCCGAGTTCTCATCGCGTTACGGTTTTAACGAAGTGATGAAGCTGTCGGTCGCACCGCGCCTGGAACTGCTGGCATCTGCCGAACCCATCGCGCACTACACCGCTGACGGAAAGACTGCAAACAGCGTGGCGGACGTGTTCTTGGGCGCACAAATGGTAGTGAGCCACGGCGAAGGTGCGACACCCACGGTCGCGGTGAGTTACTTCCACCGTGTCTACGACGGCGGTGCGCCTGAAGTCGATTTTGGGAGTCCCACCAATTCCTTCCTAGTTTTAGCAAGCGCCGACGTGAAGGGATTTCACTACGACGCAAACGCCCTCTTTAATGAATTGAGCGAAGGGCCGGTGCGGAGGGCTCAATTCGGACAGACGCTCTCCGTTTCACATCATCTAGTCGGGAAGGTCTCGCTCTCGGGCGAGATCTGGCACTTCACCCAGCCTTTCCTGCGCGCTCACGCCGTTGGGAGTCTTTGGGCGGTGGGCTACAACGCGCGGAAAACGCTCGTTTTCGATGCAGGTTTCGACCGGGGGTTGACGAGCACATCGACGCGATGGGAGACGTTCGTGGGCTTCACGTACTTGCTCCCCCACCGCCTCTGGTAAGAGTCTCGCACTAAAGCTACGAAATGACTCTATCTCTGCAAAATGGAAGCAAGCTGACACCTGAATCAGGGTTACGGAACGGATGCAGGGCGTGCTCGCGGAATTCATCGGGAAGAGGTAACAGTTCGCCTGCATCCTTCGATGCAATGGCCCATTCGAGCAGCGTTCGATATTGGTTCAATTCCGTGATCTGGCCCAACCATCGCGTGCCATTCTCGTTCGAAATCGCAACGACATTCGGGACATCACATGGTCCCAAGCAACCGCTGACCGACAGTTGGATGCGTTTCAATAGGCCTCTGGCCCGCCATTCTTTCTTCAGCCATTCAACTGGAACGGCGGGTCTCCCGTTCGCCGTATTTCCGCAACAACAGCCTTGGCAGACGGCAACATGACCAAGGACTAGTCGCTTTGTCGTTAAGGGAAACTTGTCCATATATCTAAGCTCTCCCGACCGACACAGTTTTTGCATCATTCGTTGCAGAAGGTGTTTGCGAAAGAATCCCGCGTGCAAATTGATTCGCCGATGAAACCGGCGGGAGCAGTCGGGCAGAATTCAAGATAAAAGCCATCTCGGATGTGACATGAATAAAGGCGGCCAGCAAAGGATTGAGAAATCCGAATGCCGCTAGAGCGACACCGATGCTGTCCACCACCAGCGTTCCGACGAAGTTTTGCATGATGGTGCGACGGCAGCGCCGCGCCGTTTGCAAGGTCTCGACGAGCTTCGATAGATCGTTGCCAATCAGCACCACGTCCGCACTCTCACGTGCGACATCTGTTCCCGACCCCATTGCCACGCCAACCGATGCCTGCATCAGTGCAGGCGCGTCATTGACACCGTCTCCGACCATCGCGACCTTATGGCCCTTGTCAGTCAACTGCTTTACGTACTGTAATTTGCCTTCGGGCAGAAGGTCAGAGACGATTTCATCGACTCCCAGCTTGTGACCAACGTCTTCGGCGACATTTTTGGCGTCGCCTGTTAGCAGTACCGTCCGAAGGCCCATCGATTTGAGGGATTGAATTGCATCTTTGGCCTCGGGGCGAAGGGTATCGGCGACTTGCAGGGTTCCCAAGAACCGCCCACCGCTTGCAACAAATATTTCGGAGCCTGGCGCCGAGCCGTTTTCTTGATTCAGTTGGATTCCGCGCTCGAGCAGAAAATGCCGATTCCCTACCATAAATTCTTCGCCGTCACTGCGAACGGCAATTCCTTTGCCGGGCGTGTATTCAAATTGACCTGGATCTTCGTTCGGAATGCCTAATTGCGTCGCTTTCCTGAGGATCGCCTTAGCGATAGGGTGCTCGGAACGCGATTCAGCAACCGCCGCAGTCCTGAGCAAGAGTGCGGCGGGAACGTCTGGAGCTGGGTGCACGTCCAGAAGCTCAGGAGTTCCGTAGGTCAGAGTGCCGGTCTTGTCGAGAAGAATCGTGTCGACTTCCCCAAGTTTTTCGAGGTAAAGGCCGCCTTTGATGATCGCGCCCTGCTGGGCGGCTCGGCCGATTGATCCCAGGATTGCCAGCGGAGTTCCCGCAGCGATGCCGCAAGCTCCTGCCACGATGACTACCGAAATGGTCGAACGAATGTTGTGGCTGATCAGGAAAGTCAGGACGGCAGCGCCCAACGCAAAATAAACGAGATAACCGGCAAGCCGGTCCGCAATTCCTTGAATCGGCGCGCGCGATTTCTCCGCACTCTCAACCGCCTCAATGATCTTGCCAAAAGTTGTATCGCGGCCGAGGCGCTGGACTCGAACTTCGAGCGCGCCTGATTGATTGATAGTACCGGCGTAGACGATGGCTCCCGACTGTTTTTCAACTGGCATGGATTCACCGGTGATCGGCGCCTGGTCTACGAAAGAATGGCCTCCGACAACCTTTCCATCCACCGGGATGCGACCTCCCGGCCGAACGAGCACTTCATCATGTGTCGAGACATTCTCGATCTGTACGTCGGTCCAAGACCCGCCGCGGCGGACGGTCGCTGTGCTGGGCAACAGATCAACCAGATGTTGAATTGCCTTGCGACCTCGGCCAACTGTGAGGCCCTCGAGAATCTCTGCGACGAGAACGAAGAGCGTGATGACAAGAGCCGTAAAATCTTCGCGGATCGCCAGAGCAGCGACAATGGCAATCGCCATGGAAAGCTCCATCGTCATCCGGCGTTGCGTGATGTTCTCGTAGGCTTCATGAAAGATGGGAAATCCGCCGACGACCGTGCAAATCACTCCAATTCCAACGATGTATGGATTTGGCGACCTGCCCAGAAACCACATGGCTCCGGCGGCCGCGGCGACGAACAGCACTCTGTTAACCTCGCGCCAACTCAGCGCGTGTCCGTGGTCGTCGTCGTGACGCTTGCCATCGGACGAGGCCTTGCTGCCATTGACGCCGAGAAGCTTCTCTTGATCGGGCTCGTTCACATGGGATTGATTCATGGCGATATCACCTTTCGGAGTCCTGGAGGATTGCAGGGCTACTTCAAATAGGCTCGCACTACATGAATTAATTCTTCGGCGGCTTCCCTCTGTGGGGAGTTCTTACCACTGTCAGGTGATAAGACGTGGAACCGGATGTGTCCTTCCATGACCTCGGCCATGAGACCGTTCAGCGCCCCGCGGCAAGCAGCCATGAGTTGCAAGACTCCGGCACATTCCTGCTCGGAATCGAGGGCTCTCGCGATGGCATCGACCTGACCACGAATCCTGCGAACGCGTGTGAGAAGCTTTTCTTTATCTTTCGTAGTGTGGGCCATGGGGCCACTATACTATAAGGGGGTATAGTATACAAATGGAACGATCCTTCGGGTGACAGGATGGGGCACCCGCAAATTCAACGGCAGGTGCGGCGGTGGGTGACAGCGTGGGCCGCGCGCCTAGTGTTAGAAGCAACTACACGGTGAGCAATGGGAGATAGAGACGCTAACGCCTGGCAAGTCACGTTACCGCTGACCTGTCAATTGGCCTGTCGATTGGCCTGTCAATTCTGACAATGGCAGCAGGGTGGCGCGAGTGAGAACGTAGGATAGGTGAAAATTATTTGCGCTGTAGCAGTGGCTACTTCGTATTTTACCCCAGGTATGAGGGCAAGGCTGCAGGACGAGCTCCGCGATTCGAGAGGACTCACAGAAACACGACGATAATTTTTTCACGAGCCGCCAATCCCCTGGGAACAAAAACGGAACCAGTTGTCCGGCAACGGGACTAGAACGGAGAGAAGAATATGATCAACATTGTCATGAAACCGTTTTTGTCATCGGCGCTATCTATCCTGCTACTGATCGGCACTACGCCATTCGGAACCGCTGCTCAGTCGGGTCAATCAGGGTATTCGGGACAAGGCGTGCCGCTCACGGCGGACGAGTTACAACAACTGGCGGCGCCGATCGCCCTCTATCCGGATTCCCTGGTAGCGCAGGTCCTTGCCGGTGCAACGTTTCCGGATCAGATTGCCGCAGCCGAAAGTTGGTATCAGTACCACAGCAATCTGACCGGCTCAGCGCTGATGGCGGCGGTGGATCAGCAACCGTGGGATCCCGCCGTGAAGGCGCTCACGCAATTTCCCTCGGTGCTCGGCAACATGGCGAGCAACCTGACCTGGACTTCATCGCTGGGAGAAGCGTATCACACGCAGTCAGGCGACGTGATGACGGCCATCCAGGTGTTGCGCGCGAAAGCTTACGCGGCCGGCAACTTGAAATCATCAACGCAGCTCGCCGTGGTGCAACAGTCGCCGCAAGTGATCGTGATTCAACCGGTGAATCCGCAGGTGGTTTACGTTCCGATGTACAACCCCGCAGTCGTCTACGGCTATCCTTACGTGGTTCCAGCATACGTTTACGTCCCGCCTCCCGCCGGTGCCGCAGTCGTGGCGTTTGGAGTCGGCATTGCGGTCGGCGCGATGATGGCCGGAAACTCTTACGCCTGGGGATACAGCAGTTGGAACTGTGGATGGCACGGCAGCACAACCGTGGTCTATCACGGCGGCGCATATTACGGAAACAGCGCCTGGCATGGCGGGTATTACGGCTCCAGCGCGTCTGCCTATGGACCCAACGGCAGCGCCCACGTGTCAAATGGCTACAACCCTTCCACCGGAACTTACGCGCGCGGCGGCACGGCTTCAAACGGTTACGGCAGTGTAAGTGCGGGTCAAGCGTACAACCCAAGGACCGGGGCCTCGGCCGCAACGGTGCAAGGATCCAATGCGTATGGCAGCTATGGAGCCTCGACCGCTTCGAAAAATGGCACCACCGTTGACAGCCAACACCAAACCAACGCTAACGGAACCACGGCTCAGGCGCACAGCTCGAACGGCGCCTCCGCTTATGGCGCGACGGGCAAGAACGGCAACAGCGCCGCCGTGGGCCAAACCGCCAACGGCGACAAATATGCGGCGGCGAACGGCAAAACCTACAGCAATACTGGCAGCGGTTGGGACCAGAAGAGTGGAAGTCCATCGAACTACAACAAATCCAGTTCCAGTGGCTGGGGCGGGCAGGAAAAGAGCGGTGGATCAGCGGCCATGAGCAGTGGAGGCGGCGGATGGAGTTCGCGGGCTTCGAGTGCTCGCGGTTCGGCCAGCTACGGCGGCGGCCGTCGCAGGTAATTCCAACGGCATCGCAACCGATGCAAGCGACCTCACTTTTTACGTCTTGATGAAGGACTTATGGTGCAAATTTTGGAGGGTCGATATGTCGCGAACAACGCGG
>Ga0307478_10002363_pt1 | contig 14922 bp, 21 predicted proteins | sample atmos_gasesECM4C_2_FD_203713 | JGI IMG/M metagenome (GOLD analysis project Ga0307478, IMG submission 203713) | Hardwood forest soil microbial communities from Morgan-Monroe State Forest, Indiana, United States - atmos_gasesECM4C_05 | ecosystem: Environmental > Terrestrial > Soil > Temperate...
GGCGCTGGGCCGCACAATTACTTATCAGGACATTCCCGTCGAGCCGTGGCGGGACACCCTGCTCAATCGGCGCTGGCCGGTTCACGTGGTGAACCACCTGGCGGCATTAGCCGATCTGCATCGCGCGGGGCGCTTCGACCGGACGTCGGACGACGTGCGCACACTGACGGGGCAAGAGCCACTGAGTGTGCAAGAGTTCGTCAGGAAAAATGCGGCGACATTCACCCCATCGGCAAAAGCAGCCTGAGTGCCTTCGGACCCTGCGAATGGCACAGTGTCGATCCGCTGTTTGAATGCAGTATTATCGGCAAAGAAGAAGTGATCCGATCCTTTCCCTGCCCGTAAAACGGGGATTTGGCCAGGCTGGTCGTGGTGAAGTTTATGAAGCAGCTTTTGCTCTGCGGGTCTCGCTACCTTTCCTTACATACGCCGGACGGCGGTCAGCCCATTCCAGGATGGCATCAAGCGCTGGACATAAGGATTGCCCCCATGATGTCAGGCTGTATTCCACTTTAGGCGGCACTTGCGGGTAGGCTGTGCGTAGAACAATGCCATCGGCCTCCATGGCCTTCAACTGCTGCCCAAGCATCTTTTGCGTGATGGCAGGTATGGCTCGTTCCAGGTCGGAGAATCGCATGATCTTTCCCCCAAACAGGTGGAATAAGATCACCAACTTCCACCGTCCTTCGAGAAGGCGCAGCGCTTTCTCCAGGTCCGCAGCGGCAGTCACGGGCGTATAGCGTTTTGCCATATTTGCCCTCCTAACATACTTTTTAGTGCGTACTTCCCATTTTACCAGTATCGTGCCAACTTCATACTTGAGCAAGTCGATTCGGCGATTGCCTTGCTGGAGGTTCGATTCAATGACGCAAACGTATCCATTCGCTGTCTCAAATGATGAGTTCAAAAACAAGCGGGTTCTGGTAACTGGTGGCACCAAGGGAATGGGAGAGGCGAGCGTGCGCCGCTTCTTGTTAAGCGGTGCGGCGGTCGCAACGACGGCACGTTCCCCGTTGCCGGAGGGACAAAACCCATCCTTGTTCGTGCAAACAGACATCGGCACTCCAGAGGGGGTCAAGAAGGTTGTCGAGCACATCCAGCAGGAGTGGCATGGGTTGGACATTCTCGTGAACTGTCTTGGCGGATCGGAGGCTCCGAATGGTGGCTTCCGGGCGCTCACGGACGACGATTGGCAAAGAGCTCTCAATGTAAATCTGTTGACGGCGGTTCGCCTAAATCGTGCTTTTGTTCCGGGAATGATCGAACGCAAGTCCGGCGTCGTTGTTCACATCTCATCTATTCAGCATCGTCTTCCCCTTTACGATGCGACTCTGGCCTACGCTGCCGCAAAAGGCGCACTCAGTACGTATAACAAAGGACTGGCCAACGAAGTCGGCCCGAAGGGCGTTCGGGTGAACATGATCTCTCCGGGATTTGTCGAGACCTCGGGCGCACACGGGATGATTCTGCATCTCGCAGAAAGCCGGGGCATAAGCGAGAACGCGGCACGCCAGGAAATCATGAACATGATCGGCGGCATTCCCATTGGCCGGCCAGCTGTACCGGAAGAGGTTGCGGAACTCGTCGCTTTTCTAGCCTCTGATCGTGCAGCTTCCATACACGGGGCGGACTACATCATTGACGGTGGCACAATGCCTACCGTCTGAGGCAAGCGGAAAAGCACTTCACTAGCTTAGCTAAGCTAGTGCTACAACATTACTTCGGGTTTGCCCGTCGGCCAATCAGATGGTATGCATGTCCGGGTGCACATTTTCTGAGGGGATGTCATGTCGAGAGTTCTGCTCGGGACAATTTGTGGCTTGGTTTTCGGAATTGCGGATGTCGGAATCATGCTTCCGATGTCGTTGCCTGATAAAACGGCCGCACTCACGGCTGCATTCATTGCCCGATTCGGGATCGGCTTTGTAATCGGTGCCGCCAGGCTCCCGTGGCCCGGTTGGCTCATAGGACTGATCTTCGGCCTGTTGCTTAGCATTCCAGATGCGATGATCACGAAAGCGTACGGGCCCATCATAGGACTGGGCGCAGTGGGTGGCACAATCATCGGGGTGATCGTCGCAAGATTCGGGAGTTAAGTACACTGCTAACCTAGGCGGTCCTGAAGACTCGTCGCTGTCGCGCGGGCCGTGGCGAGGATTGCCGAGTCATTATTTTCAGCGCTACAGGAGTTAACAATGAGCAAGATTATCGTGCCGCGCACCATACACGTCTTCGTGAGTTTAGTGTTGTGCACTGTGTCCATCGTGAGTCTCGCAAATACCGATTCGACTATGGCAATGCTGGAAGCCTTGGAATCGGAGTGGAACCAGGCCTCAGTCTTAGACTGCGCGCCGAAGTTTTCCTTGGGAAACTCGACTAGCTTTCCGCGCTGCTCGATTGGTATTGGCTTCACCTTCTTCGGGACGGGACCATGAAGATCGAATTCGATCAGCTTCGCCATAACGTCACTCCAGTTGCTGGCCTCCGCTCCTGCGTTTGAAGGTTGCTCCGTCACGCATAGCGACGCACTCTTTTCAATTCACGTCCTACGTTTGCACTCTCTCCGAGAGCTTTGCCTGGCCTAAGTGATAGGCGATATGCGCCGTTCTGGCGAGTAGAATGGTGAACCGATTGCGATGCGGCTCCCGCAAGAAATCCTCTTCAGATACAGCGCCATGCTTCTGCAGCCAGTCGGCGACCGACAGCTTCGAGAATCCTGTCCAAAGAATCTGAGTGGTCTCTTGCCAAATAATTTTCAAGTCCTCGCCTAACAATATGGTTGGAACAGTCCGATCTGGGTTCGACACGAACATTAGATCAAGCTCCGGATGAATCCTGGCTCCGAAGCCGAGAAGCGGAATGAGAGCGTCATTAGACGCTGTGAGGTGACCCCATAGGTAAATCACCCGGTTTTTTCCAGGAGCTCACAAGTTCTACGCTGCTACTTGAACGGCGCTCTTGTGGAAGGTCGAGTTGACGACGTCAGAAGTTTGGACTTTTGGCGTTCCCTCGATAAATCTTGCCAGCGTCTTCAACACTTGCGGATAGGTGTTCGTGTTGTACGCTTCGGCATCGGCTTTGCTTTCCCACAGACTGATTGCAGTCACATCAACGCCGCCAGCACGAGCGAATGTGATTTCGTCCTTAAATCCCTTCTGTTTACGAAGCAAAGGAAGGATTTCGTTCTCAAAAGTTCGCGTGTAATCGGAAAGGGTATTGGGCTTCAGATGAATCGAGACATTGCGTGCAAACATAGGCAACCTCCTTAGGGTTGGGGTTGCTAAGAAATAAAACTTCAGATGGACTGACTTAGTTCAGGGAACCTGAAATGAGGAGAAGGTGGTAACCACCTCAATTACAACGCTAGTCTTATGAGGCGGGACTGTCAAGCCGCTCGCCGCCCAGCTTTTGTTGCGTCGATTCACCTCTCTTAGTTTCTGGCACGACGACTTATTGGCGTGAAATCTTGAATTTAATCGGTCATCGTAGCCACGGTGGGAAGGCTGCTCGTGGACGGCTTTTCCATTTTCATCGGCAGACAGATCGACCCGTAAATCGACTTGCCTGCTGCAAGTTTCATGATATTGGCGGGCAAGGATCACCACCGATAAATGCCTCCTTTGGACGGTCGCAAGTAGCTTAACCTCCAAGGCAGAGGCGATGCTGATCAATACTGATCATTTCGATTGAAGAAGAAGGCGGCGCAGAAAGCCCACTACGTATTTCCCGATGCAGCGATAGGAGCCACCTCGCGCTTCGTGCTGGCGTCTTCGAAGGACCTGAGCCGATCCGATAGCTGTTTCGATCCTTGGATCAATTTCCCAGCTTCGGCGATCAAAAGGACAGACGGTCCTCTCTCGGAAAATGCACCTGATAGGCGATAGCCCCAATAATTACAAGATCGGCACCAAGCGACGACAGTGGTCTTGCAGCGCCCGCAGATCAGCGATCTGATTCTCAGTGAGTTCAGGCATTGACTAAGAAAGGTATTCTCGTTTGAGTTCTTCCGCCGCCTCGTGCGCGCGGATCCGAGGAATTCATCAGTTCTGAATAGATCAGGGATGTGCGAGGGGGAAAGGCTGGGACCTCCCGCCAAAAGGGTATCGTGCCGAAAGAGCGAAGCAGAAGATGAGTGGCCCGGTTTTATCTGGAAGAATTCGCAACCGACGGCGGAGTTGCTCTGGAAAAGAATCGAGGGCGGCGCGCCTGTGTGGACTCAGTTAGGAACAACTCCAGGAGGGCGCGACCATGTTGGTGATCGAATGAAATCTGCTCTAATTTGTCCTTTTTGTGCCTATGAAAATTTCAGCGATTGCCCGCAAGTTCCTGAAAAGATTTGGCGTCCCCGACGGGATTTGAACCCGTGTTACCGCCGTGAAAGTTTGCTCCCGTAACTGTAAGAAAATACACGGCACGGACGGCACCGTAAATGCCCTAAAACACCCTCGGGAATGCTTATCGAACCTTTATTGAACCTTTTCTCCGCACTCTCGTTTCAATCAATTCCGGGCATTTTACGAGCGATGCCCACGGATGGCTTGCTCGACCAACTCTTCGCCGAACCGTCTGGTAAACGGGCCCAAGCCCAATAAGAAGCGGTAATAGATAGCGCCAAAGATCGCGTCGTTCAGCAGGTCAGGTTCGGTATCCGACCGCAACTCGCCTGCATTCTTACCGCGCTGCAAATCGGCGATGGTGGCAGCCCGCCGGGGACCAACCCATCGATCGAAGAATGCCTGACGAACGGCCGACTCGCTCTGGCCCTCGGCGATCAGCCCGGCCACGATCTTGCCGAACGGTCCGTTGAAGGCGTCAATCAACCGCCGCACCCGAAGACGCAGAGAGGCTTCCGCAGTCAGGACCGTCGGCTTCTCCAGGTTGGGAGCCATCCGCTCGCAGAGCATGGCCAACACCAAGGTTGCCTTGGTCGGCCACCACTTATATAGGGTGGGTTTGCCAACCTTAGCCCGCTTGGCGACCTCTTCCATGGTCAAGTCGCGGACTGACTTTTCCTGAAGCATGGTATAGACCGCATCCATGATGGCGACATGCGATGTCGCCATTTCGCTCGGTGGTCGGCCTTTGCGCGCAGCGGGAGGGACATTCTTCTTCATTGGAAATAATTTTAACGGAACGTAGCGTAAAGTCCATTGACATCGGTCTCGCGTGGATCCTATTATAAAACGAAACGTAAAGGAAATTAAACGGGCGACCGAGTGGCTGACCGATACCGCCGTTGACTCAAAAGGAGAATGCAATGAATACTCAAGTGCGTCCCTACGAACCACTGACTTCTCAAAACGCAGCGCTCGTCCTCGTCGATCATCAGGTCGGCCTCATGACGGGCGTCCGTGACATTTCCACCGGCGAGCTCAAACACAACGTCGTGGCTCTGGCTAGAGCTGCGAAGGTACTGAAACTCCCAATCGTCGTTACCACGACGGCGCGTGACAGCATGTGGGGGCCGACATTCCCCGAACTGGTGGAGGCGTTGCCAGGCATTGAAATCATCGACCGATCATCGGTCAATGCCTTCGACGACGCGCGCGTGGCTCGCGCGATCGAGGCCACGAATCGCAAGAAGTTGATCTTTGCCGGTATTTCGCTCGAAGTCTGTGCCGCTTTTCCGGCCATCACTGCCGTGGGAAAGGGGCTGGATGCCTATGTGGCGGTTGACGCCTCCGGAACGTTTAGCGAGACCAAGCGGCAAGCGGGCCTCCTGCGCATGCTACAGGCGGGCGTCATCGTCTCGGACTACACGACGTTGGTTGTGGAAATTCTCAAAGACAATGCGCGACCAGAGGCCGGCGAGGTCTACGGGGCCATGGACATGGGCTGGGCCAAGCTGGTCGGCCAGATCGCCCAAGCATACAAAAAGTAAGTGGGACTGTGCTCCATTGACAAGTGGCTCGCTGCACGTCCTGCCGTCGTTCACGAGCGGCGGGCAAAAGCGATTGTCATCGCACTGATGGCACGGAACTCGGGGCTCTGGTTCGCACCAGGCTCCATGACGTGGCCTGCGACCTGTTCACCATTTGGCTTCTCAGGGCGCCGCAGGCGCGAACGGCAGAGTATAATTCTAACGTTCGACCGCCTCGTTATGCCCGACGGTCGCCGTGCTTTATGAGCTTTGGATTGGAGCAGTCCGGCATCTACGAACGACACGATCTGGTCGTCGTCGCCTTGTGTGATGAGCGTCGGTACGTCGAATTTCTTCAGGTCCTCGGTTTGATCTGTCTCGAAAAACGCCTTGATGCAGAAGTATGCGGCGGCGAAACCCGCTATCATTCCCTGCAGCTAGAATGACTCGCGTACTCCTTCTGATACTCTTGCGCCAGGCCGGTTGTATCCGTAGAAGGGCGTGCTCAAACCTTTGAAGAACTGCAAGCGATCAGCACGAGTGGGCAACAAAAATGCTTCGCCAGGGAGACGCGCAAGTCTTCAAGAAGTATTCGCAGACGAAGTTGCAGATGAAGCGCGAGGTCTCTGGAGAAGCTCAACCGCCGTGCCCATGAGATGCCTGCTGAAAAAGCAGGTGCGCATTCTGGCACCGTCACCGTGCAGTGAGCACAATATTGGCACGGTTTTGACACGGTCGAGGCCAGAAATCATGGTTCGGAGTGGTCATAAAGTTGGAAAGTGCTTTAGAATCAATTCTGCTAGTCATGTCGGGGCGTAGCGCAGCCTGGTAGCGCACCTGCCTTGGGCGCAGGGGGTCGTAGGTTCAAATCCTATCGCCCCGACCATTCTTTCAATCAGTTACGAGCCTCACCTGCCGTTCTCACCTGCCGTTGAGGGCCAGCGTTGCGACTTTACCGCTTGCTGCCCGCATATCGGCCCGTGCGCGCGCTAGTCCTGCTTTGGTTCGGTCGGAGATTGCAATCCGTTCCTGCTCGGCCAGCGTGCTCATGATGGAAATAACAATGTCCTTGAACTGCCCACAAGAATCGAAAATCGGCTCCATGTAGGAACGCCATTTCACTCCCCACTTTTCCAGCCTGTCGAGATACTGAAACGTCTTGCGCGTTCCCTCACGTGTCAGTCTGTCGAGTTTCCAGAAGAGAAGCAGATCGAACTTGCGCTGGGATGCCGCAAGCATCATGGCATCGAACTGCGCACGATCTTTCTTACCTGAACCTGTCACCACGTCTACGAACTCCAACACAAGTTCCCATCCTTGCTGCGTTCCGATGAATCGCTTTAGATCGTCGATTTGATTGCCATTGTCCTGCTTGTCCGTGGACACGCGGCAGTAGATTGCTATTCGCATGGCTTCTCCTTTCCTCGGCTAATGTTTTTCATACCTGCGAACGCCGACTCCGTTTAACAGTAGGCCATCACCTTTTTCTTTCGACAGAAAATGTCTGTTCATCTTGTCTCGGTTAACGTCTACAGTAATTCCAAGTGATTGATAACACATAATTACAGTGTTGATTTAGTTTGTCTTTGTAATGGTTCGTCACGTGCAACACTCGTTGCATCGGCCAAGGCCGACGATCCCGCAAGACTTGACAATCAGGCCAGCAGCAGAGCAGGTGCCCTTCCCGTGGTGGTCAACGGGGCTTGGTCGCAATAGCGAATCTGGTTTGTCAGTGCCTTGGATCGTAGCGTGTACCGCGTGTGCCCTGTGCCGTCTCAGGGACTACCCAGCCAAGGCCAGAGTTTCAGACGATTTCCGCTGTGGTCAAACCAGTGTAGCTGCTCGTAAAACGGTAAAGGCGAGCGTAAGCAAGTACGTGCTGCTGGAAGAGATCGCGGGCAGGTTCATCGACGCGTACCCAAACACCCCCAAGGATGACGCTGCTACTGTCGCTGCTGTGGCACGTAAACTCTTCACCAAATAAGTGGCGTCCAGAATCACCCGCTCTGTCGCAGTTACGTTGGTAACTTGTGCGGGTAACTGCCACGGGGTAAAACCTGCTTGGAGGCGTGCAACTATGAAGAAAGCGGTACTGCTGTTCGTGCTGTTCGTTGCGTCGGCGTCATTCGCACAACTGGCCCGTCCCACTGTTTACATCGAGCCACAGCAGGGTTTTGAAACCTACCTTGCTGCTGCCATGTCCAAAAAGAACGTCCCAGTTGATGTGGTCACGGACCAAACCAAGGCTACTTATATCTTGAAATCCGCTCCTGTCGAAGTGAAATCGGAATCAACGGGTGGGAAGATCGCCCGCTGCTTGTTCGCTTACTGCGCCGGGATCGAGGATAAAGGCAACGTCTCCGTTCAACTGATTGAGGCGAGTTCCACGAAGATGCTGTGGGCCTACTCCGTGAACAAACAGAGGGGTGGAAGCAAGAACCAACAGTCGATGGCTGAGGCTGTCGCCAAGCACTTCAAAGAATTTATCGAAAAGAAGTAACGCACTGTCCGTTTATTTCTGGGGCTGTTGTCGCTGGCCTCCGTACCACGCAGCGATTAAAGCTCCAATCAAAACTACCGTGGACTGCGAGTCAAGAATCTTGCGGCAAGCGAGAAATGCGATGCCCGCAAAGATCAAGAGTCCGAAGACGAGAGAAACGTAATAGGGTATTGGACTGCTTGCTCGGATGTCCTTAGCTGTGTGGGCCTCCAACCATTTCGCAACGGCGTCTTTGATTTTCTGGTCTCTAAGAAGATCGGCAAGGGCTTTGCTGATTTCGTACACGGCTTCTGCTGTGGCAACTTGCAGGCGGTCGTCATCTTCAGGTTCTTCTAGGTCAGACTCATCTTCCGGGGGCAGTGCGTCAGTCATTTGAGTCCCATCATGCCACGGATTCAAGGCTATGTCACCACGGCACATCACCTGCCGTTCACCTGCCGTTGTCACTGCCTACCATGTACTAAGATCGTGTAAAGCGCCGTCCGTTGCTTTGCATGTTGTTGAAACTACGTTTAGGCGTGGATTCAAATCCTATCGCCCCGACCAACTAACCCTCTGCCAGTTCACGCGGATAGCGAGAGCTTCGACGCGGTTTCAGAATGGCCCAAATCAGCACTGTGCCCGCCTTGAAGAATAGGAAATACAAACAAACGATTGCGCGTCGGGAGCTTGCCGCGCCGCTTGAAACCAGGGATGCTGATCGGAGGTGTGATTCACGACCAGCTCGATCATCACCTGCAAATCACGCTCGTGAGCCGCCGTTAGAAAGGCCCGGAAATCGTCCATTGTCCCGCACATCGAGTGAGCGTTCATGTAGTCGGAAATGTCATAGCCATCGTCTTTCAGGGATGATGGGAAGAAGGGAAGCAACCACAGACAGGTGACCCCTAGATCCGGAAGATAATCCAGTTTCTGGATCAAGCCGGGAAAATCGCCAATACCATCGCCGTTGCTGCCCTTGAATGCGCGGACATGCAATTCGTAGATGACGGCACCCTTGTACCAGAGAGAATCTCCCGTACTGCCCGGACGCTTTGCCATGGTACTTTTTTCGTCACGTTAAACACTGCTCGAAGATTCCGGGCGAAAAACCACAATTCCAAGAGGAGGGAGAGTCATATTCAGGGAGAAAGGGCGTCCATGAATCGGGAATGGCATCGCCGACAAGCCGCCAAAGTTTCCCTGGCCGCTGCCCCCGTACATGGCTGCGTCGCTGTTGAGGACCTCTTTCCAAGGACCGTTCAAAGGCACCCCTACGCGATAGTTTTGACGAACGACCGGCGTGAAATTGCAGACAAACAGCAGTTTGTTTTTAGGGTTCCGTCCCAGGCGAAGAAAGCTAATGACGCTTCTCTGTGCATCATTACAATCGACCCATTCAAAGCCGGCGGCATCGGAGTCCCGTTGCAGCGAGCGATCGCTGCGGTACAAAGCATTAAGATCACCCAGCCAATGCCTCAGCCTGGCGTGAAGTGGCATTGCCAGCAAGTGCCACTCCAGGCTCGCATCGTGATTCCACTCCGACCACTGGCCGAACTCATTGCCCATGAACAGGAGCTTCTTGCCGGGATGGCCGAACATAAACCCGTACAGGAGCCGCAGATTTGCGAACTTCTGCCACTCATCATCGGGCATCTTGCGCAACATGGAACCCTTCCCGTAGACCACCTCATCGTGCGAGAAAGGCAGGACGAAGTTCTCTGTGAAGGCATAAACCAGGCTAAACGTGATCTTGTTATGCTGATAGCTTCGGAATACGGGATCTTGCGTCAGGTAGTCCAGCACGTCATGCATCCAGCCCATATTCCACTTAAGGCCAAATCCCAGTCCTCCAACGTAAGTGGGCCGCGAGACTTGTGGCCACGCGGTCGACTCTTCCGCAATCATCATGACATCAGGAAACGCGGCATAGATATGCTCATTCAGCTTTCTCAGGAAGTGAATCGCTTCTATGTTTTCGTTTCCGCCGTAGCGGTTCGGTATCCACTCTCCTTCGCGCCGTCCATAATTGAGATAGAGCATTGAGGCGACGGCGTCGACCCGCAGACCGTCGAGGTGATATTTGTCGAGCCAGAACATGGCGTTGCTGATGAGAAAACTCTGGACTTCGTTCCGACCGTAGTTGAACACAAAAGTGTTCCAGTCCGGGTGTTCCCCTTGCCTCGGGTCGGCGTGTTCGTAGAGATGAGATCCATCGAAATATCCAAGACCGGTCTCATCTTTCGGGAAGTGGGCCGGGACCCAATCAAGAATGACGCCGATTCCATGTTGATGAAGATGGTCCACCAGATACCTGAAATCGTCCGGCGTACCGAATCTGCTAGTAGGGGCAAAGTAGCCGGTGGTCTGGTATCCCCAGGAACCATCAAAAGGATGCTCCATAACTGGCAGCAATTCGACGTGGGTAAAACCACTTTCCCGGATGTAGTCCGCCAGCAACGGCGCCATCTCCCGATAAGTCAGCCAGCGATTTTCTTCCTCGGGCACACGCCGCCAGGAGCCTAAGTGCACTTCGTAAATCGAGATGGGAGCGTCGAGCGCGTTGCTCTTGGCCCGGTTCGTCATCCACGAACCGTCATTCCAGGAATAGCTTTCTAGATTCCATACGCGGGAAGCCATTTGGGGACGAACTTCCGCGGCGAAACCATACGGATCAGTTTTGTCGACCGTATACCCCCGGTAGTTGGAGATCACGTGATATTTGTATATCGCGCCTTGATCGAGAGTCGGTATAAAGCTCTCCCACACTCCGGCAGAGCTGGACCGCATCACGTTGGCTGCGGGATTCCACTGGTTGAAATCGCCCACTACTGAGACCTGACTGGCATTCGGTGCCCACACAGCAAACTTCACTCCCTGACGTCCATCACGCTGCGTGAGGTGGGCGCCGAGTTTCTCGTAGGCACGGTCAAAGGTTCCTTCAGCCAGCAAATATACGTCAAAGTCGCGCAAGGTTTGCATCATGGTTCTCTTCCTTCCATTTACATCTACATCTACATCGGGAGGCGATTCCTAGACTCTTAGGTACAGGTAATAGTCAAAATCGCCCTCTGTCCCAATCCACCGGCGTACCCGCAAAATATGTGCCGGAAGACTTTCTGGTGGCAGCTCCACATAGTTCCGCGAACCCTGCCACAAATACCGGCCTTCGCGCGTATAAGGTTTTACGTGCAGCTCATAAAAAACACTTTTTTCAAGCGGCCGCCCTTTCCACAAAGCATCCGTCCACTCGAACCGGCGGAAGTCCACAACTTGCGATGGTCCATGAACTCCGTGCGGCTGAAATCGCGAGGCAGGGTCAGGCGGTTCGCAAGCGGTGGCAAGCCCGTAGACGTACTGCGTGTCCGGAGGGATGCTATCGAGCGTCGCGACGTGATAGCCCAATTCATCGCGCTTCATCGGCACAACGCCCCTTCCCGCGCCTGAGAGTAGGAGATCCACGTGTGCCGAGTTGGGCGCCCAGACCATGAAGTTCCACCCTCCCATTCGCCAGGGAAGTGGCGCCCAATTGAACGACTCGATTGTACAGCGTGTTGCGCCTCTGGTTTCCTCCGGCCAGTGGCCGTGACGCACATAGAACCTGCGCTCGTGCTGCAAGAGTCCAAACCGTAAAGCCTCCATCAGGGCCCCACAATCTCCGAGGCGACCCGACGCCGACCTCGAGATCTCGATCATTACCACAATCGTTGGCCCAGGCGGGGGCCGCGATGGCAGGGCCAGCAAAATGGTTTTGGGGGCTCGGGACGCCAGTTAGGAACCATGTGCCCAGCCCCAAATCGAGCGTGCTGACTGGGGGCAAGGAGTTTTGCCCGGTGCGCGGGTGAGAGTCGCCGTTTTGGGGTGCATAAGGTTTGATCGCCCAAAGAACCGGGGTATGGCTGCGCTCTATCTGCGCTGTGTTTGTCTGGCTTACACTGCTTTTCATGGTCTTAGGTGTCATCCGCTGACCTGCATGTCGTTGAAACTACGTTTGGGTTTACTTTCAAATCCTATCGCCCCGACCAATCACTTCTCCCGAACCACTCGGCCCGTCAAATTCGCTGTGCGGACTATCCTCGTGAGCCCACGAGCACTGGTCTTGGTTGAAGTGCTCTTAGTCCTGGTTCCCGCTCCTTGTTGCTTGCGCGTGAAGATAGGCTTCAATGGCAGTCTTGCCTGCCTGTCTTGCCCACTCCTCAGGGGTGGCATGCCAGAGCACGTCCTTCATATCCAATCTTGCACCACGTGTCACGAGGAGCCGGACTACTTCTTCATGGCCAGCGCCGGCCGCCTGGTGCAATGGAGTCGTGTGCGAATGTCCGCCGACCGGGTTGTAGCGGTTGGGATCTTCACCCGAGTCCAGCAGCAATCGAACGATCTCGATTTGACCGAAGTCTGATGCCAGGCTGAGCGCCAGGTGGCGGTCCTCGGAGGAGGCAACTGGAAGCAATCGGCGGGCATCCTCGATACGTCCCAGAGCTGCCACCACTGGCAAATCGATCCTAGCCCCGCACTTGATCAAAGCATTCACCGACTCGAGTTCGTGGTGCAGGGACGCCGCGTGTATGGCGCTGTCGGGATCGGCTCCGTGCTCGCAGAGGAGATCGATGAATGGAACTTGCACGCGACAGTCACGGGGCACGCAGCCAGTAGAGACCAGCATCAACGTTTCGTTCAGGGCGGAGGGTTCCACGCCAGCGCTGAGAATCACTTTGACGACATCGAGAATGGTATCCGGCAGATTGCCGCGGCGAACCGGATTCTCAGCCGCGAATTCCAGCAAGGTTGGATTCAGAAAGTAGTTTCCACCCTCGAAGACGATGCGTTGCCGCACCAGATTCGGATGCTGGTTCAGGTGGGCGCGCAAGCCTGCCACGTCGCCCGCATCGAGCAGGTCCACGGCGCGCCGAAATGTCGCGTCTTCAATTCGCTCATGGTGGGGCAAATTCAGATGATCGGAGAGCGTTGGCTTTTCGATGTGCCGCTTCAGCCGCGCCCAGCTGGGAAATCCGGACTCGCGCGCGATGGCGAGCTGCGCGTCACTGAGGCTCAGATGGGCGTCGAAGATCTCGGCATCGGTGGCTCGGGTGAAACGCGGATGGAATTCCCTGAGGCGCTGGGCCACTTCCGCATTGCGCGCGGCATGCGTCTTGCGCAGGTCTTTGGCTTGATACTTAAGATGATTGAGGTTGGGATTTGATGGGAGAGGTCTTACCGGCGTGACGAACTTCCTTTCGTAGGCCCGAGGTCCGCATTTACGGGCAGAAAGTAAGTTCGTGAAAACGAATTGTTGCGATCAGGTGGACTTCTGTCCTTTCCGCGGACCGGATGCGCCCTTTGCGCTTCGGAGATATTACCACGAGGGGAAGGGGGAGGCGTACCTGAGGGTCCCACCGAAGGCGGTTCTGTCAACCAGTGGCTTCCAATTCTTCGGCGATTTCGAGCATCTTGGTCACGCTGTTCCAATTTCGGGCCGTGCCGGTGGTCTTCAGCAGTCTTTCGACGGACGACCAGGGCAGCTTGCTCTTGCCGGCGCCGTTGGGAAAGTAGATGTACATTTCACGGCCCGTGAGATGAATTTCTTCCGGGTACTCTTTGAATTTGGCGAGGGTGGCGCCGGCGTCCGGCCCGGGTTCAGCGGTAAGGAAGGTAACTAGAATCTTACCTGGTTCGAGATCTTCGCGACCGGCGAAGGGACTTGCGGCGATGGCCCTTCGTAGTTCATCCGTGGTGCGGAGGACAACTTCCGGACGAAACTTGAATTCCCGCGCGATCGCATCCTGGATCTTCTTCGTCAGCGAAGCGATGCTCTTCTCTTTGGTTCGGAAGATCACGTTGCCACTCTGGACGTAGGTGCGAGGGTCCTCCAGTTTCAGGGATCCGCAGAGGGCGCGAAGGGCGTCCATCTTCATTCGGTTGTGGGGGCCGAGGTTGACACCACGGAGCATGCAGATAAGGACAGGCATAGCGGGGAGAAACCCCGAGGCATGATAACCGAGCAGAGCACGATTCTGCATTTCCGGCGTGGCCCGAACCAAGAAAAGCACTTTGAGCAGCCGCGCTATTCCCGGAGAATCGAGGAAAGTAGCGCAGCTAGTACGCTGGTCAGAGCTGCGCCCTCGTCGAAGACAGATCTTTGCTGGCTACCATTCAGGCCCTGTCGGGGAGAAGTGCATATGTCGGGACAAGTCGTTTTGTATTTCGAGGATCAAGCGGACGCGTTGCGTTTCGCCCTGGCCGCCGGTTCGGTGATGGCAGGAGATGGAGGCAAGTTCACCAGCGAGCTGGCCGAAGAAACTGCCCGCGCAAACCGAATTCGCCTGGACGCGGTCACTGGCGGAAATCTGAAGAAGCCGAATCCTGGGCGCGCGGCATAGATCCTCGGCACTCCTTAAGACTCTGTGTGACGGGGGTCGCTCTTTCGAGCGGCTGGTCGAACCAGGAAATCCTTGCGCCGTCCTACGCCGTGCCGGCGTTGGTGAACGCCTCGAGGGCGTCAGAGAGCGTGGGGAACATCAGGAAGATGCGCTCGACCTTGGTGATTTCGAAGACCTTCAGCACGCGCTTGTTCACGCCAGTGAGG
>Ga0307478_10002364_pt1 | contig 14903 bp, 13 predicted proteins | sample atmos_gasesECM4C_2_FD_203713 | JGI IMG/M metagenome (GOLD analysis project Ga0307478, IMG submission 203713) | Hardwood forest soil microbial communities from Morgan-Monroe State Forest, Indiana, United States - atmos_gasesECM4C_05 | ecosystem: Environmental > Terrestrial > Soil > Temperate...
TAAAATAATTCCTCTTCGTCCTCGGATTGTTTTTTCTTTGTGATTTTTGTGATCACCTGAATTCCGCGGGATTTCAAATCCTTGAAAATCGCCTGCCTATCTTCAAGTGGAATCAAGCCCGGGGGAAAAACCCCCGCCGAGTCGCGCGGAAAATGCTTGATGAAAAGCGAGGCCATCTGCGCCGTGGCGTAAGAAATAGGTGAAAGAGCCAGACCGCGCTGCCGAATTTGATAAAGCGTCGGGAAAAGGGCGTCATAGCGCACTTCGATTGGGCGATCTTGTTTGACCCCTCGCACAATCACGGCGGCTGCAAACCTTGCATTCTGCAGCTTGCCCTGGCGGATCATGCGCGCGACCTGCCGGGGGCTCGGTGTTTTCGGAAAGCGGGATGCCACCAGCCCGCGCGACTTGGTGAGTTTTCCCTGCCTGTACCATCGCCGCAAGCGGTCGATTTCGTTGCCGCCGATTTTTACGTCCATATCTTTCAGCTTCAGAAAATAGGGGACGGTGCCGACTTCATCCTGCGCCGCGAGGACGACGGTCGTCTCGCCAATCGGCGGCGGAAACCGAAATTTCTCCTTCTCGCCGAAACGCTTTCCGAACTTGAAATGCCCATTGCGGACAATGCGCGGAAGGGAAATGGCTTCATCGAAGGATACTTCAGCCGACCATTGTGAAATGGGGTCGTCGCTTTCGATGCTTTCAAAGAGACGGATATAGACCCCGTCCACCGAATCCATGAGCGCGGATGCACGGGCTACAAGCAGATTCGTCAATCCTGGCGCGGCGCCCGTGGTGATTACGGCCACGCGATTTTTTTCCTGGAAGCGTTTGTCGAAGCGTAGTTGTTCGGCTTTGAAGGGATTCCTGGTGAGGTGAGCGCTCAAGTCGGTGTAATGCGCTCGGATACGCAACGCTGCACGCAGCACGATCTCATTAAAAACCGATGCGCTCGCGTTCACGATTAACTGCGCGCCACGCGCCGCGCGCACAATCCCCCACAGGTTTCGTGCGTTCACCTGGACGACCGGAATTGTGCTTTTCTTGCCGAGAAACCGGCGGGCGCGGTCCAGGTCGCGGTCGCCGCATGTAACCTGGTGCCCCTGGCGAGTAAGCAGGTGAGCTAGATAAGAGCCGGTTGCTCCGGTCCCCAGAACGAAGATGCGCATTGGGGCAAAACTCTACCACATTGGTAGCACAGGCTTAAGCCTGTGGGGGTGAGTGTGCGCTAGGACTAAATTCCACACGCTGCCCTTCAGAATTGCTCAGGGCAAAAAGCCCGAGCCACGGATTTTGCCCGCTCGCAAAGCATCCGCACTGGAAATGAGCCTCACAATGATTGACAATAGACCCGCGTTAAAAAGGGCTGCCTGAAAGCGCAGGCGATAATCGATGGACCCCGAAGAGAACGAACAGAAGCTATTCAGCCTCCCTGAGGCAGAGCGCGCCCGGAGGCAAGTCGAGCCGCTGCTTATAGACGCCATGGAAGGGCGCCGCCAGATGGCCGACCTCGAGGAGAGCCTGAGCGCCATCGCCAACCGCATCCAGATCATGGGTGGCGTCACGATTGATTACGACGCGGCGGCCCGGATGCGCGCCGATCTCAACAACGTCGTCGCCAAGGTGAAGGATGCGCTCGACCAGATCCAGGCTACGGGCTGCATCGTGAAAGACCTCGATTCGGGCCTCATCGATTTTCCCTCCATGATCAAGGACGAAGAGGTTTATCTCTGCTGGCGGCTCGGGGAAGACCGCATCCGCTTTTACCACCGCCAGGATGAAGGTTTTGCCGGGCGCAAGCCGATCGATCCCGAAGATACCGGCCCGCAACATCCGATCCAATAACGATCAAACAATCCATGCGCGGCCGCGCGCCAAGCATCCGGGAAGGAATCGCGTGAACGAAAAATCCGAAGGCCGTCTCGCACGAGCCGCAAGCCCTTACCTCCGCTCCGCCGTTCATCAAGCCGTGGATTGGTACGAATGGGGCGAGGAAGCCTTTGCCCGCGCGCGCGCCGAGGATAAGCCCATCCTGCTCGACATCGGGGCAGTCTGGTGCCACTGGTGCCATGTGATCGACCGCGAGAGCTACGAGAATCCGCAACTGGCAGCGATCATCAATCAGTTTTTTATTCCCGTGAAAGTCGACCGCGACGAGCGGCCCGACGTGGACGCGCGCTACCAGGCCGCCATCAGCACGCTTTCAGGGCAGGGCGGATGGCCGCTCACCGGATTTCTTTTGCCGGATGGGCGGCCTTTCTACGGCGGCACTTATTTCCCTCCGGAAGACGCCATGGGCCGGCCGGGATTCCGCCGGATTCTGGAAGCCGTTGCGGAGGCTTTTCGCAGCAAGCGCCCGGAGGTGGAAGAGGCCGCTTTGCGACTCGTCGAAGCGGTGGCGAAATCGGAAACGTTTTCAGGCGGGCATGGAAAATTCGATTCGGGTGTGGCGCTCGATCAAGCTGAATCGATCGTCGGGCTTTTTGATCCGCGCAATGGAGGATTTGGGCGCTCGCCGAAATTTCCGCATCCGTCGGCGCTCGATTTGCTCCTTGAGCTATACCAGGGGGGCGGAGAACAGCGAATGCTGCAGGTCGCGGCATTCACGCTTGAAAAAATGGGCCTCGGCGGCGTCTACGATCAGGTGGCCGGCGGGTTCCATCGCTATTCGGTTGACGAGCGTTGGGTCGTGCCGCATTTCGAGAAGATGTCCTACGACAACTCGGAGTTGCTGAAAAATTTTCTGCACGGATACCAGGTGGCGCGCGAGCCGTTCTTCCTCGAAATCGCGGAGGGCATCATCGATTGGACGAACGCCGTGTTGTCGGACCAGTCGCGCGGGGGTTTCTATGCGAGCCAGGACGCCGATCAGACGCTCGATGACGACGGCGATTATTTTACCTGGACGCTGAGCGAGGTTCGCGCGGCGCTCACGCCGGAAGAGTCGCGCATCGTGGAGATGCTCTACGACGTCGAGCCGCGCGGTGAGATGCATCACGACCCGGCGAAAAATGTTCTGTGGCAGGCGCGCTCGATTGCTGAAGTAACAAGGACCATCGGCGGGGGGCTGGAGATGTCCACGGTGCGCAAGACGCTTGCGCGCGCCAAGGAAAAATTGATGGCGGCGCGCGCTTTGCGGCCCGCACCGTTTGTGGACACGACGCTTTACGTCGCGTGGAACGCGATGTACGTTTCGGCTTATCTCGATGCGGCGGCCGTGCTCGGCGGAGAGAAGGGCGGCGCGTGCCGCGCTTTTGCTCTCAAGACGCTCGACCGCATTTTGAATGAGGCCTGGAGCGATGAGCGCGGATTCGCGCATCGGATGGGAGGCGCTCGCCTCGATGGATCGCTCGACGATCAAGTCTTCGCGGGAATCGCGCTGCTCGACGCTTACGAGGCCACTCTCGATCCAAAATATTTTGCCGCCGCACGGCGCGCCGCCGATTTTGCCCTTGCCGAATATTTTGACACTTATGGAGGAGGCTTCTTCGATCGCGCTTCGGGAGCGCCCCCGATGGGTGGCCTCGAAGTCCGCCGCAAGCCGCTGCAGGATTCGCCCACGCCGGGCGCGAACTCCACCGCGGCGATTCTGCTCGACCGCCTCTATGGCTACACCGGAGATGCGCGCTATCGGTCCGCTGCGGAAAAAACTCTCGAGGCCTTTGCCGCCATCGCGCCGCAGTTCGGGATTCACGCCGCGAGCTACGGACTCGCCGCACTGCTGCACCACCGCGGCGCGTTCGAGGTCGTCATCACAGGCAAGAGCGATGATCCGCAAGCCGCCGAGCTCGAAAGAGCCGCGAATTCCGTCTATCGGTTCGGAAAATCCGTTCTTCGTGTCATGCCCGAGCGCATGGCGTCGCCGGAAGCTCTCGCGCCTGCGTTGGCCGAGACTCTTCCGCACCTCCGCGCTGACGTCGCGCAGGCTCTCGTCTGCGTCGGCACGTCATGCCGCCCGCCGGTAACAGATCCCAAAGAGCTGGTAGCGCTCCTGACGCAAAAGCCAATCGTGCATTCTGCGGACCAGTAGCATAGCGACCCTTCGTTGTGCGCTTTTTGCACAATTACGACGCACTCTCGCCAGGAACGTGCTGCGTGGCCGGCCGGTGCTCAGGAACTAAACCTTCCCTCGGGAAAAATTTCGAGATGAAAACCACTAACGCCGCACCCAGATAGCCAATCGCGAAATACCATGGCAGCGGCGACCCGGCGCGCCAGGGCAGGATGAACGCCCCATCCGGCGCGGGTGAGTGGATAATCCCAAACATGCAAGCCACGGCCCCCGCAATCAGGCACAACGCGCTGCGGCCGAAGCGGCGATCGAGAAGCTCGGCGGTGGCCGCTCCCCAAATCAATGCCGAAATGATGAACCCATTGCCTAGCAGAATCACCGTGCGAATCGTTTCGCCGACGTCTCCGGTCAACTGCGCCGGATTTGCGCCGGCATTGTCGAGCGCCGCTTTCACTTCGAGCGCAATCAGGAAAGCGAGCGAAGGCAAAAGCGATACCGCAACCGCCAGGCCGTGCCGCGAAGGTGTCGCCAGAAATGCCTGGGAAATCACTTCGAGACCAATGTAGACAAGAATCGGCGCAATCGCGGCCGCCGGAATCCATGCCACGAAAAACGGCAGATACCCGAGGATGCCGCCGAGCCCGATGAACAGCCCGGTCAGGATCACGTAGCCCGACCGGGCGCCCATCGCTTTGTAGGCTGGATGGCCAATGTACGGCGTGCTTTCCACGACCCCGCCACAGAGGCCCGCCAGTAAAGTGCAAAAGCCTTCCGTTAGCAGGATGGCCCGCGTGTCATACACGTCTCCCGCGGCCGCGGCGCTTTCGGTGTTGTCGATTCCTCCAACCACGGTCGCCAGGGAGAACGGCAAAATGATCGGCAGATAAACCCACGCGAGAGAAAGCCCGCCGAGAAATGCCACAGTCGGCCACGGGAAACCCAAATGAAATGCCACGGAATGTTCCGCGGGCGCAGCGACGAGAGGGCTCACGATATGAACCGCGCGAAGAAAATGAAAGGCGGCGATGCCAACCAGCGCGGACGCCAGCGCCCCTGGAACTTTTCCGGGTATCTTCACGCCGCCCACGAGCGAAACGAGAATGACGCCGAATGCCAGCAATCCTGGAATCGGGTCGGCGTACATTTTCAGCATGGGCAGCAGTGCGATGAGCGCCAGCCCCGCGCCCCCGATGGAACCGAGGAGCGCTGCACGCGGCAGGGCCCGCCGCACGGCGTTGCCGAAAAACGAAAGCGCAATCTTGAACACGCCCACAAGGACCGTCACGGCCATTCCCATCTTCCAGGCGAGATATGCGTCGTGGGTCGCAAGATATGCCGGGCCCAGAACGCCGAAGGACATCCCGAAAATGCTGGGGGCATTCAGACCGAGCGGCATCGCTGTGACATCGTCGCGGCCTGTTTGCCTGGCGAGGCGGCTCGCCATCCACGCGTAGAAGAGATCGCCGGCCAGGACTCCAATGGCCGTGCCGGGCACCATGCGGTACAACACGATCGACAACGGGAAACCGAATGCGCCGGTCAGGATGCTCGCGAGAATCACGAGATTCGCCACGTTGTCGAACATCAGCGCGAAAAATCCGTTCAAGTCTCCCGCGCGGAACCAACGATACCCTGTGGTCATTTCTTTTCTCTCCGTCTGCGCGCGCGGATGCCGCCGCGCTGGCGCACTTGATACTACAGGTAGCATTTCCGTGCGACGACAATTTAAGGGAGATCGCCGCTTGCTCGGGCGCATTACCGCGAAAATTCCGTTGGCTTGCTGAGCGTGCGATAATCTGGGCCATGCCCGGAACCAGGAAAAACTCCGCGAGGAAATTATCTCGCCGCTCGCGCCGCGTGGAATCAGGCGCACGCTTTCAAGATTTGGCTCGCGCCCTTGCAGGGATCGGGAAGAGTTTGTACGAGCGCGGATGGGTGTTCGGAACGAGCGGAAATTTCAGCGCGGTCGTGAGCGAGCGGCCGTTGCGCCTGGCAATCACGGCAACCGGATTGGATAAAGGCGCGCTCGACGCCGAGCAGTTTCTGGAAATTGACGAGACGTCTCGGGTGATTCGCGGGGACGGGCAGCCCTCGGCGGAGACGGGGCTCCACCTTGCCATCGTGCGCGCACGCGGGGCCGGCGCGGTTTTGCACACGCATTCCATATGGAGCACTCTGCTTTCTGAGACTTTTTCTTCTGATGGCGCTGTAGCGCTTGAAGGATTCGAGATGCTCAAGGGCCTCCGCGGCGTCCACACCCACGCGCATCGAGAAACGCTTCCGATTTTCGAGAATTTACAGGACATTTCCCGGCTGGCGGAACAAGTCGAAGCCCTGTTAAAACGCGACCCGGCCGTTCATGGATTCCTGATTCGCCGTCATGGACTTTACACGTGGGGTGAAAACCTGGCCGAAGCCAAACGCCATGTGGAAATTCTGGAATTTCTCCTGGAAATATTGGGCCGGTCCCGAAACGGAGTATAATATTCGGAAATTAAATCCTTTCGCGCAAGCGGGAGGAAGGAGCGCATCGCAATGGCTCTTCTTAGAATTCCAGATGAAAAACGTTCCCTGAGCGAGGTGGGCGAGATCACGAATTACCTCGCCGGCATGGGCATTGAATACGAGCGTTGGGAGCCAAGCGCCGCGCTTGCACCTGGCGCGAGCGCCGAGGAAATTCTCGCGGCTTACGCGCCCAAGATCGAGGAGCTCAAAGCGCACGGCGGATACGTCACCGCCGACGTAATCGACGTCAATCCGCAGACGCCTGGGCTGGAAGCTATGCTCACAAGGTTCAACATCGAGCATTGGCACGACGAAGACGAAATTCGCTTCATCCTTGCGGGCAGGGGCGTGTTTCACATCCATCCCAAGGAAGGTCCGGTGGTTGCAATCGAAGTGGGCGCGGGGGACCTGATTCGAGTACCTCTCGGAACTCACCATTGGTTCGATCTGTGCTCGGACCGGCGCATACGCACGATTCGTCTTTTCCAGGATCCTGCCGGCTGGACGCCGCACTACACCGGCAGCGGAGCCGACCGCGGTTACGAGCCGGTTTGCTTCGGACCAACTTACATTGCCGCTCCCCCGGCGGTCAGCTAGCGTTGGCAGCGCCCTCCGGCGAAAGCTCGATTCAAGCCATCCTTCTCGACATCGAAGGCACCACCACTCCGATCGATTTCGTTGTACGGACTTTGTTTCCTTACGCCCGCCAGAGATTGCAGCAATTTCTGATGGATCATGGAAATGACCCAGGCGTTCGCGAAGACGTAGACGCCCTGCGTGTGCAGCATCGGGCCGATGCTCTAGAACAACTCAACCCGCCACGATGGGTCGACGACTCGCCCGGCGAGGAACTGACGTCGGCTGCGGCTTACGGCGCATGGTTAATCGACCGCGACAGCAAATGCTCCGCGCTAAAATCGCTTCAAGGGAAAATCTGGCAGGAAGGTTATCGCAAGGGGGAATTGCATGGCGAAGTGTATCCCGATGTGCCGGAGGCGCTGGCTCGCTGGTCACGCGACGGTAAAATCATCTCCATTTTCTCCTCCGGCAGCATACTGGCGCAGAGGCTGCTCTTCGGCAGCACCATATATGGTGATTTGACTAGCTACTTGCACGCCCACTTTGACACCACCTCAGGCCCCAAGAACGATCCGCGAAGTTATTTGAAAATTGCCGCGAAGCTCGCTCTGCAGCCGCCGAACATTCTCTTCATTTCCGACATTGCAAAGGAGCTGGACGCAGCCCGAGAAGCCGGGATGCAAACGGCGCTCTGTGTCCGTCAGGGGGCCACGGAGCCTGCGGCGAGCACACACCAGGTGATTCAATCTTTCAAGGAACTTTAGTTGTTGACCCGACGGGCTCGGGGCACCAGCGCGCCCATGGTGCGCGCAAAGACCTGGTCCGCAGTGCCGTCGGCGTCGATTGAGGCGAGAAGGCCGAGATCCGCGTAGTAGTGGATCAGCGGCGCGGTGCTCTTCTGGTAGGCTTCCATCCGAACGGAGATTGAGGCGGGGCAGTCATCCGGCCTCTGGTACAGGCGGCCGCCGCAGTCGTTACAAACACCCTCGACTTTGGGAGGCCGGGAGGTGATGTGAAACACCGCGTTGCACGATTCGCAGACGCGCCGTCCGCTGAGGCGCTGGATAATGACGTCGAGGGGCATTTTGTATTCCACCACGCCGGTAAGAGGCAGCAGCGCTTCTTCCAGGAACGCCTGGAGCTGCTCCGCCTGCGGCAGCGTACGCGGGAAGCCATCCAGAAGAAAGCCGGCCCGGCATTGCAGGCATTCGGACCGCTCCCGCACCATGTCCCAGACGGTGGAGTCGGGAACGAGCTCGCCCCGGCGCATGAAATTCAGGGCTTCCACCATGGCCGGAGTTGAATTGCAGCCCGTCCGGCTGCAGGCGGCGCGGAAAAGATCGCCGGTGGAGAGATGGCAAGTGCCGAGGCGCTGCTTCAGCAGTTGCGATTGAGTGCCTTTCCCGACGCCGGGAGGGCCTAGAAGAACGAGGCGCCAGCAGTTGCGGCGTTCACGGAAACGCGGCCTGCAGCCCGCGGAGGAGCCTCTCAACCATCCGGTTTGTTCAATCTTCTTCAGAGCACTCATTTTTCGCCCGTGGTTGGACAGGGATGCCTACACATAATTTTATCTAGTTCCGGCCGTCTCGGCGAGCGCAGTCATCTCAGGAGTTAATAGGAAATGCGAAACAAAAGCGCATCACCGCCAGGCGCTGGTGAGTGGCGCCGGCGTCTCGCCGGCCGTTTGCGGTGTGCACGTGGGGCGGAAACGCGCAGGCGGGACGCCAGCGCCACGAATGCCTCTTCCATCGGCAAGTTACTCGGTCTGCCTCAGTGTTGCGCGGTCACCATCTCTAGGCCAATCATGCGAAAGCTGCTCGTGCCGCGTATCCACCCCGTATGGCCCTCCACCTGGATTTGAAGCCAAAGATTATTCCAATCGTAATTCACCATCTGCACGCCTTCCGGCGCGTTATCCGCGGCTTTCAGGGAAGCAGGAGCCCAGGCTGCAAGGATCATGATGACTTGGCCAGTCGCTGGCTTTTCTTCAGAAGGGAGGGACTGCCACCACGTCACCGTATGGCCAGGCAAGATTCGGATGTCCGTTCTTGCAGCGCCGCTGTCGTGTGTGCCATAGAGCTTCAATTCGCCGGAGGACGGGGAAGGCGCCGATTTCTTTCGGCCAGGAACAGGGAAAGCTGAAAACGCAGCCTGATCCGGCATGACCTCAATGCGATGGTTCGCCAGATCGAGATCAAGCAACACGGAAAATTGAAAGAGGCCCGTATCAAAAGTGCGGGACAACGCCATGGCGGTCCCCAGCTGCGCAAAGCCATCTATCCCCATCAGAGGCGGGCTGAACGGGACGAGCCCGGATGCCGTTGGATCAAAGTAATAAAACACACGCGCGGGATTCGGGCCGCCGCTTTGCGGCTCCTCACGCGCTGTTTCAACATCCAGAATTTTTCTTCCACCACTCGCGAACAAGAAAATCCCAACGTAACTGAACGGATTGCCTGCCGGCGCATCCTGAAAAAACTGTGCCTCCCCATCTTCGTTGCGAATCTCGAATCGCTCGACTCCGCCGGATTCCGTCTTCTTGCACAGCCCGGTCTCGGAAGCGCGAATCACTTCGCCTTGCTGCGCGCAAAAGAGTTGGTAGGTGTGGCCGGCGGCCTGGATCATCGCGGTCGAAGACATGGATTGGGACGAAGCTTGCGAGAGAAAAATGACGAAGATGAAGCTTGCCAGTGGCATCGCGCAACTGCTCCGGCAAACATATTAGTATGCGAGGGAGAGAAGCGATAGAAAAACGTGCGCAATCTTCGCGCTTGTCCCGATACCACATGGGCCAGCGGTTTGACGCCGGGCTCGAGCGTCTGAAACCGCCGGCCCCTCTTTCATCGGGACAAGCAAGAAGCCGGCGCTACGAATTCGCAAGGCTCGGTCGAAAGCCCCCTTTTCAGGCGCGTGCGGTGCTCACCGAGAGTTCTTTGCGGACGAGAGGCGCCGCCTCAGTTCCCAGAATTTCAACTGCGCGGAGCATCTTTTCGTGAGGAAGCGTCGAGACGCCCATTTGAAACGTGATGCGCGAGAGACCGCCGAGGGCTTCGTTCACATACAGGATTTTTTCCGCGACGGTTTCGGCGTCGCCAATCAGCAGCGCGCCCGTGGGTCCGCGCACGGCGTCAAATTGCGCGCGTGTCGTCGGAGGCCAGCCGCGCTCCTTGCCGATCTCTGTAAATGTGTGCGCGTACCCCGGGAAAAAATCGTCCGCGGCTTGCTTGGTCGTGTCTCCGAGAAAACCGATGGAGTGAAGGCCCACGAGGAGTTTCTCGGGAGAGTGGCCGGCACGGCGGCCTGCCTCGCGGTAGAGATCGATCAGAGGGCGGAAGCGTTTCGGTTCGCCGCCAATGATCGCGACCATTAATGGAAGGCCGAGCGCACCGGCGCGGGCAAAAGAAGCGGGAGTGCCGCCGACGCCGATCCAGATGGGCAACGGATTTTGCAGCGGGCGAGGGTAAACGGCCTGGCCGGTGAGCGGCGCGCGGTGTTTTCCAGACCAGCGGACGTGCGTGTTCTCGCGGATCGTGAGGAGAAGATCGAGTTTCTCCGCGAAAAGCGAGTCGTAATCTTCCAGGTTGAGGCCGAAGAGCGGGTAGGACTCCGCGAAGGAGCCGCGCCCGGCGACAATCTCCGCGCGGCCATGCGAAATCAGATCCAGTGTGGCAAATTCCTGGAAGACGCGAACCGGGTCAGCGGCGCTGAGAACCGTGACGGCGCTCGTCAGCCGAATATTTTTCGTGCGCCCGGCGGCCGCGGAAAGGATCACGACCGGCGCGGAGTCCAGGAACTCAGCCCGGTGATGTTCTCCAATGCCGAACACATCGAGGCCGACTCGGTCGGCAAGCTCAATCTCTTCGAGCAAATGCTGCATGCGGTTCACCGGGCTGAGCGTCCGTCCCGTGGCCGGGTCCGAAATTGCTGCTGCGAAGCTATCCACGCCGATTTGCATATGTGCGGCTCCTTTATTCTCGTCCCATTGGATGACCCGCTGGCCTTTTGGTTTCAAGCGTCCGGTAACACTGGGGAAACAGCGATGATCCAGCCATTTAAGGAGGCGCCGGTTGCAACTTTGTTTACACAAGTTGAGGGCTGCAACGGTGGACACACAAGTGGTAGACTGCAGGCATGACACCGAAAAAAACGAAAAAGAAAATTACCAAGCCGAAGAAAGCTTTAAAGAAAAAGGTTGTAGTCAAGAAGAAAGCGGCGCTGAAAAAAGCCGCTACCAAAAAGAAGCCCGCGCGAAAGAAGGTCAGCGCGCGAGGAAAGAGCCAAAATGTTGGCGGGATTGCGTTCGACCTGGAAGGGAAGCGGGCCCGCTCGGCCGGCCAGTCAGGCGATTTGCAGGGACTGTCTGACGTCGAAAGCGCTGACTCGGAAAGCGTGGACGAATTGATCGAGGAAGGGAACTCGTTTGAGGCCGAAGTCGTGGAAGGTGTAGAGGACGCTCCCGACGCCGATCAGGGGGAAGTCAAAACGCACGAAGTTCCCGAAGACGATGTTCCGCCGGAATATACCGACAACGATAAGTAACGAGGGCGATCTGCCGAATTCGTTTGGGTCAAGGACGCTGGTCGAGCGTCCGCGTAAAGGGTGTGCGGAAAAACTCAAAACCCGTCATTCCGAGGGCGGAGTCCCCGAAGAATCCGATTTTTTCATGGGGCTTTCGGAAAAACAGATTCCCCCCTGCGCTCGGGACGACAGCGAAACTTACTTTTTCCAAAGTCTGTAGAGGCGAGCTCTGCATGTCCTTAATTCGTTGCTGAAAAGCGCGCTGCTTGGTCACTGTGTTTTGAGAAGCGGCTGAGCGAAACGGATCGGCACACCGAAATTCGAGCCTCCGAACCCTTTCACGACGGCGAACGTCACTCCAATCACTTCTCCGTCACGGTTGATCAGCGGCCCTCCCGATCCTCCCGAGGTCGTCTGCGCATCGTACACAATCTTGTCAGCGAGCACATCGCCAATGTGGCCCTGTGTGACCAACGGACGGATGAGTTTGCGCCGCAGAAGTTCGCCGGTAATTTTTGTGGGATCGCTGCCCGCGACCTTCAGGATGTCATCCACGGTATCGTCTCCCGCCCGGGCCAGGATCGCACTAATTCCGGTGGCGTAACCTAGGGAAATCACAGGTTGTCCGCTGACTGCAGCTTCCTTCCGGATGTCAATCTTCAGAATCGGGCGATTCAGGCTGGAAAGGTCGGCGTGAAGCAGCGAAAGGTCAGCCTCGTCGGAAATTTGCGAAATTCCCACTTGCACGCCCGAAGGCGCGTCGGGGAAATACGCTGTCATCTCCGCGATGGCCGGCTCCAGTCCCTGCGCGAGTGCGGAACTCAGGTCGTCATTTTTCCACCAGGGCTGCACCACGTGATGATTCGTCAGGATCTTTCCTTCGCCGACGAGAAATCCCGTTCCGAAGAAATCCGCCCGCACTTCCGGCGTCCTGCCCTCCAACGTATAAATCGGATTGCCAGTGCTGTCTTTTAGCGGAGTGCCATCCGGATTAATACCGCCGTAGCGCAGGCGCCGCCCTGTGCTCTTATCGTTGAACGCGACGGATACATGCAGCAGGCAAACGCTCGGCGCGTAGGAACGAATCACCTGTTCCGCCTCGTCGGACTCGCTCATCACGCGTTTCAACCGGCCGGTTGTTTCTTCCAATTGCTTTTTCAGCCCGGCGACGTCGTTCCCATCTCCGCTCGAAATCTTCTGCTGCAGCTCTTGTGACTGCTTCTGGAGCTGCTCCTTTTGCAGGATCGCGTCCGTCGCCGCCAGATCCGCGCGCATCTTTCGCGTTTCGGCAACTAGGTCCTCCTGTCGGAAGACGCCGCGTTCGAGTTGCGCGATCACCGAGTAAGCGCGCTTGGTCTCCTTGTCCGCTCGCCGTGAAAAAAGCAGAAAAATCGCGGCGATGACGATGGCCACTGCTGTAAGGGCGCCGACGCCGATTTTCAGCGAGCGATCGAGCGTGGTGGCGTCGCGCGTCATCTTCTCGGTAACGGCCAGGGCTTGAAACGCCGTTTGCGCCACTTCCTGGCCTTCGATCGCCAGGCGCGTTTGTTCCCTTAGTTCATCGTAAGAGTGCTTGTCGCGCAGTTGAACGCGCACGCGCGCCAGCAATTCGCCGGGCTCCCACTGCTGAGAAAGAACATCGTCGGCGCCCAGATCGAGCGCCCGGGCGCGTTCCGCCCCGCCGCCACGCGTTACGAGGATCACACGCGTGCCGGCGGTTGATGCGAGGCCCTTGATCTCCGCCAAGGCGTTGCAGCATTGCAAATCCGCAAGATCGGTTGAGAGGAGGAACAGGTCCACGCCGCCATTTCGGACGATCGTGAAGCCGTCCCCCTGAGCCGGGGCAGAAGAAGCCTCATAGCCCGCGGAATGCAGCAAGTCCAGCAACAATTGCCGCGACTTCTCGTCCGGCTCCACGATCAGAATGTTTTCGCGCTTAGTAGGCAACGCCTTGGCCTTTATGCGGAGTATCCGCACAACAGGAGTCAAGAGAGTATCAAAACTCGAATCGTTTTGCAGAAGCGCATGGACACAAGCCTGCTCCGCATTGATTAGAGTCAACGGTTCAGTGTTCGGAGCCACGAGTTCGCAGCCAAAGAAGGAGCTTTGGAGACAACGAAGTCAGCCGAGTAAGGAAAGACAATGAGTTGGCAACTCAATTGAAGGGTTACAGAGGGCAATGTTCAAGCATCGCCAAAACTGACACATGCCATGTTTTTCTTTTCCGACGCACGTTTAATCGCCCCCTATTTTTTCGGAGAATCATCGGACTTGGGCGCGGCCCCCGATCCACCGCTGGGGCCTGCCAGGGGTTGTTTCTCGAGCGAACCAAAACCTCCGCTCAGCGCCTGCCCGTTCGGGAATACAACTTCCAGAACGCGGCCAACCAGGCGGCCATTCTTGGCAGGCTCCAACGTGACCGTCACTTGATCGCCGGGTTTGAGAGATACCTTGCTCCAGTTGCGATTGACCATGTCCGCGGGATTGCTCGTCTCCGCCGACCAGTGCACGATCTGGCCTTTATCGTCCTTCACGTCAAACTGAAGGATGCAGTGGGGGTTTGCCCAAAACCATTCCGTGACGGTCCCCTTCAACGTAAGCGGATTCTTGGCGTCATACGCTGCGTTCCCGTGATGCGCGAAGAGGGGAATCGCCGCAATCAAGAACCCAAGCGAGAGAGAGAAAACCTTCAAACTTTTCAAAGGGAACCTCCCATGAACTGAAAAGCCACGCCAAAATCGTAATTTCCCCGCAACGACAGACAACGCCATCGAACTATTTTTTAGGAGCCGGGCTATCCACGCCGCTGGAAGGGTCGCCAACGAGCTTGTTATACCTCTCAATTTCCGAGAGCGAACAATACATTTCCATCACATCCGTGCGCGGGTCTTGCAGCTTCATCGGGAACTTGTCCAGGGCGACCCAGGGTTTCGTGTACATCTTCGGATCGTCAATCGTGACCGTCAACTCAAGATGATTTTGGTCCAAGCGGTGGAATCTTTCCTCGACGTGCAGCGCGTCGCTGACAGGCCGGCCCGCGAGGTCGAGCCAGACTTTATCGTCCCCCATCATTCCAACGGTCTGGACAACCAGCGTCGTATCGTCGACCCACTTGCCCACCGAATATCCGTAATATCGCGGCTCTCGAATTTCATTGCCGACTTGCACTCCGCCGTCAACTAATTTGGGCAACTCGCGCCCATCCGTCCAGATGACCCGCCAGGTCTCCGCATACTCATACAGGATCACAACTTTGTATTCATTCTGGAGAATTTGCGTCTGCCTCAGG
>Ga0307478_10002366_pt1 | contig 14891 bp, 13 predicted proteins | sample atmos_gasesECM4C_2_FD_203713 | JGI IMG/M metagenome (GOLD analysis project Ga0307478, IMG submission 203713) | Hardwood forest soil microbial communities from Morgan-Monroe State Forest, Indiana, United States - atmos_gasesECM4C_05 | ecosystem: Environmental > Terrestrial > Soil > Temperate...
GATGAATCCACCGATGCCGACCTGATCGCCGGTCAGGACGTGGAGGCGTGTCGAGAGATTGACGGCCTGCGATGCGGGAGTGACGGTTGGAGTGGCGGTTGGAGTAGCAGTTGGGCTAGGGCTGGGGGTCGGCGACGGCGTGGGCTCGGGGAAACTCGCCACGAAATCGGCGCGCTCATTCTTATTAGTAATGATCACTTCCTGGCTTGGCGGCGTGTAAACAAAGCCGAGACCGGAAGGAGTAACGGTGTAGGGATCTTCCGGGAAGGGCGGCAGGTTCGGGAAGGAGTAAATCCCCATCGCGTCGGTTGTCGTTACGCTGGTGGTATTGTCGGGTTTGGTGAGAGTAATGGTCACGCCCGGGACAGGATTGCCATCCTGGTCCGTTACCTGACCAGAGATCATGAAACCTTGATTTTGACCGATGACATTCGAGCCGCCGACAAAGCCAACGACAAAGCCATCATCGCCAGAGCTCGGTTCTTCCTGAAACGCTCCGGCTGTGGTCGGAAAATCATTCGCTGCGGTCAATACGTCGGGGCCGGTGGGTGCTCCTGCGCACTGGCATCCGGAGTCTGATTTCGTCCAGCCCGCGACGAAAAGGTTGCCGGCGGGATCGACGGCGATGGCCTCGCCTTCGTCCTGACGGCTGCCGCCGAGAAATGACGAGTAGACCAGCGAACTATCGCCGCTCGCGTTGGTATTGAACATCGATACGAAAGCATCGCGTGAATCAGGGGGCGTGCTTCCGGGATTACTGCCGGGCTGCGGTTGAAACGCGTCTTTCGTCGGGAAATTAAGTGGCGCCACCGCGGGCGCGTTGCCCGGTCCAGTCGGGTTAGGAACGAAAGTGGATTCCGTCCAGCCCGTGATGTAGGCGTTGCCGAAGAGATCGACCGCGACGGCCGCGCCATCGTTGCGGTCGGCGCAGGAAAGGCATTGGCTGGCCCCATCTCCCTCATTCTGGTCGCCACCGATGTAAGTGGAATACAGGAGAGTCGATCCGTCGGGAGCGAGTCTTGTTAGGAAGGCATCGAATCCGCCATTGTTCTGCTGCTGAAACGCGCTCGCGGTCGTGGGAAAATTGTTCTGTGTTGTCACCGTTGCTGGCGCGTCTCGATTGTCGCTCGAGTCGGTGTATCCCGTCACGTACGCGCTCCCATCGGTGCCAAGGGCAATACCCCACGCGGTGTCAGTTCCGTTGCCGCCGAGAAAGGTCGAGTAAAGGAATTGAGAGCCGGCCGCGTCTACCTTGGTAACAAAAGCGTCCCTGGTAGAACCATTCCCGCCAGGGTTTGTCTGGAACGCCCCGCTTGTCGTCGCGAAAAGTGGTGGTGTCCCAGTCGATTCCGTCCAGCCAGTCACGTAGGCGTTGCCGTGACGATCTACAGCTACGCCGGTTGCGACGTCGTCCTGATTGCCGCCGAGGTAGGTAGAATAAATGCGGAACTGGCCCGACGCGTCGATCTTGGCCAGGTAAGCGTCGAAATGTTCCTGGCCGCTATGAAAGTGCGCTGTGCGGCCGTCGATCTCGCCCTGGATTGGATTGGTCGTGGGGAAAACAAACGAATCGGTGTAGCCCACCACATAAACATTATTGTTATTGTCCACCGCGATGCCGCGGCCCACATCGTCCCCGTCAGCCCCGCCAAAATACGTGGAGAAGACGAGCTGGTTGCCGGCGGCGTTTAATTTGGTGATGAAGCTGTCGGCGAAGCCGGGGCCGGGGTCCGATTGGTGCGGTTGCATTGCATTTCGCACCGGAAAATCGGACGAGAACGTATACCCGGTGACATACACATTGCGATCAGCATCGAGAGCTACCCCATAAGCTCCATCGCCGGGGCCGCCCTCGCTGTTGGATAGGCCACCGCCGAGATAGGTCGACCAAATCAACTGTGATCCATCGGGATTGAATTTCGTGACGAAGGCTTCGTCGCTGTCGTTATTGTTTCCCGGCTGATACGCATTCTTCGTCGGGAATGCCTCAGACTCCGTCCAGCCGACGACGTAGGCATTCCCGTCGGCATCGGCTGCGATGTCGTGGACGCGATCGTTGTTCTCGCCGCCGAGATACGTCGAGTAAGTGATGATGGCCGGATCGATGACGAGCGGGCGCGAACGATCGTAATCGCCGACGGTGAACCCAGCGCGATTGCCGTTGGTGGTGAAGCCGCCGGAGACGGCGCGTTTTGCGCCATCGATCTGTTGATAAATGAGCGGCTTGCCCTGGCGCATTTGAGCGCCGCCCGCCGCATGCACGATCAGTGCGCCCGAGGGGGTGTCCACTTCGAGGCGCTCAGCCCCATCAAAGTCGAAGGCGATTTGGCTCGGGTCCGCACCGGGTGCCACGACAAAATCGTATTCCAGTTGCGAGCCCTGGCCGTAATAGACCAGGTCGATTCCGGGATAGACGCTCGAATAGGAAACTTTCCGGAATGTCGGGACGGCGGTGATCCACTTCTGTTCGTTGTTCCCGCGAAAATAATTGATTTTGCCGGGCAATTCCTCCAGCCCGGTCACCGTGGGCGCCGCGTTCGCGTTGGCCAGGCTCATCCGCACGACGGCTTTCGAGGCCGCGCGTTGCGCCGCGCGCTCTTCTCTTTCTCTCATCGCGTCCGCTGTTCTCTGGGAAGTCGTGCCTTGGGAGGCAACGATGGTCTGATTCGGGTTTGCCTGGGTAACGCTGGCCGGCTTTTTCAACACGAACACCATCTCGCTTTGAGTAAGGAACGCCTTGTAGCTGGCACCGCGCGAAGCGAATTGAACCTGCGCATCGAACTGACCGCGGTTCATTTCGAAAGAGAGCGGCAGTTGTCCCAGCGCCATCCGCGCGCGTTTTTGATCGGCGCGCACGGAGGCTGCGAGCGTTTTTTCGCTTATGGCGTTTGGCGGCGCTTTCGGCGCCGCGCCGACCGAACGGCCATTCGGTAGCACCAAATAAGTCACGGCAATGAGCGCGACAGTGACGAGCAGGCTCACGCCGATTTTGGGAACGGGATTATTATTCATGGGAGTCTCCTTGTGCCGCGCGTTCTCAAGCATTTCGCGGGGAAGGAATTCTGAAGAGCCGCGCCGCCCGGTGACAAGCATTTTCTTCGCGCGCGACCCACGCGCTTTTTAGGTTTCAGCCGATTCAGGATTGAGGTATTTTATTGTCTCTCGACGTGGCTGCGCTGCCGCGCGCTATGAAGAACCCCGGCTTACAACTCAGATTGGCTCGGCTTGGCTGCACGGCCTGGCTAGCGCTTGGCATCACGGTGTCGGCGCAGCCGACCGAGACGCCTTCGAAGAAGAATGCGGTTTCGCGCACCAAGCCGCAGGTCATTTACCATCTGCCGCCCTCCTCGGATTATGCGGCAACCTTGCATTCCCAGGCCAAAACGCAGAGCAACGAGCTTCCGATCGATAGCAGCATGCCGACCTCGCTCCAAATGTCGCGCGCGAACGCAAACGCCGCCGCGGCACAGGCGCAACAGGAAGCTGCCACGCCACCGCCTGACAACAGGGTGAAGTCAGTCAGGCCGCAATCGAATCGATCGCAGACGCGGCGCCATTCCTCTCCCAAAGCGACGAGCCGCGGGAACTCGCACGGAAACAAGTCCCACAAGGAATGACATTTCCTTGCGTGTGCTGATGAGGGCGGGTCTCTGGCCGGGATCGACGATCCCGGCTACCACCCTTGTTTCCATTTTCTGAACGAGAATTGATCTTGCGAAAGCGCGCGCACTGCGTTGCGTAGGCACTCATGTTCCGATTTTGGTTATCCTTAGCCGCGGCCGTCGTCGTAGGCGCCACTGTTTTCGCGGCGGAAGTGCAGGTGAAACCTTCTGCCGCGCCGTCGCGCTCGCGGCCCACCGGCTCGCCCTCGGCCACCCCGGCCGCAGCTCAGTTGCCTCAATACCGTCCTGCTCTTCTTGGAACGGGCCCGAAGTCCGTCATCAATCGCATGGATACCGCGGGCTTGATCCGGGATGGACAAAAAGACGGCTCACTCTTCTTTTGTTGTTCCGTCGGCAAGGATGGCACGATCGCCGATACCTGGACCTATCGGCAATCGCCCGACTCGAAATTACTCGAGAGAGAATTGGTCCGCTGCCTCGACACCGCGGTGTTTGTTCCTGCCGTCTATGACCACGAAGCGGTCTACGTGCTCTTTTTCGGAACCGTTACGTTCAAGGTCGTGAATGGAAAACCACGGCTGCGCATCTTTGCCAACCAGGAAGCCGAAGAGTTGAAAAAGGAAAGCGACTTCGTCGGTCCACAACCCTTTGTCGGACGCGGCTCCAAGTTCGAGGGGCTCCATTATCCGAACGATACGGTGACCTCCGAGCTGACTGCTATCGTGGAATTGGGCATGAAAGTCGACCCGACTGGGGCGTTGAAAGAGCTGCGCATCGTTTCGGAATATCCGCCCCTGGTTGGATTCGGGCGCGCCGCCGCTGAGGATTTCCGGGTGGCGTCATTCATTCCGGCGTTTCGCGACGGAAAACCGGTCGAGTGCAGTATTACGCTGCCGGTTTATTACGAACCGTAGAGGCCGGGGGACGGTTACATAGTGGCGAAAACGCCTTTTCTGCCGTGCGCTTTTTTTGAGCGCGACCCGCTGGTTTGCGCGCGCGAGCTCATCGGCACGGAATTGGTGTGGGGAAAATGTTCCGGGATCGTGGTCGAAGTGGAAGCGTATCTCACTTTGAATGACGAAGCCTGCCATACCTTTACCCGGCCGAGCACACGCACCTTCGTGGAGCGAAACAGCGCCGGCGCCGTTTATATTTATATGAATTATGGCGTCCATTGGATGCTGAATTTGCTGGTGAAAGGCGCAGAACGCAGCGGTCTCATTTTGATTCGCGCCCTCGAACCAAGGCGCGGTCTCTTCTTGATGAAGACCCGCCGCAGAGTGGAGGACGTCCGCCGGCTTTGTTCCGGCCCGGGAAAACTGGCGCAAGCGCTCGACATCACCAGGCGCCATCACGAAATGAGCATCTGCGCCGATTCGCGGCACGGGCTCTTGCCGCGGGTTGAACCACGCGTTCGCGTCGTCACCGATTTACGCATCGGGATCAGCCGGTCCAAGGATTTCCCATGGCGATTCACCCTCGCCGGCAGCCCGTTCGTCAGCGTGCCGGTTCGGTCGCCGTTGACCCGGCGTCGTCGTGCGATGACCTTGCGAGCGCAATGACCGGCAACAAAAAGCGCGTCCTTCTTGGCATGAGCGGCGGCGTCGATTCCAGCGTGGCGGCTTACCTTCTCCGCGAGCAGGGATACGACGTCGTCGGCGTGACTATGAAGGTCTGGCCGCAGGATTGCATTTCGCGGGCCGAGGACAAATGCTGCGGCCCCCAGGCCGTGGCCGATGCGCGCGGCGTCGCGCACTCGTTAGGCATTCCCCATTACGTCGTGGACGAAGCCGACCAATTCGAACGCCTGGTGATCGATTATTTTTCCAGCGAATACCAGGCTGGGCGCACTCCGAATCCGTGCGTGATGTGCAACGAGAAACTCAAGTTCGGAAATCTTTGGAACAAAGCCGAAGCGCTCGGCTGTGAGTACATCGCCACGGGTCATTACGCGATCATCGAACATCATCCAGACCGCGCCGTTCTGCGGAAAGGCATCGATCCGCGCAAGGACCAGTCCTACTTCATGTTCAGTCTGCGACAGGCGCAGTTGCGGCGCGCCCTGACGCCGCTCGGCGGGATGTCAAAGCCGGCGATCCGCGAGATTGCGCGCTCGTTAGGCCTGAAGGTCGCCGACAAAGCCGACAGCCAGGAAATCTGTTTCGTGCCCGGCAACGATTACAAAGCCTTTCTCCGCTCGCATCTTGGCCAGGAAGAATTTCATCCCGGCGGCATCTACGATCTCGAGGGAAATTTTCTGGGCGAACACGAAGGCATCGAGATGTTCACGATCGGCCAGCGCAAAGGATTGCCCGGCGGTTCTGCGCAGCCGCGTTACGTGGTCGATCTGGATTCAGAGACGAACCGCGTTCTCGTCGGCTCGGCCGAAGACCTGGTCTCGGACGATTTCGAAGTCGATCAGGTCAATTGGATCCTGCCACGCGATTCGGATGAGTCATTCGAAGTGACGGTGAAAATCCGCTACAGCCATCCCGGCACGCGCGCGACGGTCACTCCGCTCGAAAATGGCCGCGCCCGCATTCAATTGCACGAACCTCAGAAGGCGGTCACCCCGGGACAGGCCGCGGTGATTTACGACGGCGATGTCGTCCTCGGCGGCGGATGGATTTGTCGCGCGGCGGCATTGCAGCTTGTCTGATCGATGAGCGACGAAGTCGTTCTCGCGCTGAGCACTTTCCCCGACGTGGAGACTGCGCGACGCGTCGCGCGAGAGATTGTCGAACTCCGCCTGGCCGCGTGCGGAAATGTTCTGCCTCAAGTCCATTCGGTTTATCGCTGGCAAGGGAAGATCGAATCGGGTGACGAAGCGCTCGCGATTTTCAAGCTGAGCGCGAATCGCTACCCTGAATTCGAGACGAAGCTGCGCTCGCTTCATCCCTACGAAGTCCCGGAGATCGTCTTCTTTCCCAGCTCGGGCGGATTGCCGGAATATTTGCGGTGGGTAGTCGACAACTGTCGCTAAGCGGTGCTCGTTCGAGCAGTCACGCTTCTGGGTCGCGGCGGCGTCTCCGTTGACCGATGAAGTAAATGCCGACGCCAATGGCGTTCGCGACGATTGCGACCGTTGCGATTTTCGCTCCGAAAATCAGGGGGCTCGGGACGTCGATGATTGGATAGACCGTGAAAAAAATCGCGAGGAGCGAAACCGCGGCGCCACAAATCGCGGCGATGCGGAGCCAGATCGGCGCGCCAGAACGGATCGCGCGCGCGCCCGCGATAGGAATTGCGAACAGCATCAGGTATACGATTCCGTAGAAGACGTTGGCGGCGTTGTCCACCAGTTGAAATGCTTCCTGAATGCCGGCGCCGATCTGGCTCGCAATGGCAATCACCAAGGTGATGGCACCGACGAAAATGATCGAATTAACTGGCGTTTTGTATCGCGGATGCAAACGCGAGAACCAGCCGGGCAGGAGCCGGTCCCATCCTGCCACCATCGGCAGCCGCGAGCTGCCGGTAATGTGGACGCTGGTCGCGGAAATCGTGCGCGCGGTCATCAGGAGAATGCCGATGGAAGCGATCGCTCCGGCGATTGGAAAAGAATGCAAACCGAGCCGCAACGCTTGGGGGACCGGACCGATGAGATCGATTGGATTGTGACCGACGAAGGCCAGAACGGAACTGGTGCCGAGAATAAACATCAACGCGATGATCGGCGAAGCGATCATGACGGAGCGACCGATGTCCCGCGCCGGAGAGCGCGTTTCTCCAGCCAGGATTGCGATGTATTCAAAACCGCTCAACCCGCCAACTGCGAGTTTGCTCGTAATATTAAGGCAGTAAAAGATCGACACGGTGGGCGCGACCATCTGAAGCGGCTGATAGCTTTTCAACTCGCCGCGAGCCAGGGCCAGCAACGGCAGGAGAATCAGCGCGCCGTAGACCAGGAGCATGGCGAACGCGCCCAGGTTGTGGACCCATTTGCCTAACGACAACCCACGAATGCCGGTCCAGCCGAGGCCAGACACCAGCACGCAACTGATCAATGCCACGCACCATTTGCTGTCTGGCATCCAGGCGGCGCTAGGGCCGAGGGCGTAAGAGAGGTTGGTCGTCGTGAACATTCCGCCTAACGCGATGACCGTGATGGAAAGAAGCCAGAGGTTCCACGCTACGATAAAACCGGCGAACTCGTTGAAGCCGAGCTTGGCCCATTGGTAAATTCCGCCCTCCAGCGGCATCCGGCGAATCAAATAAATTACGACCGCCGCCTGCGGGACGTAAAAGAGAATAATGGCCAGTAACCAAAAGAAGAGATGCGCTTTTCCAAGCTTCGCCCCCGTGCCGACCCAGGTCGAGCCGACGACGAATAGAATTTGGGTGAGGACGAGATCGAACAGCCCAAGTGGTTTCTTGAGCACAGCGCTCTGGCTTTCGACGTCGTGTTCTCCGCGATTTAATTCCGTCGTCACGAGCGCGCGCTATTCTGGCGCTATCTTTGGTGGAGGCCCGTTGCGGAATTCGCGATGCCGAATCTTCCCGCCCGCGTAGGCGATGTAGCTCCCGGCGCCTAACGAAATCACCGCGAGCAGGATGGTCGCGATAACCGAAGGCTGCGCCGCTTTCGGCCATTTTTTCGGGACAAAAATTGCGGATGCGGACACGGCCGCGAGTGCGTAGTAGAGAAAGATTAATTCATCGGCACGATGCTCGTGCGCTTTCAGCCACGCTTGCCCGTCATCGTCGGCCATCGATAGCACGCGGTCGAATGCTCGATCGCCGTGATACACCACCGGCCAGACGGAAAGTGCGCTCGCGAAAATCAGAACGAGCGCCGTCAATTGTCCGCCGCGGCTGCGCAGATAGGTTGCGGCGATCAACCCGAACAACGCGATCGCGAGGCCGTAGATCGGAATCGGATTCAACAGCACGTGCAGATATTCCGGCTGCTGGAGATTGCGCAGAATCGTTTCGATCATTGCGACGCTAATTTCAGTTCGGGCACCGGCTCATACCGTTTCCAATCCGGCGCGCAGAAGTGCCACCACTCGGTGCGCAATCCATAAAAGCCGCCGTGCGCCATCGCCTTTTGGAGCAGCTTCAAGTTCGCCGCCACGATTGGATCGCGCCCTTTGTATTCCAGAAATGCGGCCGGCGTGAAGCTGTCGAAATCGGTGGGCATAGGGATGTCGTTTCCGGCCGCGTCGACAAGTGTCGCGTCGACGGCGGCCCCGCGAATGTGCATCGAGCCGCGCCCTTCCTTCGGGTCCGAGACATAGGAACGGTTATGCGTGACCTGCCAGAGCTTTTCCTGCGTCGCCTGCGGCCGGTAGGCGTCCCAGATTTTCAAGCTGTAACCTTTCTTCCTCAGATATTCCTGGGCGACGGCGAGCCGTCGGGCCACGCCCGCGCGCACGAGCGCCGGAGTGCCGGGCGGATAAAGTGGCCGGTGCGCGACGTTGTTCGACCCGGCGTAGCGCAGGTCAATCGCGATCGTGCGATCGATGCGCTTGATATCGACGAACTCGCGTTGGTCGTCGGTCTTGCCAGATGCGAAATTCGCCGACAGAAAAATCAGCAGCAGAATGTTCCGGAAAAATCTTCGGGTGCTCACGCCTGCGCGGATCTCAATTGGTAGCGACGGCGGAAACCGGGGCGACCTTTGCGAGCCGCTGCAAAACCAGGCGTGCGCTGTTTTCCGGAATATCGAAGCGCAACTGGACATTCACGCCCTGGAGTTCCACTTCGGGTGCTTGCGCGTAAAGGAGAAGATCGGAGTCCGCGAGCTTGAGCAAACGCTGGGGCTCGTTCCGAATCCGGGCGGCCAGGTCGCCGGCGGCTTGGAGTGATTTCGCCTTGAGAATCAGGCGCGCCTTTACGGGAGTTTGCAGCGTCAGCGCCAGGCCAAACAAATCGCAGTTGCCGACCAGCTCGTTGTTGAAAACCGGAGTGAACATTCGACCCAGCTTCGCCGGTTCGCGCGAGACCAGTCGGAGTGCGTTTCCTTCTTTCAACGACTGCAAGCGATCCAGGAGCGGGCCGGTAATTTTCAAATCGGGATCGATCCCCAGCCGGACGCGAGCGAGCGCCGCCACCTCCTCTTCGCCGCCGATCGCCAGGGTTCTCGGACCCACCCGGGCGAGGGCGAACTCCGGCCGCAACCACATCGGCAATCCCGTGATGGTCCGCCGCTCAAACGCCTTGTCGCGCTCGATTGAATTGACGACGCGGGAAACGTCCGTCTGCGCTTCGACCAGGACATACTCGTGGGTCGCGCCGGAATCCGTCGCGGCCATGGCACGCGTGACGCGGACCGCATCGCGCTGCAGATTCAGGACCGGGGTGCGTTGCGCGCTGGCGATTAATCCGGCCCAGACGCTTTGCCACTCCACGGCCTGATCTTTCCGCCAGCGTTTCGGCAAATCTTCCCGTTCGAGTTGCTCGAGGTTCACGGAGAGGATCGTTTCGGTTTCCTGCGGCAACCATTCTCGTTTCTGTGGTGATTGAAAAACGAGCGCCACAATGATCCCGAGCACCACGACCACGGAAAAAACCGCAAAGTAGAATTTCCGAAGTTCCTGCTTGTCGATCTGGCTCGAGAGGACCGCCAACTCCGCGGTGTGGTGGGAATGGCGCTCGACCGCGGCGCGGTGCTTCTGGACGTCGGTGAGCAAATGGGGCGCATTCGGCGGCGCGATCCCCTGCGACGCGAGATGGCGCCCGATGTTCAGGTAGGCCGGATTCTTTTTTTCCTCAACGATCTGGTGATGGCTCCGCGCGTCCTTGAGCGCCTCCTGCTGGGCCCGGCTGTTTTCGTTTAGGACACGATCGCGCGCCTCGAACTCTTCGCGCACTTTCGTGATGTTCCTGTCCATTGCCGCGAGCGCGGCCTCATGCTCGGTGAGTTTCTCGCGGGCGGTACGGCAGGCGTCCGCGGCGCCCATTCGGGCGCGCGTCACTTCGGCCTTTTCCTCCGGCAATCGAACGCGCCGCGCGCTGATCGCGGTCATTTGCGTCTCGAAATCATCCGGCGGCGGGACTTGGGCCTGAAGTTCCGAGAGCTTCTTCAACAGATCGCGGTCCGCGGCGTCGTTCTCCTGCAGCCGACGCTCGACGCTCGCCAGCTCCCGATCGCACAGATCGGTGGCGGCCTTGGCTTCCATTTGTCGCTGAAGGACGGGCTTTTTTTCTGCCTCCAGTTTGGCCAGGGCCGCATTTTGTTCTTTCGCGTTCTGCTCGCGCTGCAATTCGATCTTGCGGATTCCTTCCTCGATCGTAGCGATCCGCAGCGCGACTTCCTTCTGCTCCTGCTCGAGTTTCTTGAGCGCGACAATTTCATTGCGCACTTCGGGAAAATTGACCGCCTGCGAGCAGCCTTCCCGGCCCAGGTTGATTTCGCTTTTCTGGAGAACGCGCTTCTCGTGCCGCAACGCAATCCGCGTCTTCTGCCGGCGAATCTTCAACCCGATCTCGCGCAGCCCTGTTCGAATGAAACTCACGGGATAATGCTACCCGGGTTGCGCCCGGCACCAATGTAAATTCGTGCAGCTATTCCTCGGCGCTTAGCTTGGCCAGCACGCCCAGGTCCTCCAACGTCGTCGTATCGCCGGTGACCACTTTGCCGCTGGCGACTTCCTTCAACAGTCGCCGCATGATTTTGCCGCTGCGCGTTTTCGGCAGCGCTTCGGCGAAACGAACCTCGTCCGGCTTGGCGATGGCGCCGATGTGAATACCCACGTGCGCGCGCAATTCTTCCTTCAGCGAATTGCTCACCACCACGCCCCCCTTCACCGTGACGAATGCTACCACGCTCTGCCCCTTCAATTCATCCGGCCGTCCGACGACCGCCGCTTCCGCGACATTCGCGTGGCTCACAAGCGCACTCTCGATCTCAGAGGTGCCAAGCCGATGTCCCGCCACGTTCAAGACGTCGTCGATCCGTCCGACGATCCAAAAATATCCGTCCTTGTCGCGCCGCGCCCCGTCCCCGGTGAGATACCGGCCTTTGAATTCGCTCCAGTATTGTTTCCGGTAGCGGTCTTTATCTCCGTAAATCGTCCGCAACATCGACGGCCACGGTTTGCGGATGATCAGCTTACCGCCCACGTCCGCGCCCACTTCCTCGCCCTTTTCATCCACGATTGCAGCGTCGACGCCGAAGAACGGTAGCGTCGCGCTGCCCGGCTTCGTCGGGATCGCACCGGGCAACGGCGTGATCATGATCGCGCCCGTTTCCGTCTGCCACCAGGTATCGACGATCGGGCAACGACCGCCGCCCACCTTGTCGCGATACCACATCCAGGCCTCGGGATTGATCGGTTCGCCCACCGACCCGAGCAGGCGCAGCGACGACAGATCATGTTTCTTGAGCCATTGGTCGCCCCAGCGGATAAACGCGCGGATCGCCGTCGGCGCCGTGTAGAGAATGTTCACTCCATATTCTTCGATGAGCCGCCAAAAGCGATCCGGCTCCGGCCAATTCGGCGCGCCTTCATACATCAAGGTCGTCGCGCCGTTCGCGAGCGGCCCGTAGACAACATAGCTGTGCCCGGTCACCCAGCCGACGTCCGCCGTGCACCAGTAGATGTCGTCGTCGCGCAGATCGAAGACGTACTTCATCGTGGAATAAATTCCGACGAGATAGCCGCCGGTCGTGTGGAGAATGCCCTTCGGTTTCCCGGTTGAGCCGCTGGTGTAGAGGATATAAAGCGGATGCTCGCTGTCGACCGCGACCGGCGGGCAATGCGCGTCCACGTATTCCAGCTCGCGGTGCCACCAGACATCGCGGCCTTCCTCGATGTGAATGTCGTTTCCCGCCCGGCGAAAAACGATCACGCGCTTGATCGAAGTCCCGCCGCGGAGCGCGTCGTCCACGTTCTTCTTCAGCGGAACGATCGCGCCGCGGCGATAACTGCCGTCCGCCGTGATCACCGCCACCGCGCCGCTATCCGCGATCCGGTCACGGATACTGTCCGCGCTGAAGCCGCCGAAAACGACGGAATGCACCGCGCCAATCCGGGTGCACGCCAGCATGGCAATCGCCGCCTCCGGAATTGTCGGCAGGTAAATGATGACGCGATCGCCTTTCCGAATTTTGTTTCGCTTGAGCACGTTTGCGAAACGGCAGACGTCGCGATGCAATTGCTGAAAAGTCAGGGCGCGCTTGTCGCCCGGCTCGCCTTCCCAGAGGATCGCGACCTTGTTTCGGGCCGGCCCGGTGAGATGCCGGTCGAGGCAGTTCTCCGACACGTTCAGTTTCCCGCCCAGGAACCATTGCGCGAAGGGCGCTTTCCATTTCAACACGCGTTTCCAGCGGCGCTGCCAGACCAGCTCGCCCGCCTCGCGCGCCCAGAATTTTTCCGGCCGGTTGATCGACTGGCGATACATCCGGCGATATTGCTCGAGGCTTTTTATCCGCGCGCGTTTAACGAAATCCTTCGCCGGTTTGAAGACCCGCTTCTCAACCAGATGCGACTCGATGTTTTCGGCCATGGCAAAGAGAGGCTAGCGATCTCACCGATTCACTCAATGCAAAGTTAGCGATTTGCCGCCGAGAACGCCGAGGACACGGAAAAAAGCAAACAATGAAGTCCTCTGCGTGCTCGGCGTTTAATTTGATTTGTCTTCTGCGACTGGGACGCGAAGAATGGGTTTATGAGCGATCACGTTTACAAAAAGATCGAGCTGGTCGGGGCCTCGGCCACGAGCATCGAAGAAGCCGTCACGAATGCGCTGACCCGCGCCCAGAAAACCATTCGCAACATGCGGTGGTTCGAAGTAACCGAAACTCGTGGCCACATCGAGGACGGCAAGGTCAATGAGTGGCAGGTGACCGTGAAAGTCGGCTTCACCCTCGACAAGTAGGCAGGCGCCCCGCGCTTATTCTTCGTCGCCTTGCGCGGCCTGATAAAGCTTGGTCGCGCCGTAGGCCAGGATTGCCGGCTTGAAAGCGATGAAGACCAGCCGCACGATCGCGCCCACGATCCGGCCGATCGGCAAGCGATTCAAAATAAACCCGGCGGCCAGTGCGTAAGCGATCGAGCGGCCCGGATTTTCACGCACGTATTCTTCCGTCTGCTCGAGAATCTGTTCGAATTGATCTTTGGTGTAGCGAATGCCGCGTTCCGCGACATCGCCGGAGGTTTCTGAAAACTCTTCGTCCATGTTACTTAACTATCGAATTCCGGCGCGCTGTCGCGTGTTTTTGAAATAAGGTCATCGCAACGTCAACCAAACCGTGGCCGCTCCGACGCCGGGCGGAAAATCGGGCAGGGCGGGCTCGCGGTGAAGTTCGCCCGCCCGCCGCGTCGCTTTCATGCAGAAACGTGCCATCACTTCGAGCGCGCGGGTGCCGAGCACAGAGCAGTTTGTCGAAAGCAAAATCCGCGCGTTGCGTTCCGCTACTTCCAGCGCCGCCAGGAGCAGCGTCTCGAAATCCTGCTCCACCTGGAACGCTTTGCCCCGGTGCGATCGCGAGAAGGTCGGTGGATCGAGAATGATCGCGTCGAATTTTTCCCCCCTCCGGGCCAGCCGCGGCAACACCGCCATCACATCATCGGCCAGAAAACGATGATCGGTGGTCGGCAGCGAATTAAGCGCAAAATTTTCGCGCCCGCGGCTGAGCGATTTTTTCGAGAGATCGACGCTGACCGTTTTCGCGCCGACGGTGGCCGCCGCGACCGAGAAGGAACAGGTGTAGGCAAAACAATTCAGCAGCGTTCCCGGAGCAAGGTCGCGCACGAACCGCCGGTTTTCGCGCTGATCGATAAAGAGGCCGACCGAATATCCGGCGCCGAAGTCGATCGCGTAGTGCAGCGTCCGCTCCAGCGCGGTGCTTTGGAGGTTCGTCCCGGGATCGCCGAGAATCAAAGTGGGCGCTTCGCGGTCGGCATTATGTTTCGGCAGGAAACGGGCGAACACGCGACGGAACTGGAAGTCCACGTTCAGGGCCCAGAGGCAGAGCTCGGTTTTGAGCCGCTCCAGGGCCGCGTCAGTTTTGTGAGAGATAAGGACATCGACTCCGAAGCGTTCCACCCATCCATCCGGCGACGTGCACAGACGAAGGGCATCAGTCTGCTGCGCGATGAAACTCTGGTGCAGCTCGGGGTCGATCCATTCAGACATTCTCATGACGAAAGCGGGCGGCGATAGAGGTCACTACCTCATTCGGTTGTCGGGTCGCTTTTGCGTCGGTTCTCTTGCCCGTTAGGCCGCGCCGGTTACAATGGCGTCGCGCCCAGCCTTTGGCTCGCCCCAAATCATGCATCAGGTCACCGTCCGCGTTCCGGCGAGCACATCCAATCTTGG
>Ga0307478_10002367_pt1 | contig 14888 bp, 13 predicted proteins | sample atmos_gasesECM4C_2_FD_203713 | JGI IMG/M metagenome (GOLD analysis project Ga0307478, IMG submission 203713) | Hardwood forest soil microbial communities from Morgan-Monroe State Forest, Indiana, United States - atmos_gasesECM4C_05 | ecosystem: Environmental > Terrestrial > Soil > Temperate...
TGCGAAAGGAGGGCGTGCTCACTTCTGCGAGCCGGCGGCCCAAAGCCAGCCCGGTGGGAGCGCGTTTACGGCGGATGCGTTTGCGCAAGGGATACTCGCTTTCGCAAGTGGCGCGCGCCGCCGGAGTTTCCGTGGGATTTCTCAGTGCCCTCGAACGCGAGCAGATGACGGCGTCCGTGGCGACTTTGCGGAGACTCGCCCGGTTTTACCGGATCAACATTCTGGCGCTCTTTAATCCTTCCGACGCGAATCCGGGCCGAGTGAAACCCGCGGAGCGCAAAGTGCTGGACGCGGGGCCCGGCGTGCGTATGGAATTGCTGGCGTGGGGGAACACGTTGATGGAGCCGCATTTATTTCGCATCGCGCCTTCCGCGGGGAGCGGAGAGTCGTACGCGCACGACGGCGAGGAATTTCTTTACATCTTGAGAGGTAGGCTGGAGATTTCCCTGCCGAATGGCGAAATACAGCATCTGGAAGAAGGCGACAGTTTTTATTTCGAGAGCACCAACGAGCATCGTTGGAAAAATCCGGGAAAGACGGAAACGCTGGTGCTGTGGATCAATACGCCTCCTACTTTTTGAGGTGCTGGTTGGATTGGGTCCGGTCACGAGAGTTCTGACGCACGATACCCGCGCCCTGCATTCCGCGCGTGATTGTCGGCGAACCGGGAGTCGCATGATGACGAAGGAACAATGTGCGAGCTGGCGATTGCTTTGGGCCGTGGTTACCGTTGCGCTCGCACTCGGCGCATTCGGGTGCGCCAAGAAGCCTCCTACGCTGAGCCTGCTGGTGTGGGAAGGATACGCTGATCCTTCGTATGTGCATGCCTTCGAGGAATCGCACAACTGCAAGATAAGTGCCTCTTACATGGGCTCAAGCGACGAGCTGGTGGCGAAGCTGCGCGGAGGCAGTGCAAGCAACTACGATGTAATTTCTCCCTCGAGCGACGTCGCGACGATGATTGCCGCTTCAGGGCTGGCCGCGCCGCTCGATCTTTCCAAGCTGCCTTCATATCCGCAGCTTTCAGAGCGGCTACGTTCGATGCCGCTGGTGCGCGCGAACGGAAATGTCTACGGCGTGCCATTTACCTGGGGGCCGAATCCCCTGTTGTACGACGCGACCTATTTTCCGAAGGCGCCGGATAGCTGGTCGGCGCTGTGGGATCCGAAGCTGAAAAACAAAATATCCGCGTGGGATGAACTTTCGACCATTTACATGGCCGCGCAAGTACTCGGGTACGACAAGCCCGATCCCGACCATATTTACAATCTCAGCGACGAAGAGCTGGAAAACGTGCGCAAGAAATTGCTGGAGCTAAAGCCAAATATTCGGAAGTTCTGGTCTACCGGCGGCGAGCTCACCAATCTTTTCCAAAATCATGAAATTGTAGCGGCGATGGGCTGGCCTTTGATGACGAACCAGCTCCGCAAGGCGAGTTTTCCGATCGCGGAAACGATTCCAAAGGAAAACACGACCGGCTGGATTGACCACTTGATGATCACGTCGGCAAGCGAGCATAAAGATCTCGCGACGGAATTTCTGGAATACATGATCGAGCCGAAAACGCAGAAGATGGTGACGGACGTTACAGGCTACGACCCGGCGAATCCACGTGCGGCAGATTCCATGACCGATGATCAGAAGAAATCGCTCCATCTGGACGACGTGGACGACTACATGAAGCGCATTTATTTCTGGCAACAGGTGCCGCGGCGCGAAAAGTATAACGAGATATGGAATGAAGTGAAGGCCGCACAGTGATCGCTCCGCGCGATGCAGGCACTCCCGCCGTGGCATCTTCCGCTGCCAATGAGTCTCTTCTGTCGATTCGGCAAGTGATCAAGCGCTACGGCAAGCGTCCCGTGCTGCGCGGAATCAGCCTGGAGGTCGCGTCCGGAGAATTTTTGACGATTCTGGGCGAAAGCGGCTCGGGGAAAACGACGCTGCTGCGGCTCATTGCGGGATTCGAAGAGCTGGACAGCGGCGAAATATGGATGGGCGGCGAGCGGCTGGATCGAATTTCTGCGCATCACCGGCAGGTGAACACCGTCTTCCAGAGTTATGCAATCTTTCCGCACCTCTCCGTATTTGAAAACGTGGCCTACGGATTGCGTGCGAAAAACGCGACGAGGAGCGAGATTCCTGAGCGCGTCGCGCAAGCTCTGACAATGGTGAAAATGAGTGAGTTCGCGCAGGCGGCGCCGTCGCGGCTAAGCGGTGGGCAGCAACAGCGCGTGGCACTCGCCCGCGCTTTGGTGAACCGTCCTCGCGTACTGCTGCTGGATGAGCCGCTTTCGGCGCTCGACGCGAATCTGCGGCGGCAAATGCAAGCGGAGTTGAAGTCGCTGCAGCGCGAAGTGGGCATCACATTTATTTTCGTCACGCACGATCAGGAAGAAGCGATGGCGCTCTCCGACCGCGTGGCGCTTTTGCGCGCGGGATTACTCGAGCAGGTTGCCCCGCCGCGCGCGATTTACGGAGAGCCGGCTACGGCCTATGCAGCTCAATTCATCGGCCAAACGAACTTGCTGCGCGCCGAAATTCGCGACGGGATCGCGACCGCGGGGGCAATTTCGTGGCGTGCGGCCGCCGGCGCAGGTAAGGCGATCTATTCGCTGCGCCCTGAATGCATTCGGCTGGCGCCGGGCGGCGCGGCAGCGGCAGCGCCGGACGGCAGCGTCGCGCGGTTTCGCGGGCGTGTCTGCAACCAGTCATTCGGCGGCGCGACAGACCTGGTCGAAGTCGATTGCGGGAACTCCAGCACGATTCGCGTGCGGCTGCCAAATCCCGGAGTTCTAACTGGAGAACACCATTTTGAATTCAATGCCGATGACGCGACGCCGGTGCGCGAGGGAGATGGCACCTAGCCGTGTACTCGCGTGCGTACAAAGCCGGTGTTACGATTCCCCCGCTGTTATGGGTCACGTTATTTCTCTTGATCCCATACGCGATTCTGTTTTGTTACAGCTTCTGGTCGGTTTCCTCGCTGCAAGTGATCGTCCACACCTGGACGTTTCAGAACTACGTGCAACTTATGCGCAATCCCATTTACCTTCAGGTGCTTTTTCGTTCGATGCGCATCGCCGGCGCCGTGACGCTATGCGCACTCCTGTTGGGATATCCACTCGCTTACTATTTGTCGTTTCATGCGGCCAAGCGCAAAGATTTGCTCTATCAGTTGGTCATCATCCCGCTGTGGGCTAGTTACCTGGTGCGCGGTTACGCGTGGAAGACGATTTTAGGAAGCGACGGAGTGTTGAACGGCTTGCTGCAATATCTGCACATTACGCATCGGCCTGTGGAGTTTCTGCTCTATAGCCCGTTCGCGGTGATCATCACTTTGACGCACATCTACACGCCGTTTGCGCTGCTGCCCATTTACGCGTCGCTCGAACACATTCCGCGCAATCTCGTGGAGGCATCGCACGATCTGGGCGCTTCGCCATGGTCCACGTTCCGACGCGTAATTTTGCCGCTGTCGCTGCCGGGGCTGCTGGCGGGCGCGACATTCGCGTTCGTACTCACGCTCGGAGATTTCCTCGCTCCATTGCTGGTGGGGGGACCGAGCGGAATCATGATTTCGAATATCGTCGTCAGCCTCTTTGGCGCCGCCTACAACTGGCCGCTGGGCGCAGCCATTTCGTTCTGCATGATGCTGCTGGTGGTCACATTGCTGTTTGCTACGGAGCGCCTGGAAAAGAGGCTGACGGTTTCGTGAGCGGCGGACTCCAGTCGCGGCGCGTACCGCTGTTAAGCGCATACGCGTTCTTGGTGTACGCGTTTCTTTATTTTCCGATCGTCGTGCTGGTGGTTTACTCCTTCAACGGCTCGGGCGTGGGAGGATTTCCACCGGCGGGTTGGACACTCGATTGGTATCGCCAGCTTTTCACGGATGCCGCGCTGTGGGACGCGGTCCTCAATAGCATGATCGTCGCCGCGATAGCCGTCGCTATCGCTCTGGGCTTGGGATTGCCCGCCGCGCTGGCGCTCGACCGCACAGACTTTCCCGGGAAGGCGCTCTTCCGGCGGCTCGTTCTGCTGCCGCTCATTCTGCCCGGCATCATTACCGGGCTTTCGCTGCTGATGCTGTTTGTAGCTATTGGAATGAAGCTCAGCCTGGTCACGATCACTCTCGGCCACGGCATCGCGCTGATTTCCGTGGCGACGACCGAAATTTTTGCAGGCTTGCAAAAACTGGAGCGCGCACAGGAAGAAGCGTCGCTCGACTTGGGCGCGGGTCAGTGGAGGACGTTCTGGCGGATTACGCTGCCGAATCTGCGCGTTTCCCTGATCGCGGCTGGATTGTTGATTTTTACCTTGTCGCTCGATGAGATCGCCGTCAGCTTTTTTCTTATCGGGCGCGACAACACTCTGCCGCTGGAAATCTGGTCGCGCTTGAGACGCGGGATCACTCCGGAGATCAATGCCATCTCCGCGCTGATTTTGGTGTTTTCCATCGGCACGATTCTGATCTGGTACCGGTTGCGGACCAGAACGCAACGCACGGAAGATTCTGGCGCGGCGGCCCTTCCCGCTCCCCTCGAAGGAGAAACTCCGTGACCGAATCCCGAAGAGATTTTCTGAAATTCGTCGTCGCTGGTTCGGTGGCGGCGGGTTGTCCAATCGATCTTTCGCTTCTCACGGCCGAAGGCGGACCGCAGCCGGAAATAATCGGCGATCACTTCGAGATATGCCATCAGGTTCGCGACGGCCAGACATTTTCCCGCCCACCGGTTTCGAAGAGACATGACATCGTCATCGTGGGAGGCGGGGCAAGCGGGCTAAGCACCGCGTATTTTTTGCGAGAGCACGATTTCCTGCTGCTTGAAAAGGAACCGCACTGGGGTGGGAATGCCACTATGGAGGAATACCAGGGGCAGGCGTTCGCCACAGGTTCCGCTTTCGACTACAAAGGCACCCCTAGCGACCAACTCGCGCGCGAACTGGGATTGAACCCGCTGCCTATCAATTCTTCCGACCCGACCATCGTAAACGGCAAGTGGGTCGCAGACACCTGGGGCGCCGGTCTCGACGAACTTCCCTACCCTGCCGAGGTTCGCACAAGCTTCAAGAAATTCCGTGGCGACATGCTCAAGCTCGCTGCAAGCAAGAATCTCGCACAATTCGACGGCATTCCGTTGACGAAATACTTGAAGGGCTACGCGCCGGAAGTGACGCAGTGGTGGGACTGTTACGGCCCGTCTAACTACGGTGCGAAATCCGCGGACACATCCACGATGGTCGCACTCATCGAACTGAAAGACCTTACGGAATCAGCCGAAAATGACACGCGGGTGACCTTGCCGGGCGGCAATGCGGTGTTTGTACAGAAGCTGTCGGAGACATTGCACGCGAAAGACGCCGAGCGGATGATTTCAGACGCGACGATTGTTGCCATTGAGCCGCAGAAAACCGAAGTACACGTCACCTACGCACACGGTGGGTCGTTGCGCACGGTTGCCGCGAAATTCGTAATTATGGCGACTCCCAAGTTAATCACCTGGCGGCTGCTTTCCGGACTCTCGGACGCGCAAACAGACATGATGCGATCGTTCCGTTACTGCCCCTATGCCGTGGTCAACATGATCTTCGACAAGCCGGTATACAGCCGCGCCTACGACACGTGGTGCCCTGGGAAGTCTTTCTCGGACATGATCGTGGCGGATTGGGTGGAACTCAAACAGCCTGGTTATCAGCAGAAGAACGGTATCCTGACGTTTTATACGCCGATCTCCGAGTTGCAGCGCGACAGCCTGTTGAGGATTGAGGGATGCCGCAGAATCGCCGCGAACGTCCTGCGCGATTTTCACAAGCTTCTACCGGAATTTACCTCCGAGCCGCTGGAACTTCATTTCTATCGCCGCGGCCACCCGCTCTTCCTCTCCCGGCCGGGCGCGTACACCAAGTCGATTCCGGCTGCAAACAAGCCTCTTGACCGAATTTTCTTTGCGAATACGGATTCGATTGGGCCCGAGTCGGACCTGGCCGGCGCCGTTGCAAGCGCGCAGCACGCCGCTGATTGGATTGCGAAAAAGATGGCAGGCACAGTGACGTCCGCGGCCGGCGCAGCTGAGCGCGCGGGACTATAACCGACCGATGCTTCGTGAGAAAAACAAAAGGGCGGCGGGGGAGAGACCCGCTGCCCTTTCTGAAGTCTTCCCCGCCAGAGAAAGACCGTAAATGCGATCCTGATTCCGAGTGGTTCGCTTAAGGCTTCGCCGCTGCCACGCCCAGATTGTGCACACCGGAGAAAATCGAGAGGCCGGCGCTCATGCTCTGCGGCATCCACCACAAACGGCGGACCATCGGATATTCACTGTGCTGCATGTGACGCGCCAGCAGATCGAAGATTACCGGGCCGACTTGCGTCGCCAAATAGATTGCCGGCGAATTGGCAAAGGGGCGCATCAGCGGATCGTCTTCCACGGCGCCGTGCCCGACGGCTTGGCGCGTTGAGTAGGCGTCAAAGGCTGCCGCGCCGTGTTGCACGATGGAGAGCGCGATCCACGCTCTGCGCGATGGCATGGACATCGCTTCCTTGATTCCATATTCCTTGGAGGACGGCGTCGGAATGCGCACGGTGGAGAACGACTGCGCATCGGGCGTGGTGTCGAGCGACACTGTTGTGAGCGTGCCGGGCACGCGCGTCTTGGAATCCGCGCTGTCAAAGTGCACGGCAGTCAAATTCATCCGTGCGGCGGAAGATTCACTCGCCGAGGTGACGTAGTCGGCGGCGGTCGTCGCAGCCGCCGCATGTGACGCGCTCGTGGCCAGCGAAACTTCGGAAACGGATGTCGTGGTGGCTGCGGGAATCATGCTGGTCGTGGGCGCCACTGGCTGGAACGCGTGGAGCTGAAGTAACAGCGCTGCGACGGCTAATACCATGAGAAGGGGTCTCCTGTATTTGCCTAACGCAGGAGAAAGAGCACGGTCCGGACCATCGAGGCAGCAGAGCGCCGGCATTGAAATTCCAACACTTACGGGAAAACGCGGGGCCGAGGCGCTGTTTTTCAGGCCTTGGCACGGGCGTCGAAAGGAAAAGCATTTCCTTCGACTAGTACCGGGGTTACCACTCCTAAGTTCCTGATTTGGAACAAGCTAGCGCTGCGATGTTCGCGGGACTTTCGCTTGCTGGTTGGGTTCGGGTTCGAATCACGGGGTGATTGACGGCCCGAGGATGCACCGCGATTTGGCGCGCGGCGATGCGATTTTGCGTACCGGGCTTATCCGCCCCTGATTGCTCGAAGGCTTTCGTTCGCAGCTTCGATGGTCTGGTCTATCTCGGCGTCAATGTGCGCGGCCGAAACGAACAGCGCTTCGTATTGCGACGGTGGCAGGAAAATTCCGCGTGCGAGCATTTCCTGAAAGAAGGCCGCGAATCGCGCGGTATCTGATTTTTTCGCGTCGGCGTAATTGCGAATCGGACCTTGCGCAAAGAAAATTGTTAGCAGCGAGCCGGCAACATTCACAACGCCATCGATTCCGGAATCGCGTAGCGCGGCGCGCAAGCCCTCGGCCAAGCGCTCAGTTCTCGCGTTCACTGCATCGTAGAAACCAGGCGCTTCGAGTTTCGGTAAGGTCGCAAGGCCCGCGCGCATCGCAAGCGGATTGCCGGAAAGCGTGCCGGCTTGATAGACAGGGCCGAGCGGCGCGACGCGTTCCATGATGTGGCGTTTTCCCCCGTAAGCTGCGACCGGCAAGCCCCCGCCGATGATTTTGCCCATCACGGTGAGGTCGGGATCGATCTTGTAGACTTCCTGCGCGCCGCCGTAGGCCATGCGGAAGCCGGTGATTACTTCATCGAAAATGAGGAGCGCGCCTTCGCGTTTGGTAATTTCGCGCAGGCCTTCGAGAAAACCAGCGGTGGGCGGAACGACCCCCATGTTCGCAGCGACAGGCTCGACGATGATCGCAGCAATCTTTCTCAGATGCTGGCGGAACAGCGCTTCGACTCCCACAAGATCGTTGAAATGAGTGTTCAGCGTGAGGCGCGCGAACGCGTCGGGCACGCCGGGGCACGCTGCGATACCGAGCGTCGCGAGGCCGGAGCCCGCCTCGGATAGAAATCCGTCGGAATGTCCGTGGTAACAGCCCTCGAATTTGATCACCAGGTCGCGCTCGGTAAAGGCGCGAGCCAGCCGAACCGCTGACATAGCCGCTTCCGTGCCGGAGCTTACGAAGCGGACCATCTCGACGGAAGGAATCGCGCGAGTGATTTTTTCGCCCAGCTCGATTTCGAGTGGCGACGTCATTCCGTAGCTCGTGCCGCGCGCGGCCTGCTCCGAAACGGCAGCAACCACATCCGGATGCGCGTGTCCGAGAATCAGCGCGCCCCACGAGCAGACGTAATCGAGATATTCGCGGCCGTCCACATCGTAAAGATGCGTGCCCATCGAATGATCAATAACCAGCGGCGACCCGCCCACAGCGCGAAAAGCCCGCACGGGGCTGTCTACGCCGCCGACGAGGGTCTTTTTGCCGCGCTCGAAGATTTCCGTGGAGCGCGGACGCGCATTGCGGGCCGTGACGTCAATTTTCTCTTTCGCGCTCTTCACTGTTTCGCTCGACATGGATCCTCGGTTCGTGTCAGCACAATATCAGCAGGCTTTCAGCCAGCGTGCGGCGTCCTTCGCATGATAGGTCAATATCATGCCGGCACCCGCTCGTTGAATTCCCGTCAGAATTTCCAGCGCCACGCGCTTCTCGTCAATCCAGCCGTTGATTGCCGCAGCCTTCACCATCGAGTATTCACCGCTGACGTTGTACGCGGCGACCGGAATATCAAATTGTTCGCGGACCTGGTGAATCACGTCCAGATACGGCAGCGCGGGTTTCACCATGATGATGTCCGCGCCTTCTTCGATATCGAGCGCGACTTCGCGCAGTGCCTCGCGCGCATTCGCGGGGTCCATCTGGTAACTGCGGCGATCGCCGAATTGCGGCGCGGATTGTGCCGCTTCACGAAACGGCCCATAAAAGGCCGAGCAGTATTTCGCGGCGTAAGAAAGGATCGCGACATCTTCGAAGCTGTTTTCGTCGAGCCGTTGGCGGATGGCGGCGACGCGCCCATCCATCATGTCCGAAGGCGCAACGATGTCGGCACCGGCGCGGGCGTGCGAAAGCGCCGCATCGGCCAAGATCACCAGTGTTGGGTCGTTCAAGACTTCGCCATCTTTGATTACGCCGCAGTGGCCGTGGCTGGTGTATTCGCAGAGGCAGACATCAGTGACCACCAAAAGATTGAGTTTCGCTTTACGAATCGCTTCAATCGAACGTTGCACCGCCCCATGCGCCGAGGCCGATTCGGTGGCCAGTTCGTCTTTGTGTTCTGGCAGGCCGAAAAGAATCACACCCGGAATGCCAAGATCAGCGACTTCGCGGCACTCCTCCACAATTTGATCCGGGGATTGCTGATAAATCCCGGGCATCGAGCTGACCTCTTGGCGGACGTTTTTTCCGGGACACGCGAACATCGGATAGACCATGCCGCCGGGCGTGAGCCGCGTTTCACGGACGAGGCCGCGCAGAGCCTCATTGCGGCGCAAACGCCGCGGCCGATGAATTGGGAAAGTCATGCATGCCTCACTGTGGACGACTGGCGCTGATAAAACTTGGCGATCGCGTCCGCCAAGCCCGCGGAGGATGAATCATTCGATTCGATCGCGACGCGGACGCCGGATTCGCGCAACGCGCGCGAGGTCGTGGACCCAATCGCGGCAAACTGAACTTGGTTTGACAGCGAGGCCAGCTCCGAGTGCGGAACGAACGCGGCCAAATTGTGAAACGCCGACGGACTGGCGAAGACAATCACAGCGACTTCCGCGCGGCGAAGACTGGTCAGGATTTCAGAATCGAGCGTCTCCGGTCGCAGCGTCCGATACGCTGTGACCTCATACACAATTGCACCTGCTTCGCGCAGTGCTGACGGCAATCGATCGTCCACGCGATCACTCCGCGGGAGCAGAACTTGCTTGCCTGCTACGGAATCGCGAAGCTCGGCCGCCAGCGATTCTCCCGTCTGAGTTTGTGCCACGTATTCCACTCGCATCCCCTCCGATTCTAAAGCGCGCGCAGTTGCAGCACCGACCGCCGCGACGCGGCCGCGAACAGAGCCCACGTCCGACCGCTCTCCTACGGATTCACTCCAGCGGCTGCAGAAGAATCGTACCGCATTCTGGCTGGTGAAAAGAATCCAGTCAAATTCGGCGAGTCGCGCGAACGCGGCGTCAAGTTCCGCCGAATCTTCTGGCGGGGCGAAGCCCACGGTCGGAAGCGAGAGCACCTGCGCGCCGAGCACCTCGAGAGCACGAATCAACTCGCTCGCTTGTTCCGGCGCACGCGTCACAACGACCCGCTTGCCGGCCAGCGGTCCCGTGGCACCCGAATTATTGCGATTGTCCAACGGACCTTCCTGCCAAACGAAGAAGACGATCGGCGCCAGCCGCGAGGAGTTCTTCGGCAACGGCGCGACCCAATGATTCTGCTTCCGGCGCCGACGCACATTTTTTTTCGCCTCGGCGACGCAGCGATTCGGCACCGTCGGAGGAAAGTACGCAGGCGTCGAGAATCATGGTGCCATTTTCAAATCGCGCCCACGCACCCAGCGGCAAGCGACAGCCGCCTTGAAGTTCCGCGAGCAGCGCGCGTTCGGCGTGAACTGCGAGCATGGTGTCTTGGTGCACTAGTTTATCGAGAAAGCTGAATTCTTCGGCGCGGCGCGTGAAAAATTCGACACCCAGTGCGCCTTGGCCGACCGCAGGAACGACGATCTCCGGTGAAATCACTTCGGTGATGCGCTCTGATAAGCCGAGGCGGTCGATACCCGCTTTCGCCAGGACGATGGCATCGTATTCGCCAGACGAGACCTTGCGCAGGCGCGTGTCCACATTTCCGCGCAACTCGGCGATTTGAAAATCAGGTCGGAACAGCCGCAACTGAGAAGCACGGCGCAGGCTGCTGGTGCCGATCCGCGCGCCACGCGGCAATTTTGCCAGCGTCTCCCCATGATGGGAAACGAGCGCGTCACGCGGATCTTCGCGCTTAAAAACGACGGCGATGCGGCACACGTCGGAGAGCTCAGTCGGAACGTCTTTAATGCTGTGAACGGCGAGGTCGGCGCGGCCATCCAGCAACGCGTCTTCGAGTTCCTTGGTGAAGATGCCCTTCACGCCGATCTGATCGGGCGGCGCGGTGGCAAATTGGTCGCCGGAAGTTTTGATGATGACTATTTCGGCGGCAAGCCGGCACGAAATCTGCAACGCGTCACGGAAGTGATTCGCTTGCCAGAGCGCCAGCGCGCTGCCGCGCGTGCCGATTCGCAGCGGCTTCACTTCTTGCCTTCGTCCAGGCCGAAAAGATGGCGTAGTGCTTCGAGCCCCGCGAGGCGGCCACGCATTCCCCGGCCGTATTTCAGTTTTTCCTGAGGCTCTTCAAGCAAGCGCTCGATCAATTCCTCGGTAATGTGCGCAATGCGCTCGCGTTCCTGCGGGGAGACGTCGTCCATATCCTTGAGCTTCTCGCGAATAATGAGTTCGCGGTGCTTGTGGAACTGGTCGCGCAGATCGTTGACGATGGAGCCAGCTTCAAGCGCGCCGCGCCATGCTTCGAATTTATCAATATGCTCGGCGACGATCGCTTCCGCGCGCGGAATTTCGGATTCGCGCGCTTTCTTGTTCTGCTCGACGATTTCGCCGAGATCATCAATGTTGTAGAGGTAGAGATTGTAGAGGCCGGAGGCGTTGTCGGCTACGTTGCGCGGAACGCCAAGGTCCACCACAAAAACTGGACGACCTGAACGAGCCGCAATCGCGCGCTCCAGCATTTCGCGCGTAAGTACCGGACCGGCCGTGCTCACGGACGTCACCAGTACGTCCGGAGCGCCGAGTACGGATTCGAGCGATTCCCACGCCATCGCCTCGCCGCCAAAGCGATGCGCCAATTCCGCGGCACGATCAAATGAACGGTTGATCACGCGCAAATTTCCAATTCCGCGATTGCGCATGTGCTCGACGACTTGTTCGGCTACCGCGCCCGCGCCCAGAATTAGCGCGGAATGTCCTTTGAGATTGCCGAAGACCCGCTCTGCCAGCTTCACTCCAGCGAGCGCGACGGACATCGGCCGCGCGCCCACTTCCGTTTCGCTGCGCACGCGCTTGCCGACCTCCAGCGCTCCCTGGAACATGCGATTGAGCACCGGTCCCGTGGCGCCGTGATCGAGAGCTTGATTGTAAGCGGTGCGCAATTGGCCGAGGATTTCGGCTTCGCCTAGCAGCATCGAATCCAGGCTGGCTGCGACCCGGAACAGATGCCGGACGGCGTCCGGCCCGCTCCAGCGGTAAAAACGGCCGGTAAGTTCGCCGCGCGGGATGTGATGGAACGAAGCGACGTATTCTTCCATGGCTTCGGCAGCGGAGGGCGCGACATCGCCCGGGACGCCGTAGAGTTCGCTGCGATTGCAGGTGGAGACGACGACAGCTTCCTCCAGAATGCCGCGGTCGCGCAATTCATCGGCGGCTTGCAGAGCCTGCTGTGAGGAAAACACGATGCGCTCGCGCAATTCCACCGGCGCAGTGCGATGGTTGCATCCGATCACGGCGACGCGGATGCGCACAGCCCCGGGGCGATTCGAATTGGCGGCCGTGGTCGTCATCAGAGAAACCGGTGGAACCGCGTGAGATACAGATTCACAAACGTGTAGCTGAATAGAACCATCAGAAAATTAAACGAACATAGCAGCGCCGCGCGTGCTCCGCGCCAACTGGCATTCCGCGAAAGTAGCAGGTAAGCGACATAGACTCCTACAATCGCCAACGTGATGATCACCTTGGGGTCACCGAAGTTATAGCCTCCGCTCAGGCGATGCTCCCACGCAAGGCCCATGCCGACGCCGAACACCAGCGCGATCAAGCCAATATACACGCTGCTTCGCGCCATGCGATCCAGAACGTCCAACGCGGGGAATCGCCAGAACGGAGCGCCCAGACGCCTCGAGCGCAACACCCGGTCTTGAACCAGGTAAATCACGCTGAGCACGAAAGCAAGCGCGAACGCTGCGTACGCCCAGGTATTCAGCGTCACGTGAAACGCGAACATGGCGCCGCGCGGAACGGACGGAGTCGGCAGCGAACGCGGCGTAAAAATATCGAGCAACACGATCCAGCAGACGAGCAGCAGCGTTACGAACGGTCCCACGGTGCGCTGGCGGTGAAAAACTTCGAGGCCCAGGTAGGTGATGCCGAGGAGCCACGCGAAGAGCGACATCGAGCCGTACAAATCGTCGTAAGGAACCGTGTGCAGCGCCAGGGATCGCTGATAGAGCTCCCAATATTGAGCGCCGATTCCCGCAGCGAGCAGAAACGAGCCGAGGCGCCCCACCCACGCATTGGGCACGTACAGATTTCGGGCGTAGCAGGTAAAGCTCGCCACGTAGAGTGCCAGGCTCAAGTCGCCCAGAAAGTGTGTCATGAAAAGCGAAAACTCCCCGAACGGCCCGTCAATTATAACGCTTATTGTGGGGAATACGCGCGCGCGTTGCGAAATCGAGTGGCTAACTGGCCTGTCGGCGGCGATATGCGCGTCCAAACTCCTTCTGCTATCATGACTTGGAATCTATGACGCCTACAGAGAACCGCAAAGACTTGTTTTTGCGCGCCTGCCGATTTGAGCCGGTGGAGCGCGTTCCCGTGTGGATCATGCGCCAGGCGGGACGCTATCTGCCCGAATATCGGGCGGTACGGAAGAATTATTCGTTCTTGGAGATATGCAAGACGCCGGAAGTAGCGGCGGAGGTTTCGCTACAGCCGTTTCGTGTGCTCGACGTGGACGCTGTGATCGTCTTTTCGGATATTCTGATTGTGGCGGAAGCGATGGGCTTGCCGCTGGATGTGCCGGACTCGGGGCCGGTGCTTTCGAATCCAGTGCGCGATTTGACGGCGGTGCGACGTTTGCGCGATTTTGACCCCGAGCGCGACACGCGATTCGTAGGCGACGCAATTCGCGCGATCTGCAAAGAGGTTGGCGCAGACGTCCCGGTGATTGGATTCGCCGCGGCACCCTGGACTTTGGCCTGTTACATGATCGAGGGCCAGACCCGCGGCGATATTTCGCGAGCCAAACACATGTTACGCGCGGAACCCGAGACCGTGCGGGAACTGTTGGAGCGCATTGCACGTACAACAGCGCGGTATCTGAAATTGCAGATCGCGGCGGGCGCGGCGGTCGTGCAGCTCTTCGACACCTGGGCAGGAGAGCTGACTCGGACGGAGTACGACGCGTTCGAGCTGCCCGCGACAAGGTTGCTGTACGAATTGGTTGGGCATCCGAGCGTACCGAAAATCTTGTACGCGAAAGGCTCGGCACATTTACTGGAAGGCCTCGGGCAAACTGGCGCGGAGGTGGTGAGCGTGGACTGGCGCACGGATCTGGCGGAGGCGCGTCGGACGCTTGGCCGCAAAGTGGCTTTGCAGGGGAACGTGGATCCTGCGATTTTGCTTGGTCCGGAAGCAGCCGTGCGTCAAGCAGCGCAGACAGCTGTTGAAAAAACCGGCGGTCTCGGCCACATTTTGAATTTGGGGCATGGAATACTGCCGGCGACTCCTGTGGCGAACGCCAAGGCATTCGTCGAAGCCGGCAAAGCGGCGAGAGTTCCGGCGCGCGCGGAAATCGGTTGAGCGGACGTCGCATGGCAGACGCAACGATGAAACCGGCGGACAAATTCGAGATCGGCCAGCTGACTGATGCCACTCTTGAGAAATACAACCGTCCCGGACCGCGTTACACCAGCTATCCGACCGCGCCCGTATGGAAAGATGATTTCGGCCCCGACGATCTCGAATCGTACTACACCCGCGCGGAGGCTGCCGCAACGCCGCTTTCGCTGTACATGCATA